>WNFV01001324.1_pt1 | contig 33885 bp, 27 predicted proteins | sample 5400101 | NCBI WGS metagenome assembly WNFV01 (sample SAMN13153361, study PRJNA577476) | soil metagenome | isolation source: 115 cm soil or saprolite under grassland replicate 1 | place: USA:California | collected 2016-06-15 | reverse complement strand
CGATGGGCAGCGCACTGCAGCTGCTCGGCCCCGATTACCGGTTTCACACGCGCGTCTATCGGACGGGCGCGATTGATGGAGCGGGCACGCTGCGCGGGGATCTCGTCCTTGTCGCCAGCGGCGACACGAATCTGTCCGGCCGCATCCGTGCCGGCGACACGCTGGCCTTCGAGAACGTCGATCACACCTACGGCGGCGCCGACAGCCACGGGCTCGACGGCGATCCGCTGACGGTCATCCATGAGCTTGCCGCATCGGTCGCGTCGCGGGTTGTCGGAGAGGCGCTGGGTGAAATCGCAGCCGCCGCGTACGACGCCAGGCCGGATCGGCGTACAAAGTCCCAGTGAGTGCACCTCCGAACTCCGGCCTTTGAATCTGCACTCTGAACTCTGAACTCTGCACTCTGAAATGTCCATTCCTCTTGCTTACCGAGGGGAGCCTCTGTATGATACCTCGGTAACCGATATGAGAGAGTTTCTCAAGCTTTCAGCTTCAGTGACGAGGCGATAGGCGACAGCTGAGAGCCGATAGCCGATAGCTGAGAGCTGAGAGCTACTGACCGGATGTTCAATGAGTAAACCATCCGACCTGGTCCAGGGAACGCTGGACCTGCTGATCCTGAAGATCCTGGCGCTCGAACCGCTGCACGGCTGGGCGATCGGGCAGCGGCTGAAGCAGGTCTCCGGCGACATCTTGCAGGTGAGCGACGGCTCGCTGTACCCCGCGCTTCACAAGCTGGAGCAGGAAGGGTGGATCAAGGCCAACTGGAAAGCGACGGAGAACAACCGGCGCGCGAAGTTCTACGAGCTGACGCGTCCCGGCCGGAAGCATCTCGAGCGGGAAACGGCGAACTGGAGCCGGCTGTCGACGGCAATCTCGAGCGTAGTGAGGCTGAAAGAGGCTTGACGTCAGGCCTCCGCTACCGAGTGCACAGGCATGAGCACTGAACGCTGGTTTCACGTCGTGCCGCTCCGGTTTCGCTCGATCCTTCGCCGGAACCGCGTCGAGCAGGAGCTGGACGAGGAGATCCGGTTTCATCTCGAGCAGGCCGTGGAGGAGCAGATCGCCCGTGGTGTGCCGCCCGACGAGGCGCGGTACGCCGCGCTCCGAGCGATGGACGGCGTCGAGCAGCAGAAAGAGCGCTGCCGCGACACGAGGCGCGTGCGCTTCGTCGAGAACGCCGTGCAGGACGTGCGCTACGCGCTCCGGGTGATGCGGCGGAGTCCGGGATTTACCGCGGTTGCCGTCGTGTCGCTTGCGCTTGGTATTGGCGCCAACGCTGCGATGTTTCAGCTGCTCGACGCGCTCGGCCTGCGCAGCCTGCCGATCGAGCGGCCGCATGAACTGGCGGAGGTGCGCATCGCCGGCGGCAACCGCGGGTTTGGCCTGAACGAGAACTCGAACTCGCAGATGACCCACCCGCTGTGGGAGCAGCTTCGGAACCACCAGCAGGCGTTTGCCGGCCTGTTCGCGTGGGGAGACACGAACGCACGGGCCGGCCGGGGCGCCGAGATGCGCTCGGTGCGGCTGCTCTGGGTCAGCGGCGAGATGTTTCCCGTGCTCGGCATTCGCGCCGGGTTGGGACGTCTCTTCACGCAGGCCGATGACTATCGCGGCTGCGGCGTGCAGTCGGTCGTTATCAGTGACGCGTTCTGGCGGAGCGACTTCGGTGCGAGCGCGTCGGCGATCGGCGCCCAGCTGCCTGTCCTCGATCGAAGCGTCGAGGTGATCGGCGTCACGCCACCGGAATTCTTCGGCCTGGAAGTGGGACGGCAGTTCGACATCGCGCTGCCGATCTGCGCGTCCGCGGTCTGGGGCAACGCGATCGATCAGCGGAATACGTTCTGGCTCACCGTCATGGGGCGGTTGAAGCCCGGGTGGACGCTGGCGCGTGCCGCCGCGCACGTCGACGCGCTGAGCCCCGGGTTGATCGAGGCGACGCTCCCGCCAGGCTACGACGCGGATGGCACGGCGCGGTATCGCAGCTTCCGGCTCACCGCCGTGTCGGCGGCGCGTGGTGCCAGCGAATGGCGCGATCGGTACGAGCGCGCGCTGTGGTGGCTTCTCGGGACGACCGGAATCGTCCTGCTGATTGCCTGCGCGAACATCAGCAACCTGCTGCTGGCGCGCGCGTGCGCAACCGAGCGCGAGGTTGCGATGCGTGTCGCCCTGGGCGCGACCCGGGCGCGCCTTGCCGCGCAGACGCTCGTCGAGGGCGTCCTGCTCGCCGCCGCGGGCGCGATCGCGGGGGCGGCCCTGGCCGCGGGCATGAGCCGCGCGCTGATCGCGACGCTCACGACCGAGCGCGATCGGCTGCATCTCGAGGTCCCGCTCGACTGGCGCGTGCTCGCCTTCACGGCGGCCGTCGCTCTGGCGGCGTGCGCGGCGTTCGCGCTGGTGCCGGCGCTGCGATCGTCGCAGGCCGATCCGGCCGCGGCCATGCAGGCCGGCGCACGGGGCTCGACGGCGAATCGCCGCGGATCCTTTCAGCGCGTCCTCGTTGCGGCGCAGATCGCCCTTGCCCTCGTCCTCCTCGTCGGCGCCGTGTTGTTCGTCCGGAGCTTCCGCAATCTGACGTCCGTCGACACCGGCCTGCGAGAGGACGGCGTCGTGTTCGCCAACGTCGGGACGCTCCTGAAGTCGAGGCCCACGGCGGATCAGATCCTCGCGTTCGAGGAGCAGGTGCTGGAGCGGATCCGATCGACACCTCGTGTGGAGTCGGCGGCGGCGACCACGCAATTCCCGCTGAACGGCTCGAGCTGGACACAGGGAATTCTCGTCACAGAGGCCGACGGCGCGCATCGGCGCAGCGCGAAATTCACGTACGTCAGCCCGGGGTATTTTTCGACGCTTGGCATTCCGCTGCGCGCGGGCCGCGATTTCCTCGACGCCGACACGGCCACATCGCGCCGGATCGCGATCGTCAACGACACGTTCGTCCGACGTTATGTGGGGGGTCCAAACGCACTGGGAACGATTGTGCGAACAACGGCGGAGCCCCGTTTCCCCGAGGCGACATACGAAGTCGTCGGCGTCGTCGCCGACACGAAATACGCGTCGCTGCGCGACGAAGTGCCGCCGATCGCTTACGTCCCCATCACGCAGCATCCCAGCCTGCGTCCGTGGCCGGGCCTCGTGATTCACTCCGCCGCTGCGCCCGCGGATGTGATCCCCGAGATCAGGCGGCGGGTCAGCGCCCTCGATCCGACGATCGTGATGGGATTCACCGTGTTCAGCGCGCAGATGCGCGACCGTCTCGTGCGCGAGCGGACGATGGCCTGGCTGGCCGGTTCGCTGGGCGCGCTGGCGACGCTGCTGTCGATGATCGGCTTGTACGGGGTGATCGCGTACATGGCGGCCAGACGGCGACAGGAGATCGGCATCCGGCGCGCCCTCGGCGCGAGCCGATCGACGATCGTGAGGCTGATCCTCGCGGAGACCGCGGTCACCTTGTCCGTCGGGTTGCCGGTGGGTCTGGTGGCCGCCTGGACAATTGTGCGCAGCGCTGACGCGTTGCTGTTCGGCTTATCCGCGACCGATCCCCGCACGCTGGCGGCGTCCGTCTGCCTGCTTGCCGCGGTCGCTGTCGCGGCCAGCGCCGTTCCCGCCGTCCGCGCGAGCCGCGTCGATCCCATGCACGCGCTGCGCTGCGAGTAACAGTTCAGCACGTTTCCCTCCCGTTGCTCTATCATCTGGCCAGCAATTACCCCGCTCAAGGAGTACTGGTCATGAGCAAGGTCGCACTGAAGGTGAACGGCAAGACCCACACCTTGGACATCGACCCTTCGACCCCGCTGCTGTACGTCCTGCGCAACGACCTCGACTTACGCGGCCCGAGATTCGGCTGCGGGCTCGGCCAGTGCGGCGTATGCGCCGTCATCATCAACGGCGTGGCGACACGGTCGTGCATTACGCCCACGTCCAGTGTGAAAGGCGAGGTCCTGACGCTGGAGGGACTGGCCACCGAGGGCAAACTCCACCCGGTGCAGCAAGCGTGGATCGACGAGCAGGTCCCGCAGTGCGGCTTCTGCCAGAACGGGCAAATCATGACGGCCAAGGCGCTGCTGGATCGGAATCCGAATCCGACCGATGCGCAAGTCCGCGAGGGAATGGCCAGGACGCTGTGCCGCTGCATGACGTATTACCGCGTCCAGGCTGCGATCAAGCGCGCGGCAAGAGCGATGGCGCCCAACTCGTCGGCGTCGGGCAAGGGGGTAATCGCATGACACCGTTCATCAACGCACCGAACTCCCGTCGGGACTTCCTCAAGACCTCGGGCATGCTCGTCGTCGGCTTCAGCGCCGCGGCAGTCGCGAGTCCGCTGGTTGCCAGGACAGACATGGACGCGGCCGCAGCCGCTCAGGGCGCGGGTCCTGGGCCCTACCCCGATCCCGATTTCAAACAACTCGATTCGTGGGTTGCGATTCGTCAGGACAACACGGCGACCTTCTACGTCGGAAAGACCGATCTTGGCCAGGGCACCGGGACCTCCTTCCGTCAGATGATGTCCGACGAACTGGACATCGCGTTCGACAAGACCACGCTCATCATGGGCAGCACCGATGTCACGGTCGATCAGGGCGGATCGGGAGGCTCGGATGCGATCCAGGTCGACGGCTGGCCGATGCGCCGCGTGGCCGCCGAGGCTCGACGCGTGCTGCTGGAGATGGCATCAGCGCGATTTGGCGTGCCTGTCGAGCAACTCGCCGTCACCGACGGCGTGATCGTCGTGAAGGCCGATCCCACGAAGAAGATCACGTACGGAGAATTGATCGGAGGGAAGCGGTTCAACATCACGCTGACAGGCAACAACGTCGACGCGACGACCGGCCGGGCGAGTGTGAAGGCGGTGCAGGATCTCAAGATGGTCGGCCGCTCACCGCAGCGCGACGACATTCCTCGGAAGGTCGACGGATCGCTCACATGGGCTGTCGACGTCAAAGTTCCGGGCATGCTTCACGCGCGCAACGTGAAACCGCCGGTGGCGGGCGCCAAAGTGATCGGCATCGACGAATCGTCCGTTCGAGCCATACCGGGATTGGTCAAGGTGGTGCACGAAGGCAATTACGTTGCGGTTGTGTGCGAGCGAGAGGAGCAGGCCGTCGCAGCCGCCAAGCAGCTCAAAGTCAATTGGCAGAAGCCGGCGGCGGCGCCCTTCCCGGCATCGGATGGCCTCTTCGCATACATTCGCACCGCCACGCCGACGTCCAGCGCGAAGCCAAACATCGTCGGCGACCCCGACGCGTCGCTGTCCGGCGCGGCGAAGGTTGTCGAGGCCGAATACGATTTCCCGTTCCAGGGGCACACTGCGATCGGGCCCGCTCATGCGCTCGCCGATCCGTCGAACGGTCAAATGACGATCTACTCGAACGACATGAAATCGTACGGGCTGCGATCGGGTGTCGCCCAGTTTCTTCAAATGCCGCGCGATCGCGTGCGCGTGGTATGGATGGATGGACCTCAAGGGTTCGGCCGGACGGCGGCCGACGATGCAGGCTTCGAAGCAGCATTTCTGGCGAAGGAGATCGGACGCCCCGTTCGCGTGCAATGGATGCGGCAAGAGGAAACGGCCTGGGATACCAAGGGCCCGGCATTCACGTTCAAGATGCGCGGTGGATTGGACGCCCGCGGCAACCTCGTCGCGCTCGATTACGAAGCACGAGCCGCCGACTATGGTCATCTCGGATACAACGAGGCCGACACCGTACTGATCGCTCAGCTCACCGGCAGGCGACGTTCCACGCCGGCCGCGGGCAGCGCCGCCGCGCCGTCGGACATGTACGCCATCCCGAACCGTCGGATCGGCACGCATGTCGTAGGTCTGCCCGCGGTGTGGGAGACGCCGCTTCGCACCGGCAACCTGCGGGATCCGAACGGCCCGCAGGTCACGTTCGCGTCGGAGTCGTTCATCGACGAGCTTGCGGCCGCGGCGAACGCGGACCCGGTGGAGTTTCGCCTGAATCTCCTCACCGCCGCGACGACCGACGACAACGGCTTCAGGCGCGCGCGCTCGATTGCCGTCGTCAAAGCCGCGGCGAAGGCGTACGCGTGGGAGATGCGTCGCTCGCCCAGGCCGCTCGGCACCGGCGAGATCCTCACCGGGCGCGGGATCGCATACGCCTTCCGGAATCAAACGGTCATTGCCGACGTCGCCGAAGTGGAGGTGAATCGCCGAACCGGCCGCGTGTGGGTGAAGCGGCTCGTCTGCGCACACGACTGCGGGCTCGTCATCAACCCGGAGGCGCTGCGTCGCACCATCGAATGCGGGATGCTTCATTCGCTGAGCCGCGCGCTCTACGAGGAAGTGAAGTTCGACGGCGAAAAGGTGACGAGCGTGGACTGGCAGTCGCACCCGATCCTCACGCACGCCGACGCGCCGGCAGCCATCGACGTCGTGCTGGTGAACGGCGATCCCAATCCGAACCGGCCCGATCTTCCTCATTACGGAGCCGGCGAGGCGATGTGCAAACCGATGATCGCCGCAGTTGCCAACGCGATCTACGACGCGACCGGCGTTCGTCTCCGGCGAGTGCCATTCAGGCCGGAGCGCGTGCTCGCGGCGCTGAGAGGGTGAGGGGCTCGGGGCCCGACCTAACCTCGACCATGGCGCGGACGTCGAAGCGGTGATGGATCTTCGCTTTGCGCTGCGCTTCCTGTGCCGAACGCCCGGGTTCTCCGCCGCGGCACTCGTCTCGCGCGCACTCGGCATTGGCGCCAACACCGCAATCTTCAGCGTCGTGAACGCGGTCCTGCTGAGACCGCTCGCCTACACGGATCCCGGCCGCCTCGTCGTCGTCGGCCACGGCGGTACGACCGTATCGGCCCAGACGTTTCTCGAATGGCGCGCGCGGACCGGCGCGTTCGAACGGATTGGCGCGGCCGAATTCTGGACACCCAATCTCGCCGGCGCCGAGCGGACCGATCAACTGTACGCGCTGCACCTGTCGTCCGACGTCCTGCCGCTTTTGGGCGTCGAGCCGCTGGTCGGACGCATGTTCAGCTCGGACGAAGAGCACCTCGGCCGCGACCGTGTCGTCGTTCTGGGGCATGCGCTCTGGAAAACCCGGTTCGCGGCCGATCCGAATGTAGTGGGGACCGCCATCACGCTCGACGGGGAGCGATACACCATCGTCGGCGTCATGCCGGAAAGTTTCCGGTTCGCGCCGTTCTGGGCGACGAAAGCGCAGCTGTGGGTGCCGCTGGTTCTCGACGCGCGAACGGGCGACAAGGGCGGATCGCTGCGGATCTTCGCGCGGCTCAAGCCGGACATGACGCTGGCCCGGGCCCGCGCGGAAATGACGGCGCTCACGGCGGCGCTCGACGAGGAGCAGGGTGCTCCCAACGTCGGTGCGACGATTACGCCGCTTCACGACATGGTTGCCGGCGACGTGAAGCCCGCGTTGTTCGTGCTGCTCACCGCGACGGGTCTCGTCCTGCTCATCGCCTGCGCGAACGTCGCGCATCTCCAACTCGTGCGCGGCGCCGGCCGCGCGCGCGAGCTCGCCGTTCGCACCGCTCTCGGCGCGTCGCGGAGCCGCCTCGTCCGTCAACTGCTCACCGAAAGCGCAATCCTGTGCCCCGTTGGCGCAGGCGCGGGAGTGCTCATCGCGCACGAGGGGTTGCGCGTGCTGGTCGCGCTCGCGCCCTCGGACCTGCCTCGCATCGGCACCGTTTCGATGGATGCGCGCGTGTTGTACTTCACCTTCGGCGTGACGGTGTGTGCGAGCCTGCTGTCCGCGCTGATGCCAGCCGTCACGTCTGCGCAGGTGAACGTGAACGAGTCGCTGAAATCCGGCGGCCGTGGCTCGGGTGGCGGCGACGCGCGTACGGCGCTCCGCGGTCTGCTGGTCGTCTCCGAATTCGCGATGGCCATGGTCCTCCTCGTGTCCGCGACGCTGGTCCTCCGCAGCTTCTTCGGCCTGCTGGCGGTCGATTCGGGTTTCGATCCGAGAAACGTCGTTGCGATGGACGTGTCCGTGGCCGGCACAAGCCAGGCGGATCCGTTGCGGCGGCCGATGTTCTTCCGCGAGTCGATCGCGCGCGTGCGCGCGCTGCCCGGCGTGAAATCCGCGAGCGCGATCAACCACCTTCCCCTTGTCGGCGACCTGTGGCGTTTCAGCTTTGCCATCGAAGGACGGCCGCTGCCTCGGTCCGAAGAGATGCCGTCTGCGGCCTATCGCGTCGTGCTGCCGGGCTATTTCCAGACAATGGGCATTCCGCTGGTGAAGGGGAGGGACATCACGGACCGCGACGTGCTGACCGCGCCGCACGTGGTGGTCCTCAATGAATTCACCGCGCGCCGGTACTTTCCGAAACCAAGAGCCAATCGGCCGCCGAATTGCGGCGGGCAGCCTGAAGGATCCCGACTGGTGCACGGTGGTCGGCGTTGTGAAGGACGTGAAGCGCGCGAAATGGGACGAAGCCGACGCCGAGGAGCTGTATGTTCCGTATCTCCAGGCGCGCCTCTATTTGGCAGGCCGGCGTTCGACGTATCTGACGCTCGTGGCGCGCACGTCATCGAATCCGACGGCGTTGCTGACCGCGGCCGACAATGCCGTCCGCGCGGTAGAACCGCGCGCGGTCGTCACCAACGCGACGACGATGGAGCGCGCGATTGCGCAACAGTTCGTGGGGCCGCGGTTCTACATGCTGCTGCTCGGCATCTTTGCCGGCGTCGCGCTGAGTTTGGCCACAATCGGCATTCATGGCGTGATCAGCCACTCGGTGGCGCGCCGCACTCACGAAATCGGTGTGAGGATGGCTTTGGGTGCGGGGCGAGGCGAGATCCTGCGCATGGTGGTCGGCGGCGGGCTGCGCCTCGCCGCGGCGGGAAGCGCGGTCGGCTGGGCCGGCGCGCTTGTGTCCACGCGCTACCTGCGCACGATGCTGTACGGCGTCGACCCCATCGATGCGCCGACCTTCATGCTCGTCGGTCTCGTCCTGATGGCCGTGGCGTTGGCGGCGTGCTACGTGCCAGGGCGACGAGCGATCACAGTCGATCCCATGACGGCTCTGCGGTGCGAATGAAGCGGCTGTCAGTCCTGAAAGACGCGCGCGAAGGGGATCTCGAGGCCTGGCAGCAGCGGCGTCATCAGCACCGCACCTGCTTCACGGGACAACTCAACGGCTTCCTCGAAGTGGTCGGTGACGCGTCGATAGCTTCTGATCGAATCGAGATCGACGATCCAATACTCGTCGACCCCTGCACGGTCGTAGAGACGCCGCTTGATCGTTTCGTCGCGCTTGCGGGTGCCCGGCGAACCGATCTCCACGATGAGCTCTGGCGTTCCCTCGACGTGCTTCGACGTCAGGATCGACGCGGCCCGCTCGTTCGACATGTAGAGCAGGAAAAACAGAGTCTGACCCCAGAGTCTGACACCACCTGAGACATCACACCGCTCGTCCTGAGCCGGTCGAACGACGAGGGTCAACGAGTTGCTGGCCTGGGCGTTGCAACTCCTGCAGGCATGTCCCAGCGGTCGAGGTTTCCACCGACACGTTCACGACGCGATGTGGCGCAGGCCTTCAGGCCTGCGGCCCTGCTGGTCTTCTCGCTCCTGCTCTCGCTCCTGGTTTTGGGTTCACTCGTTACTGCCCAGCAGAACGTCAGCCGGATCAACGTCGTCTACGCCGCTCCGTCGGATTACACCGCGACGACGGATCGCAACGTGTACCCGAAACCAGCGCTGCCGGTGCTGGGGCCCGCGGGCTCCCGGTTCTTCGACCCTACCTTCGGTTCCCGCATGCTGCGGGTGACCGACGAGAACACGCGGCCATGGTTGCCGGGCCGATCGTTCACCGCGCCGTCCGCTGCACGCCAGCTCGCCTGGAACGCGGCGTCGGATCGCTTCTACATCCGCAGCATCGACGGCACGTTCATTCCGTACGCCTTCGACGCCGGCACGATGACCGCAAGCCGTATCCTCCCCAGCGCGACCGGCGACGGCGGATTGACGATTCAGTCTCAGGTGGAGCCGCAGTTCAGCTTTCTCTCGTCGAACCTGCTGTTTGGATCGAGGCAGGATCCGGCGAACGACTGGCCGATCGTCCGGCAGTTCAACTTCGACACGCTCGCCTATACCGACATCCTGAATCTGGGCGCGGTGACGGCGATCGGGCACGGCACGTATGCCGGTGCGCTGTCGTCGAGCGCGACCTCGCCAGAGATGCTGTGCGTGCTGTTCGGCGGCTCACAGGACACGCACTACAAAGTTGCGGTGTTTCAAACCGTCCAGCGCGGCGCGCCGAGCGCGGTGATTCTCGATTCGCTGGCGTCGACGGTCGCCAGCAAAGGGAAGCCGAAGAGGACGAACATCCCGCTCGGCGTCTTCCTGCATCACGCGTGGATCGATCAGTCGGGACGTTACGTGGTCCTCTATACGGTGAATCAGCAGCCGGTTCCGTACTACGTCTGGGATTTGACCACCAACACGATCACGGCGGTGACCACGAACGCCACCGGCCACGACGCGCTCGGCTTTGGCCAGCAGGTCAATCAGGGATGCTGCACCACCTCCGCGTGGGACGCCGCGCAGTGGCAGCTGCGCTCGCTGAGCACGCCCGCGACGACGACCGATCTCGTCAATCCGGGGCTGACCCCGCAGGAAATCTATCTCGCCGATCACACGTCGTGGAACAACGCGCGCGCCGGCGCGTCGGTTCCCGTGCTCTCGGCGCTGTACCGGTATTACAACGGCACGTACAACACGACCCCCTGGCGCGCGTGGGACGACGAGATCGTGGCGATCCAGACGAACGCGGGGAGCGCGGGCGCGGCGGTCTGGCGCTTCGCGCACCATCGATCCGACGTGGCGTACGACGGCGACACGTCGAGGGCGCTCTATTTCTGGTACTTGCCGATTGCGGTCGTATCTCCGAACGGACGCTGGGCCATCTTCACGTCGAATTGGGAGAAGACGCTGGGTGCGGCGGTGGGGTCCGACGTGCAGCCGGGCGGATACTTCCGCTGCGATGTGTTTCTGGTTGGCTTGCAGTAGCTGACAGCTGATAGCCGAAAGCGGTTCGCGAATCTCGATCAATAATCCGCGAGCGATGAGCGAACCGTTGATTCGCGACATCTCCGACACGGCGCGCTGGGTGGCGGTGTATCGCGCGCGCGAGAGCGAGCGCCCCGACGCCATCTTCAACGATCCGTTTGCCCGCGCCCTGGCGGGGGAACGCGGCGAGCAGATTGCGAAGGCGCTGCCGTCCGACGAACAGAACGCGTGGCCGTTCATCGCGCGCACGTATCTCTTCGATCGCTACATCGAGCAGGCCCTTGCAGACGGCGCCGACCTCGTCGTGAACCTCGCGGCCGGCCTCGACACGCGGCCGTATCGCCTGGATCTACCTTCCTCGCTCCGCTGGGTCGAAGTCGACCTGCCGGAGATCTTCGATTACAAGGAAGAGATCCTCGGAGCCGCGGCGCCACGCTGCGTGCTCGAGCGCGTGCGCCTGGATCTGTCGAACGCCGACGCGCGGCGCGGGCTGTTCGATCGACTCGGGCGGACCGCGAAACGCGCGCTCGTTCTCGCTGAAGGCCTGTTGATCTATCTGATGGCGGACGAGGTGTGCGCGCTCGGTCTCGACCTCGCGCGACCCGAGGGTCTCACCCACTGGATTGTCGATATCGGGTCGCCGGGCCTGCTGAAGATGCTGCGGGAGCGCATGGGCGAGCTCGTCGCGCAAGCGGGCGCGCCGTACGTGTTCGCGCCGCCCGAGGGTCCGGCGTTCTTCGAACGGTGCGGCTGGACGCCGGAGCGCGTGGAGTCGATCTTCAAGGCCGCCTTCCGGCTGAAACGGCTGCCGCTGATGATGCGGATGTTCGCCCTGCTGCCCGAGTCGGACGGCGCGCAGGGCGCGCGGCCCTGGTCGGGGGTGGTGCGGCTTCAGCGAGGCTGAGGCGTTTTGCAAACGCGTTCAACCGGATCAGTCCGTCGCTCGATTATCCAATCCCAGCACACGCTCGAGGCGCGCGTACAGCGCGAGCACTGGATGGTTCGATTCTTCGAGCAGGTCGAGCACCGTTCGCCGGTCGACGCTGCGCGCGAGCTCGAGCAGCCGGTTGACGAACGCGAACCACAGCGTGCGGCCGTCGCGATCGCGATCCGCATGGCGCAGGTAGTCCACGAAGCTGCGGAGCGTCCGGACGCGCAGCGTCCCCTGCGGCACCAGATCGATCAGCACGGTGTACAGCACCGCCTTCTGATAGAAGTAGTCGCGCTCGGCCGCCTCGCGCTGGCCGGTCCACTGTTCGATGTCGGTCAGCAGACGCTCGGCCTGCGCCCGCCAGGTTTCGCTCTGCCGCTCTTGCAGCGTCGGAATGTTCTTCCCCGGTCCGCGCAGCTGCACGCCGGCGGTGTACAAGCGCCGCGCATCCAGGGTCTGCCAGTACCGATCGATGCGCGCGCTGCCCAGCAGGCGCGACGGCCGTGTCTCGCTCCCGCCGAGCGGCGGGATGACTTCGGGCCGGATCGCGTGGCGCCGCAGCGCGGCATTGAATGTGTCGACGGCCGGCCCATCCGACAGACTGTCGCTGCAGCGGGGCCCCTGCAGTTGCGCCACGAGATAGTTCCGCAGGGCGCGCGTCACGTTCCAGTTGATGATGCCAAGCTCGCGATCCGCGTCCTCGAGCTCCATCATCCGGTTGACGAAATCGATCGAGACACTCGAGAAGCCGCGTGGATCGCGCCTGCTGCTTTCCAGAATCCACTTGAGCGTGCCTTCGAGAAAGAGCGCCTCTTCGCGCGTCGGGCGGAATCGGCGGAGCGCCCGCGCCACCGCCGGCATCTCCGTCGGCAGGTACGCCCGCCAGAGATACAGATTGAAGAACCACACCGCGTCGCCGCGCGCGGTCGTGTCGGTGCCAAACGTCGTGCGCGCGAGCGTCGCCAGCGTGGCGTAGTATTCGTCGACCATGGGAACGAGCGCGTTTTCGCACGTTCCGGCCTCGAGGTTGAAGTCGATCCACTCGAACATCTCCCGCGCCCGGGCCGTGTCGATGGAGGTCATCGCCTGCGCGATGCGCAGCTGCAGCGACACGCGCGTGAGCGGCACGTCGAACGCCCGGCTCTGCGCGCCCTGACGCGTGTCCGGCGGCACCGACAGAGCGAGACGCCGGTACGGGTCGTGCGCGGCGTACGCGCGCAGGTACGCCTCCTCGAGCAGCTCGCGCCGCCACTCCCGATCGACCACCTTCGGCGATCCAGCAATGCGGAGAAGGGCGTCCGCCACGAATTCCGGCGGTGCGGCCCGCGCATCGCCGACCAGGGCCTCCAGAACCGGATCGTGCGAGACGCGCTGCTGCGCGCTCGCGCCCACGGCTGCGAGGGTGACGAGGAGGACGGTCAGGGCGCAGGCACGCATCAATTGGTCCGGACAATTAGACGGTCGAGTGCGAGAGAAAGCCGTCGCGAGTTGTCGCCCGACACGAATAACACCAGTTCGTTGACGCCAATCTGCCACACACGACCCGGAGCGCGTACGGAAATCTGTTGCCACCCTTCGGTCAGCAGGATGGTGTCCAGGACGCTGCCGTTCAGGAGGACGCTCATGTGCGGGCCCGCCGCGCCGCTGGCGACGGGCGGCTCGCACACTATGTCGATCGTCGCCTCCGAAGTCGAGCGCCGCGGAATCAAAACCTCGGCCCGGTCACCCACGACCCATGTGAAGGTGCGATCCGGCTGACGGTCGTCGCGTGCAACAAATCCGGCATACAGATACGGACGCGCGGCTCCGGTGCCGACGTCAATCGACGGGTTCAGCGGGGTGACCCGCCATGCCGTCACCACGAGCAGCGCGAGCCCTGTGGCCAGCGTCGCGGTCCATGCCGGAAGCAGCCGGCTTCCGCGAATCCAGGTCGACTCCGCCAGAGCCGCGCACGCGAGCAGGAGGAACACGTCGAAGTACACGTAGATCACCGGCCACAGCGTCGTCATGCTGAACGCGAGAAGCGCCAGCCCCATCCAGGGCAGCGGCGCCCGGCCGCGGCGAATTGCGCGCCACGCTGCAGCGTAGACGGCGAGCATCGCCGCGACCTGCACGAGCTCGACGGCGCCTTTCCAACCGCGCGACAGCAGGAGCCCGGTGGCGCCGATCGTGTGCTGCACCCATGTGGTGGACGTCCAGACGAAACCTTTCATCACCGACTGATAACTGTCGAAGAGCGCGTATTTGAGCGCCGACAGGTCCGCGATCGCAAAGGGCAGATATGGAAGAAGGGCCGCCGCGGCAAGTACCACGAGCGCTCCGATGAATCGCGCGCGCGCGCGAAGCCAGACTGCCATCAGCAGTACCGGCGCAACCGACACCATCGTCGATCGGCCGACGATGAGGAGGCCGCAGAGCATCGCGGCGGCAAGCCACCGCTGCCGCGCGACGACCCACGCAAATGCGGCCAGCACGGGCCAGTAAGCGGGCGTGTGGCCGATCGCGATGAAGCGGTGCAGGTCGGCGTTGAGCGCGATCGCGGCGAGCAGAATCGCGAACGCCGCGGCCGGCGCGAGGCGTCCGCGTTCGGCGGCCGCCACGGCGGCGACGGCGGCGCAGGTTGGTACGAACAGCGCGCCGAGGATGGTGACGAATCGCACGTCGGCGTGGAGCAGATGCGGCACGATGAACGGCGCCCACATCACCGGGCCGTACGGCAGCGGCGCCGGCCACGGTACCTGGTAAATCGTGTACGGATTCTCCCCTCGCAGAAGGCGTTTGATGCCCGCCTGGATGACCACGAGCATGTCGGCGCGCTGCGAATCGTGCGGATGGATCAGGATCTCGCGCAGCCATGCCTGCGATGCCGCGAGCAGCACGAACGCCGCCGCCACGCCGACGAGCAGCGCCGCGATGAGTCTGAGGCGAGGCGATGCCACAGGCTCTTCCACGCCGCGCGTCGACCGCTCCCACCACCAGATGAGCGGCGCGTTGACGACGACGAGGAGCAATGTGGCGATCGCGTACGGATGGCTGCCGGCACCGAAGCGCTGCTCGATGATGGATGGTGACGAGAGCAACAGAAAGTCGAGCGCGATCAACAGACATCGCGCGGTCAGCGGCACGGGTCAGATTGTAGCTGACGGCTGATAGCTGAACCTGTAGCTCTCAGCTTTCAGCTCTCAGCTCTTTCCCGTGAATACCAGATACGGATCGATCGCCTTTCCTTTCCACCACCGTTTGTCGTCGCCGAGCTCGAAGACCGCGAAATGAAGATGCGGCGTGTTGGGTGGAGCGTTGCCGGATGTTCCTACGTACCCGATCACCTGACCCTGTAGAACGGCATCGCCCTCATGAAGGCCGTCGGCGTATCGCTCGAGATGGGCGTAGTAGTAGCAGAGCACCCCGGGGGAATCGAATTGATAGATGGTGTTCCCGCCCTGCCGGCTCACGAAAAGCCTGGCAATTGTCCCCGCAACGACGGAGTGGACTGGCGTATCGCGCGGCGCCAGGATGTCCACGGCTTCGTGAGGCCGTTTACCGCGGCGTTCGGCGAAGCCGCCCTTGAACGATTCGGCAGTCACTCCGTCGATCGGGAAGCGGAGCTGGCTCGTGCCGATCGTTGCCGTCGGCTCGTTGCTTTTCGTGGCGGCCGGTGTGCTGGGCCCGCCGGAGTCGCGGCGCGAAGGCGGCAGCCGGACGTCGCCGTTCTGCGCGGGCGCCACAGGACCGATCGTCGTCGGGGCGTCCACGGGCTGCGGCGGGCCGTACGTCCGCAGCAACGCATCGACGAATACGCCGGCGCAGAATGCCGCGAGCAACGCCACCAGCGGCAGTGCTCGTCCCTTGCGCGTTCGCTTCATCGAAACAGCACCGGCGTGCCCGGTTTGACGAGGCCCGCGACCCGCGCCGCGTCCCAGTTCGTCATTCGTACGCAGCCGTGAGATTCGGTGTGACCGACGTTGCCGGGCTCCGGTGTGCCGTGCAGCCCGTAGTGTTCGAGGCTGAGCGAGATCCACACGACGCCCACAGGATTGTTGGGCCCGGGTTTGATCGTCGCCTTTCCGTCGGTCGGCTTCGCGTCCCAGAACAGATCGGGATTGTAATGAAACGCCGGATGCCAATTGACGACGGTCGCCTTCCAGTCGCCGTGCGGGAGGGGATCGTGCTCGCTGCCCGTTGTGACCGGTGCGAAGAAGACCACGGTGCCATCCGGACGCGTCGCGCTCAACGACGAGTCGGCTTGCGTCACCTGGATGACGATGCCGGCATTCGCCGGATCGGCGGCGCCGGGCTTCGCGTCGGGATCGAACGGCGTGACGGCGGGCACGCGAATCTCGCGTCCTGCGGCGATCGGCGTGTTGGCGTTCAGCCGATGCAGCAGCGCGGGCGACGCATGGAAACGCTCGGCGAGCATTTCGATTGGCGACTGGTACGCGAGCGCCGGCAGTTTGGCCTGCTCGACGAGATCTTTCGGAATCTGTTTCTCGAACGGACCATTCATATCTTCGTCGGTGACGGTGTAGGTCGTGATCGCCGGCTCCGCGGATTCGCCGCCGAGCGCGCGCCACGTGTCGCAGTCGGGAATGCCGGACGCCGCCAGCTTGCGCGCACGCTGCAGTGCGGCCACGGCATGACTGAAGTTCGAACCGGGCCGGCCGTCGATTTGCCCGGGAGAGAAGCCTGCGCGGTCGAGCAGCACTTGAAAGCCGACATAATCGCCGCATGGGAGCGGCGGAATCTTCGTTGCCGGCGCGCGCGTACCGGTTGTTCCGCGCGGGCGTTGAGCGCCTGGCTTGTGCGCAGGCACAGAACGTTGCTCGGCTTCAGCCGAGCGGGAGCCTTCGAGCAGAAATCCGCACGTGATCAGCAGAGCTAACAACCGGACAGTACGCGTGCTCATAGAGGCTGCCAGTGCACGACGCGTGCCCCGGCAGCAGTACACTACGGCCCGGCCTCATGTCGCCGTTGTCGACTTTTGAACACCTCGACTGGACGAGCGCGCCGCCGGCGAAGGTCGCTTCCGCCGCTCAGGACGCAATCGAAGCCGGTGACGTGATCTACTTTCCGGCGCTGCGCTTCGCCGTCGAGGCCGGCGAGGAGACGCTGTTTACGCCGTCGATTCTCGGCAGCTCGAAGAACGCGAGCTACGATCCTGCCGCCGATCGGCTCGGCGGGACACATGCCACGGGTGCAGACGCACAGGCGCTGCGTGCATTCATCCGGCGCTTCAGCGACGCGTCGGCCGCGCTCATCGATCGCTTGCTGCCGGCCTACCGCGGCGAGGTGACTCGTGGGCGCGCGAGCTTTCGTCCTGCGGAGATAGCCGGCCGCGCTTCGTCGTGGCGCAAGGACGACACGCGGCTGCACGTGGACAGCTTTCCCGCGACGCCGTCCGGCGGGCGCCGCATCCTGCGCGTCTTCACGAACGTGAATCCTTCAGGCCGCGCACGGTCGTGGCGGATTGGGGACGACTTCGAAACCGTGGCGCGGCGGTTTGCCGGTCGTCTGCGGCTGCCGATTCCTGGCGCCGGTCATCTGCTCGCGCTCGTGCGCGTCACGAAGACCCCGCGGTCGCCATACGACGCGCTGATGCTCCAGCTCCACGATCGCATGAAGGAAGACGAGGAGTTTCAAGCCCGATCGCCGCAACAGGCGTTCGATTTTCCCGCCGGGTCCACGTGGATGGCGTTCACCGACCAGGTGAGCCACGCGGCGATGGCGGGGCAGTATCAGCTCGAACAGACATTCCTGCTGCCGGTCGCGGCAATGCTGGATGAACGCCGATCGCCGCTTCGGATCCTCGAGCGCCTCAAGGACAGGCGGCTCACCTGAGAATTGTCGCCTTCACTTCCACCGTCACTTGCCGATCGCCGATTGGATCGGCGGACTGGGCGGCGACGACGGCCTGTCCGCTTTCGAGAATCAACGCGACGCTGTCGTGCAGCGCAGTCTTGATGACTGTACCGCGCGGCGCGTCGCGGCCGCCTTCGAGCGGTGCCGGCCAGTCGTACTGCACGTTGAGCCGCAGCCGGATCTTGCCGTCCGGCAGCAGCTCGGGGTCCGCGTCGACGTTGAGCGGGATCGATCCCACCGCGAGCACTTCCGATTGCGATCGCACCGAGCCGGTGTACCCGTCGGCGACGATGACGCTGAGCGTGCGCTTGATCGCCGGGCTGCCTGCGCGCTGATCGGTGATCGACAGATCGACTTTCACGTTGATCGGCTGCGTCTGCCGGCGCGGCGCCGGCGCGGCCGGGGCCGGTGTGGGCGCAGGTGCAGGTGTGCCGCCGCGTCCCTGCGCCGGCGCCGGTGTGAGCGCACCGCCACGCGGCACGGGCGATGCTTGCTGCTGCGCCAGCGCGGAGCCGCCGGCGAACACGCCGAGCGAGACAATCAATGGGAGCGTGCGAGCGTTCATGGGCGGTCTCCTTCGCTGAGTGGCGTCACCGCAATCGGCGTGATGGTTTCCAGTTTGTCGATTTGAATCGAATCCGCCAGCGGCAAGGTGCCCAAGGCGATCGATTCGATGTCGAGTCGAGATGGTGCGAGCGGTGGCGGCGCAAGCGCGTCGAGGTCGGACGCGCGAGAGCCTGCGTTTCCGGTGACGAGTGCCGGACTTGTCGCGCGCGGGCGGCCTCGAAGGGCCGCCGCTGCAAGCGAACCGCTGGCGGCCATTGGTTGCACCGCCGTCTCTTCGGGGGCGGCCGGCGCGCCCGGGGCTGCAAACGAGGGACTCGCAGGTATCGGTTGCAGGATCGCCCCTTTAGAGGCGGCCTGAGTTGCCGGCCCGGGGTCGACAGGAGGCGACTGGTTGCGGAACACCAAGAGGGCAATAACGATTGACGCAGCGACAGCGAGCCCCGCTAAGGGAGCTCCGAACGAGAACCCCGAACCCCGAACCCCGAACCCCGAACCCGAACCCGAGGCGATCCGCGCCATGACGCGCGCGCGGAACTCCGGCCCGGGCTCGCCGGAGGTCATCTCTCGCGCGACCTCGTCTATCGCGCGATTCAGTTGCTCAGAGTCCATCGCCATACCCCCGCTCCCGAAGCCGCTGCTTCACGAGCCGCCGCGCTTCCGACACGCGCCACTTGATCGTGCCGAGCGGCGCGCCGACCATCGCGCCGATCTCCTCGTATGTGTAATCGTTCGACTGGGCGAGGAGCAGCGCGTCCCGCAGCTTCGGCGGCAGCCAACGTATGGCGTCGCCAATCGCGCGCCGCAGCTGGCGTTCGGCTGCGGACGCTTCCGGCGACAGACCCGCTGCTGCCACATTCGCCATCACCTCGTCCGTTTCAGGGTCGGCCCGTGACTCGACCATGCGCCGCAGGATGCGCACGACGCCGCGACGCCGGTTGATCGCTTCGTGCCAGGCGATCGTCAGCAGCCATGTCTTGAAAGTGGCGTCGCCGCGGAAGCCGTCGAGCCGCCGATAGGCCGCCAGGAACGCGTCCTGTGCCGCATCTTCCGCATCGGCGTGCGACCCGAGGACCGCCAGCGCCGCGCGGAACACCGCCGACCGATGCCGATCCACCAGCTCGCCGAACGCGGCAGGGTCGCCCTGCCGGGCTCGCGCCACCAGCTCGACATCCGTCACACGGACAATAGACACGCGCGGGGCTTCGCCGGTTGGGTGAGGACGGTGCGCGGTGCACGGTGCACGGTGCACGGTGCAGGGTGCATGGTGCACGGTGCATGGTGCGTCGTGCACCGTGCTAGGTGCTTCTGGCGGCCTTGATGATCGCTTCCATGTGCGCCAGGTATTTCTCGAGCGCGCGGCGGCCTGCGGCGGTAATGCGGAACTCGGTCCGGGGCACACGGCCGGTGAACGACTTGTCGCAGGCAATGTACTGCGCGTCCTCGAGCTTGCGCGCATGGACGCTCAAGTTGCCGTCGGTCGTACGCAGCAGACGCTTCAGGTCGTTGAACGTGAGCCGCTCGTTCACCGCCAGCGCGCTGATGATGCCGAGCCGCAGCCGCTCGTGAATCAGCCGATCCAGCTCCAGCGGACTTCTCTTTGCCGGCTCCGAGCGACTGCCGACTGACGATTCGCGACTGCCGACCGCCGACTCGCGACTGCCGACTGACGACTGGCGACTGACGACCGAGGACTGACGACTGGCGACTGTTTTACCCACCGTATCTCCTCGCGATCACAATGCCGAATCCAATGTGCAGCCCGCCGAATCCGGCGGCCATCAACCAGTGTCCCCACGCGGCCGGCGCGGCGAACGCGGCCACGCCGAGCGCCATGAAACAGACGCCCATGATCGGCACAACCCGGACCGAGAAGGCGCCGCCGGTGGCGACCGCCGTTCCGTACATCAGGAGCCAGCATCCCGGCAGCCTCGCCATGAGCCCCATCGTCAGGAACACGGGCGTGAGGATCATGCCCGCGACGAGCGGCGGCATGAAGGCAAGCGCGAAGCGACGGGCAGGCGCCGCCGAAGAGAGCGGCTCGCCGGAGCGACGAGCCTTCAACGCCATGGCCACCAGCGCGATCGTCGCGGCGAGCGCGGCGCAGGCGAACCACACGCTCACCCACCGGATCGAGTTGTCGGGCGGACCGGAGATGGCTGCCGCGGCCAATGCCGTGACGCCCATGCCGACACCGCCCCACCCGGGCACCGCCGTGAACGCGCTGGCGCGCGCCATCGCGTCGCGAATGAAGCGGAGGTTTTCCTCCGCGTGCGCGTGAATCGGTTCGGGCTGTGGCAACGGCAACAAGGACTTTATAGCACAGAGGGCCGGTGGGGCACGTGGGCAGGTGGGCAGGACAGGCGGGATGGGCTGCCGCTACTGCGCGCGGAGCAGAAGAACGGGCACCTTGACGAGATGGCGCACGCGATCGGCCGTGGTGCCGTGAAGGAGGTCGGCGATGAACCGGTGCCCGTGCGTCGACATGGCGATCAGATCCACGCCCTGCTCTTCCGCGGTCTTGATCAGCTCCGTGGCGGGATCGCCCATGGCGAGCTTCGTGGCCACGGTGAATCCCTTCTGCGTGAGCTCGGCCCGAAGCTGCTCGAGATACGCGCGGTCCGATCGCATCTCTTCGGACTCGCGCAGCTTGAGCTGATCGAAATTCCGCGCCGCCCATCCGTCCGCGACGTGCACGAGCAGCAGCTCGGCGCTGGTCAGCCGGGCCAGCTCGCCGACGTGGTTCAGGATCGTGCGATCGGCCCCGGAGTTCTCGACGGCCACGAGGATGCGGCGATACATCAGGCTAGCCCGCGAAAGTCTGCCACAAAAGGTACGCGTTCAGCGCGGCAATGACCACCGCCACGGGCCACGCGAGCGCCTTGACCCAGAACGGGCTGGCGAAGGTTCCCATCTTGTGCGGGTCGCCCGTGAACATTACCAGCGGAAATACCGCGAACGAGAGCTGCAGGCTCAGGATCACCTGGCTCAGGATGAGCAGCTGTCCCGATCCGCGCTCGCCATAGAGAATCACCACAATGATCGCCGGGATGATGGCGATGAGCCGTGTGATCAGCCGGCGCAGCCACGGCCGCAGGCGCAGATTGATGAAGCCTTCCATCACGATCTGGCCGGCCAGCGTTCCCGTGAGTGTCGCGTTCTGCCCCGAGCAGAGGAGCGCGACGGCGAACAGCACGCTCGCCATCTTCGTGCCGAGCAGCGGCGAGAGCAGCTTGTAGGCGTCGTTGATGTCAGCGACCGCTTCGTGCCCGCTGCCGTGGAACACGGCGGCGGCCATGACGAGAATGGCGCCGTTGATGAAGAGCGCGAACATCAACGCGAACGACGAGTCGATGGTGGCAAAGCGAATCGCTTCCGCCTTGCCCGGCACGTTGTCCAGATACTTCCGCGTCTGCACGATCGACGAATGCAGGTACAAGTTGTGCGGCATCACGGTCGCACCGAGGATGCCGATGGCGATGTACAGCATGCTCGGGTTCCTGACGATCTCACCGCGCGGGATGAAGCCGGCGGCGACCGCGGTCCACTCGGGCCGCGCGAGCCAGAGCTCGACGCCGAACGATCCCGCAATCAGCACGATCAGGGCGATGACGAGCGCCTCGACGTAACGAAAGCCTTTGTGCTGGAGGAACAGGACGATCAGCACGTCGAGCGCCGTCAGACAGACGCCCCAGATGAGCGGCAGGCCGAACAGCAGGTTGAGCGCAATGGCCGCGCCGATCACTTCGGCGAGGTCGCACGCCGCAATCGCGATCTCGCAGAGGATCCACAGCAGGATGACGGTCGGGCGCGAGTAGCTGTCGCGGCACGCCTGCGCGAGGTCGCGTCCGCTCGCGATGCCGAGGCGCGCCGCAAGCCCCTGCAGCAGAATCGCCATCAGGTTCGAGATCATGATTACGCTGAGGAGCGCGTAGCCGTACTGCGCGCCGCCAGCGAGGTCGGTTGCCCAGTTTCCGGGGTCCATATAGCCGACGGCCACAAGGTAACCGGGCCCGGCGAAAGCGAGCATTTTGCGCCAGAATCCGGCACCCGGTGGGACGGCGATGGAACCGTGGACTTCGGGAAGACTCAGGGCACTCGACGGGACGCGCCAGCCTCGCGGCGGTTCAGAAGGAATTTCAGTAGCCAATTGATATGGTTTTGATTGATCAAAACCATATCACACTTGTTACACGTTGGCGAGATACTCCAGCAACGCCTTGCCGGGCACGAAGAAGTACCCGCCGCCGCGTGTCCGGACGAATTGCGGCAGACCTTTGAGTCGCACAGGACCCTCGCGAGTGGGGATCGTGAAGGCGTCTGTTCCGGTGCGGCTGCCGATCAGCGGATCCCGCTCGCCCGACAACCCATGGAACGACGGCTGCTGAGCCCAGGTCTGTTGCACGAATTCGAACTGCCGCTCCAGATCGGCGTTCAGACACATGAAGAACAGCCCCTTCTCCAGTCCTTTCGTCGGCTTGTAGAAGCGTCCGATTCTCAGAATGCGGTGGCGATTCGTGATGGCGAGCTGCTCCTGAGAACCGGGGTCGAAGCTTTCGCGCGGGTTCGCGCGGCGGATGTGCGCGCCGAAGGGACACCGAAGCGCCTGCGGATCTTCTGCCCCGAAGAGAAAGTCGTTGTCAGGCTCGATTTGAGGTGACGGCGGTGGTTCCGTCGATGTCGCGGCAATCGTCCTGGCGGCGAGGATTGGAAGCGCGCGGTTCGGATCGAGAGCAGCGGCCGGCGGCGCGATTGCTTGCGCCGATCGCGCAGCGGCCCCTGCCGACGTCCGCACCATCGGATGCTCGTCCGCTCCGGCCTCGGTTCCAGACCGGTAGGGAAATCGCACCAGCGACGAGCCATCTTTCCAGCGGCCCACGAGCTTGGCCGCGATGAACTCGGCTGTCACTCCCAGCCACTGTGGAAACCGATTCGCAACCGTCACGGCTGTTTCCGAGCAGTACGCGTTGAACGCGTCGACGTGTTGTTCGAGTTGCCGGACCGCCAGGAACGTGCCGTTGCGGCCGATGTCGCGCGGGTCGTTCACAATGGGCTGCGCGAAACCCGGCTGCGACTGGGCGGCGATCGGCAGCTTGTTCGCCGGATCGTGCATCGCGGCGAGCGTTGGCCCCCCCGGCAGGAATCCGCGATTGTCCGGATAGCCCAGCACGAATTCCCCCGCCTCGACAATGTGGATCGGGTCGGCGCCGCGCAGCGCCTTGTAGGTTCCGCGAATGACCGGCTGTGAGATACCGTCGACGAAGCCGAAGGGCTCGCGCTTGGCCAGCGCCTTTGCCGCCGCCGCCGCGCGGCGACCCGGCAGCGTCTGAAACGGAACCTTCATGATCACCGCGTGACCATGCCGTGACAGCGCCGCCGACATTTCCTTCCGAAGCCGGCTCAACGTGAACGGCGACGCCGCATAGATCAGAAGAATGCCGTCGACACTCGTCTGGGGCCCGCCCCACAACCAATGTTCCGGAGCATCCTCGCCCTCGTCACCGAGGACGCGGGAGCGCCACGGCGCGCACATGCCGTCGAGGAAGGGAGGCGGAAATCTATCGAGGCCTTCCCCCGGCAATCCGAGCCGCGAGAGCGCAGTGGCGGAGACACCAAGCGTCACGGCGCCGCCAGGATGCTTCCGGCCGTCGCCGAAGGCCACGTTCGGAAGCACGTCGGCGAGCCACCGACGGCCCGCCTGCGAATCGTCGGACAGCTTGAAACCGAGACACATGGCAAAGCGCAAAAAACCCAGACCACCGAAGATCAGGCTTTGAATCTGGTTGACCTCGAGGGCCGACGCCGGGCGCGCGGCCGAGCCGAACAGCGCAAGCCACCGCGACGCTTCTTCTTCCGTGAGAATTGTCCCCAGGCCCTGGCGAATGGCGGCGTTGGTCCGGATGTTGGTCGTGGTCAGGTCCGGATATGCCGAGTACCAGAATCCCGTCGGGGTTTGCTGCCGGCGCGCCCATCGCTTGAACCGCGCGCCGTCGCTCGCCCCTTCCTCAATCAGGTTCGACGTTTTAGGAAATCCGACGGTGTTCGACCACACGCCGGTGAGGCCATTGTGTGCCTTCGTGATGAAGTCTTCGAGGTAGCTTTCCCAGCTGCCGCCATAGTTGGAGAGGAACAGCAGATCCCCGGTGTGCGGCACCATGACCCATCGCGCGAAATGAATCGTGCCGAGCGTGCCCAGGAATCCGGGACGGTACAAATGCGTGGCCAGCTGGGCGATCAGCCAGAACACCACGCGCACGAGCAGCCGTCGCAGCAATCCCGGCTTCATGACGGAGACAGCGGCCAGGTGATTCTGCGCGGCGTGATTCTCCCGCTCCATGATGCGGGCGACCACGCGCGGATTGGGCACGCGATCCTCCGGCAGCTCCCGCGCTTCGCGCCGCCGGAGCACCACGTACGCGAAGCCGAGAGCGATCGCTGCTGCGATGACGGTGAGGACGCCCGCCCAGAGCGCGGCAGATACCGCCCGCATGAAGCCGCCGCGCGTGAACGCCTCCATGATCCAGACGAGCGCGAACACGATCAACGGCGGAAGGGCGAGCGGCCAGAGATACGTCGTCACAGCCGATCGGGCGATGGGCCCGGCGGCTTCCAGCACCGAGCGCTGCGGATCGAGCGCATCGGCGTGTTCCGGGACGAGGGCCCAGCGCCACGCCTCGTCGGCGCCGACGCTCTGACGCACCGCTTCAAGCTGACCGAGTGCCGTGCCGTACGAGGATGTCGGCCCATCGAGCAACGCGGCAACGTGCGCGGCGAGCGCGCGCTCCTGTCGGATTCGCAGCACCGACAGACCGGGCGTTCCAGCAAACAGGACGCCTGGATTGTCGAAGAATCCCTGGCCCACGGACACGACGTGCGACCGCCAGAATTCCTCGAGCGAGGCCTGGCCGCGATCGCTGGCAAACGCGAAGATGGGCGCGAGCCGATTTCCAAGCCGCGCGCTCAGATGGCGCAGGAGCGCCTCCGCGTTTCCGTCGGCGGAGAGCTCCAGAACGAGGTGGCCGCCGCCGGAGGAGGCGTCGAACACGTTCAGGCTTGCGAAGTGAATGGCCAGCCCGCCGGGGGCCTGGGCCAATGCGTCGAGCTCGACACCGACGTCGCGCTGCACAGGATTGCCGAGCGCATCGATCAACCGCCGGGCGGGCTCGACGTGCTCGCGGGACACCGGTGCGATGATGGTGAGGAGGGCATGACTCACGAGTGTGGCCTCCGAAAGGCGACGACGAGCTCGTCGAGAAAGGGCCCGTCGAATCGACCGGGTCCGGCGCGCTCGATGCCGCGGGCAACGAGTCGGCCGACGAGCGCCGGCAGTTGGACCGCGTTGACATCGCGGCCGGCACACGGATGCATGCCGCCGCCGAAATGCAGGTACGACGCCGTTGAGCGCGACGGATCCAGATGTCCGGGATTCGGAAACACTGCGGCGTCGAACATCGCCGCTTGAGTGAACGCCGCGATCAGCGTGCCGCCGGGGATGGATTTCCCGCACAGCGTAACGTCGTGCGTGGCGCGCCTGAGCACCAGAGCGGCCTGAGGCCGGCGACGCAGCGCCTCGTAACACCAGCCGACCATGCGCTCGCGATCGCCGAGGTCGGCTTCCACCCGGGTCAGCAAGGCTGAATCTTCGGTAAGGACCGCGACGATGCTCGCGACCGCGACGCTGGTCGTGTCGATGGCGCCCACCAGCAGGCCGGCCAGGTTGCGTCTTACCCCGTCGTCGTCCAACAGCGCACCATCGCGCGACCGTGTTCTCATGAGGCGCCCGAGCACATCGTCGGTGGTGTCGCCAGAGGAACGACGACGGGCGATCTCCCGCAGGATCCAGTCGCGAAGCTCCTCCGAGGCCCGCAGGCCGCGAGCGGCGACAACCGGATCGTCTCCCACGTTGAGGAACGCGTGGTGGAACATCGCGCGGCACACGCGCATCAGGTCCGCTTCGGTGGGACCAGGAATGCCGAACAGGTGCACGGCGGTTCGAGCCGCCACGAGCCGCGCATAGCCGTGGCCGACGTCGATCCGGCCATGCGTTGCGGCTGTGTCGAGCAGATGGTCGGCCTCGGCGGCGATGCGGCCGCGGACCGTTTCGAGGTCGATCCGCGACACCGCCTCGTACAGAAGGGGCCGCTCGCGAGCGAGCAGCTCGCCGCGATCGAGGCTTAGAATAAATGGACCATTGATCGCGCCGATATGCGGGCCATTGACAGGCGCGATGCCGAAGTCGAGGTCTGCGTGCAGCACCGTCTGAACGTCGGGCCATCGGCTGACGACGGCGATCTTTCGGACAACCAGCACACGGGACGCGAGGACGGCCAGACGTGCGCCGATGCGCTGCACGCGGGGCGTGAGCAGACGTTGAGTGAGCGGCCGCCCGCGGCTGCGTGCCGGCAGCGGCGGCTGTGATGGCGGCCGCGCCGTGGCGTACGTGTCCAGGACGAGCTGACCTGCGCGTCGCCCTCGCATTTCGTCGACAAACGAACGCAGAGCGGTCGGCAATTCTTCAATCGACGGCAATCGGGAGCCGTACTTTTCCGGAAACACGATCGGAGCTGCCAGCGCGGCGAAGACGATGTCCAGCGCACCGGCCTCCGTTCCGCCAAGATAACGAGTACCGCGACGGTGCAGTTCGGTTTCGACGATATCGAATGCGCCGCGGATCTGCGTTGGCGCGGCGTCGATCAGTGCCGCGTCGAAGTCCAGCGCACGCGCCATCAACCGCCGCCACAGCGGATAGAACAGACGGACGAACACTTGCTCCCACATGGGCGCAGCTTCCACCGCCACGCCCACAACTGTCTGCTTGTGCGGGAGAAGGTGGAACGAGACGAAGCGGCGGACTGTGGGCACGAGGCGATCGAGGAGAGCAAACGCGATCGCCATCGCCGCGGCTCGGTCGGCTTCGTCGGATCCGAATAACCTTTCGTCGTCTCGAAGCGTGGCGTCGAGTCCGCTCAGGACCTCGCGCGCGCCTTTCCACGTCGCCTCCGCGGAAACCACGACCGGCACTTCGACGCCGCCCTGGCGGCGACGGGTCGCGAGCACGTGAAGGAGCGGTGCGTGGGCCTCCTCGTGGTACGGAATGCGGTAGCGCTCGAACAGCCACCGCGCGAGCTCCGCCGTCGGGCTGATCCGAGCGGACACGATGATGTGGCGTGGCTGTTCCAGCTCATGGAGTGGCGAGCGGTGCGGAGACTCTCCGGACATTGCAGCGTTCCGCGTCGCCGGAATGATGTTGGAAGATCGGCGTTTGCGCAATGGAAGATGTCGCGGAGAGCGACGATTCGCGCGGGGGTTAACCAGTTGTCTGGACCGGCCAACAAGTTGGCCAGACGCAGTCCGATATCGCTGTCGACGTAAGCCTGACGATTTGCTTCCCGCGGATCTCCGGTTCCCCTAGTGGCGTGTCCACGCTGAATCAGTACTGCGCGCGGGCTCGCGGGTGGCGCGCAGCGGGCGCCCGCAGGCGGCGCAGCGCGGTAAACGTTGACTGACGTAGCGCGCGAGCACCTGTGGGCTGCTGCGCGACGGGCCCCGCGTGGGTGCCCGCTCGGTAGTGATTCAGCGTGTACGCGCCACTAGCATCAGGCTCCGCTCTCCAGAACCTGCGTTAGCGAAACCGTACGCTCAGGTCCGTCCATGTGAGTGAACGAACCACGGTCTAAGACGCGAGGACGGACCGAAGGCAGTTGTGGGCCGGTTGACGACGGGGCATCGGACGATCTTGGAGGAGTGTCATGGCCGAAACGCGTCTGGAGGCAGTACGGAGGATCCTGAACACCGCGTCCGATCAGGTGACGCCGGGCAACCCGCGTCACGGAGGCAAGCGCCGCTTCTGGAATCTTCCTCGCGATGAGTTCGTGAGCGCGGTGATCTACGGGCAGCAGGTCGTCGTGCTCGGCAAGCCCGAAGAGTCGGCTCTCATCAAGTCGCTGAAGGGCAAGCCGCCGTTCGACGGCTCACAGTTTCCACGGATGCCGCTCGGTCGACCGCCGGTCAGCGATTCCGACATTGCATTCATCGCTCGCTGGATCCTTGACGGTTGTCCGGACAGCGATCTCGAGGCGCGCGAGCCGTAGCAGGTGCGAACATGAAACAACTCTACATACCACCTCGTCTGGTTGCCTCGGGGTTGGCCGTTCTGGCAGTGATTGTTCTAGCGCGGATACTGTCGCTCGACGCCGGCGACGTCCTGGCTCGAAAGCTCGCCGTCGATCAAGGGTTGCAGCGGTCGCAAGCCGAGCTCCTGCGAGAAGCGCAGGTGCACCTGTTCGTTCAGCCAGGCCAGGAGGTCGAAGCGAAGGATTACTACAGCCGAATCTCCAGCGAACTGAAGTTCGAGTTCGCGGGTTCGACATTGGACTCCCTGTTGGCCTACATGGGATACGCCGCGCAATCGGGAACCGGCTCGGCGACGTACGCTGGCCTTCTTGCAAACGATTTGGAGTCCATTCCGTCGTTCGCCTTGATGCCACAAGACAGCGGTGAGTTCGCCGCGCTGAAGAAACTGGTCACCAACGCTGCTGCATTTGACGCGCTCCTGGACCTGGGAGATTTTCGCAAGGACCGGGTCCTCGTCAGTAGGTTCTTCGCCCCAAAAATTGCGACGTACTACGATCCGGCCGACCCTTTCAAGCCAATCAATCCCGACGCGATCGTACCCGGCTGGAGAAAGCTCGTGCGGCTGACAGCTCGTAAGAAATCACGGGCGGATCGCGCCAGGATCATGCACATGTACCTGCTGTTCAACGTCAAGCAGGCGGACCCTGATGCCGATCCGTTCGTCAAGGAGTCGGCGAACAACCAGGTGATTCTCGTGCCGAGCCACGAGGACGCGAAGGACACGGTGTACTTTGCCGTGTACGCGTCGCGCACCGAGAGGTATGTACTCAGCAACTTCCTGAAGGCGGACTTCGATCTTCCTGGACACGTTGGCGTCGAAGTGCCAGGCGCCCAGGACGGCAAGTACTTCGTCCCGCGATCTTGTGCCGAATGCCACGGCCATTCCAGCGAAACGGGGTTGAGGGGCCAACCGGTGGACGCGGGCGGCAAGCCCGCCGACTTCATAACCGGGACCTTTCCGTACGCGAAGCCCAACTACCTGGACACCGACCAGTGGTACGACTGGGCTGAATTCGATTTCCGCGGCGTCACGACGAGTCTGAATGACGTCGTCTTCGATGGCGGGAAGGCGCACGGAGATCCGCAGTATAGGCGCGCATTTGACGTTGTTCGGACGCTGAACAAGGGTATTCGGGACCGGACGTTCGCCGCAGAGCAGAAAAAAGGAACGAAGTCCTTTCAGACGCTGGCAGCCGAGAAGTGGCTGACCCTGCACGAAAAGGATACCCAGCGGGCTCCTTACTCGCGACGGAGCATTGGCACTGCCCAGTGGAACACAGCGAGCAAAGATGAGATGCGTCTATTACGGCTTCTCGACAATCACTGCTTTCGGTGTCACAGTTCCGTGATCTACAACGTGTTCGATCGCGAGGCCGTGAAGAAGAGAAACGACAACGGCCTGATCCCGTTCTATCTGACGTTTCAGCTGAAGGACGCCACCGGTAAACCGCTTCCGGGGTTTCGCATGCCCCAGGGCCGTGTGCTCCGAACCGAAGAACGCGACGAAATCCTCAACCTGCTGGAAAAAGTGTTCCCCTGACGTTTTTCGAGGCTACTCTGCCAGCTGATAATCCTTGAAGCGCGCGCGGAGCTCGCTTTTCTTGAACTTCCCGGCGGACGTGCGCGGGATCGCGTCGATGAATTCGAACGCATCCGGCAGCCAGAACTTCGGAAACTGCCCCGCGAGAAACCCGCGCAGCTCCGCCGCCGACGCGCTCGCGCCCGGTTTGAGCACCACCGCCGCGAGCGGGCGCTCGCTCCACTTCGCATGCATCACCGGAATCACCGCGGCCTCGGCGACCGCCGGATGCCCCATGAGCGCGCACTCGAGCGCGACGCTGCTGATCCACTCGCCGCCTGATTTGATCAAGTCCTTGGTCCGATCCTGAATCTGAATCGCGCCGTTCGCGTCGATCGTCACGATGTCCCCGGTTCTGAACCAGCCATCGTCGGTGAAGCGGTCGGAGCAGTCGTCGCGGTTGTAATACGCCGCCGCGATCCACGGCCCTCGCACCTCGAGCTCGCCCATCGTTTGGCCGTCCCACCGGACCAGCCCCTCGTCACCCCGCGCGCGGATCTCGACGAACGGCGCCGGCCGCCCCTGCTTCGCGCGGAACGCGAATTGCGCGGCGTCGGGCGCGTCTGTGAGCGACGCGGGCAGGTGGCCCGTGGTGCCGAGCGGCGACATCTCCGTCATGCCCCACGCCTGAATGATGCGCAGGCCGTAGCGGCGCTCGAACGTCTCGATCATCGATTGAGGCACGGCGGAGCCGCCGACATACATCACGCGAATGCTCGACAGATCGAATTCGCCGGGATGCGCGTCGAGATACTGCATCACACCCATCCATATAGTTGGGACGCCGCCGGTGATGGTGACGCGTTCGCGCTGGAACAGATCGACAATGCTGGCCGCATCGAGGTGCGGACCGGGCATCACGAGCTTCGCGCCGTTCATCATTGCGGCGAACGGCATGCCCCACGCGTTGGCGTGGAACATGGGCACGACCGGCATGACGGTGTCCGCCTCCGAGATGTCCATGCAGACCTTCATTGACAAGCCGAACGTGTGGAGCACGAGCGCGCGGTGGGAGTAGAGCACGCCTTTGGGCGCGCCGGTGGTGCCGGTCGTGTAGCACATCGCGGCGGCGGCGCGCTCGTCGGGGTCCGCAAGGTCCATCGCGGGCGCCGAGGCTGCGAGCAGCGCCTCGTATTCCAAATCTCCCTGCGCAACCGGCTTGCTCGCCTGCATCACGATCGTCGTCTTTACATTCACCTGCGGACGCACCTGGTTCCAGAGCGGCAGCAGGCTTTCGTCGACGAGCACCACACGATCGTCCGCGTGGTTGACGATGTAGGCGAGTTCGTCGGCGTGGAGGCGGAGGTTGAGTGTGTGGAGCACGGCGCCGGCGAGTGGAATGCCGAAGTAGGCCTCGAGGTGCGGCCCATGGTTCCAGGCGAGCGTGGCGACGCGGTCGCCCGGAGCGACGCCGAGATCCGCGAGGGCGCGAGCGAGGCGGCGGGTGCGGACGGCCCAGTCGGCGATGGTGTAGCGGTGGAGCGACTTGTCGGGATTGCGCGACACGATTTCGCGCGGGCCGAAGAGCGTTTCGGCCCGGCGGAAAATGGCCGAAAGGGTCAGGGGAAACTCCATCATCAAGCCGTTCATGTCGCTTCTCCGGGGATCGGGGCTCCGGTCCTTGGGAACAGGGATTAGGGGTTAGGGGCTCGGTCCCGGATTCGGGTTCGCATTCGGATTCGCGGATTCTAATCGGGATTGCGGCGGTGGGGGAATGGTGGGAGGTGACCGTTCGGAATCCTCGGTGGACAAGAATCCGCGAGGTTCCGTACGGGTCACCACCCGACCTTCGCGACCTCGAACGTCTCCTCGACGGCAAGCGAGGCGTGCCCAGCCCGAAGCCTTCGGAAGCCGACCGGGGAGCATGTCGCGGGAACCTGCTACCCGTGCGGGTAGCGACTACTCAATTTCGGCGCTGTGTCCATCGGTTTTGCGTGCAGATCGCGTGAAAATCCGCGAGAACGTGGCGGCATCGATCGTGCCCTGCGCGAGGCATGCCTCGAACAGTACCGCTCGACGATGCGGCCGAGATGTTGGGGGTGTCGCGGCGCACCGTCTATTACCGGATTCGCGAAGGGAAGCTGCAGACCGTCCGAACCATGGGCACGTCGCAGCGAGTGCTGCTCGAGTCGATTCAGCTGCTCTTGGAGCAACAGCAGCGGCCTACAGGCCGAGGCGCTGACGCTTCAAGTACAGGCCCTTCCGGGAAATGCCCAACGCCTTAGCCACGGCGTCGACCCTGCCGTGGTTGTCGCGCAGCGCGGTTCTAATCATCTCGCACTCAATCCGCGCCAGTGTGGGCAGCAGCTTGTCGGTCAGACGGACCGACACTTCTCGGCCGTCGCCGGTTGCGGTGCGGAAGATCGGCATTGCGCCGAGAATCTGGTCGGAAATCGCCGACGGCTCCAGCGTGGAATCGGGCTCGGCGAGCGCGACCATGCGGCGGAGCTCGTTCTGCAGCTGCCGGACGTTGCCGGGCCACCGGTACAGGAGCAGCCGCTCCATCGTTTCTTCAGCGATCTCGAGGTGGCCCTTGCCGAACTCCTCGGCGGCGCGCGCGACGAACTGGTTCGCGAGCCCGGGAATCTCGTCGCGGCGTTCGCGGAGCGGCTTGAGCGACAGGCGGACGACGTTGAGGCGGTAGAACAGGTCCTCGCGAAACCGCCCGTCGCGAACGGCGTCTTCGAGGTTGGTGTTCGTGGCGGCGACGATCCGCACGTCGACGTTGACGGCGCCCGCCTCGCCGAGCGGGGCGATCTCGCCGGACTCGAGAAACCGGAGCAATTTGGGCTGGAGTTCGAGCCCGAGCTCGCCGACTTCGTCGAGGAAGAGGGTGCCCTCGCGCGCGCTGCGAATGAGGCCGACGTAGTCGCGGTCGGCGCCGGTGAAGGCGCCGCGTCTGTGGCCGAAGAGCTGGCTTTCGACGAGGTCCCTGGGGACGGCGGCGCAGTTGAACGGGACGAAGGGCTTCGTGGCGCGAGGGGAGTAGGTGTGGATGGCGCGGGCGACGATTTCCTTGCCGGTGCCGCTTTCGCCGGTGATGAGGACGTTGACGGTGGTGCGGGCGACGCGCTGGGCGAGGAGCATGAGGTCGCGGAGGTGGCCGGAGATGACCTCGCCAGCTTCCTCAAATAGTAGATCATCCGTTGGCCAAACAGCGGCCCTTTGCTCGCGCTCGCTCCTCGCTCTCTCCATTTCGCGAATGGCATCGACAATCGTAGTCACAGCATTCAGTGTGACAACCGACTTAACGTCTCTCAGAGGTGTGGCAACAACGTCAACGGCGCAACCATCGAGTGCGCCAATAACAAAGCGCAGTGTGCCGTCATTAGCAACGATTGAAGGCCCGCCCGTTTCTGCGAAAACGCTCTCGCTGCCATCTGAACTCCGAATTACCGCGGCCGCCTTTTCCACACACCGCGTGCTAGACAGGATGTCAACTATTTCGCAGGCCACCAATTTTGGGTGTCCCCCCCCAAACATGGCCGCAACACACTGCAACGTTTGCGATGATTCAGTCTCAGGTGGCAGTGAAGATTGCCGCTGGGTAACATCGATCGACGGATTGGATGCGGACGCTCCCACAACTCTCCAGGCTCGCTCGATGTCAATTACACCCGCTTTGTGATCCAGCATATTCAGAGTTCTGTTCGCGCGCTGCATGTGTGCACGGGCAGCGAAAGTGTTGAATCGTACCGGGATTGTCGGAGGGCCCATTCGTTGAGAGGATGGAGCCCATGGCACGACCGAGTCGATATTCTCCCGAGGTACGCGAGCGCGCGGTCCGGATGGTCCGGGAGCACGGCGCCGAGCACTCTTCCCAG
>WNFV01005084.1_pt1 | contig 33895 bp, 34 predicted proteins | sample 5400101 | NCBI WGS metagenome assembly WNFV01 (sample SAMN13153361, study PRJNA577476) | soil metagenome | isolation source: 115 cm soil or saprolite under grassland replicate 1 | place: USA:California | collected 2016-06-15 | reverse complement strand
CCCATGAACAGACTGGCGACGAACAGCACAATGAAGATGACGAATAGCGCCCACGCGATCTGAGTCGCAGCGCCAGCGATGCCGGTGAACCCGAGAACGGCCGCGATAAGACCTATAACGAGAAACGTTATCGACCAACTCAGCATGATCCGTGTCCTCCTTTCTGGATAGTGACTACGCTACCTACAAGGGGCAGCAACTCATATGCCATCTATCGCGGCGAAAAAAGCATCCTCCGAAATTACCGCTATTTAACTCTCCTGGGTGGGAACGCCCGCATCACCGACCGATGTCTAATCAAATTGTCGTTCGGTGTTTTACGACAGGAAATTAGGACCACCGTGCGCAAAATTCCGCACAGCTCGATCCGGGAAAGCGAGTCTGTTGACCTCATGGGTGGAATTTTTTTGCCGGCTGTCGTATTCGCGCCAGCCAACCGCTATAAGAAGGAAACTCTCGGCAGGTCGGTCCGATCCCGTGATCTAACGGCATCAGGAAGCAATCAATCGTCGATGAACGAATTTGCCAAGGTCGGGGAGCGGATGCCCGGCATATTAAAGGCACTGGCTCTAGGTATCCCGGCCGGCTACTTATTTCATCATCTGCACACGCCGATTCCTTGGATGATTGGCCCGATGGTGGCGGTTGCTGCGCTCAATTTATTCGGCGTGCAAATGCACTCGCCGCCTTATGCTCGGCAAATGGGCCAGGTGATCCTCGGTTCCGCGGTGTCGCTCTATTTCACGCCGACGGTGGTGAGAGCATTAGCCGCGAATTTGCCCGCGATTGTGGCGGCGACCGTCGCGGTCTTCATCGTGGCGGGGCTGGGCGCGCTCATCTTGAGCCGGGCCTCGGGAGTGGACGGCAAGTCCACTTTCTTCGCTTCGGTGCCAGGTGGTGCTATGGCGATGGCCGTATTGGCGGATCGTTACGGCGCGCAAATCGCGCCCGTCGCGGTCGCGCATAGCCTGCGCGTGTCCGTTGTCGTTATTCTGATCCCTTTTGCTCTGACCTATGGCGGCTTTCCACTGGAGGCATCCGCATACCGGCCGAGTGTACCGCTCGATTATTCGTTACTGGCCCCGTGGCTAGCCGTCGGCTGTGTATTGGGCGAGGTCTCGGAGCGGTTCCGGTTTAACAACGGCTATCTGCTGATGCCGATTTTTTTCGGCGCGGCGCTCACAGTGAGCGGCTTTCAGCTTTCTGCCGTACCGCGCTGGATGACGGAGTTCGCGCAACTGATGTTTGGCCTGGTGTTAGGAGCGCGTTACGAGCGCGCCTTCTTCGCCCGTTACAAGCTATTTATCCCGTTCGCGCTGCTGAACTCATTTTTTATACTGGTCGCTTCGGTCGCAGCCGGTGCGCTTCTCGCATGGTTCTTTGACCTGCCTATCGCCACCATGATCATCGCCACGTCGCCCGGCGGCTTGGCCGAAATGACCATCACCGCGCAAGCCCTGCAGATCAGCGTGCCCCTGGTCGTCGCCTTCCATTTGTTCCGCGTCGTCGTCGTCAACATCGGCACGCAATATATTTACTCGTTCGGAGCAGCGTTGCTGGACAGACGTCCGAGCCGCGTAAAGAAGCAGGCGCGCGGGCCGACGTCAACGACTCAACTTTGATCCCGGGATCTGTTTTGGGGCGGTGTCTCAGAACCATGAACGGTAGACGGTATCTAAGCGTTAGTGCCTCACACCGGCCAGCCATGCTGCGACAGGTCGATCAGGTTACCGTCGGGGTCGGCGACCCGGTATTCTGCTTCGCGGTTCGCGGCCGCTTTTGTATTTCCTTAGCGGCGCCCAGTTCCTTACATACCGATCTTAAAGCTTCGACGTCGTCGACTTCGATGCCGAAATGATAGAGTCCCTCTTTGTAATGCGGGCGCTTCTCGATAATGGCGAGATTGATGTAGCCGTCGGTTAGATAAATCGCCGGACCCACGCCGTCGATTACCTTCATGCCGAAAGCTACCGTATAAAATTTGACCAGACGCTCGCGATTTTCCGAAACGATCGCCAAGTGGCGGATACGTGCCATGAGCAAAGTCTCCTTTCACGATTTACTTGTACAACCGATCAATGAATCCTTCATCCCTTAAACGTTGAATCGACCCGAAATAAAGATACTTCTTGATATCGAGGCCGGCGAGCTTAGGCGCGATACGATAAGTGATCTCAAGGGTATTTTGAATGGCCTTATCGTTGGGGATCGGCACCCGGTCGAGTCCGTTGGCGTAGCCCTCATATGCACTTTCTATCGCCTTCGTGTCTACCGTCCTCATATACTTGCGCAGCGCTCCAATCGTCTTCGGACGGTCCTTTATAACGGCGGCAACGCGGCGACGTACGTCGTTCTCGGTTATTTCGACAAAAGAATTCGCTCCAAAAAGAACTTGGACTCTTTTGTATCCGCGTTCAAAAGAACTTGGACTCTTTTGTATCCGCGTTCCCGATCCCCTTCGACGACAACGGCTCTGATTTTGGCCATCTTCGACCTCTCCGACTGAAGCTCTAACGATTGAGTAAAAACTCTTCGCGCAACTGCTGATACGGCTTCTCGTATTGAACCGCATCGTCCGGTGTTAACAGCAAAACCTTAATTCCCTTTGCCTCGATATCGATATCGGGATATCGCGGACGAATCCCCCGCCGCGCTGAGATTCTGCCCCTTCGGAGAAAATTTTTTGCGCCGGCTCGGAGAGAATATAATCGAGCAACAAGGCCGCGGCGTACGGACGCGGGGTCTTTTGATTGTGGCGACCGGGCTCGGAGTCGCCGGGGTCGGATCGGGATAGGAAATCTCAATCGGACAGCCGCGGGGGTATTTTAAGTCGGCCAGTCGGTACGCGTACAGGTCGATGGCCGCCTTGAACTCTCCCGCGCATAACAGCTGCGCCAGAAGGGTGTGACCCTTGCGCACCACGACCTCATTTTTGCTGATCCCCTGCATGTATTTCTTCGTCCGCAACGGAAACTCAATTCTTGCGCGTTCGCACCCATTCCAACGGAAACTTATTCAAACACCGAGGCCCGTTTTGTTCGATAGCAAAAAAATCGCCGAGAAACAGTCCTCGCCTGTGTCTTTTATCGACGATGTGCATTTGTAAAGTAAAAACATGCCCGATTTGATAAACCAGCCTGCCGTCCGGTCTGTAAAGATAGCGATCCTCGGCGCTCTGCACGCGGTCGAAGCCGATTTGCGGCTCGTGGCGCGGGTTGGCGCCGAGCATGCCCTGCAGAAAGCCGCCATAGAATTCGTAATCGGTATCGAGAATGAATTTCATCGCGTCGCTCGATTCGGCGCTGCTCTTACCCGCGTAAAGCGTCGGCACAAGACGCTTGTAACCTTCAAGCGCGATGTCGAACATCTCCTCATACTCCGCCGTCGGCTGGCCGGTGACGACTGGTTTGCCGCACTGCGCCTCATAACCGTTGTAGAATATTCCCAACTCGTTGTTGATGATGTCGCGGTCGCCGATCATGCGCTCCACCGGCCTTGGCCTTTGGTCGTTGATGTCAGGATCGAGCATGGAACAGGAACCTAGCTGAATCATTCCCATCTCGCCGCCCGCCTTGAGCACGGCTTCGTGGACGATACCGAACACCTCTCCTTCGGTCATGCCGGGCTTCACCCGCTCCTGCATGGCGCGAATGCCGATATCCCCTAATTCGGCTGAGCGCTCAAGCGCCTCGATTTCCTCACGGCTCTTGAGCAAACGCGTTGCGATAAATTCCTTTGTGACAAAGACGAATTCGGCTTGCGATAGATTGCTCGTGAAAAAGTCCCAGTGATTTTTCGGGATCGAGGTGTACGGATCGTATTCGACGATGCCGACGCGGCCTTTGTCGTAACCACGCTCCTTGATTTCGTTGACGATGGCGCCGAGCACACTCGGAGCGCCGATGATCACGTGGCGCACCGCGGTGCGCGCCAACATCGCGCCGGCGAGCGAATGGCCGGGACGTGTGACCACGGCAGGCCGCCCTTCCCTCGGAAAAAAACAGTAATTGGCCAGCTCCGCCTTGCCTATCATGTTGGTGACGTAACGAAAATTGAACCAGCAACGTCCATACGCGGCCGAACCGCCGACGATGAGCAGGCAGTCAAGATTCGACTCCCGCATCAGCTTGCGAATATTGTTGTAGCGCCGTTCGTACTCGACCATGGAAAAGCGCGGATAAGGAAATCGCTTATGCAATCGTTCCAATTCTTCTTCAGATATCAGCACCTAATCACTCCCTGGCTGTGAAAGACGACACTGATTCGCATTACAGAAAATGTGAAGAACGCATTTTTTTACCCAGGCGGCATTTCCGTTCACAGGTTTCGTAGGCAAAATTGCAAAATCCTAGCCTGCATCACCGCCCCACCTTTTGCACAGCGTCAAATCGACGACATCTTCCACCTTGAGTTGGGCAGCCTTGGGATTGATCCCTAAATCCACCATGAGCTTCATAATCGACCGCACCCCTGGTACCGTGGGGCAAATGCTGCGCGGAAACTCTTCCACGAGTTCGCCGTAAACGGTTTCGACTCTCTCCCGGTCGGTAACTTTGAGATTCTTCATAATGGATTGAACAACCCTAGTCTTGTTTGCGGGATTGACGATGAATTGAATCGAATCCACCGTGGCCCGCCCTACCCGCTCAACCATCTGCGGATCGCTGCGCAAGATTTTACGCATCGTGACCAAGCCGCTCGCTTGAAACGGAATATTCAGCTTGGCCATATCCACGAGCACGGGATATCCTTCACTGATCGCGGCTTTCGATATTTCCGGCGCGATCACCGTGGCTTGGGTGACCCCGCTTTTCACTGCCGCCAAGCGCAAAGGCTCCGCTCCCGTAGGCAGCAGCGTAATATTGTCTCGGCGCGGATTGAGACCTATGTGTTCCAGCGCCATAATCGCGGCGAGCGTGGCTAGCCCGGCCATGCTGGCGCCGATGCCGACCTTCTTGCCCTTCAAGTCCTCCGCACGTTTGATGCTCGGGTGCGCGACGAGTTGATACCGGACCTTATTCTGATTTCCCATGATCATGACCATGTCGCCACCGGCCACCACCGCATTAACCACATGAGTCGGACCGATGAGTCCGACCTGGACTTCGCCCGCGAGCATAGCTTGCGCCGCTTGAGTGGCGATGATGAAAACCGGTTCCACCTCGACGTTGTGCTTGCGGAAGAACCCTTGTTCCTTCGCGATCCAAATGGACGTCATATACGCATTGATGGCGCCGTAGGCAAAAAGCGCTTTGGACACCGATTCTGCGGCTTCGCTCAACCGGCAACCCCATCCCAATACCGACAGAAGCACTGCGACACAAATAGTCGTGTGCCACATAACAGTTCTCCTTCTCGTCGCTAGCAGGAATCGTACAGCCGCGCGCAATTGTCCCAAAGAATCTTCTTCCTGCTGTTATCGCTCAATCCGTCGATCTCCAAAAATTCGTCGATGGCGTGCGGGAAGTGCGCGTCTATGTGCGGATAATCGGTGGACACGACCAAGTTGTCATCGCCAATGCGTGCTACCACATCGGTCACGAGATACTCATCGGGATCAACCGAGATAAAGCACTGTCGGAGAAAGTATTCGCTCGGCTGCCGCGATAGCGGCACATCAGCCAGCGGCCCGTGAAGTTTGGCTCGCTCATCAAGCCGGTAGAGCAGCCACGGCAACCACGCGCAATTGCCTTCAAGGAACGCCACGCGAAGCTCGGGAAATTTTTCCAACACGCCGCCGGCGCAGAAGCTCGCCACAGCCTGTATGAGCTCCACCGGATTGCGCAGGGCCATCGCCACGATGTTTGCGTTGGGATGGCCAAAGAACTTATTTGCTACCTGGTCCTGCTTCGGCCGCGCCGGCGGATGAAAACAGAGCGCCACGCCGAGTTTTTCGGTCTCTGCCCACAGCGGGTCGAAATAGCGGTCGTGAATGCGCCTCCCATTGATCGGTTCGGGGCATAACGACAGCCCGGTCACTTTTAATTCTTTTACCGCGCGTCGCACTTCTTGCACCGCCAAGTCGACATCGTGCAGCGTGATTAGTGCCGACGCCTTGAGACGCTCGGGATTTTCTTTGCAGAAGTCAGTGATCCAGTCATTCCACGCCTTGCACAGATCATTGGCATACTCGGGTTCCAATGTCTCGTCGCAGTGCAGCGGTGAAGTGCGAAACAGCACGGCCATGTCCAGGCCTTCCCGATCCATCGCCTCCAACTGTGATATCGCATCATAGTCGCGCGCCACGGCGAAATCATAGCGATCTGCAACCTGCTTCTGGCCGTGATCGATCACGTCCGTAATCCCGCGTAGCGTCTGTTTGCCGCCTCCGATGGAAAATTCCACTCGCCCGTGTTTGCCATTTCGGCGTCCCCGCGGAATGCGGTCGCCCCATTTCGGGTTCATGTACTTTTCGTAAAGGAACGCCGGATCGTAGACATGCATATCGGTGTCGAAAGCGCGAAAGCCGTTTTTCATTTTTTACCTCCTGCGGCTATCACTCCAAATTGGAGTATTGGTTGAACCCATCACTCCAGTACTCCATCATTCCAATCTTCCCTATCTCGCCTTTATCCCCAGCTCCTTTTGCACTTCCCGGATGATGTTGAAATCGGCCACCTCAGAGTTCGCCACCGGCCGCTCGATCTTCATCGCTTCTCTACCTTGATCGATCACCAGTTTTAGGCCGCTTTCCGACAAGCCACCGTCTTCGCTAAAAATCTTCCACGTGGAATCGTAGGTTGCCACCGCGCTCTCACGGTCTACCTTGATCCATTCCATCATGGTCTGAATCGTCCCTTCACGATTGGACCGCACGAAGCGATTGGCGCGTAGCATAGCTCTGACCATGCGTTTCACTTCATCCGGCTTTTCCTTGAGTTTTCTTAGGTTAGTGCCAACTCCGGTGAACGGCAATTTAAAATGCTCGTGGAAACGGGACAGGATCCGGTATCCTTGACGCTGCGCGTCGGTATCGGTGGGCGGCGAAAGCACAGCCACGTCGACAATCCCCTCCCTCAAGGCCGCATAGCGTCCTCGCTCGGCGCCCAGCTGAATAATTTTTAGTTCTTTCTCCGGATCGACACCGCCCTGTTTCATCATCATGCGCGCCGCGACATCGGAAGTCGCACCATAATTGCTTACCGCAAGCGTTTTGCCTTTCAAATCGCGAATCGTTTTGTATTCCGGCCGGGCGATTAGCAGGTGAGTCGAGCTGTCCATGAAACTCGCCACCACTTTCATCGGCAGTCCGCGCAAAGCGCCACGCACCACCGACGCGAACACCATCGTGTAGTCGATGTCCCCGGTGCTGAGCGCCGTGACCGACACGTTGGCGTTCATGCGGATCAATTCGACGTCCAAACCTTCGTCGCGAAACATGCCGCGCTTGAGCGCTAACCCTCCTGTGAGAAAAGAAACATCGACCGCGGAAATCGACATCCGGACCTTATCGATAGCCTCGGCCGTTGCCGCCAAAATCAGTAACGATAAACCTATGAGCACTAAACGTTTCATCAAAATCCCTTTCGCCCTGCCTCACCCCTAACCCTTCACCCCTTCCGCCTCAATCTCTTACGTTTTGACGCGTCGTCTCTTGGCATTCTCGCCGGTGACGAAATACTCACCGCGCACCGCCATCGCTGCCTCTTCTTCATCTTCTGGCGTCCATGCGCCCAGGCTGTAGCCGTACCATGGCATTCTCGGTGTCAGTTCCGGCAGGCCGATCTCTTCCCAGATCTCCCTGGCATTTTCCATGAACTCCTTTTGCGGAAGCGAGACCGGTGGATAAGGCCAGGGGCGCGTGGCGTTGATCAACAGCGCGGATGTCGACAATACGCGGCTCACGTGGGTCGGAACGCCGGGCGGATAGGCCGACGGATCGAGTCCTGGAGACTTTCCATGCGCGACGGCGACGTCTTTTTCCGGGCGCACATTGAAACAAATAGCCCAGTTGATCATTGCAGGATCCCAGATATCGATGTCGTCATCCACGGCGATGCAGATCTTCGCGTAGCTGCCGACAAAACCCGCGCTCGCGTTCAGCGCCCGCCAGGCATCGGCGTCGGTTGGATTTTTCATTTTGATCACGCAATAGGCCTGGCCGCTGCCGCTCACCTCGTCGTGGATCGCCACGTCGATCACCGCCGAGTTACCGCTATCGAAATGGAGAAATTTGTAAATGACCTTCTCCGTGCCGGTATGCTTGATCTTGCTGCTCTCGCTCGGCGGAAACTGGCTCATCAGCGCCGTGTAGATCGCCTCGCGCCGGTGCGTGATACAGGTCACGTCCATGTACGGCGACACGCCGCGCTGGCCCATGTAGCCCGTATATTCCCCGAACGGTCCTTCCGGCTCGATCCATTCCGTCGAAATTTTTCCTTCGATAACGATTTCCGCGGTCGCGGGAACCAGCAAATCGACGGTCTTGCATTGGATCACTTCGATGGGCTCACCGGCGAGCCCGCCCGCCAAGCGATACTCGTCGAAGTCATACGGGAGCTTAGCCGTAGCGGCGTAAGCGATCGCCGGGACTACACCAATGACGATCGCAGCTTCAAGCGGGACCCCTTTAGCTTTGCATTTCTGCCAGTGCGTGCCCATGTGTTGGCCTAAAAAAAGCCCGCCGTTTCGATTCGGCGCTTTGATCTGACTCCGGTAGTTACCGATGTTGTACGTCCCAGTCTCCGGATCCTTGGTAACCCAGTTGGCCGAGGTGAGGTAGGGCGCATTATCGAAGCCTGGAGTCGATATCGGCACGGGCAGCATGTCGAGGCCATGACCATTCAACAAATCCTCGCCCTGCCAAATCATTTCCTGCGCCGGACCAGCACTCGCTCTTGCCGGCGCGAGCGGATGCATCTGCGCGTTTGTCCAGCGCTCGTGAATTTGCTCAGGCTCGCATTTGAGGCCGATGCTGTAAATTTCGGTGGACGCTGCAAGGGTACCAACAGTAACGGGCATCATGTACCTTTTACCCGTGACGTCGATGACGTTATCAAACAAGAACGCCTTGCGCTTTTTCTCCTCCAGGCCGCGAAACTGCCAGCGCACCAGCGGCATGAGTTGGGTGTCCTTGTCGATTTGTTTCGTGATACGAAAAAGCTTGTCCCGTTCATCGAGAGCTTTTAGATGCTCGCGAACGTCTTTGTAGTAACTCCCCATGACGATCTCCTTCTCAATCGAAAGCGCGATCTTAGCCCAAAGATTCCGGAGTGAAAAGAATTAGTTCGTCATCCGACGTATGAATGCGATGACGGTCCTCAAGCAGTGAGCTGTTTTACAATTGCGATTGCCCACTCTGTCATTTCGACCAAAGGGAGAAATCCTTCCGAACTCTCTCGGAAAGATTCCTCACATTCGTTCGGAATGACAGACACGGTCAAGAATAAGACAAACTCGTAAAAAGGATTTAGACACCGGTACTGAATAGGTTCTGAACCGTTTTAACGGTTTGAACGACTTGAGCGCTTTGAACTCGCATCCGCTTACAGATCCAGCGTATTCGGCGCGAACAACTCTTCTGCCGTAAGCTTTTTCTCGGCCAGTCCTTGCTCGTAAAGGTAGGTCGACAGCGTCTCGACTACGTGGCGATTCTTTTCCAAACCGTACGGCCACGGATCGTCGCCGAGGATCTGCTGCTGCTCTTCCACCGGCCCACGGAACCACGCCAGGCTGATTTTATACGGCGACAGATCCTTCAACCGGGCGTACGCGTCTTCCTTGGCCCGTTGAAATGCCTTGAACAAGCTGCGCGCGATCCAGGGATGCTCCTCCCACACATCTTGTCGTAGCGCAACAGAGTGCATGATCGGAAAGATGCCGGTTTTTTTGAAATACTCGGCTTCAACTTTCGGCGAGTTCTCGAACAGGCGTCGAATATGCGATGGTGGGTTGAACAAAGAGGGAAAGAGACTCGGTACCATGATCGCGTCGAACTCGCCGTTAAAAAACATCTGATCCGGCTTTCGATCCGGCGGAATGTGCTTGACCTTGTAGCGTTTGGGCAGTTCCATCTCCATCCGCGGCCGCGGCGTCCAGAGGTACCACTCGATCTCCTCGAGCTTGACGCCGTATTCATGTTGCAAGATGCCGCGCATCCATACCGTCGCCGTCTGTTGAAACTCCCCCAGACCGACGCGCTTGCCCATCAGATCTTTCGGCTCGCGAATGCCGCTTTTGGTATTGATAAAAATGTAAGAATGGCGGAAGGCCCGTGCCGGAAAAACCGGAATCGCGGTCAGCGGCTTTCCTAACGTCCGGGAGGTGATGTAGGACGACAATGAGATTTCCGACGCATCGAAGTCGTAGTAATTCAGCATGCGCGTCCAGATTTCGAGATGCGGCAGCACGAGCCAATTGAGCCCGATCCCTTCTGGTTTCACCGAACCGTCGATGAGTGGATGCGTGCGGTCATAATCGCCGCAAGCGATAGTGAGCTGAAGTGACATTGATGACTCCCGTTATATATAGCTCGTGCTTCTGTTGTCTTTTCGTCTTTATCCCCAATCCGTTATTCCCGTGCAAACGGGAATCCAGTATTTTTCTAATCTAAATTCCCCGCTTTCGCGGGAGTGACGAAAAACATGCCGCAGCCGTATCTCCACGAGACAGCTACGACAGCTTGTCCGCCCATTTTCCCAGAATTCTCTCACGCAGCTCGCGGCTCGAACGTGACACTTGCGGAAACGTGTCCTTCCACTCATATGGCCGCGTGGCATCGATGATCGCCCGGGAGTTAAAGCCCTTTTTGTCTTTGTGAATGATTGGATCCAACGGACCGCTCCAGCACCGGCGCAGTATTTCGATATCTTCCACTGGATCGCTGCGCGTACATATGGCCCACAAAACTTCGTTCAAGTTGGTTGGGTCGATATCATCGTCCACCACGACGGTGTAGCGGCCCAAATAGGCGGCGGCGTGACATTCCGTTGCGACTAACCCCGCTTGTCGTGCGTGTCCCGGATAGCGCTGCTTGATCGATACGACCAGGAATAGGTACGCCGCTCCCGCCGCCTCGTGGTACCACACGCCGCGCACGTCCGGCACGCCGGCCCCTTCCAAATCATCCCAGACCAGCGCGGCTTTGAGCGGCGCGCGCCATTTGCGCGTGTAGCCCAACAGGATCGGATGGTTGCGATGCATCACGTTGTGAATCTTCACGATCGGCTCCGGCCGCGATGAGCTGCCGTAATATCCCGTCCATTCCCCAAAAGGCCCTTCGATCTTTTCAGGGCCGGGAACGCACTCGCCTTCCAGAACGATTTCCGCGTTGGCCGGAATTGGTAATGCGGTGAATTCTCCGTGAATCACATCGACCGGCTCGCCCTGAATGCCGCCGATGAAGTCGTACTCGCAAACGCCGTAGGGCACTTCGAGTGCCCCGGCGAGAAAGATCAACGGATCGTGTCCCACCGAAATCGCCACTTTGAACGGCTCACCACGCGCGAACGCCTTGTCGCGATGGATGCGGCCATGGCGGCCAGGCGCGATGTAAAAACCGACCGTGTTCTCATCGTGAATCATCACGCGGGCTGTGCCGAGATTGGTCCACCCTTCTTCGGGATCGTGAGTGATATTGACGCTGCCGGTGCCGATATACCTGCCGCCGTCCAACTCGAACCAGCGTGGTGTCGGGAACGACAAAATATTCACATCTTTGCCATGCTGAATGTTTTCCAGCACCGGCCCATCCCGCACCATGCGAGGCGGAATATGCTGCAAAGCCTTCGATCGCTTGCGCCACTCCGAAACGAATTCCATCGAGCTTAAATTCTGCGGCATCCCGAGGCTCAGCCCAAGCCGCTTGGTCGATCCGAGTGAGTTGACGAGAACGCGATAACCCTTCGGATAACCTTTCACGGCATCGAATAGCACCGCCGGCGAACTCCCGCGCTCGTTGACGATATCGGCGACGCCACCGATTTCTAGGTCCCAATCGGCTCCTTCGATCATTCGGATTTCACCGAGCTCGTCCGCTTGCTTTAGCCAACTTCTCAGACCATCGGCTTGCTTCATGGTTCCACCACAACTTCAGTTCCAATGGTTTCAATCGTTCCAAAGGTTCCAATGGTTATTTGAATTTCTCCCGACCCGAACGATTGGAACGTCTGGAACAGTTTTACAGTCCCTTTTGTACTTCCCGCAGCAGCCGCAAATCCAGCACTCGCGACAGCGATATTTCTTCTTTGAGCGCCATGCGCTCAGTCTCGCGCTTAAGCGCGTCGCGAATGCCTTTTTCATCCATACCACCGTCCTTGGAAAAAGCCGGTAGCATCGATTTGTAAAGCTCGGTGGCTGAGGCCGAATCCACACTCCATTCTTTGCTGATGAATTGCATCGAATCAGCGGGCCGTTGCTGTATCAATCGTAGGCTCTTGATGGTGGCGATCAGCATCCGCCGCACAAGCTCCGGCCGTTCTTGGATCATTTTATCCGATGTTCCCACTCCAGAGAGCGACTGCTCGACGTGATCACCGAAATAGGCCAAGGTGCGATAACCCATTTGCGTCGCCATCGCATTAAACGGCGGTGACAACACTCCAGCGTCGACGGTGCCGGCTTTCAGCGCCGTCAGAATATTCGAAGTTGTTCCAGTGCCGATCAATGCGACTTCCCTATCCGGGGTTAAACCATTCTTCGTCAGCAGAAAACGCGCGAGAGTATCGGTAGATGAACCAATGGCGGTGATGCCGATGATCTTGCCTTTGAGATCGGCCATCGACCGGATATCCGGTTTCGCCATCAACCAAAAGGAAGGTTTAATCGTGAGAAACCCGACGACCTTGACTGGCAAGCCGCGCGCCGCCCCGGCCATGACCTGTGACTGAGCACCGGAGAAATCGATGTCCCCTGTGGTAAGGGCGGCTACCTGGATCGTCGACGCTACCAGTATCATCTGCAGATCGATGCCTTCGGCCTGAAAAATTCCCTTGTCGCGTCCGATCGTGATCGGCAAGTAATTCAAGCTTTTCGCCGGATAGGCAAAACGAACTCGATCGGCGGCGAAGCCGTCCCTTGGGCTAAACGAAAAAGCGAACAGAAAGGCCAGAATTGTTATGAGATTCGTCCCTCTGATCCACTTCCGGCTTTGGCAATGGGAGGTCATCGTTCCCTGCTTTGAAAAAAAAGGGGCTGTTGTGTCAGTTTGGCTTGCTAACTGCCGACCGCGCGATGGCGCCGTAGGCGCCGCAACGGCAGATATTTCCGCTTAGCCATTCGGCAATCTGCTCTCGGGTGGGATGAGGATTAGTCATCAATAGCGCCTTCGCCGCGATGATTTGCCCCGGCGTGCAGTAACCGCACTGAGCGCCGATGTTCCGGATGAATGCCGCTTGCAGCGGATCTAACTCTTCACCGCGCGCGACACCCTCGATGGTGAGCACTGCTTTTTCGTGCGCTTCGAAGGCCAAATAAGTGCACGAGCTCACCGGCCGGTTGTCCACCAATACCGTGCACGCGCCGCACACTTCGGATTCACAGGAGCGCTTCGTTCCCGTGAGCCGCAGGCGATTGCGGAGCAGTTCAAGCAGCGTTTCCTCAATCGGCACCTCACCGGACCAGTGCTTCCCGTTCACCGTGAGTGTTAAACTGAATTTATTTTGTGGGTCCATAATACGTGCATGCGATAAAGTCGGTTAAGCTACGTTGGTCTTTGTTCCTCCCCCTAGACGACGGGGAAGGAACTAAACGCGAACGACAGGGTTCGACAAAGGCTAAGGAGCATGTGCTAAGTCTTATCCCTGATACTTCTTGTAGATCACGTCTGTCTTCGCCGCCATAATGAAGTCATTTTTATGCAGGTTTTTGATCTTGTGCGTCCACCAGGTGACAGCGACCTTGCCCCATTCGGTGGTGAGCCGCGGATGATGTCCTTCTTCTTCCGCCGCTTCGCCAACGGCGTTGGTGAAGGCAATCGCATCCTTGAAATTCTTGAACTTGAATTGCCGATCTAATTTCGGAATGCCTTCTTCGTTGATGATCTGCCACTGCGGAATTTTTGGTTGAAACTCTTCGATTTCTTCGCGCGTCACGGATGGTGCGCCGACCCGGCACGCTACACACTTTTGTTCGGTTAGTTCTTCCATTCTGAACGTTCCTCCAATTAGAATTTGTCACCGCATTCTGTAGGGGCACGGCATGCCGTGCCCCTACACAAGATTGGTATCACAGTTTCGGCATGACCTCGCTTGCAAACTGTTGCATCGATTCTTTCACCGCCGCGTGCGGCACAGTGCCGATGTTAAACCACGTGAGCAGGTTCGTCGCGCCGGTCTTTTGTGTCAGCTCCTTAATTTTCTCCACTGCCAGCCTTGAGTCCCCGATCACCGCATGTTTTTCACAAACCGTGTCGAAGGCGACCTGCGCTCCCGCCGCGGTGCGCAGGCGCGCCGGCAGCTCCACGCCGCGCCGAGTCAACCATGCCGTGTAATCTACACGCATGTCGGTAATCGTTTTGAAGTAGCTCATGACGCCGGCTTCTGAGCGCGCTTTCGCTTCGTCCGCGCTCCGCGCTAAGTGCATCGGCAGCAGCAATCCCAACTCTCGGCTCCCTGAATCGTGGCCATTCTGTTTCAAACCAGCCCAATACGCGTTCGCGTACTCGATCACCTGCTCCGGCGTACGCGTGTGAATTGGCAGAAAAAGATTCACTCCTAAGCGGCTGCCGACTTCGACTCCGTCGAGGGAGCTGGTTGCCATGTAGATCGGCGGCAAAGGTTTTTGAATCGGTTTCGGGTTGACGATCACTTCAGGAATATCAAAAAACTTCCCCTTATACGTGAGCGTCTCTTCGGACCAGGCCTTTCGAATGACTTCGAGCCCTTCGGCCATGAACTCGTGGGTTGATTTATGATCCGCGCCGAAACACTCATACGCCCGGCTATGCGGATGACCACCGCCGGCGGCAAATTCCATTCGCCCGTTACTGACGAGATCGAGCATCGCGGCTTCTTCAGCCAACTGTACGGGATGGTGCACCGGCAGCGTGTTTACAGCGACACCAAGGCGCAGCCGGTTGGTTCGCTGCGCCACCGCGCCCAGCACGACGTAGGGCGCGGATAACAGAGAGAATTTAGGCTGGCAATGGATCTCGGCGATCCAATAAGTGTTGAAACCCAATCGGTCGGCCAACTCGGCTTGCTCCATGAACTCTTCGAGCCGAGCCGCCGGCGACGAGCCCTCCGGACATTGGATTTCCGTAAACAGACTACATTTCACCGGCCGCTTCTTCCCCTCCGCCTGCGTGAACGACGCAGCAACTACGATCGTTTGCTTTTTCTCTCATTGGCTTCGACAACTCGCTGGGCTGACGCTGATAATTCTTGTGTAATCGGCACATCGAGGTTATACAGGCGCGCCAGCTCAGCGACGAGTGGAACATCTTTATTCAAAACATTTCGTCCCGATCTTGGCAGCGGATCATTTCCCGAAGGATCAAATGTTCTCTCCCACCGGTTGAGCACGCTATTGTGGCCGACACGACGCATCAGCTCCAACGCCTTCTGATAAGGAATGCCGCCGGCCATGCCGATCTGAAGCGCTTCGTGAACGATCAGCGTCTCCGCGCCGCCGAGCATATTCACGATTAGTTTCCCGACCGCGCCGGTGCCAAGCGGGCCCATGTGAAAAACTTCCTTGCTCATCTTGAGCAGATGCGGCCTCGCCCGCTCCACCAACTCATCCGGCCCACCGACCACAAAGCAAAGATTACCGGCACGCACCGTGTCCGGTACGCCGGTCATACAGGCATCGATGGCATGCACCCCTTTTGCGCGCGCGGCATCGGCCACTTTGACCATTGTTTGCGGCAAAATCGAGCTGTGAAGCAACAACAGAGTTTCCGGCCGCGCGCCTGCCAAGACTCCCTTGGCTCCAAGAACACAGTCAAGCATGTCTTGGTCCGTGCGCACGACGATATCGATCAGCGTCGATTCTCTGGCAACCTCCGCCGCACTTTCCACTGTGCGCATGCCCAAGACCCGCGCTTGCTCTAACGCGGGCATGTGTGAATCGTAGCAAACCGCCTTGACCCCGGCGAGCTTGAGCCGCTCAAGCAGCGCCAAGCCCATGGCGCCCGTGCCGATCATGCCGACTGTTTCCACGTGGCCTCCATTCGGCAACAAAAATTGCTTCTATTTGTACAACCGATCGACGAATCCGCTTTTCTCAAGCTCAAGAAGGGCTGAATTGTCGATGAAACTCTCCGCCTTAGCCGTCTTCGCTCCCGGATGCGTGGCAAAATTCAGCATGGTTTGAACGGAGGCGACCGGCACAACCGGCACTTTTTCCCAAGCCGGTAGGAAAGTACGATAGGAATCCTCGAGATCGTCGCGATCCGTAGTCTTGGTATACTTGCCGATGATCTGTTTAGCTAGCTCGGCATCCGCGCGGGCGACTTTGATTCCTTCCAGGTATCCTTGCAAGAAACGGCGGACCTCTTCGGGGTGAGATCTGAGATAGTCTTTCGTGCTCGCGAAGGCGGCATGAATCATGGGGATGTTTTTTTCTGTCACATTGATCAATTCTTTCAGCCCGGCATGTCGCGCCTTTAGAGTCGTCGGCGAAGTAAAGATGCCCCCATCCGCGTTGCCTTGGCTTATTCCCGCGAGGATCTCGGCCATGCCTTTGAGATAAATCACCTTGACGTCTTTACCCGCTGCCAATCCTCCTTGCTGGAGCAGCACCCGCGCGACAAAGTCCGTCGTCGCCCCGGGCAGGGTTACCGCCAGCACCTTTCCTTTTAGGTCGCCGAGAGAACGGACCTCCGGTTTGGCATAAAGCGACATGACCGCGCGGCTGAGGACTCCGGCCATGTAAACCACCGGTTCGCCGTTCAGACCGGCTTCGATAATTTCACCGCCAGGATTGACAATATCGAGGCTCTTGGCGAGAAGACCTTGCGTCGCGGTTGCAGGCGCGATGAAACGCAGATCGAGATTCAAGCCGTATTTGGTAAACAAGCCTTTCTCTAAGGCGATCCATACCGGCGCAAAGCCGCCGCTGATGCCCGAATAATTCGCCCGAAGGATGGGGCTCTCCCCGCCGTAGGAAATGCTTGCAAGCAGGAGCGTCATTGAACAAATCGCCGAGGTAAAAACATTCAGTCGCTCTGTTCGCATAAAAAATAACTCCTCGGTAGATGTGGTGTTTTTAAGCGAGCGGGGGGATTAATGCTTACCAGCCCAGCGCGTAACCCACCCGGCGCGGATCGGCGCCGCTGAGCCAGCAGTCATTCTCGCGTACAATTACCTTTGCGCTGCCGAAGGACCAGCGATCGACGATGGACACCGTGTGGCCTTGTTTGCGCAAACTATTGAGGGTCGCCTGGTCATATCCTTCTTCCATGCGCAAAGCTTCGGGAAGTTGATCGCGCGGCGGCGTGCCCGGTTGGTGGCTCCAGCGCGGCGCCTCGACGGCGCTCTGCGGGTCCATCTGTAAGTCGACCAGATCGTGGATAATCTGAAAATTGGTTTGCGGCTGTTCGTCTGCTCCAGGGCTGCCGCCGACCGCGAACACTTCATTGCCGCGAAAGATCATATAAGTATTGAGCGTGTGCGCCGGCCGTTTACCGGGCTTCAAAGAATTGGCTTTGCTTGGATCGAGACCGAAGCTGCACAGGCGATTATTCATGATCACGCCCGTTTCACCACCGATAACGCGCGACCCGAAGGGCGCGAAGACGCTTTGAATAAACGAAATCGCATTGCCGTCGCGATCCGTCGCGCAAAGATAAGTTGTATCAGTGCTCTGGTTTCCGACGGCAACGGAAGGCCGATTCATAATCTCGCTGACGAGCTCGCGCCGCTTGGCGGAATGCTCTTTAGAAATCAGCGTTGCAATTTTTGGATCGCCGAATTTCGGATCTTCCAGGTAACGTATGCGATCTTCGAAGGCTAGTTTCTTCGCTGCCACTTGGTAGTGAATCATATCGGCGCGACTCATGCTGCCGTCGTGAAACGGCCAGGCCTCGACGATGTTGAGCATTTCGAGAACCATGAAGCCCTGCGACACCGGCGGTTGCTCGTAGACCAGCGCATCGCGGTAGCTGGTGCTCACCGGTTCCAGCCATTGGCACACCACGCTCCGTAAATCTTCCTGTGCCAATAATCCGCCCTCCGACTTGATCGTCGCGCAGAGTTTGTCGGCCACTTCACCGGAATAGAATCCTTCCCTCCCCTTTCGCGCGATCTTTTCAAAGACCTCGCCCAGACCCTTTTGCACAACTATTTTTCCCGGCTTCGCCGCGCCTAACGGCTGGCGGTAACAACGATCGACCCATGGAAATTCTCCGCTGAACTCCTCGATGCTTTCGGCGAACTCTTGCGAGATGGGAAAACCTTCACGCGCGACGCGAATCGCGTCTGCCATCAGCCGTGTCAAGTCTTTCGTGCCGTACTTTTTGTGCAGTTCCAACCAACCATCTACGGCTCCGGGAACGGCGATGCTGAGCGGCCCAAATTGCGGAATATTTTTCAAACCTCGATCGTGAAAATATTCGATGCTCGCCTTGGCGGGTGCCGGACCGCTGGAATTGAGCGCCTCGACCTTTCCGGTCTTTTCCATGAAGATCAACGCAAACAGGTCACCGCCTGGGCCACTGGCTTCGGGTTTTACGACTGCCATGACGAACGCAGCGGCAAGCGCGGCATCGACCGCGTTGCCGCCGTCTCTCAGCACGTTCACGCCCGCTTGGGAAGCAAGCTGATGGCCGGAAGAGACCATGCCGTTTTGTCCCATGATGACGGGCCGGGCTGCTTTGGTAAATTTCATGCGGCTCCTAGTCCAAGAATGTTGGCGGCGTTGCCGCCAAGAATCTTGGCTTTCTCAACGGAAGCGAGATCAAGCCCAGCAATCGCTTTCAAACTGTTTTTAACCAACACACACCCTTCTTCTGGCCCATAAGGATAATTCGTGCCCAAAACCATTCGGTCCGGGCCGAAAAAGTCTTTAACACAACGAAGCGTCGATGCCGGATGATCGGCGGTATCGACGTAAAAGCGCCGGAAAGAATCGAGCGGGTTCTCTTTCAAGCCGTATTTGTGACGAATCTCGTCGGTGCGGCCGGTGTAGATATTGATCGCACGCTGGGCGAAGAACGCCAAAACGCCGCCAACGTCGGCGACAACCCAATTAATTTCGGGGAAACGCTCGAGCACACGGCCGTAGACTAGACGGGTCATCGCCACGGTGCTATCAAAGGCCCAACCGAAGATCAAAGTGGGCATGATATCAATGCCGGTTGCCTCCGTAGCGAGCGGCGCGGTCGGATGCACGTAGACCGGCAAATTGTATTTGGCCAAACGTTCGTAGATCGGAAAGAGCTCTTCGCGATCCAGCGCCTGGCCGTTGAGATTCGCGAAACAGCCGAAGCCCCGGAGTCCAAGCTCGTTGACTGATCGCTCCAACTCATCCAGCGACGCTTTAGTGTCGCAAGTCGGCAGTGTGAAGAACCCGATAAAACGCTTTGGATGCTTCCTCGCGATAGCCGCAATGGCATCATTGGCAACCCGCGCGATCTCGATCGCGTCTTCTCCATCGAAACGATCAGCGCCGGGTGCCGGTATCGTCAGCACGTGAGCGTCGATACCCAACTGATCCATGTGCCTAAGACGCTTCTCGATATCTTGTCCTTGGAATGTCGCGGTGTTGATGCGGCACTTGAGCGTCCTATCGTAAAAGTACGACATGCCGCTATGCGGATCGGGCTCTTCGAGAATGACCGCCCCATCGAGCCGTTTCATTTCGGCGAGGTAGGATTGCGGAAATACGTGCGCTTGAAAATCGATGACCATGTCCGAGTCACAACCAATAAGATTTATATGTCATAGGCCATATAGGGCGCGCGCGTTGTCGTCGAGGATTTTCTTGACCACATGTGCCGGGACCGCGCCATCTTCTTTGAGCTTGCGCAACGCGAGAATCTCGGAGGACGTATCGTTGTGGCCGTAGTCAGTGCCAATCACGAGCATGTCGTCGCCAGCGTATGTGAGCACATAAGGCAGATCGTCATCGGTCTGGCAAGTGACCCATATCTTGTTTTTGCGCAGCACCTCGCTCTTGTCGACCTTGATTCCGTTGCGCTCAAAGCGTCTTGCAAAGTCGTGGACCGCGTAGGGCACCCATTGCGAGCTCACTTCTATGAACGCCCATTTGGTGTTGGGAAATTTTTCCGGAATCCGGTTGAAGATCAGCGAGTGAAAGGATCCCACAACCGCGAGCTTGAATTTGTTAAAGCCGCATTCGTTGAGGAAATAATCATGCACCGCGAAGCTGCCGGTGGCGGAATGAACGCAGATCGGCAGATCGAGCCTGCCGGCTTCCTCGTAGATCGGAAAGAAATGGGAGTCGCTGATATGCTTATCGCCTTCCAGGCCACGCATGAAGATGCCGCAGGCGCCATTCTCTTTGGCGAAGCGCGCTTCTTCGATCGCCTCGCCCATCGAAAGTAGCGGCAATACCGCCACCCAGCGCAGCCGGTGAGGCGCTTTCTTCCAGATATCGATCAGCCAGCGATTGTAACTTCGGGTCACCGCTAGCTCGACCTCTGGACGGCGGGTGAAGGGGCGCAGGAAGATCGTTGGGTAAAGTACTTGGACATCGACGTCCAGCTCATCCATGTGCTTGAGCCGCGCTTGGATGTCCGCCATCTCGCGTGCCTCCCGAGCCGTGTCGTGACCGACGTTGCGCGCCTTGCCGATATACGTACCGTCGACCAACCACGATTCGCCGCCCGAAGACGGATCGTTCGGCGTCGACACAATGCGGGGTCTTAAGTTGCGTTCCGATTCCAACATGTATTCCCACGTGTGCTCCGTTTCTAACACATGGGCATCCGAATCGATCACTGCCATCGCTAGAACCCTCCTGATCTAGATCCCGGACCTCGCGCGGCGGGATTGAGCCCCGCCTTCTCGGTCTTTGATCCGATCGAGCTGTTACATCCCTGGCATGTGTAGTCGTACAGCTCGCCGTCCGGCAGCACCAGCAAGAGCCGTTGCCGTACCGGCATCGCGCGTCCGCATTTGTTGCAATAGAGCAAACTCGCGTTGAATTGGTCGAAGGACTGTTCCATGGAACCGCCTCAGGCTTTGTGTTCGCCGTTATGCTCCGCCGCCTTGCTCGCCTTGGTTTCTTTGATCACTTTTTCCGCCAGGTGTGCAGGCAATTCTTCGTAATGGGAAAACTCCATATGAAATTCACCTCGTCCACTGGTAATGGAACGTAGGTCAGGCGCATATTTTAAGACCTCGGACATGGGCACCCGCGACTTGATAACCTGGGTGTGGCCTTTGGTGTCCATGCCCAGCACTTTGCCGCGGCGGCTGTTAAGATCACCGATCACATCACCCATGCACTCGTCGGGCACCGCAATTTCCATGTTCATGATCGGTTCCAGCAGCACCGGCTTGGCCTTTTCAACGGCATTTTTGAATCCCATCGATGCGGCAATCTTGAACGCGATATCCGAGGAATCGACGTCATGGTACGAGCCGTCGTACAAAGTCACGCGCACATCGACCATCTGATAGCCCGCCAAATAGCCGCCTGCCATCGCCTCTCTCACGCCCTTTTCGACTGCCGGAATATAATTACGCGGAATCGCGCCGCCGACGATCTGGTCGACGAACTCGAAGCCTTTACCGGGCGGTAGCGGTTCGACCTTGAGCCAAGTGTCACCGAACTGGCCGCGCCCGCCGGTTTGTTTTTTCAGCCTTCCCTGGGCACTGGCGCTGGCACGAATGGTCTCTTTGTACGGCACTTTCGGTGCTTTCAGGATGACTTCCGCGCCGTATTTGCGTTTCAATTTTTCGACGATGATCTCGATGTGTTGCTGCCCCATGCCGGAAAGAATAAAGTCGCGCGTTTCCTCGTCGCGGTGCATCGCGATCGTCTGATCTTCTTCCATGATGCGATGCAGGCCCTGCGGCAATTTATCTTCATCGGCTTTGCTTTTCGGTTCCAAAGCGAACGAAATGTTCGGCGCGAAATGAGCCGCGCCTTCGTAGACAATCGGCGCCTTTTCGTCGCACAGAGTGTCCCCCGTGGCGATGTCCTTGAATTTCGCGGCGGCGATGATTTCGCCCGCCACCGCTTCTCTTACGGCTTCTTGCTTTTTGCCCTCCAGGTGAAACATGTGGCCCATTTTTTCCTTCACTTGTCGGCTGGGCACGTAGCAAGTCGCATCTGGAGCGATTTTTCCCGACATCACCCGCATGATCGAAAGCTTGCCGGCGAAAGGATCGATCACTGTTTTAAACACATACGCCGAAAACGGCGCGTTTGGATCGGCTGCGCGTTTGAGGGTTTCGCCGTTGGCGGGGTTGCTGCCTTCGACTTCTTCTTCGTCGAGCGGGGACGGCAGATAATCAGCGACGGCGTCCAGCAGCTGAACGACGCCGATTTGCCGCAGCGGCGAGCCGAATAGGATGGGAAAGATTTTTCGCTGCCTCGTGCCTTCACGGATGGCCTTCTTTAACTCTTCCGCGCTCAACTCCTTCCCATCGAGGAATTTTTCAAGGAGTTGATCATCGGTCTCGCAAACGTCTTCGATCATTTTTTGCCGCCACTCGTCGGCGGCACTCTTCAATTCCGAAGGAATCTCCGCTTCGACGAACTTTCCCGTGTCGCCCTCATAGATACACGCCTTCATCGTAATAAGATCGACGATGCCTTTAAAATTCATCTCCGCGCCGAGCGGCATTTGTAGATAGACGCCTTTACATTCCAAGGCTTCCAACATCGGCGCGATACGGCCTTCGACGTCGGCTTGTTCATGATCCATCTTGCTAACGAAAAGTAAGCGGCTCACGCGGTTTTCATTGGCTTTCTCCCACAATCGCTCGGACTCGACACGTATTCCAACGACGGGATTGAGCACGAACACCGCACCGCCAAATCCGCGCATCGAGTTGATCGAGTCGGCGAGAAACGCCGCGTACCCCGGCGTGTCGATCAAAGTCATCGGAAATTTTTTCCACGACAGGGAATGAAATGCCGTCGAGATCGACACACGATGCTTGATCTCTTCGGGCTCATGATCCAACACCGAAGTCCCGTCTTGAACCTTTCCCAACCGCTGAGTCGCACCCGCGGCGAACAGCATCGCTTCCCCTAGAGAGGTCTTGCCCGACCCTCCTTGACCGAGAATGCCGAAGTTACGAAGTTTCTCTAGCTCCGCTACAGCCATAACTACGGGTTCCTCCCTCTAGATTTTTCTAAGTTTGGACTCTTGCTTTAACTTCATGGAGCGAATTTCGTTCATAAATAATTCGCAGCCCTTCTAAGGTCAAGAATTCATCCACTTCGGTGATGCTGGAACATTCCGATGCGACCAAAGGCGCCAATCCTCCCGTGGCCACGACCTTGGCTCGAAGGCCATGTTGCTCTTGAATGCGCTTGACGATGCCGTCCACCAAACCTACATAGCCGTAGAAGATGCCCGCTTGGATCGAGTTGATGGTATTTCGTCCGACGACTTCTTTGGGCTTGACGACCTCGATGCGCGGCAACTTAGAGGCGCGCTGAATCAACGCCTCTAGTGAAATGGACAAACCCGGCGCGATGGCGCCGCCAACGTATTCGCCCTTTCTTGAAATTAGATCGATGGTCGTCGCCGTGCCGAAATCGACGATGATGCAGCTGTCGTGATATTTTTCGTATGCCGCGATGCCGTTGACGATGCGGTCGGCGCCGACGTCTTTTGGGCTCTCATAGAGAATCGGCATGCCGGTCTTGATGCCGGGGCCGACAATCAAGGGTTCGATTTTGAAAAATTTATCGGATAGCTCTTGCGTCGTCGTTAGCATGGGCGGCACCACGCAGGAAACGGCAATGGCGGAGATTTGATCGCAGCGATAACCTGCGTAATCGATCAGCTGCGAGATGATCACGCCATACTCGTCCGCAGTGCGCTCCGCTTGGGTCGCCAAGCGCCAGTGAGTGATCAACTTCTTGCCTTGGTAGAGACCAAGAACGATGTTGGTATTACCGATATCGATGGCCAGCAGCATGGATCCGCGAATCAAATCTCCAGTGGAATCACGTCCCCGGCAATAACCTTCTGCAGTATTCCGTCATCTCCTTCGACAAGCAGCGTGCCATCGCGCGCCAGGCCGCGCGCCCGGCCGATGAGAACCTGATCGCGCAATTCGATGCGCACGCGCTTTCCGCGCAGGCCGAAACGCGCCTCCCATTGCGGCGCGATCGCCTCAAAGCCAAACTGTTCAAGATCTCCATAGCACCGGTCAAGGTCTTGAATCAATCGTCGTAAAACAAATTCGCGATCCATGTGAATCCGGGTCACATCGAATAGAGAAGTCGCCCGTTGACGAAGCTCCTGCGACATGGCATCGACCGGGCAATTGACATTAACGCCGATACCGAGAATCACGTACTCGACGCGCTCGCGTGCGCAGACCGCCTCAGCCAGAATACCTGCCAACTTCTTCCCGTTGACCAATATATCATTGGGCCACTTGATCACCGGGCTCAGCGGAATCAGCGAATCGATGGCTTCAGCGAGCGCCACAGCAGCCGTCAAAGTAATCTGCGGCGCATAAACCGGCGCCAACTTGGGGCGGAGAATGACCGAGAAATACAGGTTAGCAAACGGCGGAGACTCCCAGCGCCGGCCCAGGCGGCCGCGGCCGTGGGTCTGGGACTCCGCGAGCACCACTTCGCCTTCGGCCGCGCCCTTCTCGGCAAGCTCGCGAGCGTGAGTATTGGTTGAACCGATCTCGGCGAAGTAATGGAATTTTGTACCTAGGCGTTTCGCGTCTAAATGTCCGCGAACCTTAGCGACATCAAGCGGCGCGCCGCCAACCGCCGCCGTTAAAATGGACCGAGGATCACTTGCTGACATTCATCGTGATTTTCATGTTGAAATCGACCACCGGCGCCGAATGCGTGAGCGCGCCGGAGGAGATAAAGTCCACGCCGGTGGCGGCGACTTGCCGAATGGTTTCCAGCGTGATTCCCCCCGAAGCTTCTATCCACGCTCGCTTGTTGACCAGCTTTACCGCCTCGGTCATCTGCGCGATCGACATATTGTCGAGCATGATCACGTCGGCGCCGGCATCGATCGCTTCTTGAACCTGTTTCAAGTTGCTGGTTTCCACTTCGACCTTCGCCATGAATGGCGCGTGACGCCGCACCGCTTTGACCGCTTCGGCGATCGAGCCTGTGGCTTCGATATGATTATCCTTCACCAGCGCGGCATCGTACAGGCCGATGCGATGATTCATACCGCCGCCCATGCGTACCGCATATTTCTCCAGCGTGCGAAGCCCGGGCGTGGTTTTTCGGGTATCGAGCACCTTGCAGGGAAAGTCCTTGACGGCGTCGACATATTTCCGCGTCAAGGTCGCCGTGCCCGACAATCGTTGGAGAAAATTGAGCGCCGTCCTTTCGGATAAGAGCAGTGCGCGCACCGGACCGACCGCTTCAGCAACCACCATGCCCTGGGTGACTGGAGCGCCGTCATTGGTCAGCAACCGCACCGTGATTTTGTGATCAATGAAATAGAAGATTCGTTCGAGCAAAACCAAGCCCGCCACGACGCCGTCTTTTTTGGCGCGGAACAAACCGGTTCCTTGCGCTTCCGCCGCGATAGTCGCCATTGTCGCCAAATCGCCGGCGCCGATGTCTTCATCGAGCGCGTCGCGAATCAATCTTTCGATCTGCGGGCTGACTTGAATATCCATGAGCGCTAGCTCCTCCCGGCCTGAATTTCGCGGATCTTTTCCAAGCTGCTCCTGAGCGTGCGGATCTTCTCCTCGAACTGGCTCGCCTTTTCCCGCTCCTTCTCGACCACTTCCTCTTTGGCCTTGGATAGAAAGTCATCGTTGCCGAGTTTCTTTTGCACCCGCACCAGTTCCTGCTCGATCTTGCCCACCTCTTTGGCCAGTCGCACCTGCTCTTCATCGAGATTGACCAGATCGTCGAGCGGCAAATAGATCTCTGTGGCGCCGACCACCGACGTTGCCGCTCCCCGTGGACGCTCACCGGAGCTCAAGAATTCCGCCGAACCGACGCGCGCCAAGGCGCGCAGATACGGCCGCTGCTCACTGAGGAATGATAGGTCCGCGCTCTGGCCGTAAAAAATCACCTTGACTTCTTTCCCGGGCGGGCAGTTCATTTCGGTGCGAAGATTCCTGATGGCGCGAACAACGCCCATCAGAAACTCCATTTTTGTTTCCGTGTCAGCGTCAATCCAGGTTGATGGCGCCGTCGGATACGGCTGCACCATGATGCTTTTGCGAGTGTCACTGAACACCTGCCAAATTTCCTCGGTCACAAACGGCATAATCGGATGAAGCAGCAGGAGAATCTGATCCAACAATTCCGACAGGAGTTTGCGGCTCTTTGCCGGATCGTCACCGACGGTCCCGTTGAGCGCCAGTTTACTCATCTCAATGTACCAGTCACAGAACTCATGCCAGGTAAACCGATAAAGGACATTGGCATAATCGTTGAACCGGTACGCCTCGATCGCTCTGCGCGCTTCGACGATGGTCGAGGCGAGGCGCGAACGAATCCAACGGTCAGCCAACTCCAACTTATCATCGAACAGCACATCGTGCCCGTCGTCTCTGGCGTCACTCGCGCCGGACAGATTCATCTGCACGAAGCGTGACGCGTTCCAAAGCTTATTGACAAAATTTTGATAACCGGCGATGCGATCTTCCGCGAGCCTGATATCGCGTCCCATGGCGGCCATCGCGGCGAGTGTGAAGCGGAACGCATCTGTGCCATATTGATTCATGACGTCGAGCGGATCGATGACGTTCCCCTTCGATTTGGACATCTTCTGCCCCTGTTCGTCGCGCACCAGCGCGTGGATGTAAACATCACGGAACGGCACTTCACCCATGAATTTGAGTCCCATCATGATCATCCGCGCCACCCAGAAGAACAAAATATCAAAGCCGGTGACTAATGTAGATGTCGGGTAGAAGGTCTTCAGATCGTCCGTGTTGTCGGGCCAGCCCAAAGTCGAAAACGGCCACAGCCCGGAAGAAAACCAGGTATCGAGAACATCGGGGTCTTGGATCAATTCCTTGCCGTCACATTTCGGACAATGCTGCGGAGCTTGCCGCCCGACGATGGGCATTGCGTCTTTGGTGAGTAAATAATCGCCGTCCGGTCCGGTGATAAGGTTTGCCGCATCGCAGCGCTTACAGTACCAAGCGGGAATCTGGTGGCCCCACCAAATCTGCCGCGAGATACACCAGTCTTTGATGTTTTCCATCCAGGCAAAATACGAATTACTCCAGCCTTCGGGGATAATCTGAATTTTGCCGTCGCGCACCACCTTCGTCGCCGGTTCCGCCAACGGTTTGATGTCAACGAACCACTGCGGCGTCAAGTATGGCTCGATCACTGTCTGGCAACGGTAGCATCGCCCCACCGCAAGTTTGTGGACGGCGGTTTTCTCCAGAAACCCATTTTCTTTTAACTCCGCAACGATGAGCTTCCGCGCATCGAAGCGGTCTTTGCCGCGATAACGTTCAATCCATTCGCCGCTCTCGCCGCGAGCTAAGAATGCCGCCGCGTCGACCCGCGCCTCGGCGTCGAATATGCTGATCTTATCCAAGCCGAAGCGCTCGCCGATTTCGAAGTCGTTGAAATCATGTCCCGGCGTGATTTTTAGCGCGCCGCTGCCGAACTCGCGATCGACAAAGGGATCGGCGATAAGCGGAACGACACGCCCCGTGATCGGCAAGCGAATCTTCTTACCGATTAAGTTCTTGTAGCGCTCGTCATCCGGATGCACTGCCACCGCCGTATCGCCGAGCATCGTTTCCGGGCGAGTCGTCGCTACCACGAGCGCTTGCGACGGGTCGTCGGCGAAGGGATAACGAATATGCCAGAGGTTGCCGTCCGACTCTTCGTGCACGACTTCGATATCGGCAAGCGCGGTTTTGCAACGGGGGCACCAATTGATCAGTCGTTCTGCGCGATAGAGAAGTTTATCCTCCCATAGTTGGACGAACGCCTCGCGCACTGCTCGCGACAGTCCCTCGTCCATGGTGAATCGCTCGTGGCTCCAGTCGCAGGAAATCCCCAGCGCTTTCAGTTGGTGCAGGATCGCGTCGCCCGCTTCTTGTTTCCACTGCCAGACTTTTTCGATGAACTTTTCGCGCCCCAGCTGCGTCCGGCTGATTCCCTTTTGTGCAAGCTGGCGCTCGACGACGTTCTGCGTCGCGATGCCGGCGTGATCCGTGCCGGGGACCCAAAGCACACGGTAACCGTCCATGCGTTTATAGCGGCAAAGAATATCCTGGAGTGTATTGTTGAGGGCATGCCCCATGTGCAGGGAACCGGTAACGTTCGGCGGTGGGATCACCATAGAAAAACACGCGCCGGTGCCTTTTGTTGGCTCAAACAAGCCGGATTTCATCCAGTGGTTGTACCATTTCGCCTCGATATCTTTGTGACTATAAGCCTTGGAGAGTTGCATACGTTTATTTCGTCTTGTGCTGCGGCGCTTTCGACTTTTCGCGCGCCGAACCCTCCTCGACGATCTCCACGAGATCAATAACTTGAACTTGGCTTTCTACGTCCGTGCCCGCGCTGTTCCCCTTCGTCGACGATGGCGATTCCGCGCGGCTGCTTTTGGCATTGACCGATTGCTTCGCTGCGTTTACTGTTCCCAAACATTCCGCCAACGCTTTTTGCAGCGCGTCTTTGCCTATCGGCTGGTCTATCACCACCAACTTCTCGCTCGTCGGAGCTTGCGCCACAGCGGCTCGGTCAATCCAAATCGTCGGAGTCTTCCAGTTTTGCACATCGCCAAGCTCCCGCGTTGCCAGTGAGTCACGTTCTCGCAGGGCTGCAGCATCCACGATAACTAAGTCGACATTTTTCACGGCCGCAGCGTCGGGAATCATTTCCATGACTTCTACCTGATGCTCGGGAAAAAGAGCGACCGAAAAAGCGTGCTGCAACATTTTGTGCTAGATAAAATCAACAGTCGATGGGTATGAGCTAACTGCGCGAAAGTGGCGGAATTGGTAGACGCGCAGGATTCAGGATCCTGTGGGGTAACTCCCGTGGGGGTTCGATTCCCCCCTTTCGCACCAAGTCGTAAGGTCAACACCTATCATACAAACCCAAGTTTCTCTAATGTCTCCGCGGTCGTCGGCGACGACTGAGAAGCGGCGCCGAACGCGCCGTGCGAGAATTCGTTGGCGCCCGCAATCCCACGGTAGAGAAACAAGATTTCGCTAGAGACGCTTGTGATGTGATCCTGACTGATTCATCGCCGCGGTATTGGAATTGAAACCGATAGTCGCGATGACATGAAGACAACAATTCGACCGAGCCACGGGACTATCGATGAAACTATTCTTGATCGCATTATGTGCTTTCGCCCTGGCAGCCTGTTCGAAAGATTCAGACGACTCGGCAAAGTCAGGAAAAAATGCTGACCCCGCAAGAGGCAGAGCCGTCTACCTAGCAAACTGCGTGGCTTGCCACAACAACGATCCATCTAGAGACGGCCCTATCGGCCCGGCTATCAAAGGGTCTTCTAAAGAACTGCTGGAAGCCCGCGTGCTCAGCACCAGCTATCCGCCGGGCTATAGAGCAAAACGCCCGACGAAGGTGATGCCCCAATTCCCGTTTCTGAAAGACGATATTCCACACCTGGCCGCCTACTTGGCCAAGTAACCCTCGCGACTTATGTAAGCCCGAGCGTCAACAAAAACAGGATCGCAGTCAACAGAAAGCCAAACCACAGGGCTCCCTTCACTGAATCGAGCGGTTGTTTCGCCACGCCTTGAGTGCCTATCAGCGCGTTGCATTCAAAGGCCCCCACGAGCACGATCACGATAAACCAGAAATATCCGTGTGAACCCCATGGACCCATTGAGCCCACCATCGCCGAATAATGGCTGGCGGCTCCCATGTAAAAAAGCATGGGGATCGAAAAAACGGTGTTGGTTCGAGAAGTCAAAGCGGCGCGCCGAGCGGCGCCGGCAGCGGCGGGCAAGGCCTGGCCGCCTGAAGCTACCTGATTGGTCGAAGCAATGACGATCTGTTGATTAGGCCAGATGACAAGCCAAACGTTCAAAAACATGATGGTGCCGATCAAGCCGCCGACGGTAATTGTCACACCGTAGGATGACGAATAGAACAGCCCAGCGCCCATCTCGCTCATGCGCATGATATACATGAGGATACCGGCGAGGAAGGTGACCATCGCGCCCCAGCGAAACCACCACAGCGCGCGCGGCACCAGCTTCTGAATCGCTCCGATCCTGACCGGCGCTTCGGTCTCCGCGAAAAACGGTGTCTGCACGAAATTAAAATAATAAAGAATTCCGATCCAAGTAATACCCGCCAAAAAATGAATCCACCGCAGAATAAACAATGTAAACTCCATTGCTCTCTCCTCCTTCTACGCCATTTGATGTTTTATCGAATCAAACAATGTCTGGGTCTTGGGCGTTATATATTCGGGGTGGCTCAATTTTGTCAAGGAAAATCGCCCATATCTCAAGACACAACGAGTTTTTTCATGACTGCGCGCGGTGTATTTCGCCTCGCTGCCGAATAATTATAGGCGCGTTCTGGAGCGATCATCACGGCGCGAAGTCTGACTTGACCAATCCAGTGATCTATGCCATTTTCCGAGCTAGCTTTCTGATCCACGCGCGGAGCGTCTCTGATCCGAGAAACAAAAATCAACACATCGCCGGCAGATTCCAGCATCGCACTCGATGTCGAACGGAGAATTCCCTTGCTTCAGGGAAGTAACGATCCGTTTAGCTGCGTCACCGAGGAACTGCAACTCGTCGAAGACAATCTTGTTCGTGCCATCGGTTCCCGAGAACGCGATCTCACCAATATTTCCGCGCATTTGATCCACGGCGGAGGCAAGAGAGTCCGGCCGATGGTGACGCTCTTAGCGTATTTCGCCTTTGGCGGACAACGCATCCGGGACATTGTCGATATCGCGACGGCAATCGAACTTATTCATACCGCCACGCTGCTACACGACGACATCATAGACGGCGCCGAGACGCGCCGGGGTAAAGTTTCCGCATTCAAGAAATTCGGCCTCAAGTCGACGCTGGTCGCGGGAGATTTTCTCTTCATTAAGGCCTTTGAATTCGCCGGAAAATTCGACGAGACCGTAGTTCAATGGACTGCGGACGCCTGCACCCTGCTTACTGAGGGAGAGATCTTACAGAGCCATTTCAACCGCAACCGGTCCGTGACGCTTGAACACTACGTGGAGATCGTCAAACGGAAAACCGCATCGCTTTTCCACACCGGCGCGAAGGTCGGCGCTTACCTTGCCGGCGCCCATCCTTCTTTAGTGGACGAGACCGAACGTTATGGACTGAACATGGGTATCGCATTCCAGATGATCGATGACATTCTTGACGTGGTGGGCAATGCCGAGCTGCTCGGCAAACCGACCGGGATGGATTTGCGCGACGGCAACCCCGCTTTGCCGATCATTCTGGCCATGAACGGCGGCGACGCGACGGTGCGTAAAACGTTCGACTGCAGCAAGCCGACCGAGGAGCAAATTTTAGCCGCATTGACGGCCATTAAGACGGGTTCCGCGATCCAGGAAGCCAAATTACTCTCCAAGCGCTACGCTCAAGAAGCTCTTAAATCGGTCAAAAAACTGCCGCCATCGCTCTATCGTAACGGACTCAAAACTCTAGTGCAGCTGATCATCGATCGAGATTTCTAACCACATCTCAGCGCTCTTCCCCGCATCGATCCTGTAGTTTAGATCTTTGCTGATGTCCGCTTTAAACTCTCCGCGCGACCGAGCCGTTCAGAACATGTTCGACCGGATTGCGAGGCGCTATGATTTACTCAATCGCGTTATCAGTTTTCGCCTTGACGTGCGCTGGAGGCGTCGAGCGATTCGCAGCATTCTGACGGGCGGAAATTCGCTTCTTCTCGATATCGGCACCGGAACCGGCGATCTCGCGTTCACCGCGGTAAAGGAAGCCAGGGGCAAGGCGCGCATCGTCGGCTTGGATTTCTCCCTGAAAATGCTAAAGCTAGCCCGCACCAAACAGGTCACATTTACGCACGGTGAAAACACCGCCTTTGTCATGGGCAGCGCTATGGCTTCGCCGTTTAGGGACGCAATCTTCGATGGCGCCATGACGGGCTTTGTGCTGCGCAACGTCTCCGATTTGTCGCTTTTATTTGCCGAGGCCTTCCGCGTCCTCAAGCCCGGCGCCAAGTTCGTTTCTTTAGACATGTATCCGCCGTCCGCGAGCTGGTTCTCGACACTCTACGCCATTTACTTCTATCGCCTGATGCCCCGAATCGGCGCACTGTTATCGAGCGACCGCGATGCGTACCGGTATCTGTCTGAATCGGTTCGCCAGTTTCATACCCCTGAGAATGTCGAAAAGCTGATCCAATGCGCCGGATTCGCAAATGTCGCGACCCGCAAGTTTATGAACGGCGCGGTATGCATGCACGTTGCGCAAAAGTCATCTGAGGCTTGAGAATCAACGCATGCAAGGGTTTTCCAGCAGTTTTTTGATTTTCTTTTATCAGGTCGCATTGGGTGGTCTTTTCGCGTTGGCCGGTACGCCATTTCATGAAATTGAGCGCGCATTTTACAAGTCGACGGCCGGCGTTCTCTATGCCATCGCATTACTCGGTCTGTGGGGCAAAAGCACGTTCTATTGGCAGAGTTTATCGGAGCAGTTCAGTTGGCGGGTGGGCCTTGAAGTTGTTTTTTACGTCGCCTTCGTTATTTTTTTTTCCTGCTACATGGTCTCTTTATGGGGCGAAAGACGGGCCTTTCGGGCGCGCAGCTTCGCCTCGTGCGTGCTCACGGGATTGGCCGGGCTCGTGCTCACCGCCCTTAGTTTTACGGACGCGCCGTTTATTTCGATCGAGACTCTGATTTATCCGTTGGGATTTTTTCTATCGTCTCTTTTACTCGGCAGCGTCACGGTTGGCATGCTGATCGGCCACTGGTATTTGATCGACACCGGACAGAGCTTGGAGCCGTTCATCCGCATCTATAAATTCTTTGTCATCGCATTGATCACCCAATGCGCGTTCTTTACACTATCGCTACTTGCGCTTCACTTTCTTGGTTCTTCGCGGAGTTTGATTGGCATAGAGCGATTGTGGCAGTACCATGCGACTTTGCTACTTACCCGTGTGACCGTCGGTCAGATCGCGCCATTGATTTTATCCTGGATGATTTGGCGGACACTGCAAATACCGCACACCATGGCCGCCACGGGATTATTTTATATGGCGTTACTGGGAGTCTTTGTCGGGGAGATTTTGGGGCGGCAGATCCTCGCTTTGACTTCTCTGCCCTTCTGAGCCAGGTGGATCGATTTCGGCGCCGGTTTTTGGATAAGTCTTCAATTTGGTAATTCGTAGCCCGTTCGACGTCCAGCCGAGATCGTAGCCAACTGGCTCGCCGACCTTTAAATCGAGCGGCGATTTGGCCTCGCCCACGAGAACCACTAACTCATAAGAAAAAGTCAGCTCCCGGCCGCTCTCGGTCCGCACAACGCCCGTGTTGTTTGACGGAAATAATTTAGTGATGACGCCTTGGTGGAAAAAATCCCCGCGCGGCGATGACAGTGCGTCGGTTTCTTCCGCAGCCATGAATTCACATACTAACCCAGCGGGTGTTTCTGCGAAGCAATACGCTTTTGTAATTCCATGAGACCATCTAAAACCGCTTCCGGACGGGGTGGACAGCCGGGAACATAAACATCGACAGGAATGATTCGATCAATCCCTTGAACCGTCGCATAGTTGTCATAGAAGCCGCCGCTTGCGGCGCAAGCTCCGAAGGCCATTACCCACTTCGGCTCGGACATCTGGTCGTAGACGCGCTTTAACACCGGAGAGAGTTTGTGGTTCACCGTGCCGATGA
>WNFV01001936.1_pt1 | contig 33898 bp, 35 predicted proteins | sample 5400101 | NCBI WGS metagenome assembly WNFV01 (sample SAMN13153361, study PRJNA577476) | soil metagenome | isolation source: 115 cm soil or saprolite under grassland replicate 1 | place: USA:California | collected 2016-06-15 | reverse complement strand
TCAAGGGATCTTCTTTATCGCCGATGATGACATATCCGATTATCAGGGCGTCCTCGGGTCCGGTTGGTTCCGGTAATTGCCATGGCTTCCCGAGCTGGATTTGGTTGGAACCACATCCGGCGACGATCATCAACAACACCGCTACAAAATATTTACTGGTGGTTTTCATTCTGCCTGCCCTTCCAGAAATTCAAGGATTCGCTGACACAAGCCCGTCGTTTCGCGCATTCGGAAGTATGGTGCTCGTTGACGGCGTCTTTAGGATTCGAGCTATTCGAGCTTGAGGTTTGTGCTCTTCACGAGGTTCCTCCATTTCTCGATGTCGGCGTGCCTGGTTGTCCTCGAAGAGCGCGACCCCGACCTTCGCCAGATTGGCGCGCGTCTCGGGCTGCTTGAGCACGGTCTCGACGTCACGCGCGATGCGCGCTCCGAGCTCGGGCGAAATGGAAACGGGAGCGAAGAAGCCCTGCCACAGTGTCGCCTCGTACTGAGGGAGGCCCTGCTCGGCGATGGTCGGCACGTTCGGTGCGGCGGGGTAGCGCTGCTTGCTCGTGACGCCGAGCGCCCGCGCCCGCCCCGAATTTGCGAGCGGCAGGCCGACCGGCATTCCGGCGAAGTAGTAGGCGACGCGCCCCGGAATCACGTCCTGCACGGCGGGTGCACCGCCTTTGTAGGGAACGTGGATCGCGGTGATTCCGGCCATCATGTTGAACAGCTCCCCGCACAGGTGATCGGAGTTGCCGACTCCCGAGGAGGCGAAGGTCAGCTTGCCCGGCTCGGCTTTCGCACGCGCGATCAGTTCCTGCACGTTCTTTGCCGGAAAATCGGGGCCCACGATCAGGATGTGCGGCGTCGCGGCGACCGGCGCGAGCGGCACCAGGTCCCGCTCGGCGCTGTACGGCAGATTCGGAACTGCGGCGGCGCTGATCGCGAGGCCGTTCTGCGCGAAGAGCAAGGTGTAGCCGTCGCCGTGCGCCTTGGCGACCGCGTCTGCGGCGAGATTGCCCGCCGCGCCGCCGCGGTTCTCGACGAACACCGTCTGCTTCCAGGTGGCGCCGAGGCGGTCCGCCATCACGCGTCCGACGATGTCGGTCGAGCTTCCCGCCGCATAGCCGATCAGCAGGCGCACGGGCTTGGCCGGGTATTGCTGCGCGATAGCGGGCAGCGCAAGCGCGAGAACGAGAAGCGGGAGGATGCGGCGAAGCTTCATGGAGAGCTCCTTCATTTATGCGCGAACATTTTCTTTCCCGGCACCGGCATCTCGGCGGTGAGGATCTCGCCGTTCAGCGAGTCGGTGATGTGGAGCGTGCTGCGCTTGGCGCCGCCGTAGGCGATGTTGGTCATGAGGCGATGGTGTTTGCCCGCGTGTACGATGTGAGTAGGAAGGGCGTTCGAATCGAAGCGCCAGACTCCCACGCCGAGGTGGCACACGACGAGCCCGTCCTCCTCGTCCGCCTCGATGCCGTCCGGGCCCGCGTGGCCGCCGGAGAGCTGGATCGCGACGCCGGTCTTGGAGAGCGTGCCGCCGGCCATGAGCGGCAGCCGCCAGATCTGCTGCGAGCGCGTGACGGCGAGGTACACGTGCGTGTTGGTCTTGTTGAGCGTGATGCCGTTGGGGGAGGGCGCATTGTCCACCAGGCGCTGCAGCTCGCCGTTCGCGCGCAGGCGATACACGCGCCCGCTCGGATCGGCGATGCCGGTCTGTCCCTGGTCGGTGAAATACAGATCGCCGTTGTCGGCGAAATGCAGGTCGTTCAGGCCCTTGAAGCCCTCGCTGAACGCCGTGGCGAGGTAAGTCTCGATCTTCCCGGACTTCGGGTCGAGCAGCATCAGGCCGCGCTTGTAGTCGGCGATGAAAACCCAGCCGCCCTTGTGGATCTTGAGCCCGTTCGGCCAGCCGTCGTACTGCACGACCAGCTCCCATTCTCCTTTCGGGTCGATGCGGAAAATGCGCCCGAACGGAATGTCCACGCACCACAGGTTCCCCTCGCGGTCGAACGAGGGGCCTTCGAGGAAGTTGTCCACCTGCGCTCCGCCCCGGTTGGCATCGGACCAGGCGGTCTGGCGCTTGTTGCGGAATTTCGCCGGCAGCGAGGTAAAGGTGCGCGCCTGGATGCGCTTGATTTTCTGGAAGGGGTTGTGCACGCAAAAACTCCGGGAGGGGACGCGAAAGCATAACCCAATGGGCAGGAACCCGGCGATGCTCCTCAAGCCGATACGCGCAGGCCGACCAGGCGCTCGAGCGTCTCGGTATCGTGCGGGAGCTCGCGCGACTTGGCGCGATGGGCAATCCTGCCGCGCTCGATCACGACGGCGTCCTCGGTGAGCGAGAGCGCGATCCCGGTGTGCTGCTCGACCAGGATCATGGCGGTTCCCTGCCCGGTCATCATGCGCAGGATCGCCCCCGCCAGTTCCTCCACGATGATGGGCGCGAGGCCCTCGAGCGGCTCATCCAGCAGCAGGAGCGCCGGGTTGGTCATGAGCGCGCGCGCGATCGCGAGCATCTGCTGCTCGCCTCCGGAGAGCTGGCTGCCCATGTTCGCCTTGCGCTCGGCGAGGCGCGGAAACAATTCGTATACAGCCTTCAGGTCCCAGCGGCCGGGACGCGACGCCACGGTCAGGTTCTCCTCGAGCGTCAGCGAAGGGAAAATCTCGCGCTCCTGCGCGACCCAGCCGATTCCGCCGCGGGCACGCCGGTGTGGCGGCATCGCAGTGATGTTTTCGCCGCGCCACAGGATCGCGCCGCGCGTGAGGCGCGTAGTGCCCATGATGGTGAGGAGCAGCGTGGTCTTGCCGACTCCATTGCGGCCGAGCACGGCGAGGCTCCCGTGCTCGGGGATCTCGAGCGACACCTCGTCCAGCACCACGGCCTCGCCGTAGCCGGCGCGCACGCCCTCGAGCCTGAGCAGGGGCTCAGCCATGGGCCGCCTTGCCGAGATAAACGGCCCGCACCTCGGGATTGCGGGCGATCTCCCCGGGGCTTCCCTCGACGAGGATCCTGCCGCCGACCATGACGATGATGCGGCTCGCGAAGCGGAACACGACGTTCATGTCGTGCTCGATGAAGAGCACCGTGAGCTCGGAGGCGAGGCCGGAGATCGCCTCGAAGAGATCCGCGCTCTCGTCCTTCGGAACGCCCGCCGCGGGCTCGTCGAGCAGCAGCACCTTCGGACGCGTGGCGAGCGCGAGCGCGATCTCGAGCAGGCGCTGCCGGCCGTAGGCGAGCTCGCGCGTCGGCCGGGTGCAGTCCGCGGCCAGCCTGAGCGAAGCGAGAATGGCGTAGGCTTCGTCGATGGCTTCGCGGCAGGAGGGCAGGCTCCGCCACCAGGCACCGGCGTCGCCGCGCCGCTCGCACACGGCGAGCGTCACCGCCTCGAGGGCGCTCAAGCTCGGGAAGAGCGCATTGATCTGGAAGGTGCGCGCGAGGCCGCGCTTGACGCGGAATTCGGGCGCGAGCGACGTGATCTCGTCCTCGCCGAGGAAAATGCTCCCTGAGTCCGGCCGCAGCATCCCCGTCATGAGGTTGATGAGCGTGGTCTTGCCCGCGCCGTTCGGTCCGATCAGCGCGTAACGCACCCCTTGCGGCAGCGCGAGCGAGAGGTCCTGCGCCACGACCAGCGATCCGAAGCGCTTGGCGAGCCCGCGGGTGGAAAGGACCGCGCTCACGGCCATTTGCTGCGCCGGCGTGCGGTGATTTTCGCCAGCCCCCCGAGAATGCCGTTTGGAAGGAACATCACGACCACGACCAGCAAGAGGCCGATCCAGAAATACCAGAACTGCGGGTTGATTCCGGAGAACTGGTCGCGCGCGACCATGTAGATGATCGCGCCGACGATCCCGCCGTAGAGGCGCCCGGCCCCGCCGAGGATCAGGATCACCAGCACGTCCGCCGAACGCTGGAAGGAGAGCGCCTCGAGGGACACCGTCGAGGTAGTCTGCGCGAGCAGCGCGCCGGCCACGCCCGCCATCGCCGCCGAGAGGGCGTAGATCTTGCGCAGATGCGCGCGGCTCGGCGCGCCGATCGCGGGCATTCTCGTGGCGTTCTCGCGGATTCCGCGCAAGGCGAGGCCGAACGGCGAATGGATGATGCGCCTCGCCGCCAGGAAGGTCAGGAACAGGACGACGAGCGAATAGATGTAGGCGGTGCGGCCGTAGAGGTCGAACCTGAAGGTCTCGAAGAGCGGCCGGATCTTCATGCCCTGCAGGCCGTCGGCACCGCCGGTGAGCCAGCTCGCGCTGTTCGCCGCTTCGTGCAGCAGCAGCCCGAGTCCGAGGGTGATCATGATGAGCGCGAGATGCCTGAAGCGCGCGATGATGAAGCTCATCGCGTATCCGACCGCGGCCGAGACCGCCGAAGCGACGAGGAGTCCGGAAAGCGGCTCGCCCCAGGCGTGCTTGGAGAGGAGGCCGGCCGCGTACGCGCCCAGCCCGAAAAACGCCGCGTGCCCCAGCGACACGATCCCGGCATAGCCGAGGATGAGATCGAGCGAGAGGGCGAAGAGCGCCGTGATCGCGATCTGGCTCGCGAGCTGGAGATACGCCGGCGCCGCCACGAAAGGCAGCAACGTGCACAGCCAGAACGCGATCTCGATGCGCCGCCAGCGGACCTGTGCTTCGAGATGGCGGTGAGAATCGGCCGCTGCTTGCGCGTCCGTCATCGTTTTCCGAACAGGCCCGCCGGCCGCCAGACCAGCAGGGCGATCATCACGAGATAGATGAAAAAGGCGCCGAGCTGCGGGAAGTAGTACTTGCCCGCCATGTCGCTGATCCCGAGCACCGCCGCGGCGACGAAGGAGCCGCCGATCGAGCCCAGGCCGCCCACCGCGACCACGATGAGGACGTAGACCAGGTAGGTGAAGGCGAAGGTGTGGTCGAGGCCGACTATCTCGATCGCGAGCGCGCCGCCCAGCCCCGCGAGCCCGCCGCCGAGCGCGAAGGTGATCGCGAACGCGCGGTCGACGTCGATTCCCAGCCCGCGCGCCATGCGCGGGTTGTCCACCGCCGCGCGCACCTGCGCGCCGAAGCGCGTGTATTCCAGGGCCGCGACCAGGATCGCGGTGATGACGAGCGCCGTGACGATGAGAAACAACCGGTACACGCCGAAGCGCATGCCGAGGAAGTCCACCGCGCCCTGGAGGGTGGGCGGCGTGTTGATCGGCTGCTGCAGGGTGCCGTACAGGTAAGCGGCCGCAGCGACCGAGATGAATACGATGCCGATGGTGAACAGGCACTGGTCGAGGTCGCGGCGAAGCTGCAGTGCGCGAGGTTGACGAAGTTCATCATCCCCAGCGTCACCGACAGTCCGACCGAGAGCAGGAACAGCAGCATCCCGTAGGCGAAGCCGTCGAACAGGACGCTGGCGAGCGAAGCGAGCATGGGCGGGCGTCCTGCCGCAGGGTGTCAGTCGCGAGCGTTCAGCGCCGCGCGCATCGAGCGGCTCCGGGGTCGAGGGAATGAAGGCTCGCGTTCACCGGGCCGCGCGAAGCAGGCGCAGCGCTGCTCGCGCGGAATCCGGTGCAACGCGGGGTTCGGCTAAGCCGGCTATTTCTTTCTCGGATCGTCGTCGGGGTTGACGTACGTGACTCCCCAAGGCCCGGTTCCGTGCAGCTGAATGGTAGTCGCCGTTTTGGTCCACGCGAAGTGGTTGGTCTTCGGCTGCATGATCATCACGCCGCCGGGGCCCACGGCCATCGTCTTTTTCTGATCGAACTTGTCTCCGAGACCCATGTTGAAGGTCCCGGACAGCACCGTAACGCGCTCGACTGCGGGGTGCCAATGAGCCGGGATCTTATAGTTGGCCGGGACCTTGATGCGGACCGTAAACGGAACCGCTTCGTTCATCGGGCCTTCGATCACCGCGATCTTCGCGCCCTTCGGCAACGACGGCACATCCTGCCACTTCAAGTCGGCGGGTTTCACCATCTTATGATCCCCGGACTGAGCCCAACCCGGAGACGCGGTCCAGCAGGTCATTGCAAATAATGCGGATGCGGCGTAACTCGAGCGGTTCAGGCCTTGACCGGGTCCTTGACGTTCTCGACCTTGTCGAAGGGAACGTTGACCAGCTCGCCGCCGACTCTCTGCACGCGGCGTATGTAGATGTTCTGCACCACGTCGCGCGTTTCGGGATCGATGGACATCGGGCCGCGCGGGCTTTCCCACTTCAGGCCCTTGGCGGCGGCGATCAGGGAATCGCCGTCGGCCTTGCCGGCGGTCTTCTTGAGCGCTTCGTAGATGACGTGCATGCCGTCGTAGCCGCCGATCGAGAAAAAGTCCGGGTTGCGTCCGTGCATTTCGTTGAAGACCTTCACGAACTCGCGGTTGCGTGCGTTGTCGGCCTTGTAGTCGTAGTGCCAGGCCGTGATGATGCCGAGGCTCGCGTCGCCCATGCTCTTCAGCGCCGCTTCCGCCGTGGTCTCACCCGAGCCGAGGATCTTGGTCTTCTTCGGATCGATACCGCGCTCGGCAAGCGCCTTGCCGAGGGCCGCCGGCTGCGCACCGCCCGGTACGAAGATCACGATCGATTCCGGGCTGAGGTCCTTGGCGCGCTGGATGAAGGCCGCGAAATCAGGGTTGGCCACCGGGAAGCGCACCGAGCCGATCACTTCGCCGCCGCCCGCCTTGAAGGCGTTGAGGAACGCGCCTTCGAAATCGTGGCCCGGGCCGTAGTCAGTCACCATCGAATAGGTCTTCCTCACGCCCGTCCTGGCCGCCCAGGCACCGAAGGTTTCCGCGACCTGCGGGAGCGTGACCGACGAGCGCACCAGGTAGGGCGACTTGGTCGTGATGATCGAAGTCGCCGCGTTCATCACCACCATGAACTTCTTCGCTTCCGCCGAAACGTCCGCCGCGGCGAGCGCGTTGGGCGTCAGCACGAAGCCCGCGAGGATGTCCACCTTGTCGCGCACGATCAGCTCCTGCGCGAGGCGCTTGGCGAGGTCGGGCGCGACGCCGCCGGTGTCGCGGCGGATGATCTCGATCCTGCGGCCGGCGACCGTGTCTCCGAACTGCTTCATGTAGGTCTTGACGCCGTTGTCGAGCTGGGCGCCGGCGTCGGCGAACTGGCCGGTGAGCGTCAGGATCATGCCGATCTTGACGGTCTGCGCGGGCGCCGAAGACGCGGCGAGGAGCGCGAGCGTCGCAACTGCGGGGGCGAATATTCGATTCATGGCATTCCTCCTCCGGAGTTACCATAGCAAGGCGGGCAGGGCACCGCAAGTTGGGACACTGCCCACCCGCTCCGATTCGCCAAGGGACCCCGGCCATGACCAGGAAACCCCCGTTTCGCGCCGACCAGGTCGGCAGCCTGCTACGCCCGAAACAACTGGTCGAAGCGCGCGACAGGGCGGCGAAGGGGACGATCAGCGCGGCGCAGCTGCGCCGGATCGAGGACCGCTCGATCCGCGACGCGGTGAAGATGCAGGAGGCGGCAGGGCTGCGCGCCGTGACTGACGGCGAGTTCCGCCGCGCCTTCTGGCATACCGATTTCCTCACCGGCATCGAGGGAATCGTGGCCACCAGGACCGACTATTCAGTGGCGTTCAAGGGCGAAGGGGGCGAGACCGCGGGCACCTCCACGATGATGGTCGTGAAGAGCAAGGTGAAGCGCGCTAAGCCGATCATGGTGGACCACTTCGCCTACCTCAAGTCGGTGGCGAAGCAGACGCCCAAGTTCTGCATCCCTTCGCCGACCTATCTGCACATGCGCGGCGGCAAGCGCATCGTCCCGCCGGGCGTCTACGCCGACATGGAGGAGTTCTGGACCGACATCGTGCGCGCCTACCGCGAGGAGATCCGCGACCTTGCCGCCGCCGGCTGCGACTACCTTCAGCTCGACGACGTGACCGTCGCCTGCCTGTGCGACAAGGACATCCGCGCCCAGGTAAAGGCGGACGGCGAGGACCCGGACAAGCTGCCGGCGAAGTACGCGAGCGTCGTCAACGCCATCCTCGCCGATCGACCGGCGTCGCTCAGCGTCACCATGCACACCTGCCGCGGCAATCACATGAGCATGTGGATGGCCTCGGGCGGATACGACGCGGTGGCAGAAACGGCATTCGGCGGGACCGCCGTGGACGGATTCTTTCTCGAGTACGACACCGAGCGCGCGGGCGGCTTCGAGCCGCTGCGCTTCGTGCCGAAGGGGAAGAAGGTGGTGCTGGGCCTCGTCAGCACCAAGAAGCCGGAGCTCGAGTCCAAGGACGAGCTCAAGCGGCGCATCGAGGCGGCGGCGAAGTTCGTGCCGCTGGAGAACCTGTGCCTTTCCCCGCAGTGCGGGTTCGCGAGCACGCATTTCGGCAACCGCATCACCGCCGACGACCAGCGCAGGAAGCTGGAGCTGGTGGTGCAGGTTGCCGAGGAAGTGTGGGGCAGCGCCTGAGAGGGCGGTGTAACGGTATCTCGAATCCTCGGGATTACTTTTTCCGCCCGAATTTCCCGGTGAGCCTCGCCTTGCCGATCGCGTTCGCATTGATCATATAGCCGGCGAGGGATGCGGTCGAGCCGCCAACATCCAGTTTCTCGGTTTTGAGCGCATACAACGTGAAGTTGTAGCGGTGCGGCTTGTCGCCCACCGGCGGACAGGGGCCGCCCCAGCCCGGGCCGCCGAAATCGGTGTTGATCTGCGCGGCGCCCATGGGGAGGCTGGAGCCGTCGGCTCTGCCCGCGTCCTTCGCGAGCCCGGTCGTGCTCGCCGGAATATTCACCACCACCCAGTGCCACCAACCGGCGCCGCCCGTGGGGGCGTCGGGGTCGTGCACGAGCAGCGCGAAGCTCTGGGTGTCCGCTGGCGCGCCCGACCACCTGAGCGCGGGCGAGATGTTCTGGCCCGAGCAGCCGAAGCCGTTGAAGACCTGTTCCAGGGCGATCGGGCCGTTCGGCCGGATATCGGGGCTCGTCAACTTGAATTGAGGGCGCGTCGCGCCCTTCTTGCGGGATTTGCGTGCCATCGTCTCCTCCGTGCGGATGAGAGGGGAATGCGATTGTAGCGAAGCGGCTGCCGGGCTGCATTTATAATCCGGCGAGAGTCACATCCTGGTGAATCCACGGAGGACGCATGTCGAAACTCACCCTGAAGCAAGCCAATACCCTTATCGAAAAAGCGCTGGAGCGGGCGAGGGCAATGAAAATCAAGCCGATCGCGGTGGTCGTGCTCGACGACGCCGGCCACGTCAAGGCCGCGCAGCGCGAGGACGGGGCGAGCATGTTCCGCTTCGACGTGGCGCTCGGAAAGGCGTGGGCCTCGGTCGCGATGGGCGTCTCCAGCCGCGCGCTTCTCAAGCGCGCCAAGGACAATCCGAATTTCTTCGTTGCTCTCGCCGCGACCGCGAAAGGAAAGTTCCTGCCGCAGACGGGCGGCGTGCTGATCAGGAACGAAAAAGGCGAGATCCTCGGCGCCGCCGGAGCGAGCGGCGGAACGGGCGAAGAGGACGAGGAAGCCTGCGTTTCGGGGATTCAGGCGGCCGGGCTGATCGCGGACGCGGCGGGTTGAGCTGGAAAATGACGCACGCCGCGTTGTTCCCGCTCGTCGTGGCTTGCTCGCTCGCCGCGTCCGGGGCTTCGCGCGCGCGGCCGGTCGATGTCGCCGGGCTGGCCCTGTACGAGGGCGGCGATCGCGAACAGCGTCTCGTCAAAGGCGCGCGGAGCGAGCGCGAGATCAACCTCTATTCGTCTCTCGTGCTTGAAGATCTCAACGCGCTCGCCGCGGCCTTTCAAAAGCAATACGGCCTGAAGCTGAAGTTCTGGAGGGCGGGCTCGGAGAAAGTCGTGCAGCGCATCGTCACCGAGGCGCGGGCCGGCCGCTTCGATTTCGACGTCGTCGAGACGAACGGCCCGGAGCTCGAGTCGCTGCACCGCGAGAAGCTGCTGCAGAGGGCGGGCTCGCCGCATTTTCCGGACCTTCTTCCCGACGCGATCAGGCCGCACCGCGAATGGGTCGGGACGCGCCTCAACATGTTCGTCCACGCCTACAACACGAACCTGGTGAAGAAAGAGGAGCTGCCGAAGTCCTACGAGGACCTTCTCCACCCGAAGTGGAAGGGGCGCCTGGGAATCGAGGCGGAGGACGTCGACTGGTTCGCGATGGTGGTGAAGGAAATCGGCGAGGACAAGGGCTTGCGGATTTTCCGCGACATCGTCGCGAGGAACGGCCTGTCGGTGCGAAGGGGGCACACGCTGCTCGCGGGGCTCGTCGCCTCGGGCGAAGTGCCCTTCGCGCTCACCGTCTACAACCACAACGCCGAGAAGCTGAAGAAGAAGGGCGCCCCGGTCGACTGGTATGCGATCCAGCCCGCGATCGCGCGGGTCAACGGCGTCGCGCTCTCGAGGAAACCTCCGCACCCGAATGCCGCCGTGCTGTTCTACGACTTCATGCTCGGCGAGGGGCAGGCGATCCTGGTCCAGGGGAGTTACGTGCCGACCAACCGCAAGGCCGACCCCGGCACCGTAAGAACGCGGCTGAAGTTCGTCGATCCGGCGGCGATGCTGGACGAAAGCGAAAAGTGGCAAAAGCTCTACGCCGAGATCGTCACACGGCAGTCGAAATGAGCGCGAAGCGCTGAACGCCGTGCTCGTCCTCGAACGCATCGTTTCCGTCATAGGGCCGGTCTTCCTGATCATCGCGATCGGCTACGGCTACGGGCGGCGAAACAAGCCCGATCTCAAATCGTTCAATCACGTTTCGCTCCACGTGCTGGGGCCGCTCCTGGTCTTCACTTCGCTCGCGGGCGAAGACTTCCAGCTCGAGGGCAACGTCGCTTTCGTCGCGGCCGGGGTGGCGGTGATTCTCGTCTCGGGGCTGATCGCCTGGCCGATCGCGCTCGTCGCTCGCGTGAGCCCGCGCACCTTCGTGCCGCCGATGATGTTCAACAACTGCGGCAACATGGGCCTGCCCCTCGCAGTGCTCGCCTTCGGGCGTCCGGGCCTCGCGGCGATGGTGCTCTTGCTGGTGGCGAGCACGCTCCTGCAGTTCACTCTCGGGAGCCGCATCGTCAGCCGCCACGCCGAATGGAAAGCGCTCGCGACTTCGCCGATGATCATCGCGAGCGTGCTCGGGCTCGTGTTCAGCGCGCTTGCATGGAAGGTGCCATCGGCCTTGATGACCGGTCTGAAGATGCTCGGAGACGCCACGCTGCCGATGATGCTGTTCGCGCTCGGGGTGCGGCTCACCGATCTGTCGAAGCGCGGCTGGCAAGTGGGGGTGCTGGGCGCGGCGGTGTGTCCGCTCGCGGGGTTCGCGGGGGCCTACCTCTCGCAATTCATTCTGCGCTTGCCGTCCGAGCAATTTGCGCAGCTCATGCTCTTCGCGAGCCTGCCGCCGGCGGCGCTCAACTATCTCCTCGCCGAACGCTATCAGCAGGAGCCGGAGCGGGTCGCCTCCCTCGTGCTGATCGGCAACGCCTTCGCCATCGTGTTCGTGCCGCTGGGCCTGACGCTGGGCCTGCACCCGATTTGACGCTGCAGTGCCGGCTGCACGAGCGCGGCGCTGCGTGCTACTTCACGCTCTGCGGGACAGGCGCCTGCTGAGTCCCGGGGTTGGGCACGGGGAGCTGCTGCGCGACGGGCACCTGCTGGGTCCCCGGGTTGTAGAGGAATTTCCAGTCCGAATATTTCGTAGCGCCTTCGAATTCCCTGTTCGCGAAAGAGAAATTGGCGACCTTTTTCGGGCTGTCCTCCGAGAGGCTGTAGACGCCCATGATCCCGCCGTCCGGCGCCTTTACAATCCCCCATTCGCTCTTGCCGGTCAGGGGATCGAAGTAGAGCTTTCTCAGGTAGCGCTCGGTGCCGGGCTTGCGCGGGTCTTTCAGCAGGTCCTCGAGCGCCCTGGGAAATTGCCTCGGCCCGCTCACGTAGTATCTCTCGATCGCGCGCCGGTACTGGTTGCCCGCGTAGAGCACCTGCATTTCCCTGTCCCGCGCGAGCGCGGTCTGCCACACCTCCCCGGTGAGGGCGAGACCCAGGCCCATGAAAGCGATCGCGAAAAGGACCGTCAGGTAGGTGAAGCCTGCCTCGCGCGGATTCACGATCACCACTCGGCGTAGACGCTGCCGTCGCTCGCCTTGCCCTGCGCCCCGCTTTTCACGTCGACCACGCCGCCTTTCTGCGGGTCCTCCGGCGCGACCACCACCCACGTCGTGGCGCTCTCGGTGATCGGATCAACGGGCACCTTGCGCAGGTATTTTTCCGAGGCGAGCGCATCCAGCGACTCCGGGTACTTGCCCTTGTCGCCGTAGTATTTTCCGATCGCGTCGCGCAGCTGGTACAGGTCTTCGCGCAGCACCGCCTCTTTGGATCTTTCGAGGCTGCCGAAGTAGCGCGGGACGGCGAGGCTGAGCAGGAGGGCGATGATCGCCATCACCACCAGCAGCTCGATCAAAGTGAATCCGGAACGGCGCCGCACCGGCTTTACCAGTCCCGGTAGGGCTGGCCGTTGATGCCCTTGCCCTGCGCGAGCGAGAAGACGTCGAACACGTCCTCGCCTTCCTTGGGGTCGTCGGGCGGGCTCGCGTAGCTGCGCTTGCCCCAGGTGGCCACGGCGGAAAGCGTGGAATCGGCGTTGAAGGGATCGCGCGGAATACGGCGCAGGAAGTAGATCTTTTCCTTCTTCGGGCTCTTCTGGTCGTCGACGCCCTCGGCGAGCTCCTCGAGTTTCTTGGGATAGCCCGAGTCGCCCACCGATTTCCGGATTCGGCCCTCGTCCGAAGCCTGCTTGTAGGCGTCGATCGCCTCGCGGACCTGGCGCAGCGTGCGGCGCAGCTCCTGCTCCTTGGTGCGCTGCACGGCGAGCTCGCTGACGGGCAGCGCGACCGATGCGAGCAGCGCGACGATCGCCACGGTGATGACGAGTTCGATGAGGGTAAAGCCCCGGGAGGCGACTCCCGGGGCGCGAGCGCCGGCCATGGGACGCGGCTGGCCCGCGCTACTGCTGTTGCACGCCGCCGAAAGGCACGATCGTGCCTCCCTGCGGCGGGGTCCCGGGTGTCCCCGGGGACGGAACCGATACAGGCGCGGCGGGCTGGACCGGAGTGAAGGAGGACGGCGAGGACGTCGCCCCGAGCGGGCCGCCGCTCGATGAAGCTTCGGTGCCCGCGGCGAACTCGGTCGTGCGCGCGTCGGGGCGCGCGATGGTGCGCATCAGCTTCGGGGTGATGAGGAGCACGATCTCGGTCTTGTTGATGGTGTCGCTCGTGGAGGAGAACAGGCGCCCCAGCACCGGGAAGTCGCCCAGGCCCGGAACGCGGCTGGCGCTCCGCCGGTCCTCGTCGTTGATGAGGCCGGCGAGGATCTGGGTTTCGCCGTCTTTCAGCCGCAGCACCGTGTTGGTTTTGCGCGTGCCTATCTGGTAGACGAGCGTGCCCCCGCCGGGGGGGTTGATGGTGTTGGTGATGCTGCTGACCTCGAGCCCGACCTTGATGCCGACATCGTCCTCGAGATAAATCAGGGGCTCGACCTCCAGCTGCAGGCCCACGTCGAGGTAGCTCACCGATTGGGACACGAAGCCCCCTGCCACCGCGGCAGTCGTGGTGATCACCGGGACGCGGTCGCCGATGTGGATTTTCGCCTTTTCCTTGTTCTTCACGCGGATGCGGGGGTTGGCGAGCAGGTTGGTCCGGCCGTCGGTCTGCCTGAGCGAGAACAGGAACAGCGGATCGGTGAAGGTGAGGCTCACGAGGTTCTGGTCGCGCGAGCGCGCTTCGGGCAGGGTGAGAACGCCGGGCGTTCCGCTGGCCCCGGCAGCGGAGGCGCCGCCCACGAGACTGACCCCCAACGAGCCCGGGAAGCGAATGCCCAGCTCCTTCAGCCGGTTGTAGCCGATCTCGAGCACCTCGACTTCGAGCATCACCTCCGGCTCGGCGAGATCCTGCGCCGCGATCAGCTTTTCCGCGAGGCGAATCGCGTTCGGGGTGTCCTTCATCACCAGGAGGTTCAGCTTCTCGTCGATGAAGATGTCGCGCGTCTTCAGGATGGTCCGGATCAGGTTGGCGGTTTGCTTCACGTCGGCGTTCGAGAGATAAAAGCTCTTGACCACGAGGTCCTGGTACTCGCGCAGCTTCTGCGGCGTGTTCGGGTAGATGAGCGCCGTGGTCTCGTTGAGCACCTTCTGCTCGAGCTGATTGGTGGCGAGGATCAGCCTGATGACGTCCTCGACCTGCGCATCGCGCACGACGATCGTCGTCCTCTGGTCGGCGCGCACGTCCTTGTCGAACAGGAAGTTGAGGTTCGCCGCGCGCGCGAGCACGTCGAATACGGTGCGCAAGGGCACCTCTTTCAGCTCCAGGGATATGGGTTTGGTGACCGAGCTCCTCAGCTGAAGGAGGGCCACCGCGGGCTTGGTCGTCTTCTCCTCGATCAGCCGCTGCAACTGGCGTGCCTCGCGCTGAGCCGGGTTCTCCGCGAGCACCGGAGCGAGAACATCCCTGGCGTCGCGGTATTTTTCCGCCTTGACGAGCTTGTCCACCTCGGCGAGGAGCGCGCGATGACGCACGTCCACCTCCGTTTGCGCGAGGCCCTGTGTCGCCCGCGCGTTGGCCGGGTCGTACTTGAGCACCCGGCGGTAGAGCTCCGCTGCCGTCTCGAACCGCGCGGCTGCCCGCAGGGAGTCGGCCTGGACGAGCCATTGCGCGACGGCGACCTCGCGCAGGCGGAAATATTCCGAGCGGTAGGCGTGGTTTTGGGGATCTTCCCGCGTCGCTTTTTCTAGCGACGCGAGCGCCTCGTCCATGCGGCCTTCGTTCCGCAGCGCTCGCGCGTCCGTGATGAGCGCGTCGCTCGCGCAGGCTGCGACGAGCGCCAAGGCGAGAGCCGCGCAAATGGTCTTCGAGAAGGGTTTCATGGGGGTTCGCCTTCGTTGGCGGGACGGAAATAGATGGTCAAGCGTACCTGGGCTTCGAGCTGCGTATCGCCCGCTTTCTTGCGGTCGAAGCGCAGCGCATCAAGCGACGCGATCGGCATGTTCTTGAGGGTGGCTTCGACGAATTGGCGGATCTGCGGATAGGTCCCGCGGATGGGCAGGGTGATGCGGTAGAACGCCATGCCGAAAGGGGGTTTCTCGAGGCGGTATTCGCCTTGCAGCAATTCGAGTCTCGCGGCGCGCGCGAGGCCGTACAGGCGCTCGAGCTGGTCCGGAAGCTTCTCCAGCGGGGGAAACAGGCCGTAGAAGCGACGCAATTCCTCCGCGCGGCCTTCGCTCGAAACGGGCTGGAAAGGAGTGCGCGCGTGCAGCCGCTCGGCTGCCGAGCGCTGCGCCTGCAGCTCGCTCTCCGCCGGACGGACCGCCGAAAAATAGAATGGGACGCAGAAAATGAGGACCCCGATGCCGAGTATTCCGGCAGATCCCAGCGCTTGCAACCATTCCTGGGCACGCTTCACCGGTTGCTCCGGAACGCCGCCTGCACGCCGAACTGGATCGGACGCGAAGGATCTTCGGTCTGGACATGATGATTCACCAGATGCACTTCCGAAAGCACCCGGGTTTCGCCGAGGCGGCGCACGTACCTGAGCATGGCTTCCCGGTTTTTCCCCGCGGCCGTCAGGCGTAGGTTGCGCTGCTGGGTCTCCGGCTGCAGCTGCAGCACGGTCACCTCGCCGGTCGAGGCCGCCTCGACCGCCTGGATTATCTGCGCCCATGGAAGGGTGAGCTGCCGCACCGCCGCATCGATGATCTTCGCTTCCTCGTCGAGCCGTTCCTTGGGCACGACGCGCTGCGGCTGCCGGTCGACCTTGAGAAGGCCTTGCGCCGCATCGAGCGCGGCGAGCTGGTGCCGGGCGTCGCGGTAGCGCCAAACCATGTCGCCGGCGACCGCGAGCGCGAGGATCAGCACCGACGCGCCTATCCACCACGGGCGGCGCGGCGCGGCGACGTAATCGAGCTCGATTCGATGCGGGTTCATAGGGCGCAAAGCGCCATGGCAAACGGTTCCGACTCCGCGGGAGCCAGGCCCTCCGCCGGGGCGAGCGCAAGGCTGCTGAAAGTCCACCCCTGCGCTTGGGTCGAAGGGGTTTTCCTGCTCCGCGGCGCGTGGACATAGACGCGCTCGGATGCTCCCTCCGCGCCGACTCGATGCCGCTCGCGGTCGAGCAGCTCCGCCCACTGGCTCGGCTCGTCGAAGTTTCCCCGGGTATTGCGCACGGCCGAGCATAGTCCGCCTTCGAGATACGCCAGGCAGGCGCGCTGCGGCTCGACGAGCAGAAACCACGCGCGCTCGCCCTTGACGTGCTTGCGCCACCGGTTGAAGGCCGACATCAGGTAGGGTTGGACCGACACGAGCTTCGCCCTGGCCGCCGCGGGAAACGCGGCTCGCACGGCCTGCACGAGCGACGAATCGACCGCGCTCGCGATGCGCGTCGAACCGGCCGGGGCCGGGCTCAGCCGCAGGTCCCAATCCTTGCTTCGCTCGCCGTGGAGCTTGGCAAAGCAGTACCGGACGAACGCGGTCTGTTCCGCGGCGTTTCCCAGGCCCTCGCTCCAGGGGACCAGGATAAAACGCGCAAAGTGGTTGGAGAGCACGACGGTCACCTGCGCATTCGCGTCTCTCGCTTTCTCGGCGAGCTGCCCCAGAGCCGCCACCGCGGCTTGCCGGGGCTGCGCGACCAGCCCCGGGTCGCACGCGATCGTGTGCTTTTCGCTCACGCGGGGGCGAAGCACGCCCGAAATCCGGAGGAGCGCAACCGAATCCGGGGCGAGCGCAATCAGGATCCGGTCGCTAGATAAACGTAACACGGTTGATCTCTTCCAACGTGGATTCGCCGTTCTTCACGGCGTCGAGCGCCGCATCGCGCAGGAAGCGGGTGCCGCTCGTCCGGGCGGCCTCTTTGAGCTGGCGCACTGGAGCGCGGGCGGTGATCAGCTCGCGCAGCTCGTCGTTGAGGATCATCAGTTCGGCGATCGCCTTGCGTCCCTTGTAGCCCGAGCCGCGGCACTCGCGGCAGCCGCGCCCGGCGCGAAAACGGAACGAAGCCGCCTGCGCCTCGGTAAGGCCGGACTCCTTGAGGAGGGTCGCGTCGGGCCGGCAGTCTTCGCCGCAGTGCGGGCAGACGAGCCGCACCAGGCGCTGCGCCAGGATCGCATTCAGTGCGGAGACGAAGCTGAACAGATCGACGTTCATGTGCACGAAGCGGCCGATCACGTCGAATACGTTGTTGGCGTGGACGGTGGTGAAAACGAGGTGCCCCGTGAGCGCCGATTGAACCGCGATGTTGGCCGTCTCCGGGTCGCGTATCTCGCCCACCATGATCTTGTCGGGATCGTGCCGCAGGATCGAGCGCAGCCCCCGCGCGAAGGTGAGCCCCTTCTTCTCGTTGACCGGGATCTGCAGCACTCCGGCGAGCTGGTATTCCACCGGATCCTCGATGGTGACGATCTTGTCCTGGCCGTTGTTGATCTCGGTGATGGCGGCGTAGAGCGTGGTGGTCTTGCCGCTGCCGGTGGGCCCGGTGACGAGCAGCATCCCGTACGGCTCGTGCGACAGGCGCCGCAGCGCCCGGATGTCGTCTGGCTCGAACCCGAGGCTGTCCAGGGAGAGCTGCTGCTGGGTGCTCTCGTAGAGCGACTGCTTGTCGAGTACGCGCAGCACTGCGTCCTCGCCGTAAATGTTGGGCATGATCGAAACGCGGAAATCGACCGCTCGCCCGCGGTCGAGCGCCTTGAAGCGTCCGTCCTGGGGGACGCGCCGCTCGGTGATGTCGAGCTCGGCAAGCACCTTCACGCGGGAGATCGCCTGCTCGGCCTGCTTGGTGTCCTGGATGAACTTGATCTGCGAGAGGATGCCGTCGATGCGGAACTTGATCACCAGCCCCGCGGCGATCGTCTCGAGGTGAATGTCGCTGGCGCCGATCATCAGCGCGTCGCGCAGGGTGGAGCGCACCAGACGCACGACTTCGCTCGACTCCTCGCTGATCGCCCTGAGCGAGAGATCCTCGGTGCCGCGCGTCTCTTCGCTGACGACGCTGGCTCCGGCGCGCACCGCGTCGAGCGCGTGCAGCGTCTCCTCGTGACTTGCGATAAACGCCACCAGGTCGCCCCGGTGCACTAGACGCCAGGAGAACTCCTGGGGGATGCGTTCTTCCGCCCAGGCCTGCTGCTCGACGGAGAAGGGGTCGTCGGTCGCGAGCCACAGCTCGCCGGCTTCGCCCCGCACGAGCGCGCAGCCGCGCTGGGAGCCCTCGCTGAAAGGCAGCACGTCGAAGGCGGGCGCCGCGCTGCGCAGCTCCTCCATGCGCATGACTGGAATCCTGAGCGTCGCGCCGAGCCGGGCGACGAACGCGTCCGGGTCGAGCCCGAGCTTCGCCTCGAGGACTTCGACGAGCCGCCGCCGCGCGGTGGTCGCCGTGGCACGGGCGTCCTCGATTTCGCGCGTGCCGATCGATTCCGCCTCAGCGAGACTCACTTGAGGCTCCCGGCCAGCTCGAAGATCGGCATGTACATCAGAACGACGATCGCGCCGATCACCAGGCCGATCGCCGCCATCAGAAGGGGCTCGAACAGCCGCGCGAACCAGTCGACCCAGCGCGAGATTTCCTCGTCGTGAAACTCCGCGATTCTCTCCATCATCTCGCCCATGTTGCCGCTTTTCTCGCCGACGGCGAGCATACGCAGGGCGATGATCGTGGTGAGGCCGTTGGCTTCCATCGCTTCGGAGACTGGTCGTCCCTCGCTGACTGCCCGGCTCGCCGTCGCCAGCCGCGCGCGCAACAGCGGATGCAGCAGCTCCGCGCTCATCTGGAGCGCGGTCAGGAGCGGCGTGCCGCCTCGCAGCAGCATGCCGATGGTGCGGTAGAAACGCGCAAGCTGGTACAGCTTCAAGCGCTCGCCGATCGCAGGCAGCTTCCAGAGCACGTTCCCGATCCGGGCCTTGACCTGAGCGTTCCGGAACGCATACACCGCGGCGATCGCGAGGCCGGCGAGGGCGCCGATCACGAAGACCCCGTGACCCTCCACCAGCCGGCCCCATGAGAGCAGGAGCTTGGAGAATACCGGGAGATCGACGCCGCGCTCCTCGTAAATCCGGCTGAAGCGCGGCACGACGTAGAGCAGCAGGAACAGGCTCACCAGACCCCCCACGCCGATGAGAAGCGCCGGATAGATCGCGGCGTTGACGAGGCGTTTGCGGATCGCTTCGAGCTGGTTCTGGTAGGCGACGTAGCGCTCGAGCGCCGGAGCGAGGTCGCTCGTCTTTTCGCTTGCCTGCACGGTGGAGACGTAAAGAGGCGGGAAGGCCAGAGGAAACTGCTGCAGCGCCGAAGACAGGGAATTGCCCTGGCGCACGATCGCGGCTACGCGCTCGAGCAGGGCGCGGAATTCGCTGCGGTGTTCGCGCTCGCCGAGCGTTTCGATGGCTTCGACCAGGGGAAGCCCCGCCTTGAGCAGGACGAGCAGCTCCTGGCTGAACAGCACCAGCGGAAAACGCGCCTGTCCGCCGCGCCAGGGCGCGCCGAAGCCCGCGCGGGCGCGCACGCCGAGCACGGTATAGCCGCGGCTCTCGGCCTGCTGAACCGCGCTCGCCTGATCGAGCCCGTGCAGGGCGAGCGACTCGACCCGTCCGTCCGGGCTGACCGCTTTGAGCTCGAAACGCATCGTCCAGGTGACGCCCTAGTGGTTGGTGATGTCGGCGTTTTCGCCCGCTCCCCCCGGCTGGCCGTCCTTGCCGAAGGAGAGGATATCGTAGTCGCCCCGTTCCCCGGGTTGCTTGTACACGTAGGCTTTGCCCCAGGGATCGAGGGGCACATCTTTACGGAGATACGGGCCGTTCCACTTGGGCTCGTTCTGCGGGCGGTTGACCAAGGCGGCGAGCCCCAGCTCCGTCGTCGGATAGCGGCCCGTGTCCAGGCGGTACTGGTCGATCGCCTTTTCGAGAGCGTCGATCTGGGCCTTGGCCGTGGTGACTTCGGACTTTCCGACCTGGCCGAAATAGCGTGGTGCGACGTAACCGACCAGGAGCCCGATGATGACGACGACCACCAGCAGCTCCAGGAGGGTGAAGCCACGAGGGCGCGACCGAGAAGCTGAATTCATCGCTTGGACCACGCGGGCAGTATACGCTGCGCCCGGCCACCGCCTGAAAGCAAGCTTACCGCTGCAGGAGGGCCGCGACGGCGTCGTGCTTCGGTTGAGCGGCCGAAATCTTGACCGGATTGACGGGTTTGCGTGCCTTGGCGGGCGCGCGATAGATGATGAGCCTCTGGCCGGTGGTGAGTACGCCGACGTGGTTCCAACGGAGCAGGCTGTCGGTGCTGACGCGGTAGCGCCTCGAAATTCCGTAAAGCGTTTCGCCTTTCCTCACGACGTGCACCATTCCGCCTCTGCGTCGCGCACTCTGGACCGGGGGACGGAACACGGCGGGCAGGGGCTCCGCGCCGACGCCCGATCCCTTGAGGGGCAGCAGCAGCTGAGAGCCCGGGCCGACTTTCGTGCGCGAGGTGATACCGTTCGCGAGCTTGAGCTTGGAAAGCGCGATGGCGTGTTTCGCGGCGAGCCGGTCGAGGCTGTCGCCCCCTTTCATCGTATACGGCTGCCAGGAGGTGAGCGGCTGGTCGTAGGCGTCGAGGTTCCTCCGGAACGCGTCCATGCGGTCCGTAGGCAGCACCAGCGTCTGCGTGTGCGGGCCCGAGATCATGGGGCGATTGAGCGCGGGATTGAGCGCGATCAGTTCGTCCACCGACATCTCCGCGAACATCGCCGCGAGGCGGATATCGATGGCGCTGGGCGTGGGAACGGTCACGAAGTAGGGCTCGTTCGGGATCGGCTCGAAGCTCACCCCGAAAGCCTCGGGATTCGAGATGATGTTTTTCAACGCCTGCAGCTTGGGCACGTAGCCGCGCGTTTCGGGGGGCATCTTCAGGCTCAGGTAATCGGTCGGCAGGCCCTTCGCCCGGTTTCGTTCGATCGCGCGCGCCACGCCGTTCTCCCCGTAATTGTAGGAGGCGAGCGCGAGGTGCCAGTCGCCGTGCAGCTCGTACAGCGCCTGCAGATAGTCGAGCGCGGCGTTGGTGGAGGCGACCACGTCGCGGCGTGCGTCGGACCACCAGTTCTGGCTCAGCTTGAAAGTCTTGCCGGTCGAGGGGATGAATTGCCACAAGCCCGAGGCGTGCGAGCGCGAATACGCCATCGGATTGAACGCGCTCTCGACCATGGGCAGCAGCGCGATCTCGGTCGGCATGCCGCGCTTTTCCACCTCCTCGACGATGTAGTAGAGATAGAGCTTGCTGCGCTCGATCATGCGCTTCAGATATTCCGGCTGGCTCGCGTACCAGCGCTCGCGAACGCCGACGAGGGGGCTGGCGAGATCGGCTATCGCGAAGCCGCCCCGGATGCGCTCCCACAGATCGTCTGCTGGACGGGCCAGATCGATTGCGTGCGCAGGCTCCGGATCCTTCGTTTCCTGCGGCTTGGCGACCGGCGGCGCGGGGACCACGGCGGGTGTCGGACTGGCTGCGGGCGGCACGGCGGTCCGGGCCTGAGCGGGCGCGGCGGCAGCGACCGCGGCTGGGGCGGTGGTGGCCGGCGCCGCAGCCGGGAAGGTCTCGCCGTTACCGGCTGAGTTGGGATCGGAATTCCAGGGGATTTGCGAGCATGCGGAGGCCAGCACGCACATTGCCGCTGCCGCGAGCAGCCTACTTGGCTTCTCAGTCAATGGCTTAGCCTTTTCTTCCGCAAAAGCCGCGATGGTACCCATGCTTTCCCTGCGGGTCAAGCAAGTGGGCGATTCAGAAGGACTTTTTTCACCATCGATCCGGACCGCGAGTCCGAATAACGCACGACGGGGCGAACGGTGTCAGCCTTTTCAGAATTGATTCTTCCATTGGCGCAGCGCGGCGAATACTCCGGCCGGATCGCTGACCCGCTTGCCCAGATACTTGTTCGCGGATTCGATGACCGCGGGCCGCCTCACGCGCAGAAACGGGTTGGTCGCTTTTTCGCGTCCTATCGTCGAGGGCAGCGTCGGGAGGTTGTCGCGCCGCAGACGCGCGTCGCTCGCCTCGCGCTCGAGCAGCGCCGAATTATCCGGCTCGACCGCTTTCGCGAAGCCGATGTTCGCCAGAGTGTACTCGTGCCCGCAAAATACGAGCGTGTCATCGGGCAGCGCCGCGAGCTTCTGGAGCGATGCGTACAGCTGCTGCGGCGTGCCCTCGAATACGCGCCCGCACCCGCAGGCGAACAGCGTATCGCCACAGAAAAGCATGTTTGAACCATAATAGGCGATGTGCGCGCGCGTGTGCCCGGGTATGTCCAGAACTTCGAACGCAAGGCCCAGTTCTGAAAGCGCGACCTTGTCGCCGCCGCCAACCGGATGGGTGAGCGTGGTGATCGGCTCGCCGCGCGGCCCGTACACGGGGACGGCATATCTTCGGCGAAGCTCCGCGATTCCTCCGACGTGGTCCTGGTGGTGATGGGTCGCGAGGATCGCCACCAGTTGGAGCTTTTCGGCCGCGAGATAGTCCAATACCGGCTGGGACTCGCCCGGGTCGACTACCGCCGCGCAGCGCGCGTTGCGCAGCGTCCAGACGTAGTTATCCCTGAACGCCCGCAGGGGGATGACTTGAAATTCGTTTTCGGGCATCTTCGTCCGGCATGTTAGCGGATTGGTTCGAGACTCCCAAGGGCGGCTACGTGCTCGCCTGGGAACGCGGGCAGTTCGACGCGGCAGTCGAGGACGTGTTCGGCTACAACGCGGTGCAGCTCGGGCTTCCGGGCCTGGACTTCCTGCGCGAGTCGCGCATCCCGCTCAAGGTCCGCGCCGGACTCGAGCCGGGCTGCGGTCTGCTCTCCGAGCCGGTGCAATTGCCCCTCGCCTCGCAAAGCATCGACCTGCTCGCTTTGCCGCACGTACTTGAATTCAGCGCTCAACCTCACGCGATCCTGCGCGAGGCCGAGCGCGTGCTGATGCCCGAGGGCAGCATCGTCATTTCCGGATTCAATCCCCTGTCGCTGTGGGGTGCGGCGCGCGCGCTCGGCTGGGAGCGGCGGCAAGTTCCCTGGTGCGGCAGGTTCATCGGTCTGCTGCGGCTCAAGGATTGGCTCGCGCTGCTCGGCTTCGAGCTGACCGGCGGTCGCTTCGGCTGCTATGCCCCGCCGTTCTCCCAGCGCCGGTGGCTCGAGCGCTTCGGCTTCATGGAAAAAGCGGGCGACCGCTGGTGGCCGATCTGCGGCGGCGTCTATGTCGTTCGCGCGATCAAGCGCAAAGTGGGCGTGCGGTTGGTCATGCCGGAATGGCGCGACAAGCGCGCCGCCAAGAAAGCCCTGGCTCCGGTGACGCAGAGGCAAAACGGACTGCATGTCGAAAAGCGCGAGCGACGCTAGCGCCGAGCCGGTGCGCATCTACACCGATGGCGCGTGCAAGGGCAATCCCGGGCCGGGAGGCTGGGGCGCCGTTCTGAAAATGGACGGCGAGGAAAAGGAGCTGTTCGGCGGCGAACCGCAAACGACCAACAATCGCATGGAACTCACCGCGGTCATCCGTGCGCTCGAGCTGCTGAAGCGCCCCTGCCAGGTCGAGGTGTACACCGATTCGCAGTACGTGCAGAAAGGCATCAGCGAGTGGTTGCACGACTGGAAACGCCGCGGCTGGCGCACCGCCGACAAGAAACCCGTGAAGAACGTGGACTTGTGGCGCGAGCTCGATCGCCTCGCCGGGGCGCACCGCATCGCGTGGCATTGGGTGAAAGGGCACGCCGGACACCCGGAGAACGAGCGCGCCGACGCGCTCGCCAACCGCGGGGTAGAATCGCTAGGCTGAATCCCATGCGCAGCATCGTGCTCGACACCGAAACCACGGGCCTCAACGCGGGTCTCGGCGACCGGATCGTCGAATTGGGCTGCATCGAGGTCCTGAGCCGGCGCGTCACGGGAAACCACTTCCACCGCTACATCAATCCTGAGCGCGAGAGCGAGGAAGGCGCGCTCAAGGTGCACGGCATCAACCACGAGTTCCTCCAGGACAAACCCAAATTTCGCGAGATCGCGGCCGAGTTCCTCGACTACATTCACGGCGCCGAGCTGGTGATCCACAACGCTGCTTTCGACGTCGAATTCCTCAATCTCGAGCTGGACAGGCTCGGACTTCCGCCGATCGAAGCGCACTGCTCGGGCGTCGTCGATTCGCTGAAAATCGCGCGGGAGCTGCACCCGGGGAAGAAAAACTCCCTCGACGCCCTGTGCGAGCGCTACCAGGTAGCTCACGCTCACCGCACCCTCCACGGCGCGCTGCTCGATGCGGCGCTTCTCGCGGAGGTCTATCTGGCCATGACCCGCGGGCAGGACAGCCTTGCGATCGAGCTCGATCGGCCGCGCCCGGCCTTGGGAACGCCGACGGCGGCTCAGGACGAGCGGCCCCCGCTCATCGTCTTTCAGCCGAGCGCTGAGGAGCTCGCCGAGCATGCTCGCCTGCTCGCCGACATCGAGGCCGAGAACAAGGCGCAATGCGTATGGCGCCGCTTCGAGACCGCGGTGGAGATGCTCGATCGCGTATGAAAATGGACCGCGGAGCACGGCTGGGTCGAGCGGCGATGTCGAGCGCGGACAAGAGGAATCCTTACGAGCTCGATCTCGACAGGAACCCGGCCAACCACGCGCCCTTGACCCCGCTCGGATTCATCGAGCGCGCCGCCACCGTCTATCCCGGACGCCTCGCGGTCGTCCACGGGGCGCGCCGCGCCACATGGGCCGAGACTTATGCGCGTTGCAGGCGGCTCGCCTCCGCGCTCGCGCGCCGGGGGATAGCCGTCGGCGACACGGTTGCGGCGATGCTCGCGAATACCCCGGAAATGCTCGAGTGCCACTTCGGCATACCCATGGCGGGCGCGGTCATCAATACGCTGAACACGCGCCTCGACGCCGAGGCGATCGCCTTCATGCTCGGGCACGGCGGGGCCAAGGTCCTGCTCGCCGACCGCGAGTTCTCGGGCACCGTCGCGCGCGCGCTCGCGGCCCTCAAGGAGAAACCGTTCGTGATCGACGTGGACGATCCCGAATACTCGGGGGCGGGCGAGCGCATCGGCTCGGCGGAATATGAGGGCTTCATCGCCGCGGGCGATCCGGAATTTCCGTGGAAGCCGCCCGCCGACGAATGGAACGCCATTTCGCTCAACTACACCTCGGGCACCACGGGCAACCCCAAGGGCGTGGTCTACCATCACCGGGGCGCTTATCTGAATGCGATTTGCAACATCGTGACCTGGGGCATGCCGCATCACGCGGTGTATCTGTGGACCCTACCCATGTTCCACTGCAACGGCTGGTGCTTCCCGTGGACGATGGCCGCCAATGCCGGCACCAACGTGTGCCTGCGCAAGGTCGACGCCAAGCACGTTTTCGACGCGATGCGGGAGCGCGGCGTGACGCACTATTGCGGCGCGCCGATCGTGCATTCGACGCTGATCAACGCGGACCCCGCGCTGCGCGAGGGCATAACGCACAAGGTGCACGCGATGGTCGCGGCCGCCGCCCCGCCCGCGGCCATGATCGAGGGGATGGAACGCATGGGCTGGGAGCTCACCCACGTATACGGTCTGACCGAAGTCTACGGCCCGGCCGCCGTGTGCGCGAAGCAGGAGGAATGGAAGAGCCTCGATATCGGCGCTCGCACCGAGCGCAACGGTCGCCAGGGGGTGCGCTATCTCATGGAAGAGGGCCTGACGGTGATGGATCCGCAGACCATGCAGCCGGTTCCCGCGGACGGCGAAACCATGGGCGAGATCATGTTCCGCGGAAACATCACCATGAAGGGCTACCTGAAGAACCGCAAGGCGACCGAGGACGCCTTCGCGGGCGGTTGGTTCCATTCGGGGGACCTCGCGGTGATGCAGCCCGACGGCTATCTCAAGATCAAGGACCGCGCCAAGGACATCATCATTTCCGGCGGCGAGAACATCTCGTCGCTCGAGGTCGAGGACGTGCTATACCGGCACCCGGCGGTCCTCGCGGCGGCCGTGGTCGCGAAGCCCGACCTCAAGTGGGGCGAAACGCCGTGCGCCTTCGTCGAGCTGAAGGCAGGCGCCAAGGTCACGGAAAAGGAGATCATCGACCACTGCCGCGCGAACCTTGCGGGCTTCAAGGCGCCGCGCCACGTGGTGTTCGGCGTGCTGCCGAAGACCTCGACGGGCAAGATCCAGAAATTCCTGCTGCGGCAGCAGGCAAAATCCGCGCAGGCGATCGAGTAAGGGAGTCGGCTATGAACGCACCCGCGAAAACCGAAGTCGAAGCGCCCTACGTGCTGCGCGGGGACAAGGACGGCGTGGCGACGCTGACGCTGAACCGCGGCGATCGCATGAACCCGCTCTCGACCGCGATGCTCTCGGCGCTGCAGGCGGAGCTCGACCGGGTCGCGAAGGACGCGGGCACGAAGGTCGTCGTGCTCGCCGGCGCGGGCAAGCACTTCTGCGCGGGGCACGATCTTCGCGAGATGCGCTCGCACCCCGACAAGCCCTGGCAGAAGGCGCTTTTCGAGCAGTGCAGCGAGATGATGCTGTCGCTCGTGCGTCTGCCTCAGCCGGTGATCGCACGCGTACAGGGGGTCGCCGTCGCCGCCGGCTGCCAGCTCGTGGCCATGTGTGACCTCGCGGTGGCGAGCGAGGTCGCGCAGTTCGCTCTGCCCGGGATCAAGAGCGGCATCTTCTGCACCACGCCGGGCGTGGGCGTCGCCCGCAACCTCGCGCGCAAACACACGCTCGAGATGCTCTTCACAGGCGACCTGATCGACGCGAAGACCGCGCTCTCCTGGGGCCTGGTGAACCGCGTCGCGCCGCTTGCCGAGCTCGATGCCGAGGTGCACAAGCTCGCCCGCAAGATCGTCGCGCACAGCAGCGCCGTGGTGGGCATGGGCAAGAAATTCTTCTACGACCAGGTGGAGAAAGGTCTGGCGGACGCTTATTCCCTAGCGTCCGAGGGCATGGCCTGCAACATGATGCTCGAAGATGCCGGCGAAGGGATCGACGCCTTCATCGAGAAACGCAAGCCCGACTGGCGCGGGCGATAGACGAGACGCGCCGTCTGATGGCGCAATCGCGGTCCGGTGAGGTCGCACTCGGCGCAGCGGCGGCCGACAGCCGCGCCCTTCGCGCTGCACTGGGTGAAACCGGGTCGTGGAGAGGGCGGGCCGAATTGCTTGCGCGCACGCTGGTGGAAGCGACACTGGATTCGCGCGGGCCGCTGTTCGAGGTGCAGCGCGCCTTCGCAATATTTCCGCCGGAATCGCCGGCGGGCGAATCACTGTTCCGGCTTGCCGAGGCTTTGCCGCGAATCCCCGATCGATCTTCCCGGACCGCAATGCTCGCAGACCGTGTCCCCGCATTGCGCGGCTGGAAGGCTGCGGTCGCGCTGCCTATGGCCGATCTCGGACTGAATGCAATCGGGCGGCAATTCGTCTACGCGGAGACCACCGCCGAGGCGCTGCGGCGTGCCGAGCGCGATGCGCGCGCCCGGCCGGCAACGCGCTTCTCCTTCGACATGCTGGGGGAGGGCGCGCGCACTGCTGCGGATGCCGATCGCAATTTTCGGCGGACTATGGACGCAATCCGCGCCATGGGGCGGGCGGTCGGCGCGCGCCAAGGAATTTGGCGCGAACGCCTCGAGGTTTCCGTGAAACTGTCCTCCATTCACCCTCGTTACGACGCAGCGAGTTACGCGCGGGTCCGCGGCGAGTTGCTCGATCGCCTGAAGCAAATCTCCGGCCGGGCCGCTGCAGCGGGTATCGGACTCACGATCGACGCGGAGGAATCGGATAGGTTGTCGCTTCAGCTCGATCTGTTCGAGGCGTTGGCGGCCGATCCGGCGCTGGACCGCTGGGGAGAGCTGGGCCTTGCGGTGCAGGCCTATCAGCCGCGCGCGCTGGAAACGGTGGACGCATTGTTGGAGATCGCTCGCCGCCGCCGCAAGCGCGGCGGCATGCCGATCGCCGTGCGGCTGGTGAAGGGCGCCTATTGGGACACCGAGGTCAAGCGGGCGCAAGAGCTGGGCCTTGCGCGCTATCCGGTATTCACGGACAAGGGGCTCACCGACCTGTCCTATCTCGCCTGCGCCCGGCGTCTCCGGTCCGGGCTGGACAGCGTCCATCCGCAGTTCGCCACGCATAACCCGGTGACCCTCGCGTGCGTGCTTGCGCTTGCCGATCAGCCCGGCGGCGCCTCCGCTGCGCCTGCGCGGTTCGAGTGCCAGCGCCTGCACGGAATGGGGCGGGCACTGTACCGCACGCTCGCATTGATGCGTCCAGATCTGCCGGTGCGCACGTATGCACCCGTCGGCGAGAAGCGCGAACTGCTCGCCTACCTCGTGCGCCGCTTGCTCGAAAACTCGGCGAGCACTTCTTATGTGCGGCAGGCGGCACGCGCGAAACGATCCGGCGATTTGCTGCGGACGGGTTTCGAATTTCTCGACGCGGGCGCGTGCCCGCGGGACTTTCCTTCACCAACGGAGCTGCACATGCCGCAACGGCGCATTGCAAAGGGCTATGACCTCGGGGATTCCGCCACGCTCGCTGCATGGGCGAAATCGGTGAACGAAGCGCGGCGCACATGGACGGCGGGATCTCTCGTCAGCGGCAAGCGCCGTACGGGTCCGGCGCGGCCCGCCGTTTCGCCCGCCCGACCCGACGTGACCATCGGCGAGGTGAGCGACGCGACTCCGGACGTGGCGCGGTCCGCAATCGACGCCGCGCACGCGGCGCGGATCGCCTGGTCCGCGGTAAGCGTGCCCGAACGCGCCGCGGCTCTGGAGCGGCTGGCCGATCTGCTGGAAGCGGATATGGCCGGCCTGATGGCCTTATGCGTCTGGGAAGCGGGAAAAACCCTTGCCGACGCCATGGCCGACGTTCGCGAGGCGGTGGATTTTTGCCGCTATTACGCGCAGCAGGCGCGCGAGAGGCTCGGCGGGCCGATGGAGCTGCCTGGCCCGGCCGGCGAGAGCAACGTGCTGACTCTGCACGGCCGGGGCGTGTTCGCCTGCATCAGCCCCTGGAACTTTCCGGTCGCGATTTTCACCGGACAGGTCGCCGCCGCGCTGGTCGCCGGCAACACGGTGGTCGCGAAGCCGGCGGAGCAGACGCCACTCTGCGCGTACCGCGTTGCCGAGCTGATTCTGAAAGCGGGGATCCCGCCCGGCGTCTTTCATCTGTTGTCCGGCGACGGCGGGATCGGACGAGCTCTTGTAGCCGATCCGAGGATCGCGGGCATTGCCTTCACCGGATCCACCGATACCGCTCGCGCCATTCAGCGCATTCTCGCGGACCGAGACGGCCCCATCGTGCCGCTGATCGCAGAGACCGGCGGCCTGAACGCGATGATCGTGGACTCCACCGCGTTGCCCGAGCAAGTCGTGGACGCGGTGGTGGCCAGCGCTTTCCGTTCCGCGGGCCAGCGCTGCAGCTCGCTGCGCGTCCTGTACCTGCAGCAGGAGATCGCACCCGCGGTGCTCGACATGCTGCGGGGCGCGATGGCCGCTCTGCGCATCGGCGATCCCGCCGATCCTGCGACCGACGTCGGCCCGGTGATCGACGGGCAGGCGCGCGAGAAACTGGCGGGATACATTTCCGATCTGCGCTCGCGGGCGAAGCTGATCGCCGAGTCCGGTCCTGTCCCGCCTGCCGGCATCTATGTCGCCCCGGTGGCATTCGAAATCGGCTCGATACGCGAGGTTCCCGGGGAGCGTTTCGGACCCATCCTTCACGTAGCGCGATTCGCCCTCGAAGACCTCGACCGGGTAATCGACGACATCAACGCCACGACGTACGGACTTACGATGGGCGTGCACACCCGCGTGGACTCCCGCGCCGGGCGCATTCGCGCGCGCGCCGCGGTCGGCAATTTCTATGTCAACCGCAGCATGATCGGCTCGGTGGTGGGCGTGCAGCCGTTCGGCGGCGAGGGGCTGTCCGGCACCGGACCGAAGGCCGGCGGCCCGAACTACCTGGTGCGATTCACGACCGAACGTGTGTTTACGGTGAATACCGCGGCGGCGGGTGGCGATCTCGGCCTGCTGACCGGGACGGCCGACGCCGCGCCATGACTTCCTTTCGTCACGCCTTGCGGCGCGTGCGGCGTGGTTATAATGCCGGCACTCTCCCGAAGCGCCGCACGTTCCCGCTCTGACCGACCAGACAGGCACCTCGCCGCATCCCATGGCGGAAGACATCATTCTCGAAACGCGCGGCCTGAGGAAGGAGTTCAGGGGCTTCGTCGCCGTCAGCGGCGTCAGCCTCAAGGTCAGGCGCGGACGCATCCACGCGCTGATCGGCCCCAACGGCGCGGGCAAGACCACCTGCTTCAATCTGCTCACGCACTTTCTTTCCCCGACCCGCGGCGAGATCTTCTACAACGGGCGCGAGATCACGGGTTCCAGCCCCGCCGCGATCGCGCGGCTGGGGCTGGTCCGGTCTTTCCAGATTTCTGCGGTGTTTCCGCATCTCACGGTTCTGGAAAATGTGCGCATCGCGCTTCAGCGCAAGCGCGGCCGTTCGTTCGATTTCTGGCGAACGGACCGGAGTCTGCGCGACCTGAATTCGCGCGCGCGGGAGCTGCTCGACGCCGTCGGCCTGTCGGAGTTCGAGGAGTCGATCGCCGTGGAGCTGCCCTATGGGCGCAAGCGCGCGCTCGAGATCGCGACCACGCTCGCGCTCGATCCGGAGATGATGCTCCTCGACGAACCGACCGCCGGCATGGCGCACGCGGACGTGGAGCGCATCGCGGCGCTCATCAAGCGCGTCGCCGTCGACCGCACGGTGCTCATGGTGGAGCACAACCTGAGCGTGGTGTCGAACCTCTCCGATTACATCACCGTGCTCTCGCGCGGCGAGATCATCGCGGAAGGCGACTATCGGTCGGTGTCCGCTCATCCCGAAGTGATCAAGGCTTACCTGGGTTCCGAGCATGCTTGAGGCGCCCCTGCTCTCGGTCCGCGGCTTGAACGCCTGGTACAGCGAGTCGCACATCCTCCACGGCGTGGAGTTCGAGGTGCCGCGCGGCGAAGTGGTGACGCTCCTCGGTCGCAACGGTGCGGGCAAGACCACCACGCTGAAATCGATCATGGGAATGGTGGCGCGCCGCGGAGGCTCGGTCCGGTACGAAGGAACCGAGACGATCGCGCTCTCTTCCGACCGCATCGCGCGGCTCGGCGTCGCGTTCTGCCCCGAGGAGCGCGGCATCTTCGCGAGCCTGAACGTCCACGAGAACCTGCTGCTCCCGCCCGAGGTCCGCCCCGGCGGCCTCGCAGTGGAGCAGGTTTTCGAGCTGTTTCCAAACCTGAAGGAGCGGCTCTCGAGCCAAGGCACCAAGCTCTCCGGCGGCGAGCAGCAGATGCTCGCGATCGGCCGCATTCTGCGCACCGGGGCGCGGCTGCTCCTGCTCGACGAGCCGACCGAAGGCCTCGCGCCGGTGATGGTCCAGCAGATCGGTCGCACCATCGCGCGGCTCAAGGCGGAGGGATTCACCATCCTGCTGGTCGAGCAGAATTTCCGCTTCGCGGTGGGGGTCGCCGACCGACACTACGTGATGGAGAGCGGCCGGGTGGTGGACATGATCCCGAACGCCGAGCTAGAGTCCAACCTGGAGAAGATTCACGAATACCTGGGCGTGTAGCCCGATTTCCCATCAACCCAAAGAGAAGAGGAGCCCTCATGTTTTCCAAACGCAGCATATTCGCGGCGGCGTCGCTCGCCTTCGCCGCATCGGGCGCGCAGGCGCAGATTTCCGATGGGGTCGTCAAGATCGGCGTGCTCTCCGACATGTCGAGCCTCTATTCGGACATCGGCGGGGGCGGATCGGTGGTGGCAGCGCGTATGGCGATCGCTGATTTTCCGACGAAAGGCATGAAGGTGGAGCTCCTTTCGGCGGACCACCTCAACAAACCCGATGTCGGCTCGAGCATCGCGCGGCAGTGGTACGACGTCGACAAGGTTGACGTCATCGTCGATGTGCCGACCTCTTCGATCGCGCTCGCGATAAGCCAGATCACGCGCGAAAAAGGCAAGGCGTTCCTGGTCTCGGGTGCGGCGACTTCCGACCTTACTGGAAAGGCGTGCTCGCCGAACACCATTCACTGGACCTACGACACCTGGATGCTCGCCAACGGCACGGGCAACGCCATCGTGAAGACGGGCGGCGACAGCTGGTACTTCATCACCGCGGACTATGCCTTCGGACTCGCTCTGGAGCGCGACACGGAAGCCGTGGTGCTGAAGAACGGCGGCAAAGTGCTCGGCAAGGTCCGGCATCCGCTCAACGCGCAGGACTTCTCCTCGTTCCTCCTCCAGGCACAGGCCTCCAAGGCGAAGATCATCGGCCTCGCCAACGCCGGCGGCGACACCACCAACTCGATCAAGCAGGCGGCCGAGTTCGGCATCGTCAAAGGCGGACAGAGCCTCGCCGGCATGCTGGTGTTCCTCTCCGACATCCACGGCCTCGGCCTGGACAAGGCACAGGGGCTGATCTTCACCGAGACCTTCTACTGGGATCTGAACGACCAGACGCGGGCGTTCGCCAAGCGCTTTGCCGCCGCCAACAACGGCAAGTATCCGACCATGGTGCAGGCAGGCGTGTACTCGGCGATCACGCATTACCTCAAGGCAGTCGAGACCGGCAAAACCGACGACGGCACCAAGGTGATCGCCAAGATGAAGGAGCTGCCGACCGATGATCCGCTCTTCGGCAAGGGACGCGTGCGCATGGACGGCCGGAAGCTGCATCCGGCCTACCTAGTCGAGGTGAAGAAGCCGTCCGAGTCGAAGGGCCCCTACGACTACTACAAGATCCGAGCGACCATTCCAGCGGACCAGGCGTTCCGGCCGATGAACGAGGGCGGGTGCTCGCTGGTGAAGTGACATTCGGGCGCAGGCCCGAATGTCATCCTGAGCGCAGCGAAGGATCTGCTTTTCCGCGCTGAAAAAGCAGATTCTTCGTCGCCCTGCGGCTCCTCAGAATGACACTGCGATGACGGAAATCTTCGGGATCCCGACCCAGGCGCTGTTCGGGCAGCTGCTGATCGGGCTGATCAACGGCTCGTTCTATGCGCTTCTCTCGCTCGGGCTCGCCGTGATCTTCGGTCTGCTCAACATCATCAACTTCACCCACGGCGCCCAGTACATGATGGGCGCGTTCTGCGCCTATTTCCTGTTCGCGAAGCTCGGCATCGGTTACTGGTGGGCGCTCGCGATCGCGCCGCTCGCCGTGGGATTTGTCGGCATGGTCATCGAGCGGCTGATGCTCGCGAGACTCTACAAGCTCGACCACCTGTACGGGCTGTTGCTCACGTTCGGGCTCGCGCTCATCATCCAGGGGCTGTTCCGCAACGAGTACGGCACCTCGGGAATTCCCTATGCGATGCCGCAGGAGCTTTCCGGCGGGCGCAACCTCGGTTTCATGTTCCTGCCGAACTACCGTGCCTGGGTCATCCTCGCATCGATCGTGATGTGCCTCGCGACCTGGTTCGTGATCGAGAAGACCAGGCTCGGCGCGTACCTGCGCGCGGCGACCGAGAACCCGGAGCTGGTGCAGGCTTTCGGCATCAACGTGCCGAGAATGATCACGCTCACGTACGGTTTCGGCGTCGCCCTCGCCGCGTTCGCGGGCGTGATGGCGGCGCCGATCTACCAGGTCAATCCGCTCATGGGGGCGGACCTGATCATCGTCGTCTTTGCGGTGGTCGTGATCGGAGGCATGGGCTCGATCATGGGCTCGATCGTGACCGGCTTTGCGCTCGGGCTGATCGAGGGCCTGACCAAGGTGTTCTACCCCGAGGCATCGAACACGGTGATCTTCATCATCATGGCGATCGTGCTGATGATCAAGCCGGCAGGACTCTTCGGCACGCAGCGGTGAGGGCGTTCTAGCATCATGTCGGCCGTCCACGAGCTTGCGCCGCGCGCCGCATCGCACGCGGACGGGCTTGCACATCAGCGCATCGCCACCGCCGTGATGATCA
>WNFV01001323.1_pt1 | contig 33922 bp, 34 predicted proteins | sample 5400101 | NCBI WGS metagenome assembly WNFV01 (sample SAMN13153361, study PRJNA577476) | soil metagenome | isolation source: 115 cm soil or saprolite under grassland replicate 1 | place: USA:California | collected 2016-06-15 | reverse complement strand
AGTGCCGGGTCGCCCGGCGGCTCCGAGCCGAGCGGGTCGAGATGGGCGGCGAGATGCCCGTGCATGCGCTGAGCCTTGATCAGCGCCATCGCAGCCGCGACCGCGCCGAGGAGCTCGTCCGTGACCGGCGGCGCCTCGGCGGGCGGAGGTTCCGGCGCTGCCGGTGCTGCCGGCGCCGCCGCGGGCTGGCCGTTGCCGGTGCGCTCGAGCAGGCGCGAGAGGCCCGGATGCGTCGCGACGACGTCGCTCCGCCCGCTCTCGAAGAGCTCGCGCCATTCCGTCGGGACCGCCTCGGGGTTCTCGAGGTAGTCCTCGAGCAAGTCGCGTGCAAACCCGGCGTTGAGCCCGTCGACGTCAGTCACTGCGTCTGTTGTAGCAACCGGGCTACCAGAGCGGGTTGCTCGTGATCACCGCGGCGGCCATGCCGACGGCGAACGAGACGGCCCCGATCGCCACGGCCCACGTTGCGAGCCGCAGAGCACGTCCCCCGATGCCGGTCGCGATCAGGGCAAGCAGGAGGGCGAGCGGGATCAGGCGGAGCGGCCGGTAGGCGATCCCGGTCAGGCTGACGAAGATCGAGGTGGCCGCGAGGAAGCCGGCGATCGTCTCGGCCGGCCGCGCCCGTTCGTACGGCGTCGCGCTCAGGCTCGGACCGCCGGTCGACGCATCCTGGCGTAGGTGCGGGTCGGGTGTCCGTGAGGCCCGGGCCGGCGCGGCCGGCGGCGAGGCTGCCAGCCGGCAGGCCCGTCGTCAGTGCCGACGGCGATCGTCGCGGGCTCCTCCGGTCGCGGCTCGGACTTGATCGCCCAGTAGACGACCCAGCACAGGTAGAGGATGGGGATCTTCATGATCACCATCAGCCAGATCAGCTCCCACACGATCGTGGGAGTTTAGCGCCGACTCCGTGCGTCACCCGGCCACGGCTGCCTCCAGGTCGCCACGCTCCAGCAGCCGCCCCGCGACGTCGTACTGGCTTACCTGGAACCTCGCTCGTGCGGCCTCGACGCTCACGTCTCGAGTGCTCGCGATCCGGACCGGCAGGCCGGCCAGGACCTCGTACAGCTCGATGTAGCCGTCCTGCGCGACGCCGATCCAGTGCGCGCCGGCGACCGGTTGCACAAACGCATATGCGAGCGGCGCGCCCTTGCGGGTCCGGCAGAGCACGTCGAGCCGTGGGTCGAGCAAACGCCCGTGGACGAGTTTGCCGAACACCGCGCCGCACCACGGCGGCACGCGCTCGCCGACGGGATCGACGCCGCCGTCGCATGCGTAGACGCCCGTACCTCCGCGGTTCGCGAACGTGAGGCTCTCGCCGTCGACGCCGACTCGCTCGACCACGAGAGCGTTCGGCGCGACGCTCGCGCGGTCGCCGCGGAAGAGACAGCTGTTGAGCCGTCCCCGCAGCAGCACCCGCCGGAGCACTCGTCCGTCGGCGATCACACTCCCGGCGACGGGGCCGAACTGGAGCGCGGGCCGGCCGTAGAGCAGTCGCTTCGGGCGGCCGCCGCTGTCGCAGGCAGCCGCGGCGAAGACGACGAGCAGGAGCGCGGCGACGCTCAGCCGGTCCAACCCCACCGCCCGACGCCGCCGTAGGACGAGTCGCCGCGGTACGTGCGGTAGAAGATGTTCGTCCCGCACGCCTCGCACTTCGCCTCGACGATCTGGTCGCCGCCGTAGAGCGAGCGCGTGAAGATCATCCCGATGTGCGTCCCACTTGCGAAGGCGTCCATCACGCCCGCGGTCGACTTCGCCACGATGTGATTCGGAGCGCCGCTGCCGTCGCGGAAGGCGGCAGCGTCGTACGGGCCGTGGACATTCCGTAGGGCGCGCCAGTAGTAGCGGCCGTCGCGCCATTGATCGAGCGACTCCCGCCACGTCTTGAAGGTCAGCCCCGAGCAGTCGCCGCCCTCGCCGTGGGTGCTCGTCTCCGCCGGAGGGTCGTTGGGATAGGAGTCGGCGTCGTCGTAGTTCCAGCACCCACCGCCCCACTGATAGCCCTCGTAGCGAGCGGCGTTCGCGTAATCCTGGGCGGCGTCACGCGTCATCGTCGTCATGAACGTGGACGAGTCGTAGTTGCAGATCGCCCAGAAGCGGTGGTACGCCTGCGCGCCGGAGGCCGTGGACAGCACGAGGCCGAGGCCGAGCAGTACGACGAAGCGTCTCATTGCGGCACCTCCAGATCGAAGCGATCGACGAACGCACCTTCCTGCGTCGTGTAGAGGCGGAACAACGAATCGCGTGCGAGCCGGAAGCGTGCGAGCGGCGCCGTCTCGGTCCACGAGCCCGATTCGACGGAGAAGCTCGCCGCGAGGCCGGCGTGGTCGAGCAGGAGCACGAGGAACTCGTCGCGCTCGTCGGTGTACGGGTGCGTGACGACCACGATTCCGTCGCCGTGTTGCTCCGCGAGCTGCACCTCGCCAAGCGGTGTCTCGCTCGTGATCCGCCAGCCGCGAAACAGTGAGCCTCCATGCGCCTCGGCGACTCGGAGCTCGCTCTCGCCCACGCGGTCGACGAGCAGCTCGTGACCGTTCGCCAGCCGCTTGCCGGGACGCGCGGCCCGCGCTTGACCTGCGCGCGTCAAGGGAGTGCCGTGCGCGGCGACCGGCATCCACTGTTCGGACGGCTCCTGGAGGACGGTCGGCCCGCGCTCGAGCTTTGCCCAGGTGCGGTCGGCCAGCTTCTGCGACCACCTCGAGCGCCCGTCGGGGCCGAAGCTCCGCAGCGTCCCGCGCGCCTCGAGGACGTCGAAGCCGCCGTCGGGATCGGCAGCGAGCTCGGCGAGCTCCGTTGCACCCGCGAGGCCGACGACCTCGCGGCGACCATGAGCCCAGCGCATGACTCGTGCGTTGACCGAGTCGAGGACGTCGACGGTTCCGTCCGCCTCGACGTCGAACGACGACGGCCCGGTGAAGCCGAGCTCGCGCGAGCCGCCCAGACCGACGTCCTGCGGCGCGGAGCCCCAGTCGGCGTGGGCGACGAGCGCGTCGGGCGCGCGGACGCGACCGAAGACGTGGCGTCCGAGCTCGACCGCCACGGCGTCACGCATCTGCAGGCTCACCTGCGGCGCCTCCGCTCCCCCGGTGGGAATCGTGGTGCTGGCACCCGTCGCGTTGTCGCCCAGGACCGCGTAGTACTGGAAGTCTCCGGCCGGCACGTCGACGTAGTAGCGGCCGTCGCTGGAGTCCTCCCCGCGTTGCAAGGGCAGCGCCTGGAAGGGGCCCGACTCGCTAGGGCGGATGTAGACGGTGCCCGAGGCGTCGCAGGGCAGGCCATCGTCGCGCGGAGCGCAGACAATCGCGTACCGGAGCCGCACGGGCTTGCCCGGCCGCGTCAGCAAAGGCGGAACGTGCGTGGCGTCGATGATGGGCGCAACCTCCTGAGGCGGGCTCGGACCGGCCGCCGAGACCGACGTCAGCACGACGCCGCCGATGACACCTGCTGCGATCCCGGCCGCTCCCCCCGCGAGCGACCGGATGCTTGGTCGACGCATGGGATGCCTCCTGGTCGGGATCGAGAACGAGACTAGGCGGCCAACTCGAACGGCTGTGAGACGTCTTTGCAACAAGAGTGTGAAACCGCGTTACGCGAGCGGCCGAAAGGGGGTATAGGCGGCGCAATGGCAGTCGACGAGCGACTACAGGCACTCCTGGAGCAGGGCGAGGAGCTCGGTTGCCTCAACCTCTCCGCGGTCAGCGAGTTCCTCCAGGAGGCCGAGCTCGACGAGGAGCAGACCGCCGGTTTCTTCGAGCAGCTGGAGGAGCGGAAGATCCCGCTGACAGACGACTGCGCCCGCCCGGACGCGGTCGAAGGCACCTACGTCAACGCCGACCTGGCCGTTGCGACCACGGACGCGCTGCAGCTCTTCCTGAACGAGGCCGGGCGCTACAAGCTGCTGACGGCCTCAGAGGAGGTCGAGCTCGCCAAGCGGATCGAGCGCGGCGACAAGGAGGCGAAGGATCTGATGATCAACTCGAATCTCCGCCTGGTCGTCTCGATCGCGAAGAAGTACCAGGGTCACGGCATCTCGCTGCTCGATCTGATCCAGGAAGGGATCATCGGGCTGATCCGCGCGGTCGAGAAGTTCGACTGGCGCCGCGGCTACAAGTTCTCCACGTACGCGACGTGGTGGATCCGCCAGGCGGTGCAGCGCGGCGTCGCGAACAAGTCGCGGACGATCCGCATTCCCGTCCACATCGTCGAGCGCGAGCAGAAGATCTCGCGCGCTGAGCGCGAGCTGACGGCAAGGCTGGAGCGGCCGCCGACCGACGAGGAGATCTCCGAGAAGACGAAGCTCTCGCTCAAGCACGTCAAAGAGGTGCGCGCCGCGGCCCGTGCCGTGACGAGCCTGGACAGACCCGTCGGCGAGGAGGGCGACACGAGCTTCGGCGACCTGATCGCCGGCGAGAGCTTCGAGCCGTCCGAGGAGGTGCACCTCAGCCTTGCGGAGCGTGCCGTGCGGACGGCCGTCGACACGTTGCCGGATCGGGAGCGCGAGGTCGTGAAGTTGCGCTACGGCATGGACGGCGACCGTGACCCCCAGTCGCTCGAGGAGATCGGCCGCACGCTCGGAATCACCCGCGAGCGAGTCCGGCAGATCGAGGCGCAGGCGCTTGCCCGTCTCGCCGAGCGTCGCGAGGTCGCGGCGCTGGGCGAAAATGCCGCCTAGATGATCGACCACGTCGGGATCGAGGTCGGCGACTACGAGCGCAGCAAGGCCTTCTACACGGAGGCGCTCGGCCCGCTCGGGTACGAACTGATGATGGAGTTCGACGGCAAGGTGGCAGGGTTCGGCGCGCAGGGGAAGCCGGACTTCTGGCTCGTCGGGAAGTCGCCCTCCCGGACGATCCACATTGCGTTCGCCTCGCCCGATCGTGCGACCGTCGACGCGTTCCACGCGGCCGCGCTCGCGGCGGGCGGGAAGGACAACGGCCAGCCGGGCCTAAGGCCGCAGTACCACGAGCACTACTACGGCGCGTACGCACACGATCCGGACGGCAACAATGTGGAGGCCGTCTGTCACACGCCTGAGTAGGGCGCTCGTTCTCGTCGCGGCCGTCGCAGTCGCCGGTTGCGGTTCGCATTCGTCCAGCTCGACGCACGTCGTCCGCGTGAACGGGGAGATCGGGCCGGTGCACGTCGACCGGAGCGATCGCGCCGCGGTCGTCGCGTTCGCGGGACAGCCGGACGCGGTCGTCGCCGGCCGTGCGCCGGGCTACTTCCCGTATCGCGCGCTGGGGTATGACTGCGCGCCGCGCCTGAACGGCGGTGTGCAGCTCGCTCGCCATGCTCCGGTTTGCAGAACGGCGTTCTTCTTCGACGGCCGGACCGGGAAGCTGGAGACGTTCTACACGGCGTCGCCGGAGTACGCCGAAGGTCACGGCGTCCGAATCGGGATGACGCAGGCCCGGGCGGAGCGGCTACTCCGTCGGCGACTCACCGTGGGCTGCGCTACGTCGCTGTACTTCGAGAGCCCGACCGGATCGCTGTCGATCGACTTCAACGGCGGCACCGAACACGGAACCGCGATCAAGGGCGCTCGTGTGGATGCCTTCGTCGTCCACGGCCACCGCCGGGACGCGGGCATCTTCGACTGCCTCTAGGGCTTCAGCAGGTAGAAGCGCCAGAAGTCGTTCTCGATCGGCAGAACCTCGCAGCTTGCGAAGTCGGCCTCGGTCGCATAGCGCTTGACCGTGTCGGGGCGAATCACGGTCCCGGTTCCTGCAGCGCCCTCGCCGACCATCCCGACCGGTAGGCAATGGAAGACGCTGAAGCCGTAGAAGAGCCGCTCCACCTCGCCCGCAGGCGCGGCGAAAGCGTCCTCGGTCCGCTCGTCGCCGATCACCATGACGCCTCCGTCGGCGAGCAGCCCGCGCGCGGCCCGTAGGACGTTCACCGGGTACGACATGTCGTGCAGAGCCTCGAAGATGGTCACGAGGTCATAGCGACCGGCGAGCTCCGGATCGGCCGCGTCGCGCTCGTGGAACGTGACGCGATCCTCGACGCCGCTGCCGGCGAGGTTCTCTCGAGCGCGAGCGATCGACGCATGGTCGGAGTCGATGCCGTCCACCTGCACCTTGGGATAGGCGCGCGCGATCTCGATGCTCGAGCGGCCCTGGCCGCAGGCTACGTCGGCGACGCGGGCGGGTGGATCCGCCAGGAGGCGGTCGTGGAGCTCCGGGATCGCCGGCAGCCATTCCGTCCCGAGTAGGTTCTCGAACAGCGGCCGTGTGAAGGCGGCCTGCGACTCGTGCAGGTCCTCGCCGTAGTGTGCGTACGGGACTCCATCGCCCGTCCTGAAAGCGGCGAGCAACTCGTCGATCGGCCGGATCGACGCCAGGACGGCCCGCGCGAGCGGCGCGATGTAGTCGAGGCTCGAGACGTCGAGGAGCGCTTCTTCGTGGCCTTCGGGCAAACGGAACCGCCGCTGTTCGCCGTCTCCGTCCCCTTCGACCTCCAGCAGGTCGCTCGCCGCCTGCTGCTCGAGCCATTCGCGTGCGTAGCGCTCGTGGACGCCGGCTTCGTGTGCGAGCTCCGCGGATGTGAGCGGGCCCTTGTCGGCCAGGGCGCGGTAGAGGCCGAGGCGTTCGCCGACGTGGACGGAGAAGAGATCGAACGCGCCGATCGCGTTCATGAACAGTCGCTCGACGAGCGCGTCGCGTCGTTCCGTCGATTGAGTCGTGGTTGCCATCAGAGGACCTTTCTGTCGCTCAGAAGATCCTCTCTTGCGGATGTGCCAGCTGCAACCTGCGCAACTCACCTTCCCTTGGAGTGGAGCCAGCCGGGCTCGAACCGGCGACCTTCGGCGTGCCACGCCGACGCTCTCCCAGCTGAGCTATGGCCCCGTCGGCTCCCAGTGTAGCGGCGAACTCGTAGTCCCTCGCCCAGTTAATTCTCTCCGCTTGATTGTTGTGCGTCGGCGCCAACCGCAGGTGTACCTGACGCTTGACAGCCCAAAGGCTCGGCGGCAGCAGGTAACACCTATCTAGATCGATGGAGTAAACGGCGAACGCATCGACCTCCTCATCGGTGTAGCTGCGGTTCACGATTTTGCCGCCGGCACTTCGTCGCGACGAGTAGCACCGGACGATGAGAATGTCGCCATATCGGGACGCCCACTTGCACTGGACGCGGAGCAATGCTCCCTTCACCTCGAAGATCATGTCGTACCTTCCGCCTTCTCCCACGGGGCGGTACACGTCGATCCCAAGCTTCACCGCCGCGGCGACGATCGCAGCCTCGGCAATGTTCCCTTTCTGATCGGTTGTGAGCATGTTGTCGAACGTAGCAACAGCCTCGGCTGGGCCACGTCCGTTGCAGACACCTTGCGATCAGCGAAACGCGCGCGCACCCTGCGCGCATGTCGATGCGCACCGCGCTCGTGACGCTTGCACTCGTGCTGCTCGCCGCAGCAGCGTTCATGCCGAACGGCTCGACGTCGAAGGGCCCGTATCACGCCGATCTCGGGCGCACGCCCGGCGTCCTCAACCCCGACGTGACGCAGGCCAGCATCGCGTCCACGATCTGCAAGCACGGCTGGACGCGGACGATCCGGCCGCCGACGGACTACACGAATGCGCTGAAACTGAACCAAATGCGTGAATACGGCGTCGCCGGGTCGCCGTCGCAGTACCAGGAGGACCACCTGATTAGCCTCGAGCTCGGCGGGCATCCAACGGATGCGCGGAACCTCTGGCCGGAGCCGTATCCGCGCGCGGCGGAAGTGGACTCGATTGAGAACGAGCTCAACGCGAAGGTGTGCTCAGGCGACATGTCGCTCGACGAGGCGCAGCGGAAGGAGTCCGAGCTCAAGCACACCGACGGCTAACGTTTCGCCGCTGTGAGCACTGCGGCAATCGAACGTCGCGCAGTACGCGAGGCGACGACCCTTGCGCCGGCGCTCGTGCTGACCGGAGCGATCGGGCTCCTGCTCGCGCGCACGCTCCCCGACATCGCCGGGAAGCCGTGGCAGGAGGACGAGGCCGTCGCCGGGCTCATCTCCGCCCGTCCGCTCGGCGACGTCCTGCACACGGTGCTGCTCGACCGCGGCGGGGCTCCGCTCCACTTCCTGCTCGCCCATGCGGCATTCGCGCTCGACGGATCGCCGCGCACGCTGCGGTGGCTTTCGCTCGCGTTCGCGCTCGCAACGATCCCGCTCTGCTACGACCTCGCGCGCCGGCTCGCAGGACAAGCCGCCGGGCTAACGGCCGCCGCGCTCGCGGCGACCTCACAGCTTCTCACGGTCTACGGGACGTTCGCCCGGATGTACTCGCTGTTCGCATTCGCGTCCGCGCTCTCCCTCGATCTGTTCGTCCGCGCACTCGCTCGCCCGACTCGCGGCACGCTCGCCGCGGCAACTGCCGCGGGCTTGGCTCTGCTCGTCATCCATCCCTTCGGCAGCTTCCTGTTCGCGGCCGAGCTCGGGGTCGCGACGTGGCGCTGGCGCCTGCGGGCGCTCCCGGCCGCAGCACTCGCAGTACCGCTGGTCCTGCCGTACCTGCGCTTGCCGGGACGCTACGACCCGGAGGTCGGGATGTCCGTGCCCGAAGCCACGTTGCGTGCCCTCGGCGGCTCCGCGGGTGGATACGGAATCGGCCTCGCGCTGCTAGCCGTCTTCGCTGCCGTGGGAGCATGGACGCTACCGCGACAGTTCACCGTTCTGAGCCTGCTCGCGATCGTGATGCCGCCCGCGACGCTCGCGGTGCTGGCGAACGACGAGGTCTCACCACGCCATCTGATCTTCCTGCTCCCCGTCTGGACGACGCTCGTCGCCGCCGGCGTGGCAAAAGTGCCGTTCCGCGCCACGGTCGCCGCGGCAGCAGTCGCACTCGCGGCGTTCGCACCCGCCGCGATCGCGGACCCGCGAACGACGCCGTCGCCTGTCGCCGCCCCGGCGGCGTGGATCCGTGCGCACGTGGAACGTGGCGACCTCCTCTATCCCTACTCGCCGGTGTTTCTCGCCGCGCTTCCGGACGCCGCGAAGGCACGCGCGCTCCCACGCGAGCCCGTCGCGCTCGCCCGCGTCTTGCGTCGAGCGGGAGACGTGCAACGAGTGATCGTCGCGATCCCGCTGCGCGAGCCGCTCACGCTCAAGACCCCGGGTGCGCACGTCTTCCACTCATGGTTGATCCTCGACCACCCGGGCTCGTTCGCGACCGTCCCGGCGTATCTCGCACGTCTCGTTCCTCTGCTCCGCGGCGACGCGCGGGCCGCCGCCTTACAGCTCTATGCGACTTCGACCGAGGGGACGTCGCCCCAAAGATCCTCGAGGCGGTAGTAGGACCGCGCCTCGGGCGTGAAGATGTGCAGGACGACGTCGAGATAGTCCGCGACGATCCAGGACGCCTCCCGCTGACCGTCGACCGTCGAGGGCAGCAGGCGCACCTCGTGCTTCATCCCGCGGTGCACCTCGTCGTAGATCGAGGCAGCTTGGCGCGGGTTCTGGCCGGTGCAGACGACGAAGTAGTCGGTGTAGGAGCAGGCCGGGCGCATGTCGAGGATGACCACGTCTTGCGCCAGCTTCTCCTGGGCGAGGCCGGCGATGCGGCGTGCTTGTTCGAGGGACGTCAAGTGCTCTCCAAACGATACAGCCCAAGCAACTCGATCAATTCCGCGACGGCCGGCGGAACGAGACCCACGATCGGTTCCCCGCGCGCAACCCGCTCACGGATGTCCTCCGACGCGATCGGGAGCGGCTCGATCTCGAAGAACTGCACACGCTCGGGCCGAGCCAACTGGACGAGGACGTTCTCGAGCCGGTCTCGCGGATACCCCGGCCGCGTCGCCACCGCGAGGCGCGCCAAGCCGAGCACGCCCTCCGGATCCTTCCACGACATGAGGTCGCAGAACTCGTCGGCGCCGATCAGGAACAAAGGATCGTGCCAGCGACCCGCCTTCAACATGTCGACCGTCCTCTCATGACCGTCGAGCTCGACCCGATGCTCCGGAAACGCAGCCCGCGCGAGCTCGAGCCGCGTGTCCGCGTCGACCGCTACATCCTTGTGTCCGGGCCGGGCGGCGACCACGACCACGACCTCGTTGCCGAATTGCGCTTCAGCGGCCCGCGCAAGCGCCACGTGCCCGTTGTGCGGTGGATTGAACGTCCCGCCCAGCAGCGTGATCACTGGACTTCCAGCACTTCGCCGCCGACCTCGACCTCGTCGCCCTTGCGCGCGCCGGCGGCCTTGAGCGCAGCAGCGAGCTCCTCCTCGTCGCTGGGCAGATCTCCAGCGATCCGAAAACCGCGATCCGTGCGCAGCACGCGGAACCGGCGGCCGCCGGGACGCGGACGGTAGACGAGGAAGTCGACGAGACCCTCCTCCAGAACGGGAGCAGCAGCCTGCGGCGGGCAGAGCTCGAACAGCGCTCGCTTCAGGTCGTCGATGCCGGCGCCGGTCGCACACGAGACGCGGAACACGCGCACGATGCGGTCGTCCTCGACGTCGAACGCAGGCGAATCCGCACGCAGGTCGATCTTGTTGAGGACGACCGCCTGCGAGCGCGTCTCGAGCCCGGCGCCGTAGGCCGCCAGCTCGGCGTCGATCGTCGCAAAGCGCTCGGCGATGTCGTCCTCGGCTGCGTCGATGACGTGCAGCAGCAGATTGGCACGTTCCAGATGCGCGAGGAACTCGTGGCCGAGACCGACGCCCTCGCTCGCCCCCTCGATCAGGCCGGGGACGTCGGCAACAGTCAGCTGCCGCGTCCGATCCGGCGCGTCGACCGTACCCAGAACCGGGGCGAGCGTCGTGAACGGGTAGTCCGCCACTTTCGGCCGCGCGTTGGAGATGCGCGTCAGCAGCGACGACTTGCCGGCGTTCGGCAGACCGACGAGCGCCGCGTCGGCGAGCAGCTTCAGGCGGAGCTCCAGCGTCGCCTCCTCCCCGGGCAGCCCGGTCTCCGCGAAACGCGGCGTGCGCCGCGTCGGCGACGCGAAGCGTTTGTTTCCGCGTCCGGCGATCCCACCGCGCGCGGCGACGACCCGGGCGCTCGGCGACGCGAGATCGGCGATCAGCTGGCCGTCCTCGTCGAGAACCTGCGTCCCGACCGGAACGCGAATCTCGATCGTCTCTCCCGACGCGCCGTGCTTCAGCGAGCCGCGGCCGGGCTCACCCCTGCCCGCCTTGAACGTCCGTTTCGCACGAAACGCGGAAAGGTCGCGCAGGTCCGGATCCGCAGCCAGCACGACGTCGCCGCCGGGCCCGCCGTCGCCGCCGTCGGGTCCGCCCTTCGGGACGTGCTTCTCACGCCGGAAGTGCAGGCTGCCGTCGCCCCCGCGACCCGCCTGCACGCGGATGCGGGCGCGGTCGTTGAACATCGGCGTCTACTCGGCGCCGTTGACTTCGACGAAGCGCCGCTCGCCGCTCTGTTTGAAAGCGACGGTGCCGGGCCGCGTGGCGAAGATCGTGTCGTCGCGGCCGATGCCGGTGCCGGCGCCGGGACGGAACTTCGTCCCGCGCTGGCGCACGAGGATCATCCCGGCCTTCACTTCCTGGCCGGAGAAGATCTTCACGCCGAGCATCTTCGGGTTCGAGTCGCGCCCGTTCCGTGACGAGCCGAGTCCCTTCTTGTGGGCCATCTAGCCCTCCTTCTCCTGCTTGGCGGCGATCGCCGACTCCAGTGCCGCGATCGCGCCCTTCCGGTTTGCATGAACCCGCTCGAACTCGAGTGCCGCCTCGAGCTGGTCGAGCTTCCAGCGCTTGGACTTCTCGTTGATGTCGGCGACCGTGAAGTCCGCGTAGCCGCGAGGCGGCTGCGCGGCGGCGGCCGGTGCCTCTTCCTTCGGCGCGGGGGCAGCCGGCTCCTTCGCCGGCGCCGCGGCGCGCTTGGCCGCGCCGATCGACTGGATCTCGATCTGCGACAGCGCGGAGCGGAAGCCGGTCTGGCGGCGGTAGCCGGACTTCGGCCGGCGCTTGCCGATCCGGATCTTGTCCCCGCGCACGTGACCGACGACCTTCGCCGTCACCTGTACCTGCGGCGCCAGGTTGCCGTCGCCGTCGCCGCCGGTGAAGAGGACGTTCGGGTGGAACGTCTTCCCCTCGTCGGTCGACAGCCGGTCGACGAGTAGCCGCTCGCCCTCGCGGACGCGGTACTGCTTGCCGCCCAGTGAGATGATCGCGTACGTCGCCATTTCGTGGAAAACGCGGGCTTCGTGCCCGCGAGCCGAGGCAGTTTAGCGGCCGTGGCGCATGCCCGCCATGGACGCCGCCCCGGCTTGCGGGAAGTTTCGCTCCTCTGGGCCATCTATCTCCTCGTCGCGGCCGAGATCTTCGCGACGTACGCACGCCTGCCCGTGCACGAGCTCTACCACGTGAGCGGGAACGGCCGCAGCGGCGGCGCCGGCCGGGCCCTGGTCTTCATGAACTGGCCCGTGGCGCTTGCCGCACTGCCGATCCTCGCGGTGGTCGCGGCGGACGCGCGCAGTCGTACGGTCTCGCGCCTGGCGGTCACCGCCCCGGTTCTCTGCGCCGCCGTCTTCTGGCCGGGCATGGTTGACCAGGCCGACCTCGACGCGACGTGGTGGAACGCGATCGCCGCGTGCGGTGTGCTTCTCGCACTCGCGCTGACGGCGGTCGCGGTCCTTCGAAACGGGTTCGGGCACGGCACGCGGGCATCCGGGGATCGCTTCCGCGTCGTTCTGACCATCGTGCTCGTCCTGCTGTCGCTGCCGTGGCTGGCTGCCGACCTCGGCTTCCTGATCGGGCGCTGGCCGCTGTTCGGCTCGGTCTACTACTCGGACGAGTGGTACGCGCCGTTCGGCCACGCGCGCGCGCACCGCGCCGTGCACGCGGGCGACCACCACGGCCTGGTCGGGGCGCTCCTCGTCGTGACGGCGCTGCTGCTGTCGCGCACGCTCACCGCCTTGAGCTCGAGGATGCGTGCCCTGGTCGGCGCATACCTCGCAGCCCTCTCGCTCTACGGTCTCGCGAACGTCGCCAACGACTTCTGGCTGGAACAGGTCGTGAAGCGCGGCCTCACGCACTGGGAGTTCCCGTCGATGGTCGCGCCCGCTCTAACGCTCGATTGGCTGATTCTGCTCGCGCTCGCCGCAGTCGTTTACCTCGTCTTCTTCAGACAGGCCCCGCCGAGCAGGCCCGTCGGCGGACGCCGGCCGGCGGCCTGGGTCGCCGTCGCGGCGCCGGCATTCGTCGCCTTGCTCGCCGTCGGCCTCGCCCACGGCGGAACGCATCACCGCACGGCCGCGGGCACAGCCGACGGGATCGTGTTCGCTGCGTCGCCCAAAGGGGCGTCGCACCTCTTCGTGACGAGCGCGGGCCGCGTCGAACAACTGACTCACGCGGACGGCTCCGACCTGGCCCCGGCCTGGTCACCCGACCGCCGCTGGATCGCCTTCCAGTCGAACCGCGACGGCAACTGGGAGATCTACGTGATGCGCGCAGACGGGACGGACACGCGCCGCCTCACGGACGACGACGCTCGCGACGGCGAACCGGGCTGGTCGCCCGACGGGAAGCAGATCGTGTTCACCCGCAACGGCCTGCTCTTCGCGATGTCGACCGACGGGCGTCACGAACACTCCTTGGAGAATCCCGGCGAATGGCCGTCGTGGTCTCCGCTCGGGAACGAGCTCGCGCACGACGTCCCCTACGGAGACCACGACTACGCCGTTGTCATCACGGCGCCGGGCCAGGGCATCGGCGTGTACGGCCCAGCCAATGAGCGCCGGCCGAGCTGGTCGCCCGACGGCCGCCGGGTCGTCTTCGAATGCCGGCAGGGCGAGCACTGGCACGTCTGCTTGACGGACCGGAAACGCCGCACCTTCCGTCTGCTGACCGGACACGACTCCGATGCGTTCGCACCGGCGTGGTCACCGGACGGCAAGCGGATCGCCTTCGTCAGCGACCGAGACGGACCCGATCAGCTCTTCGTCATGCGCGCGGACGGAACGGGAGTGGTCCGGCTGACGAACGGACAAGCGGAGAAGGACACGCCCACCTGGGCGCGGCGCTAACCCTCCCCGATCTCGTCCCCCCACTCCGACATCGGGACGTACTCCCAGCCTTCGGGCCTCTCTTGCTCGTCGTTCGCCGCGGCGACTGCCGCAGTTGCCGTCGTCGCGGTCTTCTTCTTGCGGCCCCGCCCGCCGCGTGTGCCCCGGCGGGTTTTCTTCTTCGGTTTCGGCGGCTCGGCTCCGTCCGAACTGCTGGGGTCTGACCCCTCGGGGTCAGACCCCTGCTCTTCGGGCTCGCCGAGTTCCGGGTCCGGGACGTGGATCTTCGCTACGGGAGCCGGCGCGGCGCCGTTGCCGGCTGCAGCAGCCGTGGTCGCCTTCTTGCGCCCACGTCCGCCGCGGGAGCCGCGTCGCGTCTTCTTCTTCGGCTTCGGGACTTCCTCAGTAGCCGCCTCCTCCTCCTCTGCGACCTCTGCGACCTCTGCGACCTCCACAAGCTCCGTCTCGGCCTCGGCCTTCTTCGCCGGGGCCTTCCGCGTCGGCTTCTCGGCCTCGCCCTCGGCGGTGATCGGTTCCTCGGCGTCGACGGCCTTGCCGACGAGCGTCGCGTACGCCGCGTCGTCGAGCACGCGCTCGATCTGGACGTTGACCTTCTTGCCGACCTGCTTCGCCGTCCCGGCGACGCACACGTCGAAGCCCTCGACCTTGCCGACACCGGCATCCGGATCGTGCAGGCCGACCTCGACGAGCTGCACCGCGGCCTTTGCGCCTTCCGCGACGGGAGCCGCCGGAGCCAGATCCTCGCGCTTCCCCTCCTCGAGCACGACGAAGTGGTCGAGGTGCAGGTCCTCCTTGCCTTGCAGGTAGAAGCGGCGGCGCGTCTGCTTCTCGAGCTCGACGAGCCGCGAGGCGCCCGGGCCGACCAGCAGCGTCGCGATCTTCGCCGCCACCTCGACGCGATACGCCTGGTGCCGCGACCCTGCGGCCAGCGCGCGCAGGCGGCGTTCGACGTCCACCGCCGCAGACGTCTCGGACAGCACGATGCCGTCGCCGCCGCAGGTCGGGCACTTCTTCGTCATGACCTCGCGCGGTCCGTCCGTGACGTTCTGCCGCGTCATCTCGACCAGACCGAGCGGGGAGATCTCGACCACGTACGTCTTCGTGCGGTCGCGCTCGAGCTCCGTGCGCAGTGCCGCCTCGACCGTCGCCCGATTCTTCGGGTTCGCCATGTCGATGAAGTCGATGACGATGATCCCGCCGATGTCGCGCAACCGCAGCTGACGGACGACCTCCTTCACCGCCTCGAGGTTGTTCTTGGTGATCGTGTCCTCGAGCCGGGCGCCGGAGGAGCGCGAGCGCGAGCCTACGAAGCGCCCCGTGTTCACGTCGATGACGGTGAACGCCTCGGCGTAGTCGAAGATCAGGTAGCCGCCCGACGGGAGATCGACGCGGCGACTGAGCGTCGACTTGATCTGCGCGTCGACCCCGTAGGCCTCCATCAGGGGCTGCTTCTCCTTGTAGCGGACGACGCGCTCGACCATGTGCGGCGACGTCTTCTTCAGGTAGCCGACGATGCGCTTGTAGGCGCGGTCCTCGTCGACGAGCGCGCGCTCGAACTGCTCGGTGAACAGGTCGCGCGTGACGCGCAGGGGCAGCTCGGCCTCCTGGTACAGCAGCGTCGGCGGCTTCGCCTTCTTCGCCCGCGCGTCGATCGCCTTCCACAGCTTCTGCAGGAACAGGAGGTCGCGCTCGATGTCCTCCGCGGACGCGCCCTCGGCCGCGGTGCGGACGATCACACCGCCGCCCTTCAGGTCCAGGCCCTTCAGGACGTCCTTGAGGCGCGAACGCTCGTCGTCGTCGAGCCGGCGCGAGACGCCGAAGCCGTCGCCGTTCGGCTGGTAGACGACGAAGCGGCCGGGCAGCGAGATCTCGGTGGTGAGCCGCGCGCCCTTCGTCTTCATCGGATCCTTGACGGCCTGCACCATGATCGTCTCGCCGCGGCTGATCAGGTCCTGGATCTTCTTGCCGTGGCGCTTGCCCTCCAATTCGGGCGTAACGATCTCGTCGACGTAGAGGAAGCCGTTCTTCTCGAGGCCGATCTCGATGAACGCGGCTTCCATCCCCGGCAGCACGTTGTCGACCGAGCCGAGGTAGATGTTGCCGGCGATCGAGCGGCGTTCCGGACGCTCGAGGTAGACCTCGGCGACCTGGTCGTCCTCGAGCACAGCGACGCGCTGCTCGCCGACGTCGACCGAGACGAGCAGCTCGCGCTTGGCCTGCGGCAGCGGCGCGCGTCGCGGCGGCTCGCGGCGGCGTCGTTGCTGCGGCCGCTCGCGTTCGCGGCGTTGCTGCGGTCGGCGTTCCGGCCGCGCCGCCTTCGTCGCGGGCTTCTCCTCCGTCTTCTCGGCCTTGGCCTCCGTGGCGGCGGTCTTCCGTGACCGCCCGCGCCCGCCGCGGCTACCGCGACGGCGTCGGGGCTTGGTGGTGCTCGGTTCTCCCGCCTCCTCGGCGGGCTCAGCAATTACGGGCTCGGGTGCTTCAACGGGAGCGGCAGCCTCGATCGGCGCCTGCTCCTCTGACTTCTTGCTTCGAAACCAGCGCAAGCGAAATCTCCTTCGTGCGCGCGCGCTGCAGCAACGCCTGCGAGAGAGGCGGCGCGGAGCGTGCGCGGCAAATAGTGGTGTGTGAGTTCGAACATCTGAGTGAAGGCTAGCAAGTGACCTGGTCGTGTCCGTCCGGCCGCGGTCCTAGCCTTCATCGGCATCAGCCGACAGGAGGTGAACCTCTGGTGGCCGGACAACGTGAAGCTCACGAGCTGTTGTTGATCGAGGAGGCCGACGCCTGGTTCGAATACCTCGAAGCGACCCGGGCCCAGTCTCCCATGCGCTACAAGGAGGTCGAGCCCTGGGCTTGGGCACGGCTCACGCAGCGCCTTCGGGCTATCAAGACCCGCAGGGCGAAGCTGAAGCCGGCCGCCGAAGCTGCGTGAGCCGTTTGGTACGGCCGCTACGCGGCGAAACGCGCGCGGGCTTAGCCCGCACGCTCCTACCGGGTTTCGGGCGAGCGACGGGCAGTGTCCGCATGCGGTGGTGGGGGCCACACCGCATGCGTGAGTACGCCTCCAGTTAGTGCGCCTTCGGCTGCACTAACTTCCGGCCTTCGTGTTAGTGGTGGGTCGCGCGTCTAACGGCGGGCGGTACGAGCGCGAACGTGGATCGACAGTAGGAGCCCGACGGCGATCAGGTTGGCGATCATCGACGAGCCGCCGACGCTCACGAACGGGAGTGGGATGCCGGTGATCGGCGCGATCCCCATCGTCATCCCGACGTTGACGAAGACCTGGAACAGGAGCGCGACGACGAGGCCGCCGGCGACGATCGCTGTGAACGGCTCGCGCGCGAGCGTGACGATCCGAAAGCCGCGCCACACGACCAGGAGGTAGAGCATCAGCAGGAACGCGGCGCCGACGAAGCCGCGCTCCTCGGCGAGCGAGGCGAAGACGAAGTCCGTGTGGTGCTCCGGCAGGAAGTTCAGCGTCGTCTGCGTCGCGTTCTCGGGCCCGCGGCCGTGGAACTGCCCGGAGCCGATCGCGTTCTTCGACTGGGTGATGTTGTAGGTCGTGCCGCCCGGGTCGCTGTCCGGGTTGAGGAAGCCGGTGAGCCGCTTCTCCTGGTACTTCTTCAGCACAGGCACTCCGGCCGCGGGCATCACGCCGAGGACGAGCACCGCCACCGCGACCGCCGCCGCGGCCAGTCCGCCGAGGTGCATCCACGGCGTGCCGGCAACCAGCAACACGGCGGCGACGGCGGCGCAGTAGACGAGCGCGCTGCCGAAGTCCGGCTGCAGGAAGACGAGGAAGATCGGGATCAGCGCGAGCCCGACAGCGCTCAGCGTGGTCCGCAGCTCGTTGAGGTGCCGGCTCCGCTCGGCGAGGAAGCCTGCGAGCGCGAGCACGAACAGCACCTTGCCGAACTCGGACGGCTGGAACTTGAAGAAGCCGAGGTCGAGCCAGCGCTTCGAGCCGCGGATCGGGCCGGTCAGCAGCACGATCGCGATCAGGAAAGACGTCCCTCCGAAGATCGCACGCCAGCGCGTGCGGTAGACGTCCGGGTCGACGAGCACCGCGACGACGAGACACAGCACTCCGATCGCCGCGTACACGCCCTGCCGGGACACGTAGTAGTTGGCATCGCCGGCGACGTCGCGACGCGTTATGTCCGCGATCGCCCACAGGCCGTACGCGACGAGCGCACCGACGGAGCCGATCAGGATCCAGTCGAGGCGGCGGACGAACGTCGCGACGCCGACGGTCTCGCGCGCGCGTGCGCGGGCGGCTGCTCTGGAGGCGTACTCGACCATCAGTCGGAGTGAATCGCTCCTCTCTGCGTCGCCCGCTTGCCGAAGAACTGTTCGAAGACCTTCAGCGCCGCCGGTGCGGCAGCGTCGCCGCCGTGGCCGCCGTTCTCGATCAGCACGCAGACGACGAGGTCAGGCGAGTTCGAGGGCCCGTACCCGCACCACCACGACTGGCTGAAGTTGTGCAGGTAGCCGTCGCCCGGGTCGATGAACTTCTCCGCCGTACCCGTCTTCCCCGAGATCGGGATCGGGAAGCCGCCGAAGATCGCTGCGGACGTGCCGAGGGTGGAGTGCGTCGCCTCGAAGAGGCCCTCGCGGACGACGCCGAGCGCCTGCGCGTCGACGTTGGTCGGCTCCGGCGCCGGCGGCCGCGGCGTCGGCACCACGCGGCCGGGAGCGCGATTCGCCGACGCCTGCTCGACGTCCAGCAGCAGGTGCGGCGTGACGAGCTTGCCGCCGTTCGCGACCATCGCGTAGAAGCGCGCCATCTGCAGCGGCGTAACCAGCAGGTCCTTCTGGCCGATCGCCAGCTGGATCGAGTCGCCCGGCTTCCAGAGGCGGTCGATCTGCCAGTGGCCGGGGTCGGTCTTCTTCGTGTACGTCTCCTTGCGCCAGGCGGGCGTCGGCAGCAGGCCGAAGCGCTCGGAGCCGAGATCGATGCCCGTCTTCTGGCCGAACCCGAAGCGGCTAGCCCACATCTGAAGCCGCGGCCCGAGCCGCGCCGGCATGCCATAGAAGCGATAACCCACTTGGTAGAAGTAGGTGTCGCACGAGCGCGCGAGCGCGGTCGTGAGGGTCATCGCCTCGCTCACGAACGGATCCCAGTTCTTGAAGACCTGGCCGTTCTTCTCGTACTCGCCCGTGCAGGCGAGCGGCTCGAACGGCTGCAGGATGTGCTCCTGCATCGCCGCGATCGCGGTCACCGGCTTGAACGTCGAGCCCGGCGGATACGCGGCGTTGATGACGCGATCGAGCGCGGGATAGTTCATCGACTCGGCCGACCGCGACGTCAGCCCGGCGGCGTCGAGCGCGCGCTGGCGTACGCGGCCGACGTAGAGGGACGGAGGATAGGTGGGGTTCGACGCCATCGCCCTGATCGAGCCGTCGCGCGGGTCCATTGCAACGATCGCGCCGCCGTTCGAGTACCAACAGCCCTGACAGCCGGAGTTGCGCGCGCGCTCGATCCCGTAGCGCAGCGCCTCCTCGGCCGCCATCTGCAGCTTGAGGTCGAGGGTCAGCCGGACGGTGTTCCCCGCGTGCGGTGGGACGAGCGGGATCGTCGCGCCCTGCTTCCGTCCCAGCGAGTTAACGCGCAGGATCTCCAGCCCGGGGGCGCCGCGCAGGTACTTGTCGTACTCCGACTCGATCCCGCTCTGGCCGATCGTGTCGCCGGAGCTGTAGCCCTGCTTGGCGAGCGCGTCGAGTTGCTCCTGTGTGATGTCGCCCACGTAGCCGAGCACATGCGCGGCAAGCTCGCGGTGGGGGTAATAGCGCAGCGCCATGTCCTTCACGCGCACGCCGGGGAAGTCGTCCTCGCGCTCGGCCAGGTAGCCCGCCTGAGCCCGGGAGACGTCCGACTTGATCGTCACGGGCGTGAGCAGGTCATAGCGGTGCCGCCGCAGCGTGGTCCCGATCTCGCGCAGCGGCACGCGCAGGATGCGCGAGAGCTTGCGCAGCTCGCGCAGACGGGCGTTCTTCGTCTTGGGCAGGCTCGACTGGTCGATCTGGACGACCTTGCTCGGCACGTTCGTGACGAGGGGAAGGCCGTTGCGATCGAGGATCGACCCGCGCGGCGCGGGCACGCGCACCTCGCGGCGCTGGTTGTTCTGCGCGGCCCGCAGCAGCTGTTCGCCGTTGAGGATCTGCAGCGACCAGAGACGGAGAAAGAGCGTCACGAAGACCGCAATCGCCACGGTCCCGAGCAATCCGACGCGGAGCGCGAGACGCGGGGTGAGGCGATACGGCTCCTCGGCGCGCGGGTCCGGGGGGAGGAACCGCCGCGAGACGACGCGCCTAGCCAAGCAGGCGCACCTCTCTCGGCGCCCACTCGCGCGGCCGCAGCAGCCGCCGCGTGAAGGCGTAGACCGGCAGCGTCAGGATCAGGTTCAGGAAGACCGTCGGAACGAGGCCGCTGAAGATGGCGCCGGCCGGTGCATTCTGACCGAGCATGAAGCGGAGCACGAGCGCGGCGATCTGGTACAGGATCGTGATCACCGCGATCGACAAGACGGGCGCGTGCGCGCGATCGCGTCCCGTCGTCTCGCCGTAGCGGCCCGTCCAGTAACCAGCGAGGGTCAGCAGCAGCGCGGTGAAGCCCAGCGTCGCGAACACACCGCTGTCGGCGAGCAGGCCGGCCGAGAAGCCTGCGACCGCACCGAAGATCGCGCCGCGCAGGAGTGCCACGCACACGAGCGTGACGAGGAGCAGGTTCGGATGGCCGCCGAGGATGTCGACCTGAGCCATGATCGAGAGCTGGACGACCACGACGAAAAACAGCAGGACGAAAGCCTTCGCGATGTCTGCGGGCATCACGGCGCCTTGGGAATCCGCTTGTTCGTGATCAGCGCCGTCACCGCGTCGAGCGACGAGAAGTCGACGAACGACTGGATCTGAATCTGCTTGTAGAGGGCGGTGTCGCTCTGCCCGACGCTGGTGACGTAGCCGATCGGGATCCCCGGTGGGAAGAGCGACGGGTACTGCTTCGAACGTGTCCCGGCCGTCACGATCACGTCGCCCGGGTTCACCTGCTTGTCCTTGGTGACGCCGTCGACGATCAGCGAGCCCTCCCCCTGGCCGTGGCGGACGAGACCGAGGGCGTTGGTGTCCTGGTCGCGCGCCTGGACGGCGCTGCTCTCGTCCGTCAACAGCGTGACGAGCGCTCCGCTGCCCCAGACCTGCGTGACGCTGCCGACGAGGCCGTCGCTCGTCACGACCGGCGTCTCCTGGCGGATTCCGTCATCACGCCCCGCGGCGATCACGACACGCTCGTCGAACTCGCTGCGCCAGCCGATGATTCGCGTGTTCACCGCGGAGTAGTCGCTCGGGAAGAGCGGGCTGTCGATGAACTTGAGCTGCTCGCGGAACTTCAGGTTCTGTGCACGCGCCGCTTCTCCGAGCAGCGCCTGCTGGCGGAGCTCGTTGACCTGCTTCTTCAGGCGCTCGTTGTCCCGCTTCGCGTGGACGAGGCTCGCGAAGTACCCGTAGAGGTCGCGGAAGGGCCGGGCGACGCGCTCCGCGCCTACCTCGAACGGCCGCAGCACGGTCGCCCCTGCGGCCTGGACCCCGTGCAACGGACCGCTCGTCGGCTCCCGGAACGAGATCGTGATCAGGATCAGCGACAGCACGACGAGGCCAGCCACCACGGCCCGGCGCCGGAGTGCTGAGCGGCTGCGGGAGGGGAAGGGCTGGGGTCTCGGTCTCGGTACGGACGAGCCCAGGACCGCGCTGATACTGCGGTTGCGAGGCACGAGGAAGATCTAGGTTAGCGCGGGAATCAGACTCGTAAGCTCTTGGAGATCAAATTTCGTGACTCTCCGAGGCTTGTGGGTTAGTCGGCTGCCCGGGCAAAGCCAGGCCAGCCTTTGAACGGCGCCGCCAGCGGCGCCTAACGGCGGTGGTTGTTCCGCCGGGCCTTCGAGCTCCGATGGATCGCCTCGAACTCCTCGAGGCTGCGGCCGGAGCCGACCGCCACGCAAGTGAGCGGGCTTTCTGCCAGGTGAACCGGCATCTGGGTCTCGTGCCGGAGGCGCTCGTCGAAGTTCGACAGGAGGGCGCCGCCGCCGGCAAGGACGATCCCGCGATCCATGATGTCCGCGGCCAGCTCAGGCGGGGTCTTGTCCAGGGTGGACTTGATCGCCTCGATGATCTGCTGCACCGGCTCGTCCAGTGCCCGGCGGACCTCCTCCGAGCTCAGCACCACGGTCTTCGGCAGGCCGGTCAGCATGTCGCGCCCGCGCACCTCGGCCTGCAGCTCCTCGCGCATGTCGTATGCGGAGCCGATCTCCAGCTTGATCTCCTCCGCCGTCTGCTGCCCGATCAGGAGCTTGTACTCGCGCTTGATGTGATTGATGATCGCCTCGTCCATCTCGTCGCCGCCGACGCGCAGCGACTGCGAGACGACGATCCCGCCGAGCGAGATCACGGCGACCTCGGTCGTGCCGCCGCCGACGTCGACGATCATGTTCCCCGTCGGCTCGGCAACGGGAAGTCCCGCGCCGATCGCCGCCGCCATGGGCTCTTCGATCAGGTACGCCTGACGTGCGCCCGCACTGAGCGTCGCCTCTTCGACGGCTCGCTTCTCGACGCCCGTGACGCCTGACGGGACGCACACGACGACGCGCGGATGCGCGAAGCGATTCTGGTGCACCTTCTGGATGAAGTGACGGAGCATCTGCTCGGTCACGTCGAAGTCGGCGATGACGCCATCCTTCAGCGGACGGATCGCCGAGATCGTGCCCGGCGTGCGCCCGAGCATCCGCTTCGCCTCGACGCCGACCGCGTGCACCTCGCCGGTGCGTTGGTCGATCGCGACCACCGACGGCTCGGAGAGCACGATCCCGCGCCCCCGCACGTACACGAGTGTGTTCGCGGTGCCGAGGTCCACGGCCATGTCGCGGCCCCCGAAACCGCCGAGGTTGTCGAAGAGACCCATGCGGTTCGCCGAGTCTAGCTACCCAAAGCCGTAAACCCCAGCAAAGCGCTCCGCGAGCAAGTTCACGAGCAGCGCAGCCGGGAGCCCGACGACGTTGAGGTAGTCGCCCTCGATCGCACAGACGAGCCCGGCGCCGCGGCCTTGGATCGCGTACGCGCCGGCGCGTCCCTCCCACTCGCCGGTGGCCAGGTACGCGGCGAGGTCGCGAGGCGTCAGTTCCCGGAAGGTCACGCGCGTGCCCTCGTGCTCGACCACCTCCCATGCGGGCGAGAGCAGACATAGGCCCGACATGACCACGTGCGTCTTTCCCGAGAGCTCTTCGAGCATCTGCTCGGCCTCGGTCGCGTCGGCGGGCTTGCCGAAAATCAGTCCCTGGAGCACGACCTCGGTATCGACGCCGAGGACCGGACGCTCACCGGCGTGGTCCGCGACGCTGCGTGCCTTGCCTTGCGCGTGCTCGCGCACGACCTCCACGGCATCGGCGAGCTCCGGTGGGGGATGCTCGTTGTAACGAGGCTCGACGACGTCGAACGGGATGCCGAGCTGTTCAAGGATCGCGCGGCGTTGCGGCGAGCGCGAGGCGAGCAGCAACGGTGGTGCCGGAGGCGCGTCAGCCACGTTTGCGCGCGATCCACAGATCCTCTGCAGGCCACTTTTGCGCCCACTCCGCTGTCACGGTTTCGTAGTAGCCGTGGTCCTCCGCACCGGGGGGTGCATACACCTCGACAAGCCGTTCGAGCTCGAATCCGGTCGCGTGCAAAAGATCGATCCAGTCGCCGTGCGACAGGTGGTACTCGGTCCCCTCCTCGCCGGGCCACTTCGTCACATACATGCCGGCTTGGGGTCTGTGCAGGTGCTCGTCGGCGTGGCCGGGATCATCGGGAAAGCACAAGTACGCCAGGACCGAGTTCGTGAGAAAGACGAGCCGGCCACCGGGACGCAGCAGCCGAGCGGCTTCGCGGATCCATCGCCTTGGATCCGCCCAGAGGGAGGCGCCGTACTCGGAGAAGGCAAGATCGAACGATGCATCCGGGAGCGGTACACGCTCGGCGGGAGCCTCGACTAGCGGAAATTCGATTCCCGTCTCACCCTGCATTCGGGCAGCTGTCGCAAGCTGAGCCGGCGTCGGATCGACTCCGACAGGACGAGCGCCGCGCTTGGCCAGCTTGGCGGAGAAATACGCTGTGCCGCAGCCCAGATCGACGACGTCGAGATCCTTGACGTTGCCGAGCGGCGACCCGAGATCCTCTTCGCGCACCTGGAAGACACCCCACGCGATGACGTCTCCCGCCCACGCCCTTGCGGCTCCCGGATCGGTGTACTCCGCATTGGTCCGCGTCCAGTCGGCGATGTTGCCCGCGAGGCCCTCAGGAACGTCAGACGAGCTCATCGTCCGTGAACCACAGCGCGATCTCGCGCTCCGCCGACTCGGGCGAGTCGGAGCCGTGGACGAGATTGTCCGGCATCGCCAGCGCGAGGTCGCCGCGAATCGAGCCCGGCGTCGCTTCGGCGGGATTCGTCGCGCCGATTGTCGTGCGCAGCGCCGCGATCGCACCCTCCCCGTCGACGACGAGCGCGAGCGTGGGGCCGGACGTGATGAAGTCGACCAGCTCGCCGAAGAACGGCTTCTCGCGGTGCTCCGCGTAGTGCGTCTCGCCGAGCTCGCGCCCGACATGGATGAGCTTCCCGGCGCGCAGCTTCAACCCGCGGCGCTCGATGCGCCCAAGAATCTCTCCCGCCAGGCCGCGCTGCATCGCGTCGGGCTTGATCAGGATCAGTGATCGTTCGATCGCCACCGGTAGCGGAACCTAACGAACGCGACCCGCGTGCGTCCTAGCAGGCGTGCTCCGGCTGCTTCTTCTCGCAGCTGTCCTCGCGTCCCCCGTCCACGCCCGCTTGGTGCCGCCGGCCGCAGGCATCGTCGCCGGGCGGCAGGCCATCGCGACCATTGTCATGAGCGGCAGAACGCCGCGCGCACTGCCCCGCATTCACTTCGCGGGATCGTTGGACCGGAGGGTCGTCACGGCGATCGCGCAGAAGGCCGGTCGCCGCGGCACGTACCGCGTCCGTTTCACCCTTCCGCTGGCAGGTCGCTGGGTGTACCGCATCACCACCGGTCGCGCCGCGGTCGGCTCGGGGCTCGTTGACGTGCGCGTCGACTCGCGCCTTCCCGGCGCCGAAGCGTCGGCGGTCTGCGCCGGCGCCGGCTCCTTCTGGCCGACCGAGACGCTCGCCCTCGACTTCGGCTCGGTGTGGGTGGCGTGCAAGGAGAGCGGCGAACTGCTGCGGCTCCACCCTGAGACTCGCCAAACGCAGACCGGGTTTCGCCACGTCGCGCCGAGCCTGATCGGCGTGACGACCGGATTCGGTTCCGTGTGGGCGCTCGACGGATCGCGCTCCGGAACGTTGATTCGCATCGACCCGAACACGAACGCGGGCACGGCGCGCATCGACGTCGGGACGAGCGCTCCGTACAACGTCTGGGCCGGCGCGGGCTCCATGTGGGTAGCCGGCGACCAGGAGCGTGAAGTGGTGCGCATCGATCCGGCCACGAACCGCGTCACGGCGCACATCGGGGTCGGCGACGGCCCGGCGGACCTCGCGTTTGACGGGTCCTCGGTCTGGGTGATCGACCACCGCGACCGCACGCTCTTCCGGATCGACGCGGACACGAATGCATCGCACCTGCTCGGGACGGTTCCGGGCGATGCGCCCGAGCGGATGGCGTTCGCCTCTGGGCACCTGTGGATCACCGGCCGGGGTACCGACCTGGTCGAGATCGACCCTGCGAGCGGCGACGTCCTGCGTACCGTCGAGATCGGCGCCGGCGGCATAGACGTCGTCTCAGACGGTGACACGCTTTGGGTTCCGGCCCGCAACGCCGACGTGGACGTCCGCGGCTTGCCGACGATGGAAGCGCTACGGCGCGTGGATGCACGCTCCGGCACGGTAGCGTCATCCCTCCTCGCGTCCGGCCCGCTCGACGTGCACGGTCTCGTCGCCGACGGCAACGGCGTCTGGATCGCCGACAACACGCACGGCGTGCTGTATCGAGTGCCGCGCTAACTCAACTCTCGGAGCGCCGCCGGCGTCGAGGCGGTCGCACCTCGAACGTCGGGAACTGCACCGCGGCCGGCTCGACCGCCGTTTCGCAGTACGGGCAGACCTGCCACAGCGCCTCGAGCGGCGCTTTGCAGTTGACGCACGCTTGCTTCAGCTTCGTCGTACAGACGGGACAGACCAGGAACTCGGCGCCGACCTCCGCCCGGCACACCGGACAGTGCAGGTCGCGCCGGGAGAGGCGCTCCTCCATCGCCTTGATCTCGAGCTCACGCTCGCGCACGTCCTCCAGGTACTCCGGCGGGCGGAAGAGCATGTAGACGAGCGCGCCGACGTACGGCGGGATCAGGCCGAGGACGACCGAGATCGCGATCAGGACGGGATCCTCGATCCGGCGCTTCGCATCCTTGTAGACCCAGTAGCCGACGGCGAGCCAGAAGACGATCAGGAAGAAGAAGAGCAGGTTCCGGACGACCTGCCAGGTCCCGGAGGAGAAGAAGTCGTGCAGTCCGCCCCAGGTTGCGATCACAGGAGGATTCTTCCGATCAAGTACCCAGCGAGAAACGCGAGCCCGACGATCGTCGCAAGGACGAAGATCGCGAACGCGAGAATGGTCAGCTTGTCGCCAACGTTCGCCATCGTACGCTCTCATCCTTGGCCAGGTCCGCCAGGAGGTAAAGGGAACCGGTGACCAGGACCGGCTCGCCGAGGCGGCGGGCATGCGCGAGCGCCTCGGCCGGATCTTCGACTGCCTCGACCTCGGCGAAGTAGGGCACGGCGCGCTCGGCGAGGTCGACGCCCGAGAGCGATCGGGAGCTGCTCGAGCGGGTCGCGATCATCCGGTCGCCGAGGACGGAGAGCGCCGCCAGCATCCCCTCGACGTCCTTGTCGGCGAGGATCGACGCGACGAGGACGTACCGGGCGCTCGGCAGCCGCGCGAGGACGTATCCGACGCCGGCGAGATTGTGCGCGCCGTCCCAGATCTCGAGCGGGTCGTCGTTGATCCGCTCGAGCCGGCCGGGCAGGCGGACGTCCACATGCCCGTCGACCGGGCTGCCGAGGAACGCCTCCGCGGCGGCGATCGCGACGGCGAGGTTGCTGCGGCCGGCGAGCACGACGGACGCCGCACCGTTCTCGCGCGCGAGCGGCTCCCACTCCGGCTCCGTGAGCACGACCGTCGTTCCGGGCTGGACGACCGCGAGCTTCTCCGCCGCGATCGCCTCGCGGGTCGTCCCGAGCACCTCGACGTGCTCGAGCGCGACGTTCGTCAGCACCTGGACGGGCGACCGGAGCACGTTCGTCGCGTCGTAGCGTCCGCCCAGGCCCGCCTCGACGACGGCGACGTCGACGTCCGCGGCGGCGAACTCGACGAGCGCCGCGGCCGTCAGCAGCTCGAACTGCGTCGCGCCGATGCGTTCTGCCGCCGCGCGCACGCGTTCGATCGCAGCGTCGAAATCCGCTTCTTTGCCGCGCACCCGAATCCGCTCGCTCCAGCTGCGGACGTGCGGCGAGAGGTAGGCGCCCACCGTGCGACCAGCGTGTGTGAGCAGCTCCTCGATCGTGCGTGTGACGGTCGACTTGCCGTTGGTGCCGACGACGTGGATCGACGGATAGCGAAGCTGCGGCTCGCCCAGCTCGGCGAGCAGCGCTTCGATGCGGTCGAGCCCGAAGCCGTCCTTCGGCCACGGGCTCAGCGACTCGACGTACTCAGTTTGAGAGCGCATCGAGCTCCCGCTGGTAGCGCGCGAGCTTCTCGCGCTCCGCCTCGACCACCTCGGCGGGCGCGTTCTGGACGAACCGTTCGTTGGCGAGCATCCCCTCGGCGCGCGCGATCTCCTTGCGCAGCCGCTCGATCTCCGCCGCCGCGTTGCCGTCGCCGGCCGACCTCGCCGGCCGGACCACCGCCTCGAAGATGCGCAGGTCCTCGCCCTCGAGCGGGACGCGCACGCCGCTCCGCCGAAAGATCTCGGCGGCGTCCTGCACGGCCTGCAGAGCATCCTCGTCCGCCGCGTACGAATCGTCCCGCGCCGGCCAGTCCGCGACGATCAAGCGGCCCTCCCGGTCCGGGAGGTTCGACCAGATCTCCTCGGTGACGTGCGGCATCACCGGATGCAGGAGCTTGAGCAGCCGCTCGAGCGCCTCGAGCGCGGTCGCCTGTGCGTCCTCGTCCCGTTCGTAGAGGCGCGGCTTGATCGCCTCCGCGTACCAGTCGCAGAAGTCGTCGAAAGTGAGGTGGTACAGCATGTTGACCGCGCCGGCGAAGTCGAAGCCGAGCAACTGTGCTTCGACCTCGGCCCGCCCTCGGTCGATGCGCGCGAGGATCCAGCGTTCGACCGTCTCCTTGGGACGCGACTCGTGCCTGGCACCGGAGGTGTTCGAAATAATCAGGCGCGACACGTTCCAGAGCTTGTTCGCGAGCTTGCGCCCCTCCTCGATCGCGCCTTCCGAGAAGCGGGTGTCCTGCGTCGACGAGATCTTCAGCAGGCCGTAGCGCGTCGCGTCCGCGCCGTGCCTTTCGATCATCTCGTCGGGGGCAACGCCGTTGCCGAGGCTCTTCGACATCCTGCGCCCGTCCGGGGCGAGCACCATCGCGTGGATGACGACGTCGGTGAACGGGATGTCGCCCATCAGCTCGAGCCCGGCGAAGATCATCCTGTTCTCCCAGAGGCGGATGATCTCGCGCGCGGTCGTGTTCAGGTCGCCGGGATAGAACGCGCGCAGGTCGGGCGTGTCGTCGGGCCAGCCGAGCGTGGCGAACGGCCACAGCGCCGAGGAGAACCAGGTGTCGAGCACCTCGTCGCTGCGGCGAAGCTCGGTCGAGCCGCACTCGCCGCACCCGTCCGGTTCGGTCTCCGCCACCGTGAGGTGACCGTCGGGACAGAACCAAACCGGCAGGCGGTGTCCCCACCAGATCTGGCGCGAGATGTTCCAGTCGGGCGCAGCCTCCAGCGAGGAGACGGCGAAGCGATGCTGCGACTCGGGGTGGTAGCGGACGCGGCGCTCGCGCAGCGCCTCGATCGCCGGGCGGCCGAGCTCGTTCATCCGGCACCACCACTGCAGCGAGATGAGCGGCTCGATCCTGGACTCGCACCGCTCGCACAGGGCGATCGAGTGTCGGTACGGCTCCTCGGCCTCGAGCAGGCCGCGCTCCCGCGCCCAGGCGAGCACGCGCTCGCCGGCCTCCTCCTGCGTCAGCCCCGCGAGGTCGCCGGCCGCCTCGTTCATCCGCCCGTCCGGCCCGATCACCATCGGCTCCGGCAGGCCGTGTGCGCGGCCGATCTCGAAGTCGGTCGGGTCGTGACCCGGCGTCACCTTCAATGCTCCGGTCCCGAACTCGCGCTCAACGCGCTCGTCCGCGATCACGGGCACGCGACGTTCGACGTACGGTACGAGCACCTCGCGGCCGACCAGCTCGCGGTAGCGATCGTCGTCGGGATGGACCGCGACCGCGACGTCGGCGAGGATCGTCGCCGGCCGCACCGTCGCGATCGAGATCCCACCCTCGCCGTCCGCGAACGGGTAGCGGATCGTGTACAGCGTGTCGTCCGTCTCGACGTGGTCGAGCTCGAGATCCGACAGCGAGCTCTGGTGGAACGGGCACCAGTTGATGATGCGGTTGTCGCGATAGATCCAGCCGCGCTCGTAGAGGTGCACGAAGAAACGCGTGACCGCGCGCGTGTAGTCGTCGTCGAGTGTGAAGCGCTCGCGCCGGTAGTCGAGTGAGGCGCCGATCGCGCGAAACTGGTTCATGATCGTCCGGCCGAAGCGGCGCAGCCAGTCCCAGACGTACTCCTCGAACGCGTCGCGGCCGAGCTCCTGCCGCGACCGGCCCTCTTCGGCGAGCGCCTTCTCGACCGCGGCCTGCGTGGAGATACCGGCGTGGTCGTAGCCCGGCTGGAAAAGGGTGTTGTAGCCCTGCATGCGCTTCATCCGCACGAGCGCGTCGGCGAGCGAGAGCTGCAGCGCGTGGCCCATGTGCAGCCCGCCCGTCACGTTCGGGGGCGGATGCGCGATCACGAACGACTCGCGCGCGTCGTCGGGCTCGGCCCCGTAGTGGCCCTCTGCCTCCCAGGTGCGCTGCCAGCGCTCTTCGACGCCGGCGGGCTTGTACAGAGGTTCCATCTCGCGCGCGATCCTAGCCTCGCCTCGGAGGCGCCTCAGGGGACCGGTGAGATCACGCAGCGACTATGGGTGCAATCCTAGCCGCCAAAGCTGGGCTTCGTTGGCGAAGCTTGTCCAAGAGATGGGCGTTAGACGGCCGTCCGGGCGAACCCCGGCCGGCCTCTCTGCGGCGCCGCCGAGTCGGCGCCTCCTAACGGCCGACCGCGTAGCCCTGCATCCCGCGCGGGTTGGCCGCCGCCTTGAGGAGCCCGTCCTCGCGCGCGACGGCGCTGACGCGGCCGAGCGACCAGTCGCCGGGCACGACGACCTTGTGCCCGCGCTCGCGCAGCTCGCGGACGGCGTCGTCGCCGAAGCGCGCCTCGACCTCGACCTCGAGCGGCTTGCGCTCGCGCGGATAGAAGGAGCTCGGGAAGTGGTTCGTGTCGAAGTTCGGTGCGTCGATCGCCGCCTGCAGGTCGAGCTCCCGGTCCACGTGTTGCAGGAAGAAGTTCAGCGACCACTGGTCCTGTTGGTCGCCGCCCGGCGTGCCGAACGCGACGTAGGGGTGGCCGCCGCGAAAGGCGAGCGAGGGTGACAGCGTGGTACGCGGCCGCTTCCCCGGCTCGAGCGAGTTCGGCAGCCCATCTTCCAGCCAGAACATCTGCGCGCGCGTGCCGAGCGGGAACCCGAGCTCGGGAACCACCGGCGAGCTCGAGAGCCAGCCGCCGGAAGGCGTCGCCGAGACGAGGTTGCCCCAGCGGTCGGCGACGTCGACGTGACAGGTGTCGCCGGCCCGCGTCGGCTCGCCCGCGCCGGCGGCGACGACGCCGGCGACCGGCGCGGGCAGTCGCGCGTCGTCGCCGCCGGGCCGCAGGTCGGGGGACGCCGACTCGGTCACGAGCGAGCGCCGTTCGTGCGCGTACTCGTGGCTGAGAAGCAGCTCGAGCGGGACGTCGACGAACGCCGGATCGCCGTACCACGCCTCGCGGTCCGCGAACGCGAGCTTCGCGCACTCCACGACGACGTGGACGAGCTCTGCCGGCCTCGCGTCGGCGAGGTCGAACCCTTCGAGCAGGGCGAGCTGCTGCAGGAACACGGGACCCTGTCCCCACGGCCCGGTCTTGAAGACGGTGCAGCCGCGGTAGTCGAGCGAGACGGGCGGCTCGAGAGTCGCCTCCCAGCCGGCCAGGTCGTCCGCGGAGAGGAAGCCGTCGTGCTCGCGCACGAGACGCTCGACTGCTTCGGCGACGAACCCGCGGTACCACGCGTCCTGTGCGCGTGCGATCTCCTCTTCGCGCGTTCCGCCGCGCGCCTCGCCGACGATGCGCTCGTAGGTCGCCGCGACGCCCGGGCTGCGGAACAGCGTGCCCGGGCGCGGCGCGGGTAGGAACACCTCGGCCGAGCTCGGCCACTCGGTTCGGAACACGTGCTCCACCTGGCCGATGACGCGGGTGATCGAGGGGATCACGGGAAAGCCGTCCCGCGCGAAGCCGATCGCAAACTCCAGCACGTCCGCGAGGCGCCACGTTCCGAAGCGTTCGAGCAGGAGGAGCCAGCCGCCGAATGCGCCCGGAACGACGGCGGGCAGCACGCCGGTGCCGGGAATCAGATCGAGGCCGCGCTCGCGGAACGCCGCGATCGTTGCGGCCTGCGGCGCCGTTCCTTGTCCGCAGAGGACGACGACCTCCTCCGCCTTCGCGTCGTAGAGGATCGCCGGCACTTCTCCGCCCGGGCCGTTCAGGTGTGGCTCGACGACCTGCAGCGCGAAGCCGGCGGCGACTGCAGCATCGAACGCGTTGCCGCCACGTTCGAGCACGGCCATGCCGGTCGCGGAGGCGAGCCAGTGCGTCGACGCGACCATGCCGAACGTCCCGCGCAGCTCCGGTCGCGTTGTGAACTCCACCACGGCCGTGTGACTCTAGGCGACGCTCGCTGAGCTTCGGAGCGTTAGCCTCTCCCAGGAATGTGCGTTAAACGGAGACGCGGGCAGAGCCCGCGTCTCCTCCACGACGGCGCCGACAAGCGGCGCCGTAGATGTCAGCCCTGTGCGCTACGGGATCTGCCTCGCGAACATCGGGACGTACTCCGACCCGCGTGTCGGCGTCCGCCTGGCCGAAGCGGCCGAGGCAAGCGGCTGGGACGGCGTCTTCATCTGGGACCACCTTGCGTTCGTCTGGGGGCCGCCCGCCGCCGACCCGTGGATCACGCTCGCGGCGATCGCGGCGGCGACGTCGCGCGTCCGGATCGGTACGGCGGTCACGCCCGTCGCGCGCCGCCGGCCGCAGGTGCTCGCGAACGAGATCGCGACACTGGACGTCCTCAGCGGCGGACGCGTCACGTTCGGCGCCGGGCTCGGCGGCTCGGAGAGCGAGTTCGGGAAGTTCGGCGAGCCGACCGACGCCAAGGTGCGCGCGGAGATGCTCGACGAGGGCCTCGACCTCATGCGGCGGCTGTGGACGGGTGAGGAGGTGACGCATCGCGGCGAGCACTACACCGTCGACGGCGTCACACTCAAGCCGACGCCGGTGCAGGAGCGGCTGCCGGTCTGGATCGGCGGCAACAGGCCGGCCTCGCTACGCCGCGCCGCGCGCTGGGACGGGTGGCTCGCCGACAGCGCCGACCCGACGGGGATGACCCTCAGTCCCGGCGACGTCGCGCGCAGCATCGAGCGGATCGGACGCGGCGACGGCTTCGACGTCGCCGTGCTCGGACAGTCCGACCGCGGAGATCCCGCCGCCTACGAGCAGGCTGGGGCGACGTGGTGGCTCGAGAACGTCCACGACATGCGGGGCTCAATCGACGACGTCCTCGCTCTGGTCGTTCAGGGCCTGCCCTGAGCGTCACGTCACGCGACTATGTCCGCGACGCGCGAACCCTGCGCAGCCACCCAGCGCGCCGGACTGATGCGGCGTGGCGACGCGAAGCATCGCCGCGTCGCACGGAAGCGGACCGGCGCCCATCCCCAAAAGAGCGCGCGGGCTCCGCCCGCGCGCGTTCCCCGCGAAGCGGCGTACCCAAGACTCGCGCGAAAGCGCAGCTTTCGCGCGAAGCGCTAAGCCGACTCTTCGATGCGTGCGGACTCGTCTTCTTCCGCGACGCCTTCGGCGCTCGTGACGAGCGTCGGCTTCAGGTGCTTCTCGATCGTCTCCTTCGTGATCACGCACTTGGAGACGTCACGCCGTGACGGTAGCTCGAACATCACGTCGAGCAGCGCGGTCTCGATGATCGAGCGCAGGCCGCGCGCACCGGTCTCGCGCTCCAGAGCCTTGTCCGCGATCTCCCAGAGCGCGTCCTCGGTGAAGACGAGCTCGATGTTGTCGTAGCCGAAGAAGCGCTGGTACTGCTTGACGAGCGCGTTCTTCGGCTCGATCAAGATCTGCACGAGGTCCTCACGCAGCAGCTGGTGCACGGCGGAGATGACCGGCAGGCGCCCAATGAACTCCGGGATCAGCCCGAAGTTGAGGAGGTCCTCCGGCATCACCTTCGCGAGCAGCTCCGACGACTCGACGGAGCTCTTCGAGCGCACCTCGGCGCCGAACCCGACGGCGCTCTTGCCGATGCGCTTGCCGATGATCTTGTCCAGCCCTGCGAACGCGCCGCCGCAGATGAAGAGGATGTTCGTCGTGTCGATCGAGAGGAATTCCTGGTGCGGATGTTTGCGCCCGCCCTGCGGCGGCACCGACGCCACCGTTCCCTCGAGGATCTTCAGCAGCGCCTGCTGCACGCCCTCGCCCGACACGTCGCGCGTGATCGACGGGTTGTCCGCCTTGCGCGCGATCTTGTCGACCTCGTCGATGTAGATGATCCCGGTCTCCGCCTTCTTGATGTCGAAGTCGGCGGCCTGGATC
>WNFV01003771.1_pt1 | contig 33934 bp, 25 predicted proteins | sample 5400101 | NCBI WGS metagenome assembly WNFV01 (sample SAMN13153361, study PRJNA577476) | soil metagenome | isolation source: 115 cm soil or saprolite under grassland replicate 1 | place: USA:California | collected 2016-06-15 | reverse complement strand
AAGTTCGACGACGTCCAGCGCCAGCTCGAGCACGACGCGAGTCTCGGCCCAGACCTCCGCGAACTGGTGACCGAGCACATGAAGAAGGCCCGGGCCCGGTGGGAGACGCGCAAGGCCTGGTCCGTGACGGTGCCTCTTCCGGTCTGGGAGGAGTACGCTCGCGAGGCCAAGCTCACGGGCCGCTCGATCACCGAGTGCCTCGCGGCGTCAATCAGTCGGGACTACCAGCGGAGGAGAGGCACCGTCGAGCCCCTGGAGACGCTCGACCAGGACGTGAGAGCGTTCCACGCGGCCGCCGCGCAGCTCCTCCAGGAGGCCCGCCAGGTCCTCGAACGTGTGGGCCCGCTGAACGACATCGGGATGCGACTCGCGCGGATTGAGAGCGTGATCGGAGCGAGAGCGCCGCGCTGAGACTTGAGGTCGGGATTAGAGGACACCCTATCTCTCGAGGCCTTCTCCACCCGGACCACCGCTTGGACTCGGCGCCTCCAGGCTGCCCGGGCATACACCCCAGGGGACTTCTCATGGCCGCAAACGGTAGATAATTCAGTCGTCTTCCTAGCCGACTGGGGTCGAGCAGGCCGGTGTGGCTCCGAGGGCGGGCGCGCGCGTGCCAATTCGGGAGGTCACCCGTTCTACAGCCCTAGAGTGCAGCCTGGAACAGCGGGTGGTGTTTTCTTGGAAGCCATGACTGTCAACTACAACGCCAGCTGCGACGCACACTCTCCGGAGAGCCGCAGCCGCGGCTAAGAATGAACCTCCGCCCCGGCAAGGTCGCGCGCGTCCGAACGCGCCAGTACCTCATCGACGAAGTCATTCCGCCTCCGAACAGAGGCGACCAGACGCTCGTCCGTCTGTCGTGCCTCGACGATGACGCCCAGGGCCAGGCGCTCGAGGTGCTCTGGGAGAAGGAAGTCGACGCCGAAGTTCTCGGAGAGACCTCTTGGGAGCGGGTCGCGGCCAAGGGATTCGACGAGCCCCGTGTCTTCTCGTCCTACCTGAACACCCTGCGCTGGAACTGCGTCACCTCCACGGATCCGCGACTGTTCCAGTCCCCTTATCGCGCAGGGATCCAAGTGATGGCGTACCAGCTCGAGCCACTCCGTAAGGCGCTCAGGCTGCCACGTGTGAACCTGTTCATCGCCGACGACGTTGGCCTGGGCAAGACGATCGAGGCCGGACTCATCGTGCGAGAACTCCTGATGCGCCAGAAGGTGCGGCGGATCGTTGTGGCCGCACCGCCTTCCGTCGTCCTTCAATGGCGCGATGAGCTGGAGAACCGGTTCGGGCTCCAGTTCGTCGTCTTTGACCGGGACTACGTCCTCGACAAGCGGGAGGAGCGCGGCTACGGCGTCAATCCGTGGAACACCCACTCGCGCTTCATCATCTCGCATGCGCTGCTGCGCGACGAGGCCTATGCCGCGCCCCTGCGTGACTGGCTGGATCAGGATAGTCGCGGGACCCTGCTCATTCTCGACGAGGCCCACAACGCGGCTCCGGCAAGCGGTGCCCGGTACGCGATCGACTCAATTCTGACCAAGGTCGTTCGCGACCTGGCCCCGCGGTTCGAGCACCGGCTGTTCCTTAGCGCTACCCCCCATAACGGCCACTCCAATAGTTTCGCCGCTCTCCTGGAGCTGCTTGACCCGCAGCGTTTCTGCCGGGGCGTTCCCGTGAAGGGAGAGAAGCAGCTCGAGCCGATCATGGTGCGCCGTCTCAAGGAGGACCTTCGGAAAGTCGCTGGAGGGTTCCCGAAGCGCGAGATCGTACAGATTGATATCGGTGGGTTGCCTGCCGATTGCGCCGATCTCGTGCTTCCTCAGCTCCTCGCGGAGTACGAGAAGGTCCGAACCGAGGGGCTAGCGGGCGAGCGGAAGTCCGTGCAGAACGCCGCCGCCCTTGTGACGATCAGCTTGCAGAAGCGTCTTCTCTCCTCCGTCGAGGCATTCGCGCGGACGCTGGCGGTCCACCGCAAGTCGGTCGACGCACATGACGCAGCAACGGTCGAGCCCCCGTCTCCAGAGAATCTCTCACTTCTCAAGTCCTCACCGGATCGGGACGACGAACGGGCCAACCTGAGCGAAGACGAGGTCGCAGCCGAGGACGACGCGCAGATGGAGCTAGCGAGCCGGGTGACCACGGCCGCGTTGAAAGCACGCGAGCGTGAGTTGCTCGACGAGATGACCCGCGTCGCCGGCGAGGCTCGGGGTGCGACCGACCCCAAGACGAAGACCCTGATCGAATGGACTCGCAAGAACCTCTGCCCTGATGGCCGTTGGAACAACCGGCGGGTGCTCATCTTTACCGAGTACACCGACACCAAGCGTCACCTCGAACTGCAGCTCCGGGCCGCCTTCGACGGCACCGACCGAGCCGAAGAGCGCATCGCCACCTTCACCGGCGGCATGGGCGAGGACACCCGAGAGGACATAAAGCGCGCCTTCAACACCGACCCGACCCGCCATCCGCTTCGCATCCTGATCGCGACCGACGCAGCGAGGGAGGGTGTCAACCTCCAGAACCACTGTGCCGACTTGTTCCACTACGACGTGCCCTGGAATCCCAGCCGGATGGAGCAACGCAATGGTCGCATCGACCGTAAGCTCCAGCGGGCTCCCGAGGTTCGTTGCCATTACTTTTTCTTCCAGCAGCGACCGGAGGACGAGGTTCTGGCTGCGCTCGTTCGGAAGACCGACACAATCCACCGCGAGCTGGGCAGCCTTGCGCCCGTTGTCGAGCGGCGTCTCGAGAAGCTGTTCGAGGGAGGGATAGGTCGCGCCTCCACGAGGACGCTGGCTCGGGAGATCGAATCCGACGAGCGGGGCGAGGAGCGAGAGCAGATCGAACAGGAACTGGAAGAGACCCGCGATCGAGAGGCGGCACTCCAGTCTCAGCTTGACCAGCTTCGGTCGATGCTGGAGGACTCGAAACAGGCCCTTGGTCTGGACGAACAGAAGTTCCGGTCGACCCTTTCTTGCAGCCTGGAGTTGCTCGGAGCCGATCCGCTCAAGCGGCTCGACAGCGACCAGGAAGAGGGGACTGAGAGCTGGACCTTCCCACCGCTCGACAAGGACGCCAGCTCTTGGGCCGACACTCTCGATACCTTGCGGACGCCGCGCCGGAAGGACCAAAAACCTTGGGACTGGCGCCGCGACTCAAAGCCGCGGCCGGTGGTCTTCAGCGACCCCGGAAGCCTTGACGATCAGGTCGTCCACCTGCATCTCGAGCACCGAGTCGTGCAGAGACTCTTCGGTCGGTTCCTGGCCCAGGGATTCGTTTACGACGATCTGTCCCGAGCATGCGTGGGGCAGACGGACGACGCCATCCCGCGCGTGATCCTTCTGGGACGACTGTCCCTCTACGGGGAGCACGCCGCGAGACTCCACGACGAGATCGTGGCGGTGACGGCTCGCTGGTCGGATCTGTCCGCACGCAAGGGCTCGCTGAAACCCTACGCCGCAGAGGCCGAATCGCACACGCTGGCCCTTTTCGACAAGGCGCTAGCCAGCCCGCGCAAGGCAATCGCGAAGACGGTTCAGGAGACGCTCCTGAGAACCCTGCCGCAGGATGTCTCGGATCTGATCCCGCACCTGACTGAGCGAGGGAAGGAGTTGGCCAAGCGGGCGATCGCGCTACTGGCCGAGCGTGGCACTCGGGAGGCCAAGGACATGGCCGACCTCCTCGAAACTCAACGCCGGCGCATCGACAAGGCCCTGAAAGAGGATCCTCAGCGTGTCCTGGAGTTTGACGACCTGGAAAAGCGCCAACTCGAAGCCGAACGCAAGCACATGCGGACCCGCGCCGGGGCCATCGCTGACGAGCTGGCCCGCGAACCCGAGCGCATCCGAGAAGCATATTTGGTGAAGGCTGAGCGCCTGGATCCCGTTGGCGTCGTCTACCTCTGGCCGGTGTCGGGATAGTGCCCTCCGATCCCGAGTTCCGCGCGCACCAACAGTGGCTCGGCTATGCCCAGCCGGTGGGACTTGTCGTGTCGGCTCCGGCCCTGGTCCAGGCGGGCGCGTTCGTCAACAAGAACATCGTCCGCGAGCAGCAGAGGCTGATCGGCCTGGCGCAAGGCCAAGAGAGGTCTGAGATTGCGGACCTCCCGCGCTTCTGCCGCGAGTTCCTCGGCTGGGAGGCGCGAGACCTCGCCGGGGCTCCAGGTGGTCCGGAGCTGCCGAAGGCCCTGGATGTGGCCATTTCGGAGTATGGGGAAGTTCTGAGCCCCACCTACGCCGTTCCAGACGGGGACAAGCAGGGCTCTTGGCTGATGCTCCTCCAGACCGTGCCGACGGGTCTCGATTTCGACACCGTCGAGGAGCGCCGCCGCGACGATCACCACTGGCACGCCAGCCCTCAGGCGCGCTTCGATCGCCTCTTGCGCGAGACCGAGCTTTCGGTCGGCCTCCTATCTAACGGAACCCAGCTCCGACTCGTCTTCGCCCCGCGCCACGAATCGACCGGTCACGTCACCTTCCCCGTGGCAGCCATGTGCGAGGTGGCCGGCCGGCCGATGGTCGCTGCGCTGCACATGTTGCTCTCAGCGGAGCGGCTCTTCACGCTTCCGGCTCGCCAGCGGCTGGTCGCTATCCTCAAGGACAGTCGCAAGTACCAGAACAACGTCTCGACGCGCCTCGCGGAGCAAGTCCTCGCCGCGCTCTGGGAGCTGCTTCGCGGTCTCCAGTCCGCCAACGAGGCTACCAAAGGCGAGCTTCTCAAGGACGTCTTACAAGAGGCGCCACAGGACGTGTACGGCGGGCTCCTCGGCACGCTGATGCGACTGGTATTCGTCCTCTACGCGGAGGACCGCGACCTCCTCTCGAATGACCCGGTCTACGTCCAGCACTACTCGGTCGCGGCGCTTTTCGGGCGTCTGCGGGATGACGCCGCCGTGCATCCCGACACGATGGACCAACGCTTCGGCGCATGGGCGCAGCTCTTGACCCTGTTCCGTCTGATCCATGACGGTGCCGCTCACGGGAGCCTGCGTCTGCCAGCGCGCCACGGCCGACTTTTCGATCCAGACACTTGGGACTTTCTGGAGGGCCGCCCCTACCACGACGACCTCGACCGCAGTCAGCGGATCACGCCCCCTCGGATATCAGATGGTGTCGTCTACCGCGTCCTCGAGAACCTCTTGCTCCTCGACGGCGAGCGCATCAGCTATCGCGCCCTCGACGTGGAACAGATCGGATCCGTCTACGAGGCGATGATGGGCTTCGAACTCCGCGAAGCCGCGGGACCGTCCATCGGCGTGAAGCCAGACCATGTCGTGCTGGATTTGGGCGAGTTGCTGGACCAGAAGCCCGCCGAACGGCTCAAGGCGCTGCGGGACGGGGCCCGTTGTGAGCTGACCGGCAAGGGAGCCGACGCGGTGAAGTCGGCCAAGACACCGGCGGATGTCGTCGCCGCGCTGGGCAAGAAGGTCACGCCGCAGACGCCGGACCCGATTCCGAAGGGTGGCCTCTTCCTGCAACCCACTGAAGAGCGCCGACGCTCCGGATCGCACTACACACCACGTTCCCTCACCGAACCCATTGTTCAGACCACCCTCGACCCGATCCTCAAGCAACTCGGCGAGAAGCCACGGCCGGAGCAGATCCTCGATCTCAAGGTCTGTGATCCCGCAATGGGTTCCGGGGCGTTCCTGGTGGAGGCGTGCCGCTTCCTCGGCGGGTCGCTCGTGAAGGCCTGGGAGACCCATGGCCAGACGCCGCGCCTCCCACCGGACGAGGACCTGTTCACCCACGCGAAGCGCCTGGTGGCCTCACGCTGCCTCTACGGCGTCGACAAGAACCCGTTCGCCGTGGACCTCGCCAAGCTCTCGCTCTGGCTCGCCACTCTGGCGAAGGACCATCCCTTTACCTTTCTTGACCACGCCCTGCGCCACGGCGACTCCTTGGTCGGTCTGACGCGGGAACAAATCGAGTTCTTGTCCTGGGAACCCAAGCAACGACACCTCATCAGCGACACTCTGCGCAAAAACCTCAAGCTCGCCGAGGAGAGCAGGCGTCGGTTGCAGGAGTTGGGAGACTCGGAGGACATCGGCGAGAAACAGCGCCTCTACGAGGAAAGCCGGGAGGCCACGCGCCTGGTTCGCGACGCCGGCGACCTGGTGATCGCGGCCTTCTTCGGAGCCGAGAAGGACAAGGAGCGCGAGGCGCTACGCAAGCGCTACGCCGAGATCCTGTTGGCGGTTCTCGAGGGCCAAGAGGATCCGAGGCACATCGATGCTGCGACCCGGTCCCTCGTCACGGGCCCTAAGCCAGTTGTCCCGTTCCACTGGCACATCGAGTTTCCCGAGGTGTTTTCGCGCGAGAAGCCAGGGTTTGATGCCTTTGTGGGCAATCCCCCCTTTGCTGGGAAGAACACGTTGATCGCCAGTACCCGCGACGCGTACCCCGATTGGCTCAAGGCCCTCCATGCCGAGAGCCACGGCAACGCGGACCTGATTGCTCACTTCTTCCGACGAGCGTTTGGCTTGGTCCGCAAAGGCGGAACGCTCGGTCTTATCGCGACGAATACCATCGCCCAGGGGGACACGCGGGCGAGCGGCCTCCGGTGGATCTGCAAGAATGGAGGCACGATTTACGCCGCCCGGAAGCGAGTGAGGTGGCCGGCACCTGGGGCGGCCGTCGTCGTCAGCATGATTCACGTGGCGAATGGCGAAGCCGCCACTCGACCGACCCTCGATGGGCGTGACGTAGATCGGATCACGGCATTCCTCTTCCATGGCGGGGGGCATGATGACCCCGCGGTCCTCCCAGAGAACGCTGGCAAGAGTTTCATCGGGAGCTACGTATTGGGAATGGGATTTACCTTCGACGACGACAACCCAGACGCCACCTCGCTATCCGAGATGGAGCGGCTCATCGCCAATAGCCCGCACAACCGGGAGCGGATCTTCCCCTACATCGGTGGGGAAGAGATCAACGATAGCCCAACACACGCACATCGTCGCTACGTCATCAACTTCGGCGAGATGAGCGAGTTGGAGGCTCGGCACTGGCCGGACCTCATGACGATCGTCGAAGCGAAGGTGAAACCCGAGCGGCAGAAGCTAGGGGAGAATGGAGATGCGAAGCGACGAAAGCGGCTGTGGTGGTTGTGGGGCCGCTATACGCCCGGGTTGTTCGAGGCGATCCGGGGGCTCGCCCGGGTGTTGGTCATCTCGCGGGTCACCGAGCATCCTGGCTTCGTGTTCTTACCTTCAGGGGTGGTGTACTCCGAGCGGCTGGTCGTCTTCGCCGATCAGCGCCTGGCCCTCTTCTGCCTTCTGCAGGGTCGACTACACGAGGTCTGGGCGCGCTTCTTCAGCTCAACTCTTGAAGACAGGCTCATGTATGCGCCATCGGACTGCTTCGAGACATTCCCTTTCCCGGAATGCTGGGAGCAGGCGACAGGTCTCGAAGGTGCCGGACGCGGCTACTACGACTTCCGCGCTGCTCTGATGGTTAAGAACAACGAGGGCTTAACCAACACCTACAACCGCTTCCACGACCCCGCCGAGCGCGACCCCGACATCCTCAAGCTCCGCGGCCTCCACGATGCCATGGACCGCGCCGTCCTCGACGCCTACGGCTGGACCGACCTCCACCCCACATGCGACTTTTTCCTTGACTACCAGGATGACGAACCCGAGGACGCAGACGGCAAATCCTCGAAGAGGAAGAAACCCTGGCGCTACCGCTGGCCCGACGACATCCGTGACGACGTCCTCGCCCGCCTGCTGGCTCTGAACCGAATACGCGCGGACAAGGCGTCCGCCGCAGCTCATCGGCGATGACCGAGCCACCACTCACTCCCGGAGAGCGTCCCTGCTTGGACGCAGGAACTCGAGTGCGGTTACTGAATGATCCGGGTCGCACGGGCGTGTCGAAGGGAGAGTGCCGGGAGCGCGGGAGTCGGCTCTACCTGCTGGTAGCGTTTCCTGAACGAGCAGAGTGGATTCCCCTGGATCAGATCGAGGCGGTCGCCCAAGACGAGCCCCCTATCGATCTCCTGCGCCGAGGCCGCTTCGCGCGACCCCTCGACCTGTATCGCACTCTGACTCACATCCGCCTGTCGGGCCGCCTCGTCAACTTCATTTACAGCCTTGAAACGACGGGAACGGACTTCTATGCCTACCAGTTCAAGCCAGTCCTCAAACTGCTGCAGTCTGTCAGCACTGGCATCCTGATCGCCGACGAGGTCGGTCTTGGCAAGACGATTGAGGCAGGGCTGATCTGGACGGAGCTGCGTAGTCGCTTCGACATGCAGCGCCTCTTGGTTCTATGCCCGGCAATGCTGCGAGAGAAGTGGGCCGGAGAGTTGCGGCGTCGGTTTGGCGTCCGGGCCGAGATCCAAGACGCCAAGGAACTGCTAGGCACCCTACGGGCGGTCTCGAGTGGGGAGGCTTCGGAGTTCGCGATCGTCGCCAGCTTGCAGGGCGTCCGGCCGCCGGACGAGTGGGATGCCCCCGAGTCGCGCTCTTCGCGCGCGGAGCTGGCTCAACTGTTGAGTCGACACGCCCAGGAGGATCCGCTTATCGATCTCCTGGTTATCGACGAAGCTCATGCGCTCCGCAACCCCGAAACTCGGACGGCGGAACTAGGGCGACTCGTCCGGCAGACGTCCCAATACGCGGTTCTCCTCTCAGCGACGCCGGTCCACCTCCGAAGCGAGGATCTCTTCCACCTCCTGACGGTCGTCGACGACGGCGTCTTCAACCAGAAGAGCGTCTTCGACTACATCCAGCAAGCAAACGCTCACCTAGTCGCGACTCGGGATGCGGTGCTGGCGAACCAAGTGACTTCGATGGAGCTGGCGGAACGCTTGAGACAGGCGTTGAGACACCCCCTGCTGACAGGGAACCGGCAGATGAGTGCACTTCTGGAGGAAGCTGAGGCTGGCGCCGACCTGGGCAGCCCCAAAGCGCGCGTCGAGATCGCCAGCCGGATCGAGGCCGCCAACCTCCTGGGCTACTCGGTGACCCGGACCCGGCGGAGGGACGTCAAGGAGCTACGCGCTGTGCGACGGGCGGAGACCCTGTCCGTGCAGATGAGTCCCCGTGAGGAGGCGTTTTATCGTGTCGTTACGGACACGGTCAGGCGCTGGTGCGCCGACTCGGGTCAAAACGAAGGTTTCGTACTCTGCATGCCCCAGCGCCAGATGGCCTCTTCGATGGCCGGCGCCCTCTGGTCGTGGTCGCAGGATGACCCGGATCTCCGCCAAGAGCTTTACGAGGATCTGGGTATCGACCTTCCAGAGCCCGAGAAGAAGATTTTGGGTCCCCTCACGACCGAGCTCGGCCAGCGTGTACGAGAGCTGGGAGACCTCGCAGGCTTGGCGCGTGACGACACGAAGTATGCCCGGTTCAGGGATAGGCTCCGTGCTTTCTTTGCCGAGAAGCCTTCCGACAAGGTTGTGGTCTTCTCCTCCTTTCGCCATACGCTCCGATACCTCAGCGAACGCCTTCAGAAGGACGGGCAGTCCACGACCTTGCTGATGGGCGGCGATTCAGGCCGACAGGACGTGCTGGACGAGTTCGCCAGGCCGGACGGTCCCCGGATCCTCTTGTCGTCCGAAGTCGGTGCCGAAGGCATCGACCTCCAGTTCGCGTGGGTCATCGTCAACTACGACCTCCCCTGGAACCCCATGCGGGTCGAGCAGCGGATCGGACGCCTGGATCGACTCGGCCAAACCTCGCCGGTGATCGCGGTCTGGAACCTGATTCATGGCGACACCATCGACGAGCGCATCTACCACCGACTCCTTGTGCGTCTCGGCATTTTCGAGGCGAGCCTTGGAGGCCTCGAGAGCATCCTTGGGGAGAGAATCAGCGAGCTGACCCGCGACTTGCTCACCAAGAACCTCTCGCCAGAAGAAGAGAGTGCGCGCATCGATCAGACCTTCGTCGCGCTTGAGAACGTCCGGAAGACCGAACAGGCACTGGAGGAGGAGGCGCCGAGCCTCGTCGCATACGGGGACTTCATCCTCCAGCAGGTGCAGGCGGCGCAGGATCTCGCGCGCCGCATCGACGCCGCCGACCTCCAGCGATACGTGATTGACTTCCTGGGCCAGCGATATCCGGGATGCGGGTTTCGGCAGGACGAGGAAGACAAAGCCCTTGTCGAGGTCGATCTTTCGCCCGAGTGCAAGAATGATCTGTCAGCTTTTCTTCGCGACCGCCGCGCGATGGCCGGGAGCCGCCTGACGGGCGCTTCGCCAGTGCGCTGCCGATTCGACAACCGCATGCATGCAACGAAGGTAGCGGCCGAAGAGACGGTGGGCCAACTCCATCCGCTCGTGCGGTTTGCGGCGAGCGTTGCGGACCATGAGCGGCTCGTGACCTACCCCGCAGTTGCTGCTCGGATCAGAGCTTCCGAGCTTCCATTCGCGATCGAGCCCGGAATCTACGCCTTCGCGGCCGCACGATGGACGTTCGCAGCTCTGCGCACGTCCGAACAGCTCTGGTTCGGTGCGGAGGAGGTGACCGGCGGCGGCGTGCTGGCCGAATCGGATGCGGAGCGACTCGTTGTGGCGATAGGCGAAAAGGCGGAGGACTGGCCGGCAGCTGCGGCGGAGGTCGATGCGCGCCGCGTGGCTGATCAGATAGAACAAGGGCTGCTGGTGCGCGCGATGGAGCGATTCGAGCAGGAGGCTGCCCGCATCCGCGACCAGAACGAGGACCGGGCCGACGCGCAGACACGAAGCCTTGAAGCGCACGTGGCTCAGCAGCGTGCGAAGTACGAGGACCTGAAGCGCCGCCACGAGCGTAGCGGAAACCGCGGGCTTGCTAAAGCCCAGGAAACCAATCTCGCTCGGCTCGAGACACGCTTCGAGCGGCAGCGGAAGCTGATCGAGAGCAAGCGGTCCGTCCGTCAGTCCTCCGATGAGGTCGGCGTTGGAGTTGTGTGGGTCGAGCCGTGAACGTGTCGCGCAAGCGTAGGCTGCCATGAAGGTCTTCGAGTGGATCAAGCGCCTCTTCCGAGGGCCCGCAGCTCCGCCGGAGAAGCCAGGTCAGCGAGAGGGCCGGCCAGTCTCTGCTGTGGTTCGACGTCCTGCGCGGCTCAGCGATCTGCTTCAGTTCGAAGAGAAGCCGTCAGGGCTCGAGGTCGACGTCGTCATCGGCCTTGACTTCGGCACATCCTCGGCCAAGGTCGCCCTCCAGACGCCTTACAAGCTCGGAGGCCAGGTGACTTTCGTCGATTTTGGGCCTCTCGCTCATCCGTCGGCCCGACATCTGCTGCCAGTGGCCCTCCATGTCTCTGTGGACGGCAGCTTGAGTCTGGAGAGACCGGCGGACCATCTCGAGACCCGAGGTCATCTGAAGCTGGAGCTGCTCGCGCGCGACGGACAGAGGAGCCCTCGCCGCGAGCAGGAGGGCAGCGCCTGGGCCGCAGCCTTTCTAGCGCTGACCCTCCGGGCAGCGCGTCGTCACCTTATCGAGACTCAATGGGAAGCCTACGGCCACGACAAGCTTCGTTGGTCGTTCAATCTCGGCATTCCGTCGGCAGGGTATGACGACGACGCGATCCGCGAACGCTTCCTGCTGGTCGCGCGTGCCGGGTGGTCGCTCTCGCTCCGTGGGACCGCGCCGACACTGGCGACCGCGACGGCCGCAGTCGAGCACGCTGCAAGCGGCCTCGGCGGCGGCGAGGATATCGACGTCATCCCCGAAGTGGCCGCTGAGGTGGTCGGCTACGCGCGGTCGCGGCGTCGCCGGGACGGCCTGCACGTAGTTCTCGACATTGGGGCGTCCACGCTCGATGTGTGCTCGTTCTCGCTCCATTCTAAACATGGGGACGACGTCTACTCGCTCCTCACTGCGGATGTCCAACTGCTGGGGCTGCTCGAACTCCATTCGAGGCGGATGGAGGCCGCTGGCGGGATTCCCCCGTTCGACGGCGTTCCCCGCGACCTCGTCCAACCGCTACCAGGGCCCGAGTCCATCGCGGAGGCCTCCATTCGGCGCGCAATCGCCCGCTGCGATGAGGCGTTTGCGGAGTCAGCACGGCAGGTTCTGGCCCGGACCCTACTGGACCTCAAGAGCCACCGCGACCCGCACGCCCCCGCCTGGCGCGAGGGGCTGCCTCTCTTCGTGTCCGGGGGCGGAGCCAGCTCAGAGGTCGTGGGCTCTCTAATCCGGGGGTCGGATGATATCGGGCGAAAGATCTGGGTCGACTATGCAGGCCTGCGCCGCCAGGCTTTTCCGTTCCCCGCCGAGGTCTCGCCGGGCGAAGGGTTGACCGATGGCGAGTTCGCACGTCTGTGCGTGGCCTTCGGCTTGAGCTTTCCGAGCATCAAGATTGGGACCATCGAAGCCCCGCAGCTTGTACCTGACGTCGAGATATCGCGGGGTGCGCGCGATTGGCAGCGGGCGTACGTTGACAAGGATCAGGTATGAATGGCCCCGAGAATCGCAGTAGGCGACGAGAAGACGCTCGTGATGCGAGAGACACGTCTGGGGGCGGCTCTCTGATGCGTCCGGTAGTAGGTGAGAACCGAGGCGCTATGCAAGACCTCCAGGATCTCCGCCTCATCGAGTCGATCGCGCCGCATCGGGCTGCCGAAATCCTTGGAAGGGACGAAGACGGCGAGTCGCGAGCGGACCTGCCGGGTCACGAGATACAACTGTTGAGGAGGGCCGAATGACGCCATCACTGGCTGCCGGGGTTCGGAGCGACCTGCTGGGATCCTTGCGCCTCGACGTCATCGGTCCCGAGACGGGCGGCCCATACGAGAAAGAGGGACTGCAGCAACCCCCGTCACGCTGGTATCTGACGGGTTTCCTCGTACCTTACGAGGCTCCGGAGGAGCAGCGGGAGGACGAGCAGGGGCAGGAGCAACTTGATCTCGGCGGTGGTGCTGGTGGGGTGGATGACGACGACGCGCCCGAATCAGCATCAGCCAGGAAGGCCTTCTTTCCGTCTTCGGTCGGTCTGAGCGTCCTGACTCCGAAGGGGGTGAAGCACCTCACGGCGCTCGTCGAGTGGGGCGACTACCGCCTCACGGAAGTGCGCAAGGAAGGGACACCGGACAAGCCTGCGGAGGTGCGCCAGCTCTGGGTACGCGAGCAGAAGCGCGTCGAAGTGAATCTGCCGCTGGGTGAGCTGGTCAAGGCAGTCCAGACCCCCGTGGCGGGGAGCGACGGCCTTCGGTTGTACACATCCTCGCGGAAGGTAACAGCAGCCATTGGTGGCCACGATGGCCTGCCCGCCGGCACGCGCGCGGTGTCGGTGTTCCTGGTCAACCACCGCAAACCTCAGGATGGAGAGGGCAAGGACGAGGCCTTCATCTTCCAGGCGCGACTGGCGCTCGAGCTAGCCAATGGCTTCGTCCCCAGGCCGAACCTCCGCGGTCTTCTCTCCGACGAGTGGGATGAACAGGTGGCGGATCTCCAGTATCGCGACGCGTTCGAGTTCGCCGTCGGTCATGGCGTGGCTGCCGAGGCGGTAATTGATCCTTCCGGCAACTGCACCGAGGTCGCGACAACCTGGCTCCCGACGGCCGAGGTGGAGAGGATCGAGCCGAGCGACATCCCCGGCTTGGAGCTGGGGATGGAAGCCCTTGCTGCGCTTCCATCCGCGCAGGCTGTGCAGGAAGCCGCTGGCGCAATCGTGAATCGATACGAGACATGGGTTACCGACCAGAGGGGGAAGGCGCCCCAGGATGGCCGGCGGGCCGAGGTGGCGACGCAACTCCTCAACTTGGCCGGATCGGTGGCTCGCAGAATTCAGACGGGTCTCGACACGCTGGACCAAGCGGACGTTCTCGAAGCGTTCCGGCTCGCGAACCGTTCGCTCGCGATGGCGCAGCGAAGGCGTGTGGCGCACATCACCGGGAGGGAGCCCGCATCGGTGGCTGCACCCAGGTGGCGGCCGTTTCAGCTTGCGTTCCTCCTGATGAACCTACCGGGCATCTCCAACCCCGCTGATCCCGACCGCGAGAAGGTTGATCTGCTGTTCTTCCCGACAGGCGGCGGCAAGACCGAGGCGTACCTCGGGCTGGCGGCATTCACACTCGTTCTGCGCCGTCTACGCAACCCAGGCTTACGGTCGGCAGGCGTGTCGGTCTTGATGCGCTACACGCTGCGCCTTCTGACCCTCGACCAGCTCTCGCGCGCTGCGACGCTGATTTGTGCGCTTGAGCTGGAGCGCCGAAAGGACGAACGACTCGGGCTGTGGCCGTTCGAGATTGGCCTCTGGGTAGGGCGTGGCGCAACGCCGAACCGGATGGGTAAGCAGGGCGAAGCGGACCAGGAGTCGGCTCGGAGGCGGACGATCGCATTCCAGAACGACGACCGGAAGCCCTCGCCGATCCCCCTCGAGAACTGCCCGTGGTGCGGGACGAAGTTCAAGGCTGTGTCCTTCAGTCTCATCCCCAATTCTGCGGAGCCGCGAGACCTTAGAGTCTCCTGCGTCAATCGACGCTGCGACTTCCGAGGCGACAGCTATCTCCCGGTCGTCGCCGTCGACGAGCCCATCTACCGTCGTTTGCCTTGCTTCCTGATCGCAACTGTCGACAAGTTCGCGAGTCTTCCCTGGGTCGGTCGGGTGGGCGCGCTCTTCGGCTGCGTGGATCGTTACGACAACGAAGGCTTCTACGGGCCTTGCGACCCCGGTTTCGGGAACCGGCTCGAGGCCAAGCCGCTGCCCCCTGACCTCATCATCCAGGACGAGTTGCATCTGATCTCGGGGCCGCTCGGAACCATGGTCGGCCTGTACGAGACGGCGATAGACGCTCTCTGCACCCGGGAGGCCGATGGCGATCGCGTTCGGCCTAAGGTGGTCGCCTCGACGGCGACGGTACGTCGGGCCGACACTCAGATCCGGGCGCTATTCGGTCGGCCGCAAGTCGAAGTATTTCCACCACCCGGCCCCGATCGGCGCGATTCCTTCTTCGCGCGAACGGTGTCCAGCAGCGAGAAGAGCGCCCGTCTCTACGTCGGTGTGGCGGCGCAGGGCCGCAGCCCGAAGGTGATGCTGCTACGCACCTATCTACCCCTGCTGTCGGCGGCCCAGCGTCTCTACGAGGAGGCTGGTGGTTCGAAGGACCCCTCCAATCCCGCTGACCCCTACATGACTCTGGTCGGCTACTTCAATAGCCTCCGCGAGCTGGGCGGCAGCCGTCGGATCGTCGAGGACGAGATTGGCGCACGCCTCGCGGGCTACGGGCGGCGGCTCCGAGAGGGAGAGGATCGTGGGCCCTTTGCGGATCGCCGGATCGACTATGACGTCGTCGAGCTGACCTCGCGGGAGCACACCAGCCGCGTCGCTGACGCCAAACGCCGTCTCGCCCTGCCATTCCCTGACAAGGAACGAGTGGACGTCGCCCTGGCAACCAACATGATCTCGGTGGGTCTGGACATCACGCGCCTTGGCTTGATGGTGGTCAACGGCCAGCCCAAGACGACCGCCGAATACATCCAGGCGACCAGCCGTGTCGGCCGCGATGATCAGAAGCCAGGGCTCGTAGTCACGCTCCTCAACATTCACCGCCCGCGCGATCGGTCGCACTACGAGCGGTTCGCGGCCTACCACGCATCGTTCTATCGCGCGGTCGAGGCCACCAGCGTTACACCGTTTGCGCCGAGGGCGGTTGATCGCGGCTTGGCTGCGGTCACCGTAGGTCTGGCTCGCCACGGCGAGCCCGCGCTGACCCCTCCCCTGGCTGCGGGTGCGATTGAGCTGCACCGGGCGCGGCTTGCCTTCGTAGCCGAGACGATTGCCCGCCGCGTCGAGGAGCACGCGCAGCTCGACCGCGCCGAGGCCGAGGAGCTGCGACAGAAGCTGCGCCAACGAACGATAGACCTTCTGGATCAGTGGACCAGGACCGCTGCTCTGCAGATGCAAGTGGCTGCCCAGCTCCAGTATGGCCACGAGGAGACCGCCCCTGCGTTGCTCAAGGACCCGCTCGAGCCTGGGTTCGCGTCCTTGCCACCTGAAGAGAAGAAGTTCCAGGCCCGGCGATCCCTGCGCGACGTCGAGGCGTCCGTGCCGCTGTGGGTGAAGCGGCTCGACATGACCGACGTGCCCGCGGAGGAGGAGGCATGAGCTCGCGGGCGAACGGGACGATCCGGCAGAGCCAGATCGTGACGACCTTTGGGCCAGGCGCGACCGTCGATCTGCCGGACCACGGCGTGATCGTCGGTGGACTCGAGTTCTGGGAAGGCGAGAAGACGCAGATATTCGAGGAACGCCTCGTCGGCAAGCTCGAACAGTTGCTCCAGACACAAGGTCTCAAGCTCTTCGCACCGCCGGTCGAGGTCGACGACCCTCGGGCACCGCGGCAAGGGATTACGGCATTTGTCTTTCCGGAGTGGTTCGTAGCCCAGTACGAGGACCGATCGCGAGGTTGGCGTGCCAGGCCGTTGGTGCACCGCCGTGGCCTGGAGAAGGGTAAGTTCCGTACGCCTGAGCGCAAGAATGTCCAGGTCGTCCCGATCCGCTTTGTCCAAGCCTGCAAGAACGGCCACATCTCAGACATCAACTGGCCACGGTTCGTACACCCACCGCAACAACAGTGCACGCGCCAGTTGTGGCTGGAAGAGCGTGGAACCAGCGGTGACCTCGCCGACGTGTTCGTACGGTGCGAGTGCGGTGCCGAACGCTCGATGATGCATGGCCGCCGGCCAGGGCCAGATACCCTCGGCTACTGCAACGGTGCGCGGCCTTGGCTGGGCCCGCAAGCTGCGGAGCCCTGCAAGGGTGAGAGCGGCAATCCGCAGCTCAACCACCTGCTCCTGCGGTCAGCCAGCAACGCGTACTTTCCACAGATCCTCCGAGTGATCTCGATACCCGATCAGGATCAGGCGCTCCGCGAGGCCGTCGCGAAGGTCTGGGACGCCTTTGGGCCGTTGATTCAGGGCATGGAACAGCTACCGCTGTTCCGCCAGAGTCCGGCCTTCGGACCGCTCATCCGAGAGTTCACCGACGAACAGGTCTGGCGTGAGCTTCAGCGCCGCCGGGGCGGTGCTACGGGCCCGTCGAAGACCATCAAACAGGTCGAAATCGAGACGCTGTTGTCATCCCGCGCCGAGGTCGGAGAGGACGCGCCAGTGGGTGCGGACTTCTACGCCCGCCGCTTCGCGTTACCTGCAGCGCCGTCGGGGCCAATGAGCCTCGTTGATCGCGTTGTTCTGTTGCATCGCGTGCGGGACGTAATGGCGCTGGTCGGGTTCACTCGCTTTGAGCCCGAGGTCCCAGACATCGACGGTGAGCTTTCCATGGGAGTGCGCCGAGCCGAGCTCGCCCGGGATCTCAGCTGGCTTCCGGCGGTCGAGCAACGCGGCGAGGGCTTCCTGCTTTCTTTCCGGAAGGACGCCGTCGACGCATGGGTTCGGAAGCCGACCGTCCAGGCACGCGAGAGGCAGCTCAAGCAGGGCTTCGATGCGTGGCTCCGGCAGCGGGGCGGAGGTGACCAACGGTTTCCAGGCCTGCCCTATGTTCTCCTGCACTCGCTGTCTCACCTTCTCATCACGGCTGTGGCCTTGGAGTGCGGGTACTCCGCCAGTTCGATCCGTGAGCGCATCTACGCAGGTCCATCGGGCTACGGGACCCTTCTGTCAACTGGCACACCCGACTCTGAAGGAACCCTCGGCGGGCTCGTCGCGGTCGGGCGGAGTGTCGTGCGCCACCTGGAGGGAGCACTTGAGCTGGGCAAGCTTTGCTCCAACGATCCTGTCTGCGCCCAGCACCGCCCAGACCAACTGCAGGAGGAACGGTTCCTTCAAGGTGCCGCGTGCCATGGCTGCCTCCTCATCGCCGAGACCTCATGCGAGCGCCGCAACGAGTTCCTCGATCGTGCCCTGGTCGTTCCCACCGTCGATTCGCTTGGAGCGGAGTTTTTCCCGGAGGAAGAGTGACCCGGGCGTTGTCCACCCTCACGGCCGCCGATCTCCGCGCGATCACGGACGCCGCTAGGTCGGGTGCTCTGACGCGGCCGTATTCAAGCGTCGCAATCGGTCGGCTCCTTGGTTCACATCGAGCTCAAGACGCCGCCCTGGAGCTTGAGGCCTTGGGTCTGGACCCGCCACAACTCGGCATAGCTCTCGGCCTGTTGGCGCGTGAACGGTCGGCGCTGGTGTCGCACGCCGACCGGGTCGAGCTCGTCTGGACTGGTCCCGAAGTCCAGGGATCGGGGAGCCGAGATACGGGTGTCGTTCTTCGGGAGCTGTTTTCCTCGGCCGAATCGAGCGTCCTGGTCTCAGGGTTTGTGGTTTACCAGGGACGAAGCATCTTCGAAGCCCTTGCGCGCCGAATGACGGAGCGCTCCGAGCTGCGGGTGCAGCTCTTCTTGAATATCCCCCGCGAATTCGGCGACGCCCGCCCTGAAGCCATCCTGGTCAAGGAGTTCAAGGACTCGTTCGCTTCCTCCCAGTGGCCCGGGTCGCGTCTTCCGGAGCTGTTCTACGACCCGCGGGCGCTCTCCCAGGTGCGGGAAGGTCGTACGTCTCTTCACGCGAAGTGCGTCGTCATCGACGACCGCCGCGCCTTCGTGACGTCGGCCAACCTCACCGAGGCCGGCCAGGAGCGCAACATCGAGGCTGGCGTGCTCCTGGATGATGTGACCTTCGCGCGTAGCCTTCGGTCGCAGTTCGACACGCTCGTGGACGTGGGCGACTTGCGACCAGCGGAGTGATGTCCTCAAGTGGGTTCTCGAACTGTGCCCGCTGTCGGCTAGGAGAACTCCAGGTCCATGGCCCTGCGCATTGACTACGAGGCCGATGGGTTTCCGGCCGGGGGGCCGATAGCGAACGGATCAGGAACGCTCCACACGTCTTGGGACGAAGTGCTTTGGGCTGCTGTCACGGTTGGCCGTCCGAACCGCCAGTACGTGTTTAGTCACGGGCTGGCCTCGACATTCGAAGCGTTGTTTAGATGGTCACTTGTTCGCATGGCCCTTGAGCAGAGTGGACCGACGGCAACGCGTCTGCGGCGGACAAGCGCCGCCCGCACGCTCGATCCAACAGAGAAAGGCGCAACCAGCTACTTCTTGGGCCTCGCGATCTGTAAGCTGTTCGCCGCGAAACTGTTGGACGCGCCATGGCTTCTGCATCTTGACGTGTTTCGCCCGCTGCTGAACCCGGTTCTGACTGGGCGGTCCAGGCCGGACTCAACGCCTGATTGGCGTGAATGGCGCGGTACCGGCGTTTCAGATCGGCGCGATCGCCTATCTAAGGAATGAGATCCTTCATTTCTTTTGGCGGGATCCGGCCGCCGATCCACTGAGGGTCAAGAGACCCATCAAGGTCAACGTGGAGGCGGACGCATGGCGCCTATACTATGCGCCCCTCATTGATCTCATCCGCTCTGGTGACGGCTACTTCGAGCGGATGCAGCGTGAGCCTGTACTGATGCCGGTAGAGAGCGCGGACATCGAGCTCGGAATCCATCCCGCAGTCCTCCGTTTGATCGTCGCTTCGAATTGGGCGGAGATCCGCGGTCGCGGATGGTTCTCCACTGGCCAGATCGCCCCCGGGGGGCCGTTTCAGGCGGATGGGGTTGCCGTAGTGGCGGGCCAGAGTTGGCAGCAGCCGTTTAAGGAACCGCGCCAATGACCAGCGGAATGTGGTTTGAGTCGCGTAAAGGTCACTGGCACGCGCGACCTTGTTGCTTCCTGTCTCGCAGCGCCAGACGGGGTGCTGGTTGCCCAGCGGACGTCATGCGGACCTCAGTCATCGGCGTGACGACTAACGCGTTACCAGTTTCCCGGACGCGATACCACCACAGCATCCACGACGCCCCGCAGCTTCCGTAAGCCGTCGGCCAGTGTCGCATGATGCTGAACGGAAGCAGTCGAGTCCCAGACGAACGCGAGAATGTGGTCAAAGCCGTTGTCCTCGCTAAGGTACAGGCTCGCGTCCTGCGCGACGCCTCCAATGGTGTCAGCGAGGTCTGCCTGGGCCGCTCCGTAGAGGAACTTCACCTCAATGATCAGGCGCAGACTGGGGATCGCCAAGTCGACACGCGGGTGCTTGTAGCCGATGGAACGCAAATACTCTTCGTCCTTCAGGTCGGAGAACACTGGTCGCAGGAGCGCCCACAGCAGGGCTTGGACATGGTATTCCGTCGGCAAGTCCCACTTCTGGGGGACCAGGCCCTCGCGCTTCGTCCTCGGCGTCTTCTCCCTCGGCCAGCGCTTCAAAGCGGCAGGTACAGCCTCCAGCAAACGGGCAACGTCTCCGACGGTGGGCCGAGGGAGTTCGATGGTCGCCTCGAACGCGAGGAGTCGGGCGAGCGCCGCGAGCCTGACGACGGCTCGCTCATCCGGCTCGACGCCGAGGTCAAGGACCTGAGAGAGTGCCACGCTGCGGGTCTGCTCGGAGGACTGCGCATACCCCTTGCCATCCAGAGCGACCACCAGGTCGGCAGACACATCGGCCCACCCACCGGCTGGGTCGACAAGATTGGCCGCGGCCGTCAGCATCGATAGTCGCCAAGCGTCGGTCTCCAGGGAGGCAGCCTGGCGGGCGAGATCTCGGACCCAGGCTGTGGCCTGGGAATCGGTGGGGCGTGCAGCCCTGACTGCAATCGCTACCGTCAGGATGGCCAAGGGATCTCCTTCGAACCCTGGCGTACGGTTCGGCAGGAAGAACTTCCTGGCCATCAGCCAGACGAGACCCTTCTCAAACCGTTCATCGTCCTCGCCCAACGCCGCCGCCAACCCGGCGAGGGCGACGTCCTGATACCGCCAGACGCCTGGGTTTGGGCTGACGCAAATCTCCTGTTCGGGACCGGGCGCGCCGAGCCAGCGCCGCAGCAACCCAACTAGCGGCTGAGACGACGCGATCGCTGCCCGCTCCTGGAGCGTTTCGAGCGCCAGCGACAGGAGCGGGCGGCTCAAAGGAACCATCGCGTTCGGCCGATCGGGCCAAGGATGTTGTCGGCCGACCAACCGCTTACATCCTGCAGAAGCCGCAGCTTCTCCGCCATGAGTTGCGAGTAGAGGATGGTGATGGGCATCGGAGCTGGGAAGAAGCTGCGCCAGGAGTGGCATGAAAACGCGAAAGCCTGCCGCGCGATGTAGGTGAGATCACGGAACGATGAGTCTCGGTGCAGGTTAAGCAGTACAGGCCGCGGCAGCCCATCGGACGCTTGCTTGACCTCGACAGCGCCCTTGAAGGCGAGCAACACCTCATGACCTGACAGCTTGAGGCTTAGACCTCGCGGTGGTGCCATCACTCCTTTCTTGGTTCCGCGGGGCGCCGGAGCGCCCGGCTGCGCCTCGTCAAACGCGAGGAACGGGTGGTTGTCGGCGAGATGGACGAACGCGAAGTCCGCGTGGGGGAAGCCGATATCCCGCATCAGCGCCTTGACCGCATCGACCTCGGCATCCTTCAATGGCTTGAAGGCGTGAAAAACCAAGCGTATCGGCTCGGCATGCTGCCAGTTTTGCTCCTGCTTGACCTCGTCCACAGCTCTACGGATGGCTCGCAACATCTCATCGGCGTATTCCGAGAAGGGCACTGCCCGCGTGCGGCTCTCGAGCAGGTATCGACCGTCTCCCGTAAACACAGTGGTGATCCCGACCAGCCGCTCGCGTCCCCCGAAACGTGATGCGCTCGTCTCATAGCTGCCCAACCCGATCACCAGTTCGTGCGCGACCATCTGGTCGGCGGGAAGCAGCCACGGTACACCGCCCAGCTTGGCGTACGTTGCTAGGCCGATGTTGTTCAGCGTGTAAACCAGTTGGTCCGGCGGTTGCTCGATGGTCTCCAGCTCGACATCTTGCACGCCGACGTTCCGGCCAAGGAAGAACGCCTTTGTCACGAGGTAGGGGTTCTGATCTCCCGCCAAGGCGTGCATGGCCTCCTCGATCTGCACGAGGGCAAGGTTCCAGCGCTTCCCCTGGTCTGTGACGTGCTCGAGCGCCTCGACGCACGCGGCGCGGTAGTCTTGGGCCGTCGGTGACTTGGACTGAAAATAGCGCACGTAGGGGCGTTCCAGAGCAAACCGCCGCAAGAACCCGACCTTGTCGGGCATGCCATTCAGCAGCCGTTCGACAAACTTCTCCACGCGGCCCTTGGCCCTCGCCTGGCAGATCACGGCGATGTTGAGGTTTTTCGGCGTGAACTGGTACCGATCGCACGGGCCAAACTTGTCGAGGCCACCCTGGTTCCATCGCTGGGTCTTTCGGCCGCCGACGTCGAAGATCAACTCGGGCTTTTCGATAACTTCAAACGGGGGGAACCTCGGACGCTTCGACGCCATCAGGCTGCCGAACTGCGCGTGCAACCCGGGTGCCAAGACAGCCGTCTGGGCCCTGAGGTGCTCGAACATCCGCTGGATGCGCCGCAGGCGGTCAGGACCGGACGCTAGCTCAGCCCTTCGAGTGTCGAGCCTACGAAGAGTCTCGTCGGCGAAGGTGGAGGCAAGCGCCCGGACGGCACGCTCAAGGTTCTCGAATCGCGGCTCAAGGAAAGCCTCGTTGGCGGGAATTACGTTGAGTCCTTCGACGTGGTCGTCCAGTAGCAGCTCGCCGTTCGATGCTTCCTTTACGCGCCCCACAAGACTGCGACGGGGAAGCAGACGCTCGTCGTCCTGGACATCCGTCCGGCGCACATACAGGCCAGTCGCGTCGAAGCCACTGGTCAAGAGTTCGGCGACGGACCCGTCCAGGATCACCCGGGTATGGACCTCGCAGACGAGGGCAACGTCGCGGCCCCCGTCCCCTCGCTGGAAGAGGCGATCGTCGAAGTCGAACACCACGCGGAGGCCTAGCCAATCCGGCAACGTCGCGCCCGACGGAAGACTGGCGTGCAGCAGATCGTCTTCTGGCCGGATCGAGAGCAGGACGATCATGTGCCTGCGCCGAGCAACGGGACGGCCTACGCCAAGCAGGTACTCGAGAAGCCATTCGCGCACAAGGGCGGCAACGAGATGCGGCGCGTCTCCAGCCTTCACATCGGCGCGGTCCCCTGGCGGGTCAGCGTCAGTCCGTGCGACCACGTCCAAGGAATCGCCACCTGCCCGTCGGACGAGGTGCACGCCTCGGTGTTCACGCCGGAGGCGGTTGAGGTCCTCTGGGGTCGTGAACGGCAACCGGCCAACGCGTAGAGCCACATCCCGATCGAAGCCGACGGGTATCGCATTGAGCGTGAGGGCCGCAGCCATCAGTTGACGCTCCGCTCCCGCCACCCCGGCCAACAGCCTCTAGCCGTTCTGGAGGAGGCGCCGGCTTCGTGCCCGCTGCACCTTCTTGTAGACCGGCTCACCGAACAATGCCTCCTCGAGTGTCCTCCATTTGACCTTTCCGAGCGAACCCGCTGGGGCGTATCCGAGGAACTCAGCTCTTTTGGCCAACGCTGTGTAGCTCATCGTGGTGCGAGTGTGATGCCGCAACCGAATAAGCGCTTCAGGCGTGCACTCGCCCACCCCGATATGGAGTTCGGCCATGGCTTCCGCGAATTCGGGCTCGGGGAAAATGAGCTCGGCGGCGAAGACCTCTGCCCCGATCTCGATGGGCTCGTTCTCTGAGGATCGTTCCTCTCGGCCGAGCGCTCGTGTATCGCAGGGGGAAAGGGCCAGACCCCGATCGACAAGATGGTGCTTCAGTTCGTGCGCCATGGTGAAAATCATGGGCTCCGGGGGCGGCCCTTTGACCAGCATCACAGTTGGGCCGAGATCGTCGTTGAAGTAGGCACCTCGCAAGTGGCGAAACTTGTGGTCCCAGAGGTCAATCCTGATGCCCTCCTTCCGATAGATCCGGCGCAAGTCCGATTTCAAGACCCGAGGTGTGTCGAGACCGTTCGCGGCTCGCACTTGACGAGCGAGGCGTTTGAGCCGCTCATAGTAGGCCGTCCGCGTCATTAAGCTCTTCTCTTACGCCCTGGTCGCGGCTTCTCACCGCCAGAGTAGAGACTACGTGCTCGCCGGAACTCGGCGTAACGCCGGAGTTCCTCCAGGTCTGGCTTGGACAGCTGCTGCGCGGCCCGCAGGAGCGCTGACACCTCGTCGTTCTTCGGCGAGTCGTCGGGCGGGAAGAAAGCGAGAATCGAGACACCGAAGAACCGCGCGAGTTTGTCTAGGTCAGCGAGGTCGGGCCGGTTGGTCGCCGTTTCCCATCGCGAAATGGTGTTGGACGCGACGCCCAGCGCGGTGGCGAGAGCCTCTTGGGAGATCTCGCCGTCCCCGTAAGACATCCGAAGCTCACGGATGCGCTGGCCGACTTGTTCGAACAGGTCCATCAGGGGCTCCTCCTGTCATCCCAAAAAAGGATGGCATTATCCGCGGCATGTTGACACTGCCCATTTCCGGAGTGTATCCTGAACATGGACGGCATTTCAACGCCGCACGGATAGTCCGACCCCGTCCCACGGAGAAGCACATGTCCAAGAAGGATCAACACGTTGTTCGCCGGGATGACGGCTGCGTGGGGAAGGGAACTCGCGCGACACGTCCCACCACACCACGCAGCAGCAGGCCTATGACGCGGCCCGAAAGATTGCCCAACACCAAGGCTACGAAGTCGTCGTGCACGGGCGGGATGTTCGGATTCGAGATTCGGACAGCTTCGGCTTCGATCCGAATCCGCCCAAGGACGAGAAGCACTGAGCAGCAAGATCCGAAAGGTGGTGATGGAATGCCCGAGTATCCGATCAGGCCGATGCCGCCTGAGGTCCCTCAGCGGCCGCCCTTCGACGTACCCCGGCCTCAGCCGCCGGAGCGGCCGCGGCCTCCGTTTCAGCCCCCAGTGAAGAAATAGCACTGCGATCCCAGGCTGGGTGTCCTGGGGATGCACCTACCAGCTCCCTTGCCGAACGATGAGCGTCCTATTTTCACCGTTGGACCAACAGCTGGTTATCCGCCACCATTCCTCCTCACATGACGAATGTGCCAGCCTAGAGGGGTGTTGGCGGCGGCGAGAAACCGCGGAAATCTAACGGGCGCCGACGATCACTGGGTGCGGGAGGGGGTGGCCGCGGCCAGGAGGCGTTCCTTTTGGGTGACCAAGGACCGCAGCTTTCCGGCGAGGTGGTGGACGTAGTCTGAATCGGGCGAGGTGTCGAGGACCTCGTCGATGGCGGGGACAAAGTAGTAGAGGGTGCGAATGACGTCGAGCCTGCGCTGCTGAGGACTGCGGATAGCCCATCGCGCGGCGGCGATGACGAAGGCGGCCCACACGACCCGCAAAGGGACGCGGCGATCGTAGAGGGCGGCAGCGAGCTTCCGGTCGCGCCGGCTGGCCCGGAGCGGGGTGCCCGGCAGGCGGACGTAGTTTTGGACGACGGCGTTGACGTAGGCCTGCCGGGCCGTGGTCACGACTTCTTTTTTCTGCGCGCCGCGGCCTCCTTCTGGCTTTCGTGGACGCGATAGCTCTCTCCCTCGATGAGGGTGACGTCGGCGTGGTGGGTGAGCTTGTCGAGGAGGGTGGCGATGGAGGTGGCGTTGGGAAAGACGGTGTTCCAGTCGCGGAAGGCGAGGTTGGTGGTGATGAGAATGGAGCGGCTGGGCAGATCCTTTGCGCCGGGTCGTTCGTACCGTCGGTCGACGACCTTGTAGAGGAGGTCGGCGGCGTGAGAGTCGTAGGACAGATATCCGACCTCATCGATGGCGAGCAGATGCGGCCTGGTGTAACGGGCGAGGCGGCGGCGTAGGGTCTCGGGCGAGCACGCGCGCAGATCCTCGATCAGCTCGGCGGCGGTCGTGGACAGGACCGAGAAGCCGGCGAGGACGGCCTGGTGGGCGATGTTTCTGGCGATCATGGTCTTGCCCAGGCCGTTGGTGCCGATGAGCGCGAGATTGCGGCCCTCGCGGATGAATTCGAGGGTGAGCGCGCGCTCGATGAGGTCGCGCTCGACTTTCTTGGGCCAGTTCCAGTCGAAATCGGCGATCGGCTTGAAACGCCCGATGCGGGCCCTCTGTCGCCGGCTCTCCTGGCTGCGCCGGCTCTTGTCGATCTCTTCCAGTCGTGCGATCTCCTCCAGGATCTGTACGGGCGAGAGACGGTTCTTGGTGGCGCGGGCCAGGAAGTCGTCGAGGGAACGGCCGATGGCCTGCAGGCCGACCTTGAGCAGGCGCCCGGCGAGGTCAGCCGCGTTCGTCATCGTCATCGTCGTGGCGAGAGAGCTCATCGTAGGTCTCCGAGGAATGAGGTTTGACGTAGAGGTCCTTGAGATCGGGCCGGCGAGAGAGGTCAACGGGCAGACTCAGCTTTCGCTGCGACGCCCGGCGGCGTTTGGCGAGGATGAACGCGATGGAGCTGACGCGCGGGGTTTGCCTGGCCAGGGCCTCCTCCACGGCCGCGCGGAGCTCTTCGGCTCCGTAGTCGTCGAGAAGCAGCAGGAGCTTCTGAGTAATGCTGGAGACCGACTCGCCCCGCCTGAAGCCCGCCTCGATAAAGGCCTCCGCGGCAGGGACGGCGCCAATGAGCCGGGCATTAGGGGTGGACCCATGCGCCTTTTGCTTCTCGGCCAGCAGGGCCTCGACATGGGCAGGGTCGTCGATCCTGCGGTGGCGATCGTAGGACCGGCAGTGGCGAGCCACCTCGAGGGCGCCATCGAGGATGCGCACCGTGGTCTCGGACGCGACCAGGCTCAGGGGGCGTCCGACGGTGCTGGGCAGGATCGAGTAGTCGTTGAGATCGAAGCGGACGTAGATCGTCTTGTAGGAGCGGACGGGGATGACGAGGTCGGCCTCGAAGGCATGAGCAGGCAGCGTGAGCAGGTGCGCGGCCTCCTCACGGAAGGCCTCGACTACCGCCTTGCGGTCGTCTCCGGGCCAGCGGCGACTGCTGGCCACTTCGTCCCGCCACACGAGCGCCTGGCGGTTCAGGTCATCGAGGGTCGTGAACGAGCGTGCCGCGAAGAACGAGTCGCGTATGTACCGCACGCTCCGCTCGACCGCACCCTTCTCGTTGCCTCGCGCCGGCCGGCACGCCCGAGGCGAGAAGTGGTAGTGAGACGCCAGCTCGAGCAGACGGAGATTGAAGCGCACGGCATCCCCGTGCCGTTCGCTGACCGCCGAGCGCAAGTTGTCGTAGAGCAGATGACGAGGGACCCCCTGAAGGTCCGCGAATGCGTACACGTGCCCACGCAGGAAGTTCTCCATCGACTGATCCAGGAAGAACCGCAGGAAGATCCATCTCGAATACGTGAGCGTCAGGATGAAGGCGGAGAGGGCCCGGCGAGCGGCGCCGATCGCGACGTGGCCGAAGCTGGCCCAATCCACCTGGGCCTCCTCCGCCGGAAACGTCCGACGGCGCAGGAAGGCCTCGCACGGGGTGGGACGCAGCTCCGCCACCTTGTCCCGCACCTGGCGCACAGACAGCGTGCAGCCCCGCTCGCGAAGCATGTGCCAGAGCCTCGTCGCCCGGAGCCGCGGATATTTCTCCAGCATCTCGCGGACGAAGCCCACGTACGGGTCGAATCGGCTCGGCCGGAGAGCCGGCTGCGCGCGCGATTCCTCCCGGAGCGCTCGTTCCACCGTCTCGTGGTGCAGCCCCAGCTCCGTCGCGATCGTGCCCACCGGCCACTGCTCGGCGTGGTGCAGATGCCGGATCCGGGCTACCGTCTCGAGATCGATCACGCCTTCCTCCTCTCGGAAAGTCGATGAAGGGACCCGATCGTCCGCAGACCATGCAGACGACGACCCCAGCCACGACCAGCGCTGCGCTCGCCACCTCCGGCGAGCGCAGCTCCGCGAGAGTAAGAAACGCGATCCGACCGTGTGAAGACTGGTCCGTCACGCCGACGAGCTGGCAGCCAAGGCGCTGGCGGTATTCCCTCTGGAGATCAGCGTGGTCCTGGCGGCCCAGCTCGCTCTGCTGGTGACGGCGGTTCGATGCACGACGGCTCTCCATCCGTGCCCCACGACGACACCGCGGCCCGCAGTATCGGTGTCCGCGGTAGCACGACGCGCAGATCGCGAAAGGCGCCCAGCACCGCCCGCACGTCAGCAGATACAGGACGACGCTGGCCAGCAGCCGCTTGCCCACACATTCTCCAGACGAATGGACAAGCTCACCCAACGGTGGGATGCTCTCCGCGTCACACCCGCTTGTCACACCCAGCCCCGGTCGGGCCGACACCCGCCGGGGCTTTCATTCGTCGGGCGTGACGATACTCAATTTCTCCGCTGGTGCGGGAGACGCGGCTTCGCCGCGGATGATGATTGGGATCAGTTCAGGGGGGAGACGTCAGAATTCCGCGGCTCTCGGCCGCCGTTCACAAGGGGTCATTGTCGTGCGTCGAAAAGTTGGTTACAGGAAATAAATCGAGTCCCAGACGACAAATGAGTCGGCCTGGTATTTCAGGAGATCGAATGGCTATCCTCGCGCCGCAGTTTGCAGACGCCCTCAGACGAGTCGAGCCCCAAGCCCGCGACAAGAAAAACGCGGCAACCGCCCACAGCGAGGTCCGCGAGGCCCTGGAAGGGGATCCTGAGCTGGTGGAGATGGGGATCGATACGATCCTGATCGGCTCGTACGCCCGGCATGTCTCAATCCGGCGCATGCGAGACGTGGATGTCTTCTCTAAGTTGCCGAGTGCTCCGGACGACCTAAAGCCGAGGCCGCTCCTGAAGACATTCGAGAGGGTCCTAATCGATGCCTTCGGCAAGGAGCGCGTCGAGCCCCAAGATCGATCAATAACGGTCGGTTTTCCCGACTACGACTTGGGCGTGGATTCGGTGCCGGCGCGAAGCAAGAGCGATCACTGGGAGATTCCCGATCGCACCGAGCGTGGAGGCGGGTGGGAGGAAACGAACCCAGAGCGACTTGGCACGCTAGCCACGGCCAAGAATGACAAGCACGACAGCCTCTACGTACCTGTGGTGAAGCTGATCCGACAGACGCGCCGCGCCAACCTCGGTGAACGGCCGGGCGGGCTCTACTTTGAGATCCTCACTTATCACGCCTTTGACCGCCGAGGGGCGACCGGCCCGAGTGTCGCCGAGTACTATTGTTCAGCGTTGCGCGGGGTGGTGACCGAGTTGGAGGTCGCAGTCGCGCAGGGACTAGACGACCCAACGTTGCCGAGTGCGAAAATCAAGACACGAGCGACCCGTTCCGAGTTGACTACCGCTCTCGAGACGTTCCGGAAGCTGTCGGTCTCCGCGGACGCCGCGCTCGCTGACGATGACCGCTGTCGCTCCGCCAAGGCATTCCAGGTCATCTTCGGCAAGAACGACGACGGGGACCTTGTCTTTCCGATGCCCGATGACTGCGAAGACGATGGAACGAAGCGTGGCCCCGCCGTAATCATACCTGGGGATCGACACGTGCCGGCGGGTGATGGCCGCTTCGCGTGAAGGAATGGCGGCTGGCGCTCGTCCGCGCCAGGGAGGAGTTCATCGAGGGTATGACGCGCCGCGGGTTCCGCCTCGATGCCACCGCTGGGGTCCTGCGGGGCTCGGTCGAAGTCCCCGGACACGGTTCGCGCTCGCTTGAGATCTCAATCCCAGACGGCTTTCCATTTCAGCGTCCAAGAGTCCGATGGGCCGAACCGCAGCCTACGATCTCATGGCATCGGGAGCGCGATGGAGCCCTCTGCCTGTGGCCGGCTGACGCTCGGCACCCGTGGCTGGACGCCGACGCACTACTGCGGCGGGTCGTCGAGTGGTTCGTACGAGACGCAACAGGCTGGAGTGGCGACGAACCAGATCTCGACCTAGAACGGTACTTCGATCGTGGAGATGGACTCGTAGTCTACAAGAACATCGAGCGACTTGTTGGTCACCGTATCCGGATACAGCCGCGCGGACCGGTCATTCAGGTTCTGGGAATCGCCCCCGAAGGGAAGAAGAATTGGCATGGGGTGAGCGGCTTCGATGGAGGCTGGGCTGCGAGTTTAGGCGAGCTCGAGACACCAGTACACGACTGGAAGACCGTCGCACACGCCTTCGGCGGCAATGCGGACCGCGTCGCTGAGGAAATCCACAAGGGAAAGGGGCATCTGCTCCTTCTGCGCTATACGCGGCGGAACCACACAGGCGCGATTGCGCTCCATGCGACCAGGGGCGGGCCAGTGAAACTGCGAGCATACGAAGCCGCAGACGCGAGTGCGCGCACCCTTGAGCTACGTGCCGGCCAAGCGGCGCCACTGCTCGCGACCCGTTCAGTCGCAGTCGTCGGAATCGGCGCAGTTGGTTCCTTTCTGGCCGACTTGCTCGCGCGAAGCGGTGTGGCCCGGCTTCATCTCCAAGATGGACAGGTGCTGCGCCCCGGCAACTGTGTTCGCCACCTAGCAAGCTTGAATCTGGTGGGGTGGAACAAGGCCCAGGCAGTGAAAGAGATGCTCATCTCGACCCGCGGTCTGGAATCGCGCCGTGTGACGATCGCCTCTGCCTCGCTGACAACCCCAGATGATGCGCACGAACTACTCCGCCGGCACGACCTGGTTATCGATGCGACGGCGTCTGGACTGGCAAGTTCTATGTTGGGGTTTCTCAGTGAGGCGACTGGACGCCAGCTGCTCAGCGTGTGCGTCCAGCGCGACGGTGGCATCGTACGCTGCGATCGCTGGCCCTTGTGCGAGGGCGAGAGTCATCTCCCACCGGTGCCTCCGGTCACGCCGGGTTCAACGCTGCGGGAGGCGGGGTGCGGCGACGCCGTCTCGTCGACGCCTCCCGCGGCGGTAATCGCTGCTGCGGAGCTTGCCTGCCGAATGACGTCGGACATACTCTCGGGGACAGGAAGGCTGCCGGCGAGCATGGTCCATGTACTCACTCCGCAACCCGACCCCCCGTACGAACGTGTCGGCATTCTGGCGTAGGTTTCTGCGGTCCTTGCAGGGTGATAAGAGGGAGTGCTGCATCCCAGTCGGCGTGCTGGCCGGAGGTAACGCCGCGGCCGAAGCGGCTTTGCCGCTGGAAACGGGCGGAATTCTGCTCGGCTGTCGAGTGGGTGGTTCGGTGAGCGTCGCGCGATTCCTCGAAGTCCGAGATCCATGGGCATCCCCATCGTCCTACCGGAGGGACCACGCCAGCGCTGAGGGCATTCTGGCAACGGAGTTGGGAAGGCTAGGCAGCGAGCCGTCTCTCGGCTACGTCGGCGAATGGCATTCACATCCGCTCCCTTGTGCAGCTAGCCGCCAAGACCAGCGCGAGATCGCGCGCATCTCCGAGGGCACGTCGAGTCCGATCGTCTTGATCGTACTAACCCCCCACGCGACAAAGGACGGATGGGTAGCGGAGGCTTGGATCGCAATGGGCGGAACGTCATCGCCCGCCCTGATCATTGGCGGAGAAGCGATCCGCGATAGCTCGTAAGACCGCCGGTACGGCTGAGGAGGGTCACGGGGCCGCCTGCCATGGTACGAGCACTGGCGCGTTCTCGCCGATCACGTAGTCCATGGCGGCCTGAGGCAGGGTCCAGTCATACCCCCTGACCGCCTCTACGAGTGCCGCTGGGAGGAACCCAGGGCGGGGCGGATACCGGAGCAGCCGACCGCCAAGCACTATAAACAGCTCGCTCATGTCCGTTCCCGTAGAGGCGAGCTTGTCGTAGCGGGCGTCGAGATGGCCACGGAGCGGAGCAACCTCTACGATGACCCTCTCACCCAGCAGAAGATCGATGTGCTCGACTGTCGAGATGGTGGCGGCCCGGCAGAGCTGCAGGTACCAGATGAGGTAGCGTCGGAACCTACGCTCCGCCAGATTCTCGATACGATCTCCCTGTTCGGAGCGGTCGAAGGCTTGGATGCATCGGATCGCCGATGTGATGTGCGCAACCAGATCGCCGCGAGGGTTCCCCGACATCCGCGCCGCCACGCGCGCCAAGGTGCCGATTGCCACCGCGTCAGCGCGGTAGTCGACCTCTTCAATGGCCAGGCCGGCGCGTCCGACCTCCCGGTAGTTCGTGGACCGGATGTTCTGGTCGAAGTGCCATACCTCATGGAACAGGAGTTCAGCACCCATCCGTCGGAGATCGGCTGGATCAATCCCGCGTAGCGCTTCCAGCAAACCACGACCAATACTGAGGCGCCCTTGCAGAATATTCAGGTCGAAAGCGGTACCTTGGGCTTCGTCCGAGAGGTCGATTCCACGGAGATGCTTCAGAAACGCACTTGCCTCAGCCCGGGCAACGAAGGTAGGGACGTCTCTCTCCTCGACGGCATCCATGGCGCCCCTTATGCCATCGCGCAACAAGGCCAGGACCGCGTTGCGGTCCTTCTCGTCTTCCGGTTCCAAGCTCAGCGCTCGAGGAGTCGCTCCGCGCCACGGCAGGCGTAGGGCATCCTCGTACTCGCCAGTTCGGAAGTTTGGAATGAGCACATCGCGAAGCATGTTCGCGTTGATCGCACGCCCAGCGAGAAAGGCGAGGTGTGCCGGCCCGGCAACGAATAGGGCTATGCCTTCCGCGTGAGGGTAGGCGCCAGGCAGCTGCGAGACGACCTGCGCAAGCTCTTCAGCTGCGCGCCCGGCATTCTCGCCAGTCAGGTACTCTGGGCCGCCAGTCCGCAACTCGACAATGCCAGCCAGATCGTCGCCACGGGCGACTACGAAACTCCTGAGGGCATCGCGTTGAGGGGGCGTCCCCAGAGTCGAAACGAACACTGCAACCCGGCCGGTACTCTCGGCGGGGGACGATGCGAGATCTGTCCGGACGTCGAAGAAGACAGCGGGATCGTTAGCCGTTGCCCCCGTGGTCACGATGTCCCAGACACCATCCTTTCGGCGGTTCAGAAGGACGGGCGGTGTCGCCCAGGCCGAAAGCTCCGAGCCCAAATGCGCGAACACCGGAAGTGGGGCTCGGCCGGCGATCCAGAACTCCGGTTGCTCACCCTCGGGACGCATCGCCCGCGCTGCTGTTACCAGACGTACCACGGCTTGGGCGATCCCGTCCCAGTGGACCTGCCCGCGCTCGTTCCCCGGCCGCGTGATCCGCTGGGCGCCGAAGGTAGTCAGCGTGAGAGGCGGGAGCTGAGCTCTACCCGCCGGCAGGCGACCGGCGATGTCCTCGATTGCCATCGCATCATCGAGGTCGATAAGAAGAACCTGGATCGGTGGCGGCATCTCGCTCGCTTACATGATAGGCCGCACCGGATGGAGGAAGGGCCACTGGAGATCCCGACGGCCGTCGGCCAAGCTCCCATTCCCCAGCGCGGTTCTCCGAGGCGCTACCCCTTCGCCAGGCTTCGCGCGAACGCGATAGCAGGCCTCACCCCCTTGGCCGCTCGCAGTGCCTTCACGCGTGCCTTCTGCCTTGGCTTGAGGCTCCGCAGGTGGCCCATGTACTGGCCCTGGAGCTTGAGGGCGGCGCGTCGCTCGGCGGAGAGTCTGAGGAGACGTCCGCGGCGGGACGGGTTCTCGGGCCCGGCTGTTGCCGCTTGGAGTAGCGGTGCGAGCCGCTGGACGGCGCGAGCAATGGAAGCAAGCCCCGTGCAAATCGCACGGATGTCTCGGCCGATCGATTTGCCGCGAGGCTTCCTCACGAGGCTACCTCCACGCTGTTGGCGGCGGATGGTAGCACGTGGCAATCGTCCTCCTGGCCTCGCCAACAGGCCCCGTCGGGGCGCCAATCAGCGAGTCTTCGGTTCCACAAGGTTCCGCAGGGTTTCATGGCGTTCCCCGCCGAAAATAGACAAGAAATAGACAAATCCGCTGTTCAGCGGATTCGGCGTCCTGCTAAGTTGTTGCTGGAGTTGGTGGAGCTGGCCGGGATCGAACCGGCGACCTCGTGAATGCCATTCACGCGCGCTCCCAACTGCGCCACTGGCCCTTTCGGGGGGGACGGACGAAACACCAATCTTAACGCAAGCGTTCCGGGCGGTCAAAGCAAAGGCGCGCGGAATCGTGCGTATACCGCGGGCTGGGGCATTCGGCCGAGCGGCAAAAGCGATACACGCGGGCGACGGGGCTGTACAAGTTTGGGGTTGTCTTCGTTGTACATCGTGCTTGCGTCGCGCGCGCTGAGGGATCTGGCGGACCCGGTGGGAGTGGGCTGGGCGTCGGGGCTTCGGGGCTGCGAGCGGCGGGGGTAATCGGGCGTCCGCGGGCGGCGGAACAGG
>WNFV01006477.1_pt1 | contig 33963 bp, 34 predicted proteins | sample 5400101 | NCBI WGS metagenome assembly WNFV01 (sample SAMN13153361, study PRJNA577476) | soil metagenome | isolation source: 115 cm soil or saprolite under grassland replicate 1 | place: USA:California | collected 2016-06-15 | reverse complement strand
TCGCGACGTCCTGGTTGATGCTGCGGTTCGTCATGATCGCGTGGCCCAGCACCTCCTTCGCGCACCAATCTCCCTCCGGCTTGAACGCCGCCTGCGCGTCGCTCATCGCCTCCAGGCAGCGACGCCAGTCGTTCTCTGTTCGCTTGAGCATGGCGTCGATCTCCGGGAAGTTCTTGGCGCCCTGGTGGCGCATGTAGGATAGGCCCTGCTGGACGGGGTCTGTTTGCTGCTGCGTCATGGCACTACCTCTCAGTTATCTCACCCGCGGCGCGAGTACTCCGCTCGTTCCTTCGATACCTCAGGACGAGCGGGACGGATGGCCGCATTATGGCGACTGTCATCCTATCGCGAACCCCTGGGTGCTCCATTTTAGCGGGCGGACGTGAATGGCGACCACGTCCCAGTCTCCGCTCTCTCGCACGTAAGCGCGACCGGCGGTCTCGCCCAGGTAGCGGGTTGCGACGCGCTCCCGCCAGACGTTATCGACGGGGCTGCCCGGCCGGGCGGTGCCCTCGACGATGACGTGACGGTAGGGGAGCGCCTGTGTATAGATGCAAAGAGCGGCGAATCCTTTACGGCTGACGTTAATGAGCTTCTGGGTCCGGCGCAGGGTGCTGATGATGAACTCTTTGCCGTCGTATTCGTACCAGACGGGCGTGACGTGGGGGCGGCCATCGGGGCGGACGGTGGCGAGGGCTGCGACGTTAGGCTCTTGGAGGAAGGTCGCGACGTCAGGAGCGAGGATGGTCACGGGCGTATCAGCTCGCGGCCGGTGAGGAGACGGAAGGCCTCTCGGTACTTCTCCGCTGTGCGTTCGACGATCTCGCGTGGCAGTTCGGGTGCGGGCGGTTCCTTGTTCCAGCGGACCTCTTCGAGGTAGTCGCGGACGAACTGCTTGTCGAAGCTGGGCTGCGGGCGGCCGGGCTTGTACTGATCGGCGGGCCAAAAGCGGCTGGAGTCGGGCGTGAGGCACTCGTCGATGAGGATGACTTCGTCGTCCAGCCAGCCGAACTCGAACTTCGTGTCGGCGATGATGATGCCGCGCTCGCGGGCGTAGTCGCGTCCGTAGCGGTAGAGCGCCAGGCTGCGCAGGCGGACGGCGTTAGCGGCGCGTTCTCCGGCGAGCTCGACTGCCTGCTCGTAAGTGATCGGCAGGTCGTGGCCTTCGTGGGCCTTGGTTGTGGGCGTGAAGATGGGTTCGAACAGCTCCTGGCTCTCCTTGAGGCCGGGCTGAAGCTTCAGGCCGCAGACTTCGCCGTCGCGCTGGTAATCCTTCCAGCCGGAGCCGCTGAGGTAGCCGCGGGCGACGCATTCCACGTCGATGCGCTCCGCCTTGCGCACGAGCATGGCGCGCCCGATCACCTCGCGGGGCAGCTCGGCGTCGATCCCCGGAACGCGAGGGGCGTCCACCACCTGGATGAAGTGGTTGGGGACGATGTCGCCGGTGAGCTCGAACCAGAAGGCGGAGAGCTGTGTGAGGACGAGGCCCTTATCCGGGATGCCGGTGGGCAGGACGACATCGAAGGCGGAGATGCGGTCCGTCGCGACGATGAGGAGGTTGTCGCCGAGGTCGTAGATGTCGCGCACCTTGCCCCGGGCCAGCAGTGGCAGGTCCAGCGTCGATTCTATAAGGGTGGCCGTCATCGGCGTGTCGTGCTCGGGCGGAACGTTCCGCCGTGATCGCGCTCCTCCTTCGGCAGGCTCAAGATGCGCTGACGTCCATCGGATGCTTCGACAAGCTCAGCACGAACGGGGTGGGGCCCAGCACGAACGGGAGGAGGGTCAGGTCGAACGGAAAACATCACAGCCCCAGCCTCGCGAAGCTGGCGTCGACGTGCGTCAGGTAGAAGCCGTAGTCGAAGAGCGCGGCGAGCTCGTCGCGAGAGAGGTGAGCGGTGACGGCCGGGTCCTCTGCCAGCAGGTCGAGGTACGGGCCAGGAGGACGCGCTGGGAGAAGGGGAGGCCGTAGCTGGCCTCTAGGTTCTCGCGCATGCGCTCGGGGTAGACCTGGAGGCCGCGGACGATGAAGGCGAAGAGGTCGAGCATGTAGTCGAGGAGGGTGCAGGCGTCCGGGAGGATGACGCGCTCGACGCTGGAGTGGGAGATGTCGCGTTCGTGCCAGAGGGCGACGTTCTCAAGGGCGGAGACGGTGTAGCCGCGGAAGAGGCGGGCGAGGCCGCAGATGCGCTCGCATTTTTCGGGGTTGCGTTTGTGGGGCATGGAGGAGGAGCCGGTCTGCCCCTCGGAAAACGGTTCTTCGACCTCGAGAACTTCGGTGCGCTGGAGGTGTCGGATCTCCGTGGCGAACTTGTCGAGGCTGGCGGCGATGAGGGCTAGGGTCGAGACATAGAGGGCGTGGCGGTCGCGATGGACCACCTGCGTCGAGATGGGTTCGACCAGCAGGCCCAGGTTGCCGCAGACCTCCTCCTCGAGGTCCGGTGGGGCGGTGGCGTGGGAGCCGACGGGCCCGGAGATCTTGCCGACGGAGACCTGCTCCTTGGCGTGGGTGAGGCGGTGCTGGTGGCGGCGCATCTCGTCGTACCAGGCGGCGAGCTTGAGGCCGAAGGAGGTGGGCTCGGCGTGGACGCCATGAGTGCGGCCCATGCAGAGGGTCTCTTTGTGCTCGCGGGCGCGGACGGCGAGGGCGTCCATGAGGGCGCGTACGTCTTCTTCCAGGATCTCGGTGGCCTCGATCAGGCGGAGGGCGAGGGCGGTGTCCTCGACGTCGTTGGAGGTGAGGCCGAGGTGGACGAAGCGGGACTCCTCGCGCAGGCTGTCGGCGACGGAGCGGAGGAAAGCGTTGAAGTCGTGGTGCATCTCGCGCTCATAGTCGGCGGCGCGTTCGGGGTCGTAGCGCGCGCGTCGGATCCGCTCCATCGCTTCGGTGGGGATGACGCCGCGTTCGGCCCAGGCCTCGCAGACAGCGACCTCGACCTTGAGCCAGGAGTCGAGCTTGCTGGCGTCGGACCAGACGCGGGCCATGGCGGGGCGGGTGTAACGGGGGATCATAGCGAGTGCCGAGTGCGGAGTGCTGAGTGCCGAGTGGATGATTGATTAGGCGATTTCGGCCCTCGAGCTTGATCGCTTTGGGAAAAAAGTGGGGATCTCTGCGGGTCTTGAACGGGTCGGACCGGAGTTTTCCCGATTGTCTTCAAGATGATCGTTCTGGTTGCGGGAGGGGACTGGTCGAGCGGTCTAAGGACTGGCGCTGGTGGGGCGACGGTGGCCACGCCGTTATCTTAGGTGATTGTTGGAAGACGTGGAAGGGGACGATGGCACCAGGGTTCGGTCCCGCGAGTTATGGTGGCCGGAAGGCAACCAGACTCCAGCCCAGCGGGCTGGGCGGGGTACCCTTCGACACTGCCTTCGCTGCGCTACGGCGCCGCTCAGGGCACGCACGCCTCGCCGAAGCGGCTGGTCATGAATGCGATGTCGGCGGTGTCGATGAAGCCGCTGAGGTTGAGGTCGTAGCGGACGTCGGTGCCGGATCCAGGCAGGCCGAAACGGCTCGAAAGCGATGCGATATCGGCTGTATCGACGAAACGGTCGTCGTCGGTGTCGAGCGGCCATGAGTCGGTGGGCTCATCGTTCTCGGCGGGCGTGGCCGCGCAGGCCTGCACCGGGTTGGTGCCGAGGGCCGTTTCGACCGCGTCGCTCCAGCTGTCGCCGTCGGAGTCCTGGATGACGTCTATGCGACCTCGCATACTGCCATGGACCGAGCAGTGGTAGAAGAAGGTGCCCGCGCTGTTGAACGTTCTCACAAACGTACCGGATGATTTGATCCCGGAATCCCAGCCCTGGGCGGCACCGCAGCTCGTGAAGGTGCTATTGCAAGCGGTGCTCGAGTGGGGATTGCCGCCGACCCAGCTCCAGGTGATGGTATCGCCGGTGAGGATGGTTCTGGGACATACGCTGCCCGCGAACGATGGATCGCAGAACCAGTTATCGCCGATGTTAACCGTGATGTTGGCGGCTTCTCCGCTGTCCGCCTTACCCAGAAACAGGAGCGCCAACGCAGCCGCCAGGAAGAGAACCCGAGTCAGCGTCTTGCCCGTATAGGGCGTCCTCAGGCCTGCAAGGCCGCCCGATGAGGATACGCGCGCAGCGTTATGGTTGCGCAGAGCGGACTTCAAGGGCAGGGGGAGCGGAGCGGCGGCAAGGACCGCCAGTGCGATGAGCGGGCCGGCAAGAGATCGAACCATGCGGGTCACCTCCGCGCGCCGTACGAGGTCTATAGCTACGATCAGCCCTTAATACGATCACGGGCGCGCGAGGGTTTCATCAAGTCCGGAATGAAATAACAATCGATCGCCGCCCCAGCAAACGCTTTTCTGTGTTTGTCCCCTCAGCCCAGCGGGCCTGGCGGCACGCCCTTCGACACGCGCCTTCGCTGACTACGGCGCGGCTCAGGGCAGGCACGCCTCGCTGAAGCGGCTGGTCATGTAGGCGATGTCGCCGGTGTCGATGAAGCCGCTCAGGTTCAGATCGTAGCGGACGTCGGCGCCGGTGCCGGGCAGGCCGAAGCGGCTGGTGAGGAAGCCGATGTCGGCGGTGTCTACGAAGGTGTCGTCGTCAGCATCGACCGGCCAGGGGTCAACCGGCTCGTCGTTCTCGGCCGGCGTCGCGGCGCAGGGCAGCAGCGGGTTCGTGCCGATGAAGAGCTCGACGCAATCGCCGAAGATGGGATGAGCGGCACCGCCCGTAGGGCAGGGGCCGGTGGAGGCGACCCGAGTGGTGCTGCCAGAGCCGATCAGCGAGTCGTCGTCGTCGTCGAGGTCGCAGAAGTCGCCGGTGCCGTCGACGTCTGTATCGACGCCGGGGTTGAAGCCGGACGCGCAGGCTAGAATCAGGCATTGCGAGAATTCGGATGTGTTGTTAAGGGGGTCCGTGGCCGTCGCCGTGATGAAGTCTCCGGCCTTAACCTGGCCCAGATTCGGAACCTCGTAGACAAAGTTTACGTTGCCGCTCCCGTCTGTCTGCACTGTAGTGGAACCGAGGACGATCGTGCCCTCACCGTATCCAGTAAAGTTGCAGGGCGTGTCCGGTACCGCGAACAGCTCGAGCCCGAACAGCGTGTTCGCTGAACTGCCCAGCTTTCCATTTATCGTCAGGTTCGTGGCGTCGACGGTTGCGCTCAACAGATCGGGGAAGTTCTGCAGGCCGTTCGGCCCCTGGTCGCCATCACCCGGGTCGTTGAAGGTCACTCCGGCCGGCGCCAAATCGATCTCCGGAGCCAGGCGGTAGTAGACCGTTGGGTCCTGGAAGGTGGTGTTGTGGATCGCGTTGCCGGTGCCCGACTCGATGAATACGCCGGATTTGCGGTTGAAGCCAATGATGTTGCGCTCGCCTGGGGCGAGTCCGCCGATCATGTTATTACTGCCGTTGACGAGCACCCCGTGACCCCGGTTGTCCATGGGCCCAACGATGCTGGTGCCACCGATTATGTTTCCCTGCACCTGGTTGGAGTCAGACAGAATGAAGATACCGACTTCGTAATCGTACGTCATAAGCGAGAGTACATTACTGCCGCCCCCGCTGACGACAAGCCCGCTCGCGTCCAATTGAGAGGGAATGCCGCTGCCATCTAGCTCGATGACCGGGCTGCCCTGAAATCCGGGCTGCGTCGTGCCGTCTATCGTCGCCGCTTCCGTGATCGGCGGCAGCGCCGTCGCAGGCTGGATTACATACGGCCCGGCGCCGGGTATGCTGAACGCGATCTCTTCCTTGCCGGCGTGGGCATTGGCTTCCTCAATGGCTGCCCGCAGCGTACAAAAGGTGCCGGCCGTCTCGCAGAGACCGTCACCTGGGTTGAGATCGGAGTCGTCGCCGGTCGAATCGACCGTTAAGGTCGCGCCCAGCGCTCGATTCGCCGGACTGCCGAAGAGCGCAAGTGAAACGGCCACGATTGTCAGAACCACGAAGCACGTGTTTCTCATACTGCACCTCCTGCGGCTCCTACTGGCCGCGACTTGAGGGGTCCGCGCACGCCTAAGGTCGGGAAGAGCTTGGTTCCCCCGGGGGCCGCCAGTCGTCGCGCCTTTGGCTGCTGTGTCCGGCGATCCCCGGATGAGCCCAGTCTGCGCGCGCCAGGGAAGGCGGCGCATCGAATAAAGGGCGTATCTTTTCGGGGGCGAAAATGACGCCCCTACGACGCCTTATGGCACAAAGGGCGTAGATTTAGTCTTGAGTCAGGTTGTGGCGGATGGCGTAGGCGGTGGCGTCCGCCTTGCCGCGGGCGCCGATCTTGCGGTAGATGTTGGTGATGTGGCGTGCCACCGTTCGCAAGCTAAGAACAAGCTCCGCTGCGATTTCACGGTTTGTGCGGCCCGCTGCGACGAGACGCAAGACTTCAACCTCGCGTGTCGTGAGGTGATCCGGGTAGGCGGCCTTCAGGCCCGGACGGGGTTCGCTGACAGCGGAGGCGTCGACAGGCTTCACCGTCCACACTCTCACAGGGTCCGATACGCCCTTGAGTCCATGCTCTCCCCGCTCCTCGAACCTCACGCCGGACGATGTGCGCGCCAGCGAGCGCACCGTCTCGGAAACCAGCACCTCTCCCGCTGCGGACAGCCCCGCTATCCGAGACGCGATGTTCACCGCGCCACCGTAGACGTTGTTCTCTTCGCGGATGACGTCACCTGCATGCAGTCCGAGATGCAACGGCATTCCGGCGGATCCCCCTGCTGCGCCACAGGCGATCGCGGCCTCAATCGCCTCGCGGGCGCTGGTGAAGATCGCGAGCACACCGTCACCGAGGAGCTTGCCTTCGATGGGTGTGCCTGCGTGCTCTTGGATGACGCGGCGCAGAGCGGAGTCCAGCTGGCGTGCCATCGCGCGGAAGGCGGCGTCGCCGATGCGCTCAGTGAGGGCTGTAGAGTCGGCAATGTCGGCGAAGAGGATGAGGGCGGTGCCCGATGGGAGCTCGGCGGCCAGGGCTTCCGTCTCCGGCTCGCCGAGGAACTCCCAAATCGCGCCAAGGACCGCGTTGGTGTTTCCCAGGTACGGCCCGGCTCCCGCTCCCTCAAGGAGAACGAGCCGGGCATCCGGTATATTGGAAGCCAGCTCTCTTGCGCTGGCCACGTCGATCCAGGTGAACTCGCGCCTATGCATGACGAGTGTGGCTGGCTGGACTTTCGGAAGAAGGTCTGTAACATCGACCTTGCGCATCGTGTCCATGAATATTGCCTGCACCGGCGGCGTCACCGCTTCACGAATCATGGCCGCGAACTTCCGCGCCGACGCAGCGTCGGACCAGCCCTCCCTCGAGTGGGCCGTGACCTCAGTGAATGTTCGCCAATCTTTCTCGACGAGCGCACGGAGGGCCTCGGCTTCCGGCCTAGCAAAGAAGCTGATGCCTCTCGCGTAAGTGCACCAGAGGATTAGATGTGAGACCCGTTCGGGATTATCGACGGCATACGTGACGGCCACCGGGCCAGAGTTAAGGATGCCCATCAGGGTGAACATGTTGAGGCCGATGCGGTTGACGACTGCCTCTACATCGAGGGCGAAACCCTTCGGCGAGAAATCCGTACGGTCACGATCGGATAGCCCGACGCCTCTCGGGTCCATGCGGACAAGCATTCGCCTCGATGCCAAGCTCTCGTACCAGCTGCGCAGCTCCGGCGTCTGCCACTCGAGTTCCAGATGGCTGAAGGGAAGCGGCGCCAGCTGGACGAAAGCCTCGCCCTGCCCCAGAGTCCAATAGGCGATGCTGACTCCGTCTGTGGTCCTGGCGTATTGAATGCGGGGCTGCATGTGCGCTCACCGGTCTGCGGATGGCCTCCCCAGATTGTGGTTAGCCGAGAGCGCTGGGGAAGCGTGTCTCGAAGTCCAGTATACCCACCCATTCAGGTCTGACGGCGATCCGCCCCATCTCTGTCACCATCGAGCCCATCTGCGCGGCCCAGGCTTTCCCCTGCTCCTGCCCGAAGTAACGTTCGGCCGCCAGGGCGTACTCAGGGACGACACCGGGCACCATCTCGACAATCGCCGTGCCCCGCACAAGCAGGACTTTGTGCGGGTACGCGTTGTCATCGATACTAAGCGCCACCTTCGGGTTCCTGCGGAGCGCCTTCAACTTCGGCGCTCGGGGCGGCGAACCGAGCACGAAGTCTCTGCCGTCCCAATGGAACCAGATGGGCACCACCCGAGGCGTGCCGTCGAGCCAGTTATACGCCAATCGGGCCGGTATCGATGACTTTAGCAAGTCCTGGGCGATCTGGTCATTCAGAAGAGCCACGTCACCTTGCTCCACGGCATTGCCTGCCTTCCCCAACGACGGACGACGAACAGATTATAACGCTGATTGGGAGGTTGGCTGTTTCAGCATGGCGGCGTCGGCGTCAAGACCCTCAGAAGGGCAATTCTTGGTTCTGAAGGCGCAGTCTATAGACTGAGTATACGGCGATCGACTCAGGATGATCGGTAGTTATCGGTATTCTTCTCTTGGGGGCGAAAAGATATCCACAAAGACGCAGGCGTCGAGGGCGGTGGCCTCGTGCTCGGCGCCGCCGGGGACCATCCACGTATCGCCGGGGGAGAGCTCGCGCACTTCATCGCCGAGGACGAAACGGCAGCGGCCGGAGACGAGGTAGCCGGTCTGCTCGTGCGGGTGTGTATGGAGCGGGACGACGGCGCCGGCTTCCATGCGGACTTCGCAGAGCATCATGTGCTCGCCATCGGTCATCGTGCGGCGGATGACGCCGGGGAGCATTTCGACGGGCGTTGCGGCGCTGTTCGGGACGATGGGCATGGCGACTCCTTTCTGGATGAAAGCTGGACACTGGAAGCTGGAAGCTGGAAGTCGAACAAGTCGAAGGGCCGGTCACAGGCGACGTGGGAATGGGCGGGCATGAGTACTTCCTTTCGGGCAGGGCGGAGTGAGTTTCCGGGATCCGCCTGGCAGGCCTGAAGGCCTGCAGCTACGATCTGCCGATAGGTTAGCACAGGACAGATGCGGTCTCACGGGCGGCGCGCTACGAACAGCGAGCGGCGGAGGAGGCCCGCCTCGATGGCGGCGATCGTGGCCTGGCTCTCGGTCTGGCTTCGAAGGAACTCGGACTCGCCGATGGCGGCCTTGAGTTCGCTGGCGCGGCGCTTCCTCGCATCGAACCAGCGGCGGGCGATCTCCAGGAACTCGTCTGTCACGTCAGTCTCGCTGATATCTGCAAAACCGGCCGACGCGAGCATGGTCTGATGGTTGTGCCGGTGCCTCAGCTCGGGAGGTCCGGCCGCGAGCGCGCGTTGGTAGGCATCTTCGGAAAGCCCGGGCGGGATGAAGATGGTGAAGAAGGCGAGCCGGCCGTCGGGCCGCAACACCCTCTCGCAGGCTCTCAGCACGGAGAGCTTCTGTCTGATTCATCAGAGGACGTCGGTGTTGGTGACGGCATCGAAGACGCGCGGGCGAAACGGCAAGCGGGCCCCGCCGGCGAGAAGGAAGGCTGAACGGTTGCGCAACGTGCCTTCCCTCGCGCGTTCGAACGCGTTGCGGACCGCGCCGGCGGGAACATCCGTGATCACGACGAAGCAGCCGGTCTTCTGGGCGATGTAGAGGCCGGGCCACCCGCGGCCGGCGCCGATATCGAGCAGGCGCATGCCGGGGGCGAGTTCAAGCCGATCCAGGAGGATATCCGCCTGCGCTGGCGGCGTGTAACCTCGGACGCCGAGGGCTGCGCCGAAGACCTCTTCGTCGACGGCGAGCTCTGCGGCGGACTGCGGCCGGTCGTAGATCTCCGAACGGAAGCGCTTGATCTCAGGCGGCATCGAGGAGTCTTTCTTCGCCATAGTTCCTCCTGGGCGGTCAGCCGGAAGACTGCTCCCGGCGGAGGCGCTGTAGCGCCTGGCGAACGTCGTCGTGCTTGAGGGCGAGGATGGCGGCGGCGAGAAGGGCGGCGTTCTTCGCGCCGTTGATGGCGACGCAGGCGACCGGAACGCCGGGCGGCATCTGGGCGATGGAGAGAAGCGAGTCGAGGCCAGATGCGCCGTGCGCGCCGGAGGCAATGGGAACGCCGATGACGGGAAGCGTGGTCATGGAGGCGACGACGCCGGGGAGGTGCGCGGCCATGCCTGCGGCGGCGATGATGACCTCGAAGCCGTTATCTGCGGCGCCAGCGGCGAATTGCTGGACTTTAGCGGGCGAGCGGTGCGCGGACATGACGTGCATCTCGTGCTCGATGCCGAGACCGCTCAGTGTCTGGAGGCACGGCTCGAGGATGGGAAGGTCGGACTTGGAGCCGGCGAGGACGGCTACGCGGGGCATGTGGCTATCCGGAGTAGAAGTGGGTCCGCAAATCGTCGTCTGAGATGCATCTGCATGCCTGTCTGAATATCGCTGTGAGCGTGCCGACGTCAAGATTATCGTGCAAAGGGACCGTTATTGTCTGTTTGATGCCTGCTCGTGTGACTCGGCGTAGCTCGGCGTGGCTGCCGCGCTGGGAGACGACGAAGAAGTCAAAACGATTCAGAGTGACGTGACCTGCTTCCCGGAGAGTCTGCGTAACTTAAGCGGCACGAGGAGACGACGGCTCTAGCGCGAGAGTCACGAGAAGCGTGGGATCTAGAGCAAAGCCGAGTTCTTCCAGGTCTTCGCCCTCGAGGTGGAGGCTGACGGCCTCTTCCAGGTTGGCGATAGTCTCGTCAAGCGTCGCGCCCTGTGTAACGACGCTGATCTCCAAGCATTCCGCAACGCAATGGGACTCCCCCTTGCGTACGAGTGCTTTGATGGTGCGTCTCAGACCTGCAAGCTCTGCCATATTCAAGCCGATTGTATCATTGCCGCTCTCAATCAACGCGGGCGTCCTGAGCGGGCGCGGCGATGTCCTTGCGGTAGTGGGCGCGGGTGAAGTGGATGCGCTGGACGTTGCGATAGACGGTGGCGCGCGCTTCTGACAGAGTTGGCGCCGATGCGACTACGGTGAGGACGCGGCCGCCACTGGTACGGACGGTACCGTCGTCGCTGAGGGCGGTACCGGCGTGGAAGACGTGGGCGCCGGGCTCGACGGACTTGAGGCCGGCGACCTCGAAGCCGGTCTCGTAGTCGTCGGGGTAGCCACCGGACGCGACTACGACCGCGGCACAAGCGTCTGTCGACCACTCGATCTCGGAATCGGCCAGCCGGTTGTTGACGACGGCCCAGCAGATCTCGAGGAGGTCCGACTTGAGCCGGGGCAAGAGGACCTGCGCCTCGGGATCGCCGAAGCGGCAGTTGAACTCGAGGACGCGGGGGCCGTCGCGCGTGATCATCAGGCCCGGGTAGAGCACCCCGCGATAGGGGGCGCCTTCCTCGCGCATGGCGTGCACCGCGGCCTCCGTAATCGTTTCGTGGATGAGTGGCTCGAGCGGTTCGTCGAGCCAGAAGGGCGGGCTGTAGGCGCCCATTCCGCCGGTGTTCGGACCTTCGTCGCCGTCATAGATGCGCTTGTAGTCGCAGGCGAACGGCATCGGCGCGACTGTGTCGCCATCGGTGAAGGCGTGCGCGGACAGCTCGCGGCCTGAGAGGCGCTCCTCGACGAGGACCGTGTTTCCGGACGGTCCGAAGATAGCGCCCTCGCCGAGCATGAGGTCGATCGCGCGGAGTGCTTCGTCTGTGTTATCGCAAACGAACACTCCTTTGCCGGCGGCAAGTCCGTCGGCCTTGACGACGAGAGGGCCGGGGCGGCGCTCGACGTAATCGCGTGCGGCGGCGTGGCTGGTGAAAGCCTCCGAGTGTCCAGTTGGGATGCCGTAGCGACTCATCAGGTCTTTGGCGAAGGCTTTGGAAGACTCGATGCGCGCGCCCGATCGCGTTGGCCCGAAGGCGGCGATTCCGCGGACAGCGAGCTGGTCCGCGAGCCCCGAGGCGAGCGGCGCTTCCGGGCCGACGATGACGAGATCGATCCTGTGGTCTGAGGCCGCTCGAAAGAGGGCGTCCGAGTCGGTGGGTTCTACGAGCAGGTTGCGAGCGATGGCGGCGGTGCCACCGTTTCCGGGCGCGACGAAGAGGTCCGTCAGCCTTGGCGATTGGCGGAGCTTCCAGGCGAGCGCGTGCTCGCGGGCGCCGGACCCGACAATGAGAACGTTCATGGATGGCTGTGAGCTTGTGACCACGCAGTATTTTACCGGGCTCCCATTTGTGGAAGAAGGGACGAACGGTTTACCGGTCGTAAACCAAAGTTGTACTCCCTAAGTCTATAAAGGACTGGCCGTTTGGTTATTGTCACGGCGGGCGGGTTTACGATTGAATAGGTGTACAGCCGCGATACTAGACCCCCTCAACCCCCTCAACGGCTTCAGACCGGTGGACGCGCCCCCGTCCGCCGGTCTACCTTTTTAAACAGGGAACAGGGAACAGGGAACAGGGGACAAGGCGCCCCGGGCCGCCCGTCCCCGCACATCCTGCCCTCGCCCGCTCATCCTGAGGCATCGAAGGAATGAGTGGGGTCACCGACTCCTCGCTCAAGCTGATGAGGACGAAGGCCTCGTTATGCGGAGACCTGATGTGCCCGCGCGAACCTATCGTCCGTTACTGAGCGGCTGATGCGGGGAGGCCGGTGACGTTCGCGCCTAGGACCGTCCGCATCTCTTTGAGCGCGAACGTGTGAGCTTCCGGGTCGAAGGTGGCGACGCATTCTGCGGGGACCTCGACGTTGTAGTCGTGATAGCGGGCTTCGGCGACGGTGTAGAGGACGCAAATGTTGGTGCAGACGCCTGTGATGATGACCTTGTCGGGCTTTAGCTCGGCGAGCCGTTCGCCCAGGTTGGTCCCGAAGAAGGCGCTGTAGCGGCGCTTGGGGATGATCTCGTCCGCGAACTCGCGCAGCTCAGAGATCACTTCGGGCTCATCGGTTCCGCGGATGCAGTGCGGCGGGAACATCTCGAACTCTTTGTCGTCGGGGTCGTGGGTGTCGCAGATGAAGATAATGTGAGAACCGGCGGCCTGTTCGCGCTGGAGGAGCTCCCGAATGTGCGGGATGACCTCGTAAATGGTGGGACCGATGAAGAGGTTGCGGCCCTCTTCGCAGAAGCCGCGCACCATATCCGCGACAAGGACGACCCTGCGGCCGCGCTCAGGGCGGGCGTTCATGCGTTCCCTAGCGGCGGAAGATGACGCGATGCATCACGACAGTCTCACTGATGGCGACGGTGCCTTCGGGGAGACTGTCGGCGCGCGCGGGGACGAGCGATGTGCGCTTCTGGGGTGTCTTCCTGCCCGTGCGTGGACTGCTGAAGGCGTTTCTGGCGAATGAGCGAAGGAGCCACTCGCCGATGAGGCCGGCGGCGACGAGGGCGGCGCCGCGGACTACGACGGGGGCGGCCTGCTGCCAGAGGGCAGGCTGTAGTGCGGGGCGCCTGGATGGCAGCGCGGCTTTAGCGGGTACAGGCAGTCGCAAGTTGCGGTCGTCCATGGGCGGTCCTCCGTGCTCGTGCGTAACGGGGCTATTATAGCGCAGCGTGGCTGCGCAGTTGTCGGTTTGTCACTTGTCAGTTACGGGTGCCGCTCAATTGCCGGTGTTCACCGCGACCGTGAGCTCGATCGCTTCGGTGAGGTCGAAGGGAGGTATCGGAGTGCCCGTTGCGTCGACGGGGCGATTGCCGGCGATGCGAACGTGGCCACCTGCGAAGGCGCGGAGGGTCTCGATGACGAGCGGGAGTTCACGCGCCACGCCGTGGCGGCGGATCTCGGCGAAGAGCGGGTTGGCTTCGCCCTCGGCGGTCTTGATCTCCGAGACCGAGCGGCTTTCGATATTACGCCAGAACGGATCGAAGGGAGCGCCGCGGATAAGGTAAGTGCAGTAGGTGACGGGCGGGCCTTCGTCTAGATCCGGGGTCGCGAGGTGCATCATGACGCCGGCGCTCTCGGCGCGAGTTTCGATGAGCTGCCAGATAACGTCCTGCCAGATACCCTTTGGGCCGCCGGGCGCGGCCGGGTGCAGGTTGAGGAGATCGTAATTTTGAAGGAACTCCTCGGCGAAGATCAGCATGTAGCCGGCCAGGACGCCGATTTCGAACGAATAGGGCTCGAGCAGGCGCATGACCTCGCGGTCGTAGTCGCGGCGCCATTTCGGAAGCGTTTCCCCCTTGCGGACGGGCTTCTCGCCCCGCTTGCGGCGGAAGTCGCGCGAGGAGAGGCAGACGAGGGGTAGGCCGTAACCGCGGACCTGTTGCAGGAAGAGGTCCGTGTTTTCGTCCTCGCCCTGCTCGCGGTTGCAGAAGACGACGGTGATGCGCGCGTCGAGGCGGCCGGATGCGATCTCGTCGTGAGCGGCGGCGAGGAGCTTGCGTGAGCCTGGGCCGCGACCGGTGGAGAACCAGCCTATGGTCAGCATGAGGAAGGAGGAAGGAGAAAGGAGGAAGGAGAAGTACGAAGTACGAGGTACGAGATACGAGTCGGAGGTGGGAAGTCGGAAATCGGAGGGGAACGGCGAGAAGGTGGTCTCATGCCGGTTTCCAGCCTAGGGCGCGGCGGAGGAAGGCGTAACGGCTGATCAGGTGGACGAATGGAGTGGAGAGGCGACCCACCAGGCGGCCGCGGCGGAGGGCTTGGATGAAGTCGCCTGGCCCTGCGAAGGCGGGCATCTCGACATAACAGCGGGCCACCTCCCAGGGGGAGTGGGCGTCGCTGCCGGCAGAAACGAGGAGGTGGTGCGCGGCGGCGAACTCGCGGGCCCTGTCGTTGTGAGCGGGGAAGACCATGCGAGCGTTCAACCCCTCGATGAAGTCTATCTGATCGACGAACTTCTCGATCTCGATGCGGTGGAGGGCCAGGCGAAGATGATCGAACGGGTGTGGAATGCCCACGATGCCCCCCTGAGCCTTGATGCGAGCGATCGTTTCGCTTCCCGAAAGCCCCTTCGGCACTTCTTCCGAGAGGAAAAGGCCGAGGATTTCGCCGTCAGCACTGCGGACTTCTTCGCCGATGATGACCGGGAATTCCGCGATCTCGCGGACGGCGAGCGCGCCGCGGATGGTGTTGTGGTCGGTGACGGCGACGCAGTCGAGGCCGCGACGCCGGGCCTCGCTGACGAAGCGCTCGGGCGAGAGGATGCTGTCGCGGGAGAAGTGGGTGTGGTTGTGGAGGTCGACTCGGATGAGCGAGGCGTCGGTCATGGGCGAGGCGTACGTAGGGGCGCAGCAACCGTAACCCCGGGGCTCGACCCTACATCCCGGACGATTGGGCGCCTCCTTTGCTGCCAGGCGGTTGCTGCGCCCCTACAGCGGTCGATTCGCGCTTTACATCTCGTCATCTGGACTCTCGGATGCGTATTCCGGCATCTCTTCTCGGACGGCGGCGAGGCCGTTGGCGAAGGACTCCTGAAGGCGGGTGATGCGCAGTTCGGCGCCCTGAAGGAGCTCCTGGCAGCGACGGGCGAGGTCCATCCCTTCCTCGTACAGGGCGAGCGATTCCTCGAGGGTGAGGCCACCCTGTTCGAGCTTCGACACAGCCTCTTCGAGGCGGCGGTAGAGCGCCTCGAAACCTTCGTCCTTCGCCGCGGTCTGCTTAGAAGCCATATTGGCGGGATACCTCGGCGGGGAAGCGGCCGTCCTTCACGTGGACGTCCAGGCGGTCACGGCCCTTGACCTGCTTGACGCTGGTGACGGCCTGCTTGCCGTCGCGTATCTGGACGACGGCGTATCCGCGGGCGAGAGTGGCGCGCGGGTCGAGCGCGCGGAGACGGGAGGCATGCGAGTTCGTGCGCTCGACTCGCAGGTCGAGTCCGCGCGCGAGGCCGGCGGCGGCGTGACGGAGGAGGGAGACGAGCCGCTCGCTGTGGCGGGAGATGTCGGGCAGGGCTGAGACGAGGCGGCGGCCGGCGCGGTCCAGGTCAACCACGCGCTGATTGACGCGACCTTTGGCGCCGAGGGAGACGGCAAGGAGCATGCTTTCCACGCGGCGCGAGACCTCGCGCCAGTCCGGCGCGACGGTCTCAGCGGCCGCGGACGGCGTGGGGGCGCGAACGTCGGCGACGAAGTCGGCGATCGTGTAGTCGGTCTCGTGGCCGACGCCGGAGACGATCGGGACGGCGCTGGCGTAGATCGCGCGGGCGACGATCTCCTCGTTGAAAGGCCAAAGCTCTTCAATGGAGCCGCCGCCGCGGGCGACGATGATGACGTCGATGCCGCCGAGCTGGTTTAGCTGACGGATGGCTTCAGTGATGCCGACGGTGGCCTCGACGCCCTGAACGGGCGTCGGGGCGAGGACGACCTCGGCGAGCGGCCAGCGCCGGGCGAGGACGTTGCAGATGTCGTGGAAGACGGCGCCGGTGGGCGAGGTGACGACGCCGATGCGGGCGGGGAAGACTGGCAGCGGGCGCTTTCGGCCTTCATCGAAGAGGCCCTCGGCGGTGAGCTTCTCCTTGAGGCGCTCGAACTCTGCCTGGCGCGCGCCGACGCCCGCCGGCTGGACGAAGTCGACGATGAGCTGCACGTTGCCGCGTTGTTCGTAGAAGGAGACGTTGCCGTGGGCGAGGACCTGTGCGCCGTTTTCGAGAGGGGCGCCGCGGTACTGGCGCTGGAACATCACGCAGTTGATCTGGGCGTTGGCGTCTTTGAGGGTGAAGTAGACGTGGCCGCGAGTGGAGCGGCTGAGGTTGGAGATCTCGCCCTCGACCCAGAGGTTGGTAAGGGAGAGGTTGCTCTCGATGAGGTCCTTGAGGTAACGGGCGAGGGCGGAGACAGTGGTGGCTTGGATCATTGGGAGGGATGAGGGAGGATTAGGGATGAGGAAGATGGAGGACCGAACATGCGCGCGATGTCACGCCGTCGAGATTGGCGGAGGCTGTTCTGCCGCGCGCTTCGACTTCGATTCCTCAGTCTGCGCTGGCGTTGAGTTTCGACCCTTCGATTCCTCAGGGCGAACGGGGTATCGCTCACGTCCACCAGTATAGGCTCAAGGCTAAAGCCCTGCAGCTTCGGGATGTCACTTATTCGCGCGTTCTAGGTATTGGCCGGTGCGGGTGTCGATCTTGAGGACGTCGCCGGCGTTGATGAAGAGGGGGACGTTGACGGAGATGCCGGTCTCGAGTTTGGCGGGCTTGGTGCCGCCCTGAGCGGTGTCGCCGCGGACCCAGGGGTCGGTCTGGGTGACGGCCAGCTCGACTGCGGCGGGGAGCTCGACGCCGACGGGCTCGTCACCGTACATGAGGAGGTTGCAGGTGGCGTTTTCCTTGAGATAGTTAAGAGCGTCGCCGAGGTGGTCTTTTCCGAGCGGGAACTGGTCGTAGGTGTCGGTGTTCATGAAGTAGTGGAGGTCGCCCTCGGCGTAGAGGTACTGGGCGGCCTGGCGCTCGACGCGCGCGCGGGTGAAGCGCGCGCCCGCCTGGACGGACTTATCGACGATGTGGCCGGCGCGCAGGTCGCGCAGCTTCATGCGGACCTGGGCGCTCCCGCGGCCGATCTTGAGGTGCTCGACCTCGATCACCTGGTAGAGCGCGCCGTCGATCTCGATTGTGGAGCCTTTTCGGAGCTCGCCTGTTTCGATCATCGGAGTCCTTTCGCTTGCGGAGTTTCGACGGCGGCGCCTGGAGGCACCGGGCTACATTCGACCGTCATTCTTTGCCGCAGCCATTTTACGGCATGACCCTCGGCGCTCGATTATCGGGGCGCGACGGACCGGCGAAGGTTGGGACTACCGCTTCGCAGTGACATCCTGCGCTTGGAAATTGCGACCGCTCCCGGTATGGTGAGGGTGCAAGGTGCAAGGTACCAGGAGGGACGATGTGGCGGAGGCGAACACAAGAACGGGCGAGGCGGAGGCCCGAAGCCTGAGGGACAACGCGCCACTTCGGCGAAAACACTTTTTTTGCAAAACGAATTCAACGCGCCGGCGCTAAGCGGCGAGGACTTCGGGGGCCGGCACGTCGTCTGCGCTGGACCTCACGGCATCAGTTTTGGCGCGCGGGTCATGACGCGGGCTTTTCCGTTCTCGAGGACCGCCATGTCTTCGATGCGGACGCCGCCCCAGCCTGTGATGTAGATGCCGGGCTCTATGGTGACGACCATGCCGTCCTTCAGCTCGTCGTTCGACAGGCGGGCGAGACGCGGCGCCTCGTGGATGAGGAGGCCGACGCCGTGGCCGAGGCCGTGGCCGAAGCTCTCGCCGTAGCCGGCCTCGGCGATGACGTTGTGGGCGAGCATGTGGGCTTCTTCGCCCGTCATGCCGGTGCGCACCAGCTCTTCGGCGGTGCGCTGCGCCGTGAGGACGATGTCATAGATCTCATGGAACCTCGGACCGGGCTTGCCGACGGCTATGGTGCGTGTGAGGTCCGAGCAGTAGCCGTCTACGATGACGCCCATATCGATGACGACGGCCTCGCCTTCGGCGATGGCGTGGTCGCGCGGCTGGGCGTGGGGCATGGCGCCGTGGGGTCCGGCGGCGACGATAGTGGGGAAGGAGAGGCCTTCGGCGCCGAGCCTTCGCGCCTCGGCTTCGATTTCGAGCGCGACCCGTCGCTCCGTCCAGCCGGGCTCGATGCGCTCGGCGACTGCGGAGAAGGCGGCGTCGCCGGTATCGACGGCGCGCTGGAGAGCCTCGACCTCGGCGGCGTATTTGATGGCGCGCAGCTCGGTCAGGATGGGCGGCGCGGCGAGGAGCTTTGGGCGATCAGCTTCGGGCATCGCTGCGATCGCCTTTTTGATCGCCTGGAAAGCGGCGACGGCGATGTCGGCGGGCTCGAAGCCGATTCTTCTTGCGCTGAGGTGAGCCTCCTGCACCAGATCACCAAACCATTTTTCGAACCCACCGTAGACACGGACGGGCGTAAAGGCGGGCGCCTCGCGGCCGGCCTGCTCGACGTAACGGAAGTCGACGGCGATGAAGGCGCGGTCAGCCGTAATGAGCAGCCAGCCGGTCGAGCCGGTGAAGCCGGAGAGATAGCGGCGGTTTGCGGCGTGGGTGTGGAAGATATCCTCGACGGGGGCGCCTATGAGAAAAGCGTCGAGGTTAGTCTCGGCCATGCGTTCGCGGAGGCTGGTGAGGCGGACGTCGGTGGCAACAGCAGGCGTGGTGGCCCCGCTCATCCTTCGAGAGCCTCAGGACGAGCCGGAAGGGGCCTTTGTCGCCAATGCGTGTTGGTGAGCCGCTGGATCATTTGTGGCGCTTCCGCGTGACGGGAATCGCAAATAGGGCTTCGAGGGCGATGACATAGCCGTGCCAGCCGAGGCCGGCGATTACGGCGTCGGCGGCGTCGCCGGTGATGGTGCGGCGGCGGAACCACTCGCGACCGTGGATATTGGTGATGTGCACCTCGATGGTGGGTTTGTCGATCGCTTCGAGGGCGTCGCGCAGGGTGTAGCTGTAATGCGTGAGCGCGCCGGGGTTGATTATGATCCCCGCGGCCGTTGGGCCCTCCGCCTGGAGGAAGTCGACGATGGCGCCCTCGTGGTTGGACTGGAAGCAGCGGACATCGACCTCCAGTTCGCGAGCACGCTTGGTGACCTTCTCCTCGATATCTCTGAGCGTCGTGGCGCCGTAGATCTCGGGCTGGCGTTGACCGAGGAGGTTGAGGTTGGGGCCGTTGACGAGGAGCACCTTTAGTTCGGACTCATCGACGGTCTCAGGCCGCGTCTCGGTCTGGACCAGGCGTTCGACCTCCTCGGCGATGAGTTCGCTGGGTTCGGCAATTTCGGTCTGGGGCCTCGGTGTCTCTTGCATAGCGTGTTGTCGTTCCAGAACGGAACGTGGTTCGAGACGCGCCTTCCGGGCGTCTCTACGTGGATGGCGGTTCTGTTTTCTTCTCTCCTTTTGCCTTCCTTGCGTTGAATCGCACCTGATTATAGAACGCCTGGGTGTAGGCGCGCCGGGCCTGCTCTTCGGTGACGTGGGTGTAGATCTGGGTGGTGGAGGCGCTGGCGTGGCCGAGAAGCTCTTGAACGACACGGAGCTCGGCGCCGCCGTCCAGGAGGTGGGTCGCGAAGGAATGGCGCAGAAGGTGCGGATGAACGCGCTGGTCGAGGCCGGCTCTGAGCGCGTGGCGGCGCACGATCTGCTGGATCGAGCGGCCGGAGAGGCGGGCGCCGTCGCGGTTGAGGAAGAGCGCCTGGTCCGCGCCATTGGCCAGCTTGGGCCGGCCCTGCGTCAGATAGCGGCGCAGGGCCTGCTCGCCAGGGGCGCCGATGAGGACCATGCGTTCCTTGTTGCCTTTGCCTCGTCCTTGTTGCCTTTGCCTCGCACCACCAGCGTTCGCTCGGCGAGGTCGAGGAGCTTCAGGTCGAGGCCGACGACTTCGCTGAGACGGACACCGGCCGCGTACATCAGTTCGAGGATGGCGCGGTTGCGGAGGCCCTGCGGCGTCTGCTGGTCCGCCGACTGGATGAGGGCTGCTAGGTGCTCCTTCGTGAGGATCGAGGGGAGGCGGCGCTCTCGCTTGGGGGCACTTACGCCGGCGAGCGGGTTCGACTCCAAATGTCCCTCACGCACAAGGAAACGGTAGAAGTTGCGGATGGTGCTCACCTTGCGGGTGAGGCTGGCGGTGACGATGCCGCTATCGCGCGTGGCGGCGAGATAGCGGCGGAAGGCAGGGCGGTCCACGCCGAGCAGGTCGATTCCTTCGTGGTCCTCGAGGTATCGCGCGAAATCCAGGAGATCGCTGCGGTAGTTGCGAAGGGTGAAGGGCGAGAGGTTCTTTTCGGCGATGAGGTAGCGGACATAGGCCTCGAGGAGGGGTTCGATGGCGGTTGCCGTGGTTTGCTCTGTCACGGAAGGTAGAACGCGGGCCGAATGGACCGGATTAACCGGTTCTTGAGAGGTCGTCGCCCCGCTCATCCTTCGAGAGCCTCAGGACTAACGGGAAGGGACGTCGTGCTGCTTCGCCGCGTGGTGCCTGCGGGCACTACGCGGCGGCTCGTCCCTTAAGCGACGGGTGCGGGTTGCTCGACGGGCTGCTCGGCTTCGCCGCGCCAGCTGCAATTCGTGCACTTGGCCTTGCCGTCGCGCTCGGCGGTAATTAGGCCCCCGCAGTTGGGGCAGGGTTGAGGGAGCGGGCGCGTCCATGTCGTGAAGTCGCACTTCGGGTAGTTGGAGCAGCCGTAGAAGATGCGGCCGCGGCGGGAGCGGCGCTCCAGCAGCTCGCCGCCGTCTTTGGGGCAGCGGACGCCGGTTGTGACGGTCAGGGGCTTCCGGCCCTTGCACTCGGGGTAGCGGGAGCAGGCCAGGAATCGTCCGAAGCGGCCGCTCTTGATGACCATCGTCGAGCCGCATTCTGGGCACTTCTCGTCTGTCTCCTGAGGGGCTTCTTGCTCCTCGCCTTCGAGCGGGCGGGTGCCTTTGCACTCGGGAAAACCCGAGCAGGCGAGGAAGCGGCCGCGGCGGCCCCAGCGGATGAGCATGGGCCTGCCGCATTCGGGGCACTGAACGTCAGTGGTCTCGACTTGCTTGGGTGCGGCCTCCTTAGCTGCCTCGAGTGCGCGTTCGAGGGGGTTGTAGAACTCCTGGACGACGGGCTGCCAGCGCCGCTCGCCGTTGGCGATATCGTCCAGTTCGCCTTCCATGCCTGCGGTGAAGCTAACGTCCACGAAGTCCGGGAAGTGATCGACGAGGAGGTCGTTGACGACGAAACCGAGGTCTGAGGGCCTGAGGTTACGGCCCTCTTTCTCGACATAACCACGGTCCTGGATAGTTGACATGGTCGGCGCGTAGGTGCTGGGACGGCCGATCCCCTTCTCCTCCAGCGCCTTGATGAGCGTGGCTTCCGTGTACCGCGGCGGCGGCTCCGTGAAGTGCTGCTCGGGGAAGAAGCCGAGAGCGCGCAGTAAGTCTCCTTCGTTGAGGGCTGGAAGCGGGTTCTTGCCCACGTCTTCTTCGGTGTCGTCGTCTCGGCCCTCGACGTAGACCTGGCGGAAGCCTGCGAAGCGAAGCTGCGCGTTTGTTGCACGCAGAAGGAGCGGATTGCGGCCGTCGCTCGGGGTCGCCTCGATATCGACGGTTGTGACATCGAAGAGGGCGTCGGCCATCTGGCTGGCCACCATGCGCTGCCAGATCAGGTTGTAGAGGCGGTACTGGTCGTTGTTCAAGAAGGGCCGCACTGCGTCCGGCTCGCGGCGAACGTGCGTGGGGCGGATCGCCTCGTGAGCTTCCTGGGCGCCCTTCACCTTCTTGCGGTACTCGCGCGCGGCGTGCGGGACGAATTCGCGCCCGAAGCGTTCCGTGATGTAGGCGCGAGCTTCCTGCTGGGCGGAGGCGGCGATATTCGTCGAATCGGTGCGCATGTAGGTGATGAGGCCGACTTCGCCTTCGGTGCCCAGGCGAAGGCCCTCGTAAAGCTGCTGGGCGATCTGCATTGTGCGCTTGGTGCTGAAGCCGAGCTTTCGCGACGCCTCCTGCTGAAGTGTGCTGGTGATGAACGGCGCGGCCGGCCTCCGCGGCTGCGTTTTGGTCTGGACGCTGAACACACGGTGGGCAGCCGAGCGCAGCATGGCCACGAGCCGCTGGGCGTCGGTCTCATTCGGTATCTCGAGCTTTTGGCGCTTGCCGGAGTAGCCGTGGAGCCGCGCGCGGAAGGACGGTGCTGTGCCCGGCTTCTCGAGCTCGGCATCGATCGTCCAGTACTCCTGGCGACTGAACCCTTGTATCTCTCGTTCGCGCTCGACGACGAGGCGGACGGCGACGGACTGGACACGGCCGGCGGAGAGGCCGCGGCGGACCTTCGTCCAGAGGAAGGGGCTGAGCCTGTAGCCGACGAGCCGATCGAGGACACGGCGTGCCTGCTGGGCGTCCACGAGCTTCATATCGATATCGCGTGGGTGGCCGAACGCCTCTTTGACGGCCTCCGGGGTGATTTCGTGAAAGACGACGCGGCGAAGAGGCAGCGAACCTAAATCGGCGGCCTCGAGGAGGTGCCAGGCAATCGCCTCGCCTTCGCGGTCCGGGTCGGTAGCGAGGTACACGTCGCCGGCGCGCTGGGCGGCGTCGCGGATCTCCTTGACGGTGTGCGCCTTTTCTTTCGGCACGACGTACTTCGGCTGGAAGTCTTCGTCGATCTGGATGCCCAGGTCGCGCTTGGGGAGATCGCGGACGTGACCAACGGAGGCCTTTACGTCGTAGTTGGAGCCGAGAATTCGGGAGATCGTGCGCGCCTTGGCGGGCGACTCAACGACGACGAGGCTCCTATTGTTACGGCGCGCCATGGTCAGCTGCCTCCGCCTCGCCCGCGGTGTGACGCGCCGGCCTCGCGCGCGCGGACGTAAGCCATGGGACCCATCTGCTTGATCAGGCCTTTCAGTTCCATCATCGCCAGCACGCTGCTCACAGTCGAAACGGGGAGGCCGCTTTGGCGGCAAACCTCGTCTATGTGCACGGGTTCTTTCGTTATATGACGCAGTAGGTCGGCTTCCGTATCCGTCGCGGGCATCAATTCTTGCATCTCCATCTGGTGGGGGACCATGGTCAGGTTCAGCTCCTCCAGCACATCCTCGACGGTCTGGACAAGCTTGGCTTCTCCTTTCTGTATTATCGCGTTTGTGCCGCGGCTCTGCGGTGAGAAGATGCTGCCGGGGATGGCGAAAACGTCGCGGTTTTGCTCGAGGGCGAGGCGGGCGGTGATCATGGCGCCGCTCTTGAGGTCTCCTTCGACGACGAGTACACCGAGGCTGACCCCTGACATAATACGGTTCCGGCGCGGGAAATAGTCTCCCCTGGGCTGGGTGCCAACCGGATAATCGCTTATGAGGGCGCCGTGCTCCATGATCTCGTGGGCGAGTTTAGCGTGCTCTGGCGGGTAGACGATGTCGAGGCCGCACGCGAGCACGGCGACCGTCCGGCCTCCCGCCTGAATGGCGGCGCGGTGGGCGATGGCGTCCACGCCGCGAGCCAGGCCGCTGACGACGCAGATGCGGTTCGAGGCGAGCTGGTAAGCGATCTCTTCCGCCACCTGACGCCCGTAAGGCGTTGGGCGGCGAGTGCCAACGACGGAGACTGCCCACTCATCGACGGCGGAGAGTTCCCCGCGGACGTAGAGGACGGGAGGCGGGTCGTCGATCTCCTTGAGGAGGGCGGGGTAGGCTTCGTCACTCCAGGTGAGGGCGCGGATGCCGTGCTTCTCCAGCCGTTCTAGTTCAGCGTCGGGGTCCAAATTCGGGCGCTCGGCGATGATGGCGCGGACGATTCGGTCCTCCAGTCCGGCGGCGCGCAGGTCAGCCGGCCCGGCGCTCCAGGCGTCGGCGAGCGAGCCGAAGCGGCCCACGAGGGCCTGGTAGCGCACGCGGCCGATGCCCGGGATGCGATGGAACGCGGTCCAGTACTTGAGCTCGTTCAGGGGCGTCGTGGTCTGGGTCTTTGTTGCGGTTGTCATTCAGACGGCAATATTAGCATAGCGCATGGGTCAAGACTGAAGGGGGTAATGGCACTAAATTCCCATGGAGCAGTGAACAGTGAGCAGTGACCAGTGAACAGTGAACGGGATGCGTGCCCGGAGGTTTGAGGCCTAGCGGACGCCGTTGCCGGTGCCGGGCTCGGGCTGATGTTCGGGGAGCTTCGTGACGCGGACCTTCTTAATGCGCCGGCCGGCGACGCTCAGCACTTTGAGACTGATGCCGTTGACCTGAACGTTGTCGCCGACGCTGGGGATGCGGCCCAGCTCGTTGATGATGAAGCCGCCGATACTGTCGAAGTCGTTCTTCTTGATCTGGACGTCGAACATCTCGCTGAGGTCGTCGATGCCGACGCGGGCGTCGACGATCACCTCGTCTTGCGTCAGGAGCTGTACGGGCTGGTCACCGATATCGAACTCGTCCCGGATCTCACCGACGATCTCCTCGAGCAGGTCCTCGATGGTGACGATGCCGGCGGTCCCGCCGTACTCATCGACGACGACGGCAATCGAGATCTGGTTCTGGCGCATCTCAGTCAGCAGTTCGTGGACCTTCTTGCTTTCGGGCACGAAGTGCGGCGGGCGCATGATGGCGCGCAGGCCGGGCCGGCTGGCCTTGTTTGCCAGGTGCTTCAGCATCTCCTTGCCGTGGACGACTCCAACGATGTTGTCAAGGTTCTCTTCAAAAACGGGCATGCGAGAGAAGCCGTGCTCGACCATCAGGGCTGCGGTCTTCTCCAGGCCGGCGCTGACTTCAATTGCGATGATGTCCGTGCGCGGTACCATCACCTCACGAACGGAAGTGAACTCGAGCTCGATGACGCCGCGGATCATCTGACGTTCGTCGTCGTGGAGAGATGCGCTGGCCTCTTCCATCTCGATGAGCAGGATGAGCTCTTCGGCTCCGCCGGCGATCGCCGCCTGCCGCCGTTGCCAGGTGCGGAGGACGACACCCATGGGAGCGTCCAGGATTAGCACGGGCAAGCGGAAGGCCATACGTATGAAGTTAACGACGGGCCGGAGGAGCTTCTGGGAGCGACCGGGGTCCTGAGTAACGAGAGCGCGGGGGAAGGCCTGGAGGAGCATGAAAGCGGCGGCGATGGTGACGGCGGTAAGAGCAAGGACGAGCCAGCTATCGTCCCATTCTCGAAGGACGATAAAGACAACGATGGCGGTGACACCCACGACGGACAGGTTGCGGGCCAGCGTGAGGGACGACAATGTGAGCTGGCGCTCATGGTAGAAGCGGCGGAGAGCATCGACGCGAGACTCGGCCGGTTCGCGGAGGGCGCGCTCGCGCACTCCGGCGATTACGCCGGCTTCCGCCGCGACTACGAGGATGAAGGCGATGATGCCGGCCGCCAGGAGTACTAATCCCGGCAGCGTCTCGCTATCCACGCTTCTTCTGCACCTGCCTTGCGGGAGTTTTAGAGCTGCTCCGTGTGGTTTTGGGGCCACCGCGCGCTGAAGCGCGCGGCTTGAGGGCTCGGGTTGCAACCGTCCGCCGCGCCGGCACGCCGGCGACTCTCGCGCCGTCCGGGACGTCTTTCGTGACGACGGAGCCCGCGCCGGTCGCGGACTTGCGACCGACACGCACCGGGGCGACGAGCATCGTATCGCTGCCGATGAAGGCGCCGTCTTCGATGACCGTTTCGTTCTTCTTCTCGCCGTCGTAGTTGCAGGTCACGGTGCCGGCGCCGATGTTGACGTCCGATCCCACTTGCGCGTCGCCGATGTAGCTGAAATGACCTGCGCGGCTGCCGGCGCCGATGCGAGACGCCTTGACCTCAACGAAGTTGCCGATATGGACCCCCTGCTCCAGATGGGCTCCGGGCCGCAGGTGGCTGAAGGGCCCAACGTCAGCGCCTCCTTCGATAACGGCGCCTTCGATGACGGAGGCGAAGATTGTCACTTCGTCATCGATGCGGCTGTCGGTGATGACAGTATTCGGACCGATGCGACATCGCGCGCCGATGGAGGTCTTGCCCGAGATGGTGGTGTTGGGTTGGATGACGGTGCCCGGGCCGATCTGGACGCCGGACTCGATGTAGGTCGTGTTGGGGTCGATTACCCTCACCCCCGACCCCTTTCCCGATACGCGGGAAAAGGGAGGTCTGGCGGCTGAGGCGGCGTGGCCTGCCGGGGCTCGAGCGGAGTTCGTACTGCGGTTCCTGGTCATTCGATAGACAGCATCACCCGGTGCACGGGGAAATCACGTAAGACATACGATCAGTTGAGTGGTGACATCAGGCAAGACGCGGCAGGGCGTCGTCTCGTTAAGGGGAGGGCAGGCCGCGGATGCGCGGGATCAGAGGTATCTGGAGGTTCGTCGGTGTCCAAGGAGCGTCAGCTCGATTCGTGTTGCCTTTGGGAATCATGGTAGGGGCGGGCCGGAAGGCTGTCAAGCGCGTTGTGAGTTTACAGTTGAGAGTTGAGAGTCGTAGGAGCTGTGCCTTTTGGCCGTGTGGCTACGCGATGGCGAAAGCTATAATCGATTCGAATGAACACGCACGAATTGCGCGAGGCTTTCCTTCGATTCTTCGAGGAGCGTGGGCACCGGCGCGTGAGCGGAGCGCCGCTGGTGCCGCCGGGCGACCCGACGCTGCTGTTCACGAGCGCGGGGATGGTGCAGTTCAAGCCGTACTTCGTGGGGCAATCGAAGCCGCCGCACCCACGTCTCGCCTCGGTGCAGAAGTGCTTCCGAACGACGGACATCGAGTCGGTGGGTGATACGTCGCACCTGACGTTCTTCGAGATGCTGGGGAACTTCTCGGTCGGGGACTACTTCAAGGTAGAGATGGTGCCTTGGGCGTGGGAGTTCGTGACCGATGTGCTGAAGCTGCCGCCTGAGCGGTTGTGGGCGTCTGTGTATCTGGACGACCAGGAAGCGTATGAGCTGTGGCGGAAGGTGGGTTTGCCTGAAGAGCGCATCGTGCGCTACGGCGACGAGCATAACTACTGGTTCTCCGGCGAGATCGGGCCGTGCGGGCCGTGCTCTGAGATCTATTACGACTTCGGGGAGCAGTTCGGGTGCGGGCCCTCGTGCGAGCCGTCGCACGAGTGCGGGCGCTTCTTGGAGATCTGGAACCTGGTGTTCATGTCGTACTACTGCGACGGCGAGAAGCGGATGCCGTTGCCCTCGAAGAACATCGATACGGGGTCTGGGCTGGAGCGCGTGGCCTCGGTGCTGCTGTTCGAGAGCGAGGGCTGGGACAAGAGCCGGCTGGCGTCGCCGTACGACACGGACTTGTTCGCGCCCGTCGTCCGGCGGATCGAGGGGCTTTCGGGCAAGCGCTACGGGGAGGATGAGAAGACGGACCGTGCGATGCGGATCGTGGCGGAGCACGCGCGCGCGGTGACGATGCTCATCGGGGATGAGCGGACGCCGGTGCTTCCTTCGAATGAAGAGCGCGGGTACGTGGTGCGGCGGATGCTGCGGCGGGCGGTGTACTTCGGACGGCGGCATTTGGGAATCGAAGAGCCGTTCATGGCGAAGCTAGCCGAGGCTGCTGTTGAAACGATGGCACCTTCGTATCCCGAGCTTGGCGAGCATGGGGCCTTCATCGCCGAGATCGTGGCGCCTGAGGAGCGGCGGTTCGACGAGACGCTAAGCCGGGGAGTTGAGATGCTTGAGGACCTGCTGGCGAATCAGCGGGCTCGGGGCGTGCTATCGGGCGCGGATGCGTTCCTTCTGCACGACACTTACGGTTTTCCCGTAGAGCTAACGCGCGAGATCGGGGCGGAACAGGGCCTGTCCGTCGATGAGGCTGGCTTCGAGGCGGAGATGGAACGACAGCGCGAGAGAGCGCGGTCGGACGCGTTCCTAAAGGCCGGAATCGCATCCGCGGTTGTGGGCGCCCTACCCGCAGTACTCACGGGTGAGATGATCACGACGTTCGCGGGTTACGAAAGATTGGACCTAAGCAGTAGAGTGATCGCTTTGATCGGTTCCGGTGAGCCTCCCAAACCGCTCCGGCACGCGCGCCCAGGTGCCACTGTCGACGTGCTCCTCGCCGAGACGCCGTTCTATCCGGAGGGCGGCGGACAGGTCGGGGACCGAGGCGAGATTACCGGGCCGAATGGGCGCGTTGTCATCGAGGACACGCAGCGGGTGGCGGAGCGGCTGATCGTGCACCGCGGGCATGTCGTGGAAGGGCGATTCGCGGTGGGCGATGAGGTGACGGCGCGGGTGGACCCGCAGCACAGGGCCGACACGATGCGGAACCACACGGCGACGCACCTGCTGCACGCGGCGCTGCGGAAGGTGCTGGGCACGCACGTGAAGCAGGCGGGGTCGCTGGTGGCGCCAGAGCGGCTACGGTTCGACTTCACGCACACCGAACCGGTGTCGCGCGAGCAACTGGCAGAGGCAGAACGGCTCGTGAACGAGAAGGTGCGCGAGAACGTGCCCGTCCACATCCGCCTGACCACGTTTGATCAGGCGATGTCTGAGGGCGTGCTCGCGTTCTCCGGCGATAAGTACGGAGAAGAGGTCCGCGTCGTCGAGGTCAATACTGTGGTCCCGCGGTTCAGCGCGGAGCTGTGCGGCGGCACGCACTGCGAGCGGACGGGGGACGTGGGCCTTGTCATCGTCACCGGGGAATCATCTATCGGAGCGGGCATGCGGCGTATCGAGGCACTGTCGGGTCGCGGGGCGGAGGAACACGTCCGCGCCCTTCAGACGGAGGCGGATGAGATAGCGCGGAAGCTGGGCGTGCCGCGCGAAGCTCTGCTTGCGCGCGTTGACGCTTGGGCGGCGGAGCGGGAGTCGCAACGGCGTCAGATCGAGAGGCTACAGCGGTCGCTCGCCTCAGCGCCCAGGATGGAAGAGGTGGTGGCGGCCGCAGTGGATGTCGACGGCGTGAAGGTGTTGGCGTCGCAGGTCGATCTGCCGAGCGTGGACGCGCTGCGCTATTCTGTGGATGCTGTGCGCAAGGCTATGCCGTCCGGGGTTGCGGTAATTGGGAGTGTCATCGATGGACGGCCGCAGTTCATTGCGATTGTGAGTTCCGATGTGATTCCGAAGGGCCCAAGAGCAGGCGAGATCCTGAAGCGAGTGGCTGCCGTCGCGGGTGGAGGTGGTGGGGGACGGCCTGAGATGGCGCAAGGCGGTGGGAAAGACGCCTCGAAGATCGCGGCGGCGTTGGCGGTCGTGCCGGATGCTGTGCGAGAGATGCTGTCCGGCGACGGCCCTTCCGGTAAAGGATGAAAATGCGGATTATCGGGCTGGACCTGGGCGAAAAACGGATCGGCGTGGCAGCCGCGGACGATCGCACGCAGGTGGCCGTACCTGTGACCACGATCAGCGCCGGAAGCGATGCCGTCGCCGCGATAACGAAGCTGGTGGAAGAGCAGCAGGCGGATGAAGTTGTCGTCGGGCTGCCGCTCTCGATGACTGGCGCGATTGGTCCGCAGGCACGGCTCACGATCGAGGTGGTCGAAGCGCTGCGGCAGCGTCTCACGATGCCCGTTCATACGATGGACGAGCGGCTTAGCTCGGCGCAAGCCGACCGCAGTCTGCAAGCGGCGGGCCGCAGCAGGCGCGGTCGGGCGCCGGAAGGCGCGCGGGACGCGATCGCCGCGGCAATAGTGCTTCAGGCGTACCTCGACGCCCACCGGCGCTCGGCGTGCGCATGAGGTTCGCCGCCGTCACAGCTCTCATAGCGGCGCTGGCCATCGCCGCGGGCTGGCTGCTCGTAGACGGGCCGGGGAACGACCTTGATGAAATCAACGCATATCGGCCGGTGGCGACGTCAGAGGGCGAGCCCGTTACCGTGATTGTGGAGCCGGGCACGAGCACGGAGGAGATCGCCAAGAATCTGGAGGCCAACGGCGCGATCCGCTCTCGCACGCAGTTTCAGGTGCTCGTTGCGTTTCTCGGGTATGATCGTAAGCTGCGACCGGGCGAATACGAGTTTCAGAAGGACACGCCTGAACTCGACGCTGTCTACCGCCTGCGTCGTGGTCTCGTTTCGACGAAGTCGCTCACGGTCGTAGAGGGATGGCGGTTGGAGGAGATAGCTGATGCGGTAGCCGAGCTCGGGATAGACCGGGCCGAGTTCATCCGGGCGGCGCACAGGAGCGACTACGATTTCCCCTTCCTGGAGGGCATGCGGATCGGCCAGCGGCTGGACGGGTACCTCTTCCCGGCGACTTATACGATCCGGAAGCGGGATACGGCGCGGGATGTCGTCCAGCAGATGCTCCAGGCGTTTGCCGATAACGTGCCCGCGTCGGTGCAGCAACAGGGGGAGGCACTCGGGCTTAACCTGCATGAAGTGCTGACGCTGGCCTCAATCATCGAACGCGAGGCGGTGGTGCCGGAGGAGCGGCCGATCATGGCGCAGGTGTTCCTGAGGCGGCTTAGGCTCGGTATCGAACTCGCGGCCGATCCGACGGTTCAGTACGCCGTCGCCGAGGACTCAGACAGCGTAGCCGAGTTTGGATACTGGAAGCAGGAGTTGACCCAGGAGGACCTCGAAATTGACTCGCCGTACAACACGCGAATATTGAGCGGTCTTCCTCCCGGCCCCATCTGCAGTCCGGGTCTGGACTCGATTAACGCGGTCGTCAACCCGGCGACGACGAACTACCTGTACTTCGTCGCGAAGCCCGACGGTTCACACGCTTTCGCTGAGACGTTCCAGGAGCACCTGGAGAACATCGAGCTTTACGGCGGAGATAGCGAGAGTGCGCCGTGAACGAGCAGCCAGCCAACCTGACTCAGAAACTGGAACTGATCGTCGAGCACTGGCGCCCACGTGTCGTCGCCCAGGTGGACGACTACTACGTGAAGCTCGTGAAGTTCCAGGGCGAGTTCGTCTGGCATGAGCACGATGAGCAGGACGAGCTGTTCCTGGTCTTAGACGGCGAATTCACGATCAAGATGCGCGACGGAGATGTACACCTCGGCAAAGGCGAGTTGTTCGTGGTCCCGCGGGGCGTCGAGCACTGCCCCGCTGCCGCCGAAGAAGCGTCCGTGCTGCTCCTGGAGCGCCGCGATACGGACCAGACCGGTGGCGTTGAGTCGGCGCTGCGTGCGGAATCCCAGGAGTGGATCTGAGTGAAGTACCTGGGGGTGATCGGCTACCCGCTCAAGCGGTCTCTTTCGCCGGCGTTCCAGCAGGCGGCGATGGACCACCTGCGGCTGGACGTTGTCTACGAAGCGTGGCCGACGCCGGAAGACGCGCTGCAGACGCGGGTCACGACCCTTAGATCGCCGGCGGTCCTCGGCGCGAACGTGACGATTCCGCACAAGCAGGCTGTGATGCCGATGCTCGACGAGATCGATGAGCTTGCTCGCCGAATCGGGGCGGTAAACACGATCGTGAACCGCGATGGACTGCTTTTCGGGTACAACACCGACCTCTCCGGCTTCATGCGTGCATTGCGGGAGGACGGCGGGTTCGAACCGGAGGGCCGGCCCGCGGTGGTCGCGGGAGCGGGCGGCGCGGCGAGGGCGGTGGTTGCGGGCCTTCTCGACGCCGGAGCCGCCTCGGTCACGGTCATCAACCGGACGCTCTCGAGGGCGAACAGACTGATCGAGGACCTGCGACCAATGGCGACGAGGAGCGAGCTGCGCGCCATGCCCGAGATGTACGCCTCCTGGGCGGCCGTGATGGGAGCGTGCGACCTTCTGGTAAACTGTACCTCCGCCGGCTCAGCCGGTTTCGAGAACCAATCGCCCGTTCCCTTTGATCTGATTCGCCCGAGCATGCTTGCGTACGATCTGATCTACGATCCTCCCGAGACCGCACTAATGGCTGGTGCTCAAAAGAGCGGCGCTCTCGTTCTCGGCGGCCTGCCTATGCTGGTGTACCAGGGCGCGGCCTCGTTCGAGCTGTGGACGGGGAAGCAGGCGCCGCTAGTCGTGATGTTCGAGGCGGCGCGTGCGGCTGTGGAGACGAGCGTGAAGGGAGGACGCTGAGGGTGGAGTGGGCCGTGCTGGGGATATTCATCTTCTTCCTGATCGTGACGTACATCGTCGTTCAGGGGACGCGCGCGGCGCTGGCCTGGCGGAAGGCGGCAGCGGCCGGAGATGTGAATGTGATCCGCGATATCGTCGAGGACTCCCTCGATGCATGGCGCTCCGCGAAACGTCCGAAGGAGGTGCCTGTGGAGGTGTGGCGAGGCATCCAGAGCATGCAGATCGTTGAGATTGAGGCCGAGATGGTTCGCGTTTCCTGCCAGGCCGAAGGGGACTACAGGCTTGTGAACGGGCGCTGGGTGGAGACGGCGAGCCCGCTGCAGGAGGGGATGGCGGTGACCACGCGCGCTCTAGATATGTTGCTGTACGAACTGCCCAACTTTAAGCCGGCTAAAGTCCAGATCGATGTGTACACGACGTTTCGAGATGCGGACGGCGCCACTCGCCGGGCCTGCATCCTCTCCACATCGGCGACACGAGAGGCGGCTCGGGAGGTCGATTGGGAGGAGTGGACACCGTTGGAGGTAGTGGATGCGCTCAGCGGACGCTACCTGCTGGGAGATTCGGGCCAGCCTCTGCCGGTCGAGGTCGAAGAGCCGAAGGTGATGGAGAGCGAGAGCGCTGAAGCGCCGCCGGCGCCGGCCAGGACATGAGCGAGCTCCGCTTTCTGACGGCGGGCGAATCGCACGGCAAGGCGTTGGTCGCTGTGCTCGAAGGAATGCCGGCCGGGCTGCCGCTAACCGAGGAGTACATCGGCCGCGACTTGCGACGGCGGCAGGGCGGCTATGGGCGGTCGAAACGCCAGCAGCTGGAGCGGGACCGTGCGGAGATCGTCGGCGGCGTGCGCCACGGGCTGACGCTCGGCGGGCCCGTCGCGATGATCATCGAGAACCGCGTCTGGGAGGACTGGCAGGAGGTCATGCGGGTGGGGCCTTATGATGGCGAGCCGAAGAAGGTGACGCGCCTTCGGCCCGGCCACGCCGACGTGGCGGGAGCAATGAAGTACGGCTTCGACGACGCGCGAAACGTGCTGGAGCGGGCGTCCGCTCGGGAAACGGCGGCGCGCGTGGCAGTCGGGGCGGCCTGCCGGCGGTTCCTGGAGGAGTTTGGCGTCGAGATTCATTCGCACACGGTGTCGATTGGCGACATCAGCGCGCGGGCGGACGGGGATCCCGATTGGGCAACCGTCGAGGAGTCGCCGGTGCGCTGTGCGGACTCGGAGGCGGGCGAACGGATGGTTCGGGCGATCGATGCTGCGCGCGAGGCTGGGGATACGCTGGGCGGCGTGTTCGAGATGGTGGCGATGGGCGTGCCAATCGGTCTCGGATCGCACGTCATGTGGGACCGCAAGCTGGACGGGCTGCTGTCGCAGGCCGTGATGAGCATCCACGCCGTAAAGGGCGTGGAGATCGGCGGCGGGTTCACCGTCGCGGCGGGGCCCGGCTCGCAGGCGCACGATGTGATCCTGCCGCCGGCCCGGTGGGGGGACCGGCAATGGCGGCGGGCGACCAACCGCGCCGGCGGGCTGGAGGGAGGGATGACGAATGGTGAGCCGGTTGTCGTGCGCGGCGCGCTGAAGCCGATATCGACGCTGTCGAACCCGCTGCCCTCGGTAGACCTGCACACGGCGGAGGAGATTCAGGCGCACTACGAGCGCTCGGACGTATGCACGGTGCCCGCCGCGGGCGTTATCGGCGAGGCGATGGTGGCCATCGTGCTGGCGCGGGCGATGCTCGAGAAGTTCGGCGGCGATTCGCT
>WNFV01001368.1_pt1 | contig 33963 bp, 40 predicted proteins | sample 5400101 | NCBI WGS metagenome assembly WNFV01 (sample SAMN13153361, study PRJNA577476) | soil metagenome | isolation source: 115 cm soil or saprolite under grassland replicate 1 | place: USA:California | collected 2016-06-15 | reverse complement strand
CTCCATCCACGCGACGGTCTCCGGTATTCGGGAGGATTCAGCGCGCCGGATGCGCGGGAGTGGTTTGCGTTCGAACAGAAGTCGCGCAGCCTGCACCAGCGCAGGCAACGGCTCGTAGGGCGCATCGACCCAGGCCCGGGCATCGCCCCGGCGCGTTCCGCCCTCCGTGGCCAAGTGGCGGATCAGCCCACCCAGTCCCCGTGGGGGTACGACGCGGACGCCCTCGCGCTGGAACGGTTCGCAATCCATTCCGATGGGCACAAGGACAGGGACCAGGCGTCGTCCATGGCAACCTGAGTGGTAGAGCTCGAGATCCCGAACGTAGCCCAGGACCTGGTCGAGGTCGGCCGGTTCCGCCTCGACGCGGTTCTTGAACTCGACGACGAGGACGGTCCCATCCTCGAGGAGGATGAGATCGGGGCGGCGTCCACCGCTGCGCGGGAGCTCGAATTCCAGGACGAGTGCGAACCCTGCCGCCTCGGGGAGGCACGTTGCTAGTTCGCGGCGCAGGACGCCCAGGCTGCGGTCCCACGCAAACAACTGGGGCGCTCCGGTCTCGCGCGCGAAGCGGGTCAATTGCGTCATCGCCCGAGAAGCGCCAGGAGCCGTTCCAGGCCTCCGGCCTCGACTCCGGGGCGCAGCGCGGACAGACGAGCAGCTTCCCCCTGTGGGCGATACACGAGAAATCGACTCACCCTGTGACGCGTGATCGCGGTGGAGAGGCGATCAAGCGGGGCCGCCATCCGCGGCGCGGCGGTACGGGAAGCCTTCGCCTCGACGAGGACGAGTCGACGGTGCCCGGTCGGCACCACGAAGTCGACCTCCAGACCCTGTTGATCCCGGAAATAGTGGAGTTGCCGCGGCCGCCCGCTGCCGATTTGGTGCTTCAGGATCTCGGATGCAACGAACCCCTCGAAGATCGCGCCGAGGAAAGAGGATCGGCTCAACTCGCTCTCTGACTCCAAGCCGAGCAGATGACAGGCCAGCCCGGAGTCCGCGAAATAGAGTTTGGGGGACTTCACGAGCCGTTTTCCGAAACTCTCGAAGAACGGCGGCACGAGGATGATCTGGGCGGTGACTTCCATTATGTTCAACCATTGCGAGATGGTCGGCACGCTGACACCCAACGGGGCCGCCAGATCGGTCCGGTTGAGGATCTGCCCGCATCGGCTTGCCAACAGCGCCAGAAAGCGCCGGAAGGTCGCGAGGTCGCGGATGGCGCTGACGTCCCGCACGTCTCGCTCCAGGTACGTCTGCATGTAGGACCGGAACCAGACGGTGGCCGCCGCCGGCCGCGCGAGGACTTCAGGGAACCCGCCCCTGAGGAGCGAAACCTTGTCCGTTTCTCGCGTCGATAGCGGGAGGAGCTGAAACACCGCCGCGCGTCCCGCCAGCGACTCGGTCACTCCTTGCATGAGCGAGGCATCCTGGGAACCTGTCAGAATCCACTGTCCCGCACGCCGGGGCGCCGCGTCGACCCGGGTGCGAACGTATGCCAGGATCTCGGGGGTCTTCTGAATCTCGTCGAGGATCGCGGGCGGCCGGATCTCCTCCATGAACGCCCGCGGGTCTGAGCGAATCCGCGCGACCACGTCGGGATCCTCGAGGAGCCGGTACTCCGCGCCCGGGAACAGGTGTCGGAGGAGCGTGGTCTTGCCGGCCCTTCGAGGACCGGTCACGATCAGGGCCGGGAAGTGGCGAGCCGCCTGTCGAAGCTGCTCCCCCAGCAGGCGAGCGATGAATCGCATATGAGAAATCTAAATCATAACTTTAAATTTCTCAAGCCCGTTGAGTGCTGCAGAAGAGCCCTGGCTGGCGCCTAGTGGCCAGCTCGTCGCTAGTCGCCGCGGATACGGCATGAAGCCCCGCTGGGCTCAACCACGTTCCCAGACCGGCTGTCTGGGCGGCGACGAAAGAGGATTCTCGGAACGTTTCAGCCCATAGTGGTAAAATTCCGTTAGCTGCGCGCGTAAGTCCGCGAAACGCCGGGGTAGCTCAGTGGCAGAGCAACTGATTCGTAATCAGTAGGTCGCGGGTTCAACTCCCGCCCCCGGCTCCAGTGTTTCCAGGCAGTTCCCGAGCATCCACACCATCCACGCCACGCTCACCGAGCTCTTTGGGCCATTCTTGGGCCATTTCTGCGGGGGATCGCTCCCGCTCCGTGCGGACCATCTCCTGGCGCACGAAGTCGGGGGCCAGGTGCGCGTAGCGCATCGTCATGGCGAGGGTGGCGTGCCCGAGGATCTGCTGGAGGACCTCGAGCCGCCCGCCGCGCATGATGAACCAGCTCGCGAAATGGTGCCGGAGGTCATGGAAGGTCAACGGGCCGTCGAGCTGCGAGTCCTTCACCGCGCGCTCGAACGGGGCACGGAGACTTCGCACCGCCCACACGCGCCCCTCGCGCGGCTCCGGCTTCGCCGCGAGCACGGCGTACACGGCCGGACGCATCGGGATCTCGCGGCGTCGGCCGGACTTGGTGCGCTCGAGGCGGATCACGCCGCGCCCGCCGAGCTCGATCTGCTCCCACGTGAGCGCCAGGATCTCGCCCAGGCGCATCCCCGTCTCCATCGCGACCGTGACGAGGCCGAGCAGCCAGGGGGTGCGCGAGCGCCGGCACGCCTCGAGGAGGCGGACCTCCTCGGCCTCCGAGAGCCAGCGCAAGTGCCCCTGGGGCTCGCGTTCCAGGCGGACGCGGGGCGCGTCCTCGAGGATCTCCCACTCATCGCGAGCCATGCGCAGCAGATGCCGCAGGAGCGCCAGCGGGCGGTTAATGGAGGCGGCGGAGAGCGCCCGCGCCTGGCCGTCCGCGTCCCGCCGACGGACCGACGTCGCAGCGAGCCGGCGCCCGCGGTGTTCGCTGATGCGGCTGGCCGTGATGTCGACGAGCGGCGTGTCCGTGCCGAACTCGGGCAGGAGCACCCGCTCGAAGATGCGCCGGTACTCGTCGACGGACCGGTGACGGCTCTTCTCGAGGAGGAGGCGCTCGACGGCCTCGCCTAGCGTCATGCCGCGCGGCGCCGCGGTCTGCTGGTTCTGCTTCGCCTCCTCGATCCCGAGCAGACAGGCGGCAAGCCCGCGCTCGGCGTCCTCGCGCGTCTGCCACGCCGCGTTGTACCGTCGGACCCGCCGGCCGTCCACCATGGTCGTGAACCCCCAGCTGGTCCGTTTCACTTTATGGCCGGTCACTCCGCGACTCAGCCAGGTGCGTCGCCTGATCTTGGCCATCACGCGCTCCTTTCCTCGCTCGTGCCCTGCTCGGGGCTCGTGCGGGCGTCGTGCTCCCCCGCCTCGTGCGTGGGGACGCGCACGAGGCGGACCCGCTTCCCGTCGATCAGCCGCCTCATCGAGCGGACAGAGCGCCGCTGGTTCGCCTCGGCCTCCGTCGCGTGCTCGAAGAGGGCCCACTCCGCCGCGGCGCGCTCCTGTGCCCGCATCGCGGCGCTGGGCACGGCTGAGGCGGTGAGTGCGCCGACCTCGCCGGCGTGCTGCCGGAAGAGGTGCCCCGCGAGGCGTGAGGGCGTGAGACCGCATCCCCTTGAGGGCGGGATCCGTGATGACGTCACGGGCCAGGCCCCCCACCGGGTCCTGGCGGTGCCGCTGGGCCTGGAGCCACTGCCGGAAGGACACGCCGGGTTCGGGGCTCGGGCGGATCGCTTCGTCAGCCATCACGCGTCGTCCTCCTCAGCTCCAGCCAGTCGCTCCGGGAGCGCGAGCGACTCCAGCGCCTTGCGTAGCTCCGCCCGGCCGCCGTTGGACAGCTTCGTTCCGTCAGGCGCTCGAACAGCGTCGCCAACGACTCGACGGTCGGCTTGGCGAGGTTGAGGACGATGGGTCCGTGAGGGGCGGCGCTCATCGAGGGCCTCCTGCGAGCCACGCCCCCACGATCAGGCCGACGAGCAGCGCGAGAACCACCAAGAGCCACCAGCGCCGCGGCTGCGGCTCCGCGCTCGATGGCGCTGGCATTGGTGGCACGGGTGCCTCCGCGGCGCGCCCCCGTCCGCCGAGGCGCTGCCGGAAGTAGAGGCCATAGCGCCCACCCGCCGCGTAGGGCTTGCCGGCGGCATCGACGCCGATCCGGGCGCCCTTCACGCCCACCGAGGCGCCGAGGCCGCGCTTGGAGAGGTTCAGGCGCAGCGGGCCGAGCCGGAAGGCCTTGCGGAGGAACCAGGTCATCCCCGCACCTCCGTCACCACCGGCACGCCCAGCGGGCTCGCGTCTGCTGCTCCCCGGCCTCGCTCGACCTTACGGACCTGAACGCTGAGGTCATATTCGAAGAGGGTGACGGCGGAGAGTCCAGAGCACGCGAGGGTCAGGTCCTCGGAGATGTCGCGGGCGACAATGACACCACGCACCGGCTGCGCCGGGTCCGCGTGGTTCTCCGCGGTCCAGGCCATATACCTGAGCAGCTGACCGACCACGCGATCGTAGCCCCGGGACACCTTGAGCTCGATGACCACGTACCCGCCGCGCGAGTCCACCGCCAAGATGTCGATGAAGCGCCCGCCGGCCGGAAACTCGATGCCCGACGTCCCTGCCTCTTCGTCCCGGTATAGCCTGAGCCCGGGTTCCAGCAGCCCGAGGTTCTTGGCGAGGTAGTTGCGGAGATCCGTTTCGTACGCAAATTCCCCCGGAGGCTCTTGCACGTCGTCGATGGGAGGCCGACGAGAAGGGGTGGGCGGTCCATACAGCGGCTGCGGGTCCCGCTCGGGATCGTAGAGCCGGAACCGACTCCCATCGAGCTGGTACAGGAGATCGTCGGTGGGCTTCGCCCCGTAGTGATACCGACTCGGCGCGTTGGTCGACAGCCGGACGAAGCAGCAGCCGATGGTGCTCTCCTTGATCTTGGAATACTGCTTCGCGAACCGCTCGACCACTTGGTCACGGGTGATGACGTCCCCTTTCGCGGGCTTGAGATCATTCGTGACCATGTCCTTCACCAGGTCATAGGCCGGCTTGTTGTAGTACGGTGCCATCGTGCGTTCCTCCCTTTACCGCAGTAGTTCCGCCGCGTCCACGCCGAGCGCCTTCGCGAGGCGCCGCAAGACAGTGACCGTTGGATCGTAGCGGCCGGCCTCGAGCAGCCGCACGTACTCACGAGAAATGTCCGCCCGCTCGGCCAGCGCGTGCCGGCTGAGCTTCCGCTGCGTCCGCAGCGCCGTGAGCCGTCGTCCCAGTCGTGCCGAGGCCATGGGCTCCACGAGCAAGTATACTTGTCGCTGCCCCCCGCTCCTCAAGCGGGCCGCCCGATGTTAGCGTCGCGTTAGCCCTCGACCAGATCGACTACACTTCTGGCAGAGCCTTCGCATACCGCTTGATGTCCACTTTGAAGGTTGCAAACGTGGCGACGGCCTGATTGAGCAAAAGCAGGAAGTTGAGCAGGGCGTTGCTCTTCTGCCACCGGCCTTGATAGGCGGTGTATGGATGGTACGGCCGTGGTGGACGTGGCGCTGTGCTCGCTGGCTGTCGAGCTTGGGTTCGGCAATGTGGCGAGGGTCGGTCAGCCGCGCGGGGTTCGACACACGGTCAGAGAGCATGGAAGGAATGAAGGCCCACGGGTGACTCCGAGGCTCTATCGTACCAGGAGGTGGGCCCTTATCACCGGGCGTCAGCTGCTGCGCACCACGTCAGCGCACCTCTCCGAGAATCGGGACCGGGTGACACCGCCCATCCTTCGCCGGCACCGGGATGATCTCCTCCCCGTGCCCGCACCAGTTCACCCGGTGGGTCGGCACGAACGGCTGCCAGCACACGCGGCGCACGTCGTCGAGCGTCAGCTCGTAGATCGGAGTGTCGGCGCCGCAGCGGGGGCAGGGGCGCGTGGGGGCGCGATCGCCAGGTGTAGGGGGCGACGAAGGTGGGCGGGACCATGGCGCGTCAGCTCCTACGTACTTCGAAGCCCGAGTTCCCCTCGCTCTCCCCGAGGACCTCGGCCCGTCGACTTAGGCAAGGCAAGGTGGTAGACGACGCCGCCCGGGGTGACCACGCCGACCGTGATCCGCTCGCCGGACCAGGCCACCAGGTCATCGGGGGAAGAATAGCGCGGGCCGATCTGGAGCGCGAGGACGGCGTCCGCGATGACGGCGAGCACTGTGTAGCCGCGGACGGCCCCGGAAGTTCGAAGTGTGCACCTCGATGACCACCCCGTTGCTCACAACACGATCGAGCATTGCCATCGACAGGTCGGCGTCTGCGCCCTTACGTGCCGCCGCCTCGGGCGGCTCCACTCCCGGCGCCGGGAGGTCTCGCGCCCGCGCCACTGTCGTTGGCGGTAGACCAGCGGGCGTGGTGCCGCTAGGAGGCATGGCTCTCGCTTCCTCGCGCCTTCTCGGCTCCCGATCCCCGGCGGTTGTGGCCCACGGATTGGCCCATAGCCGCCGCTGGCGCTGCCGATGTCTTCACGGCTGCGAGGTTAGCGAGCTCACGCTCCTGTTTAGGCAACCGTCGCGGCCTCGCCGGCCCCTGCTCCCGGTCCCGAAGCCACCGCTCGAACCGCTCCCTCGGGAAGCGCACCGTCCCGGCGAGCCGGAGCGCCGGCAGGCTCGGGTCATCCCTAAGCCAGCGGTAGACCGATTTGACCGACACCCTGAGGATCTGGGCGACCTCGGGGGCCGTCAGGTAGGTGAGCGGCCAGGTCTCGGAGGCGGTCGGCTTCATGGCCCGGGGATCCCGGAAGGACGGGGGCAAGGCCCGAGGCCGGGGCCTCGCCGCAAGTTGGTACTGGTACCGGTATCTTGACCACCACGACAGCCGTTGCGTCGGGCAGCCTGCGTCTTCTGCTCGATCTTCGTCGCGCCGTACAGCTGCCCGGTTTCAGACGTGAACTTCACCGTTCGGTTTTCACTGTGGCGAGGACTCGGCATTGCTCGCCGTTCTCTCCGACCAGCGTGCGAAATGGTGAGCCACGGCGCAGGAGTACGAGGCGCTCGCCGATCCGCGTGACGCGCTGCACGTGCTGAAGACCTCGATCGATGCTGGCTCCTGTGGTAGAAATAAACTGGCGGGTGGGCCCGTTCGCGAGTCAACCAGCCCGGCCCCTGTGCTTGGCTTGCGGTCAGCCAGGGGCCGTCACCTTGACGGTGCGCCGCTCGGCGCGAGGCTGCTACATTAGTACCGGGCTCTTGAGCGTCGCTGGAGTTCCTCCCCGACGAGCTGGAGCAGAAGGGCGATTTCTCCGAGGCGCGCCTCCTGCAGCCAGTCCTTGAAGAGCAACTCGATGTAGTAGAACGGGTCCCTGTGTTCGCCATCCATCCTGGGCCTTCTCCTCTCTCGGCCCACCCGCCAGAACTACGCATGTTCGATAGACGCCGCTGAGTCTGAAGACGTGTCAGCGCACGCTCCTGCGAACGGAACGGCCGTGTCGGCAACCGGTGCGGAGACCTCCCGCGCCCGGCGATCGCGTTGACGGCGCAGCGCGGTGCAAACGGCCGCGAGCGTCACGGGACGGTGAAGAAGCGTCACCACGCCCTCTTCACAAGCCTGCGTGACGATTTGGGCCGGCCTCAGACCACGCGCGTGAAGGGCGAGGATGTAGGGACTGATACTGCGTCGGCGAGGCAGGGGGGGCAGTCCTTCGATTGCCCCGCGCTGGAGCCGAGCGATGACGTTACGCACGCGTCGAACGGTCCAGGCACCGAACTCCTGGCACAGCTGCGCGTCGTTGAGCTCGCGAGTGATCTGAGGGCCGGTCGCCCCCTCCGCGAAGCGGGACCGGATCAGCGCAAACACGGGCGCCAGCTGCTCTCGCCGTCCCCGGCAGGTCTGGAGCGGATGGAGAGTCCGGACGCCGCTCCCCCAGACGATCTCAAGGGTCCAGCGGTCCCGTCCCGGCGTCGCCTCCACGGCTTGAATGACCGTTCGGACGATGGCCTTCCGTTGCTTCGCGGACACATTGGGGTGCCGCCATAGGCGAGGCAGATCCGCGACCAACGACTGCAACTCGGAGAATTCGGCCTCGTTCAGCATCAGCGGCAGCGTGAGGGGGTGGAGCTGAAAGAACACTTCCCGGTCGTCTAGCTCCCGGCACGCGGCCTCTGCCCGGGCGGCCAGCCGGCGGCGGAGATGGATCTGGTCTAGCTCGGTCTGGTCGAGGGCCCGCTCTGCCGCCGCGGCCGCGGCTTTAAGCCGCCGGAGCTCGTCCTGACGTCCGCGTTCAAGTGCCTCGTGCTCGCGGAGCCCCTCCCGCGCAGCCTGCGTGAGCAGATCGAGGGACGGGGGCGCCAAGGTCGCCAGCACTTCCGCCTCGATGACGGGGTCCAGGTGATCCGCCATGATGCTGGCGTGCTGGGCTGCGCTGCAGGCATGCCGCTCCCAACGGCAGGAGTACTGGGCTCGGCGAATGACGCGGCCGTCGGGCTCCGTCTGGCGGGCCGGGTAGGTTGTGACGAATGCCGTTCCGTGGACGGCGCAACGGAGGAGGCCCTGGACGAGAGCAGGACCGCGGCCCGGTGGGGCGATCAGGGTGCACCTGCTAGCGGCGAGTCGCTGCTGGATCTCCGCAAAGCGGCTTGGTGACACATACGCTTCGTGGTGATCCGGCTTGTAGATCCACTCCCCTCGTGGTACACGCCGGAACCGGTGTTTCCCAGAGGCGTATCGATCGAGCCGTTCGTCGACGGCGGTGCGGCCGTAGACATACGCACCGGAGTACGCCGGGTGTGTCAAGAGACGGTGGACATTCTCTTGCGTCGCGTCAACCCAGAGCCCGTGGCCACGACGGGGCTTACGAGGGAGCTGGATGTGATGCTGCCGGAAATAGCGGACAAGCCCTCGTGCCGAGCCGACTTCCCAAACCTTGTCGAACAGCAGCTGGATGACCTCGCGCACCCGAGGGTCCGGGTCTTTGACCCATACCCCACCCGGGCGTCGAACGTAGCCAATCGGCGGGCCCGTGGGCGCCCAGCCCGCCTCCGCCTTCTTGCGACGGGCCTGCCGGGACAGATCAATACGTACGCGGTTCTCTCGGGCTGCGTTCGAGCCCAGGATGGTCGCGATGAACTCACCGTTGGGATCCTGAAAGTCGATCACCTGCTCTCCGTACGCCAGGAGCACGTCGAAGCGGCGCGCCGCCTCAGCGAACGCCGCGAAATCGAGGAGGTTGCGCGATAACCGGCTATCTTGAGTGACTGCGACCATGCCGATCTCTTCGGCTTTCATTCGCGCGAGCAGGCAGTTGAAGCTTGAACGCCAGCCCGGATTGGAACCCGTCACCCCGAAGTCATCCAGCAGTTCGATGAGTTCATCCGGCCAGCCCCAGTCCCGGAGCCGAAGCGGCAAGTCTTCCCGTTGGAGGGCTGTGCTACCGATGTTCTCGCGCTTCTGCTGCTCCGTGCTTTGCCTGCCATAGGGAATGGCCCGGCGACGGAGGTGGCAGTCTTTGATCTGCGGAGGGCGTTGGCTCATGATGCGGATCGATTAGACGTGGTTGTGGCCTTGGCCGAGGTGAGGATCGAGACGGCCCATCTGGCCAAGGTGAGAGACACCTCCCGACCCGCCCGCGGAGTGAGCCGTTCTTGCCTTGCTGTCATAGGTGACAGCTGGGGGTCATCGGGGCTTCGGGGTGTCTTCCGCATCTCCATCGGCTTCATCACGCAGCTCCCGCAGTTGCAGTCGCAGCCGGCGCCACGCGGCAAGCGTGACTCTTGCCAGCGAATCCGCAGCCTGATCCCTGTTTGTCGAGGAAGGCATCAGGTTGCGGCTGCCGGACAAAGCTTTTGACATGGGTGGAAAGTTGCGCGTGTCGCCACGTGCCCGTCCATGCGTACCCTTCGCTTTCGCTCTTGAGGGGCGCTTAGGCATCGGTCGCCTCCGCGGGAGCCAGGTCGAGAGCGAGGTGGACGGCTGGCACGGGAAACCTCGGGGCGTGCTGACGCCACAGCTCAGACAGCCGCCGTCGTCGACATCGGCGTCTGGCAGAATCAGCACAGAGTTCATGGTCGATGTTTGGGCTTGGGCGGGAAAGGCCCCCGCCCGCCTGGCTACCTCGCGAGCCATGTCCTGGGCCTCTTGAGCGAGGGCCAAAACTCCAGAAGGCCCTCGAAACCTGGGTGAGTCCCACGTAACTCGTGAGGCCCTTCATCCAGCCTCGCTTGCTCTGAACTGAAGGCTGTCGGTGGTTCGGAGAAGTTCTACGATCTCCGGCTCCAAACAAGCGACGGCGGCCATCGTCTCGACAGACACTCCCGGGGGAGCGAACCAAACAACGTGATCCCGCCCATCTCCTGGAAGGAGCTCAAATCGAGACCCGCTTGAAACGAGGCGCCGCATAAGGGACATGGCCCTGCGGAAAGGCTGTCCAGGCCGGGCGGCTTTCTCCCGGGCGCCTTCGCGCACAAGCTCGAGCAATTCTGGCTTCATCCGCGCCGTCGCTTCCAGGAAGGCAGTGGTCACCCGGTTCTTGGGCGCGAGCACCAGATCCTGGCCGACGGCACGGATCTCGACCCCGCGAGCACTCAGATGGTCGAGCAATTCGTGAGGACTCATACCCGCACCCCGTGGTGCCTTTCCCAGTCGACGCGCATCCTGTGCGCCAGCCGCTCGTTGTCATGTCGACGCCGCTGCCGCTCGCCCTTACCGGCCACGCCGAGCTTCTGAGCGACCTCGTCTGGGGTGGCCTCACCGCGTCGCCAGCGCCAGCCTTTGTCACGAACAGCAAGGCCAAGCTTGCCAAGGCGGGCCAGATGGCGGCGAACCGTGTACTGGTCCAGGCGGAGAACGTCGGCGATCTCCCTCGAGTTCCGGGATCTTTCGGGATCAAGCTTTGACCAAATTAGCCACGCGTTGCCGCCGAGCGCGCCCCGCCTCCAAACATCTTGGTGGGGGCCAGCGGCGGGGGGATGAAAAACCGTACAGTCTCTCTCATCACCCCCCTTGGGGGAGATCTGGCTGTTCGGATTCGTAGCGCCCTGTAGTGACAGCGAACTGATATGACTGTTCGGTTTCGTCCCCCCCCGCGTGGGGATGCGGAGGGACCAGATGTTCGGCCTGCCGGCGGACGGGCGCGCACCAGTTTCCAGCTTGAGCCAGCCTTGATGGCGGAGTCGAGCGTGAGACTTGACGACGGCCTCAAGCCCGCAGCCTGCTAAGTCCGCGACCGTGCGTACGGCCGCGCCGTAGGCCAGCTTGCCGGTCTGCGTGGCGATCCTGAGATGGGCCTCTATGACGCGGCGATCTGTTGCTCCGCTCGTGCCCTTCCACAGATGGGCTTCGACCGCGGCGCGGACTTCGGCGATCACGTGGAGAGCAGCCGCTCGGTCGCGGATCGTTGGGTGGTTGGCCACCATGGCCTCGGCTTTGGCCCAGCAGGCGGCGACGTACTGCCACGCGGACCCCTCGGCGCGCTCCTGCACTTTTTCGCCACCACGGTTACTCCGGTCGCGGAGCGCGTGGAAGCCCTCGTCCAATGGCCATCCGGCGCTGACCATGCCGGTCACAATGGCCATGATCACCGACGACCGCTTCCCGGTCTTGCCGTATCGGTCTTCTCGGTCACCGCTGCGGAGCAGGTCGGCCATTCTGGGCGAAAGGGGCGGGTTGGTCGGCGGCGTGAGGGCCGCGAGGGCTTCGGCGGGATCTTCGGGGTCAAGCAGGGCGACTGGCAAGCCGAGACGGTGGACCACCAGCGGTGGTCGGATCGCACTCCGGACGTCGAGCCTGAGCGCACGCGCTCGCTCCTTGTACCGGGCAAGGAGGCTGGCGTCTCGGATGCGGCAGAAGAGATGAAGGTGGCCCGCTTGGCCAGATGCGACGAGGACAGGCCGCAGCCCGTCGAGCCGCAGGTGCTCAGCTAGGCCCCGCACTCGCTCTTCTAGCTCCTGACGGTCGGAATCGACAGCGAGCACGTCCTCAGCTACTTCCACGGCGAACGGCCGCTCCGCCTTCGCGGCCTCCACCAGCGATACCCAACGGTCTCGGGTGTTATCTGGGTTGAGGAGCAGAGCTCTCGCGCCCGGCTTGGCGATGCTCTGCGCGAAGGGGAGCACTAAGATGGTTGGGACCCGCTTCACCTCCTGCACGGTGCGGCGGGTCAGCATGCTGGCGTAGTCCAGTCAGGGGTTTCCCAGGGAAGGCTCCGGAGCCGGGGAAATGAACATGGCTAGTCTTCCGATGTGCAGCAGGTTGTGGCCGTCAGATCCGGGCCTGCACGAAGGAGTCGCTGCCGCCGTTGGCGAGACGGTTGATTCCTTCGATCGGGTGGCGGGCAAGGGATACGTCACCGGTGAGGGAGTCACTCCCGCCTCCGTGGGGTCGAATGGCGGCATTCCTGTGACAGCTCAGAGGCCCGAGGCGCTCGCCGTGCCTTGTCCATTCGCGCTACCCCCCCGTCCGACACTGCTGAGGAGCTCGCTGCTGGTCAAACGGACCAGTCCTCAGCCTTAAGGAAGCCGAGAAAAAGGTCGGCGATTTCTACGACGGGCGAATGTCAGAAAGGGACGGAGATCTGGGGGTAAACTGTTTGTGTTGCGTCTATATGCCCGTGGCCTCAGCTCCTTTCAGCCGCACAAGACCGGTCTTGTCCGAGGGCAAGGTGGGGCGAACCTTCTCATACCAAAGTTTGAGATACCCACAGCTTAAATCCGCGCATTCTCTCCCATGGTTGGGACAGGAGAAGGAATCGACACCTTCGGCGGGTGCATCAAGGCGCCGACGTCTCGCACGATAGTGCTTCCGGTGAATCGCCTCGTAGATTCTCTGAACGGAGGCTTCGACACTATCGGCACCTCGAACCGGCGCTCCGACCCGTCGGGGCACCACGTCCTTTGGGAACCGGATGCCCCGCCGCTCGTCGGCTTCAAGCGCCGCAATGAGCCGGAAGCTGAGCCCGTGAGCCATGTGCAGGTCATACCGGCGAAGGTCGCGGAGGAATTTTCGAAACAAACCCCCTCCGACCGAGATGGTTCGGAGGAATGTGAGCGGGGCGAGCCGCTTTTCGACGATATCAGACCGCGCTTTCACTCCCTTTCGGATGGCTTGTTTAAAGGCCCTCGCAAGTCGGCCGAGATTTTTGGAACCCATGCGGTCCAGATGCACGGTGATCCTTGTTGAATTGGCTGACCCACTGACCGACATTGGAGATCGGTTAGGGCGGGCAGGCGGCATCCTACGCGCCTGGCGAGGTAGTGCTCTCAGCTGTTTTCGAATGGTTCTCGCGAATTCGGTCGCGAGCCTCTTGAGATCCCACAGGGTGATCTTCGTTAGATCGATCACAAACGCCAGCCGGGGCAGGTCCACCGTATACATCATCGGGTGCCATTGACCATACGGCTTCCAACACTCGCGCTCGCCGATTAGCTGTCCCTGGTAATGCCCCAGGGTCGAATAGAATCCGGCAGGGCGCACGTAAATGCCATTGAGATCATACTTCTCGGTTAGTCGTATCTTCAGATCCTCGATCTGTTGTTCGAGCTGCACGACCTCGTTCGCCGGGCAATCGCCGGTGCGTAGACGGACTAGACGTTCCGTCAGCTCCTGTCCGAGAGGATCGCGCTTCATGAGCTCATAGCGGCACTCAACGTCGAGCCGGGGCTTGGCTCCGGAGGATACCCTTCGCCTCGGCTTCAGTTGAGCTGATGACCCTGGGCCGGGCAGGTCTTCCGGCACACGGGTAATCACACCAGCGTTGAGGTAACTCTTCAGATACCCGTGCGGAACTCGCTCCACGTCCGAACTAATCGTGCCAGACCGCAAGGTCCCAACCACGTCGTCCGCGTTTTCTCCCGATCATCATTTCTCAGATCTCCCGTCGCTGGCAGAAGTCGAAACGAACCTCCTTCCGTTTAGGTCGCCGGAGCCCTACGGTTACCGTCGGAAACTGGCTAGCAGGATCGTTCAAATGTGGACGGAATGCCTGGTCCGGTGAAATCTTGGCCGCGTCAAGGCCCCCGGGTCGGCTAGCGCCGCTTGGGGACCCGGCCCTCTAAGCTAATGACACGCCTTCCTGGCTGGACAGCAGAGGAGACGCCAGGAGCCGCGATAGGTCGACTCTGGAGGATGGTGCTGCCGTTGACAACATTGCCGTCCTGAGTGGCCAGAACACCCTCGATAAAGCGTGCTGGTGCGTGGATCAGTTCTCCTAGCCTCTCGGTGTCGACTACACCACCACAGAACGCCTCAGCCATCTTACGGAGGAGGCGCGGCCGTTCGGCTGGTATCGCAACTGGCTCCGCAAGGCGCCACCCTTTTTTGTTCAGCAGCTTGAACCGTTGGGCCACTTGGCGGCGAGTCGCCACACGAAGGGAGAAGGCTCTCATAACTAATGCCGCTATTGACACTCCCCATCGTGCTTTCAATTCCGCAAGTTCAGTTAACGATAGAGTAGAGGTAAGCTCTCGCCGCATGGCCTCTTCTGGAAGCAGAAACTCCGCCGCGAACTCGTTCGCCTCCTTCTCAACTATCGCGCTTCCGACCGTCCTTGGATTGTGCATGATGAGATGCCCTAGCTCATGAGCTAGGGTATATCTCTGTCTATCCCCCGGGTTTCCGGCGCTCATAACAATCACCGGACGTTTCGTAGCGCCCTCAGCCCAGAGGGAGAAGGCATCATACCGGGGAATTTCAAGTGGCACCGCGAAAACAAAGACCCCGTTCCGCTCAAGCGGACTGAGTATCTTTAGAATCGGCGTATCCGGTGAAAATCCGAGGGCATCCCGAGTAGCTCGGGCAACAAGGCCCGGAGACCCTGACAGCCTTTGAATTCCGGCGCCTGGCTCTATGGGATACTTCGCTGCGATCTTCTCGGCTAGCTCGAAGATGAGTTTGGCAAGCTGACGGATTCTCGCCCTCTCAGTGCTCGTAAGAGCAACACGCTTTCGGAACAACAGCGAGCCAAGTGGAAAGTCCGGCCCTTGATCCTGCCGAAAGAAAGATAGCGGGAAGCCAGTTCTCAGAGCGATGGCCTCTAGGCGAATCTCCGCCGGATTGTCAATGAGATTGCTTTCGAGGCGAGTAATTGTCGACTGATTGGTCCCAATCTCTCTCGCAAGATCGGCCTGCGTAAGCGCCGCTATCTCTCTAGCCTGTTTGATCCGTTCGCCACTAACTGTCATTGCTCCCAGTTCCGGTCATCGGTTCCTGGTCGTCGCGCTCATCGGCTCCAAACCCCTGCGCCGGCTGAATGGATTCTGCTGGATGAGGAACCCGTATTTGCCAATGAATGTCCGGCGGATTCCACGAGTCCACGTCGTTCCGCGGGCACACCAGCCAGACTTCACTCAGGGCATGCTGTTCATCTAGCTCGAAGAGGATGACGAGTTTCCTGGGGCTGACTCCAGGCGTTCCGTACGCGAACAATTCGACCTGCCTATAGTGCTCAGCCTTTGTCTGCGAGCTTCTCGCCGGGGGTAGGGTGCCGTCTTCTCCTGCCTTCCACATCCTCATGACGCACCCGGCATGCTCGATCAGCACGCCGTCGTTCGCCAAGCGGAGGACCTTCAGCTCCGGGTGCAGGTGCTTGTTCCGTTCGATATGCTCGTGGAGATGGCACCGGACCAGACTTGAGAAGGCTGTTCCGCTATAGGTGAGCTTGAAGGTCGTGAAGTGGGCACGGGTGGATTCGACACCGGCCTCTAGGCCCCTGTAAACGAGTTCAAGGAATGCCCGGTGCCGATCCAGGTCTTTCTGGCCGTCAGGATCGTCGTCCGGAGGAGGGATGTTTTTCATGACGCATAAAATGCATCATAAATGTACCGCCTGTCAAGGATTTTCTAAGCGGCTGTATTACAACGCTTATTAGCTGCTCGACGAGCGATTTCGCCCCCTTCTCGGGCGAGAAGTCGTGGCAGGTCGGCTCTGTCGAGGGGAAGCAGCTCCTGCGGAGATCGCCCAGCAAAGTTTAGTCGTCGACGCCATGAGCGAAGTAGGTAAGCGGTTTCTTATAGAGCTTTGCGAAATCCAGCAGTTCGACTACGTCGACCCGCCGTTCACCTGACTCGCACTTGGCCACGAAAGACTGGTGTCGGCGCAGAGTTCTGGCCACCTGCACCTGAGTCAGCCCCGCGTCCTCTCGAGCTTGCCTCAGACGATGCAGGAACCGCTTGTAACGGGGCGAATGGGCCGACCCGACCGATCTCCGAGTGCGTGACGGCATCGCTGCCGCCTTCTAGAGACATCGGGTCGGGAAATATCCCAAAATAGGATATGCTTGCGGAAACGCCGGAGGCGCTCGCGGCAGGGGACGCCGACCCCCGAGTTTGCGATCGGCTCGCACGCACCGATCATGCGCATCGAGTCCGAGCGGCGCTGGCCTTCGGAGGCCCCAGGATCAATGGCGGGCATCTTTCTGCTCCAAGGCGGTCGTCAACTCGTGGAACTGCGGGAACAGGTGTACGAATCAGAAGCCCTGCTGCAGGAGCTGCTGGCTAACCATCCAAACCTGCTGGCTGGCGATCAGGTCAACCGCACGGTACCGAGAAGGTGGCTGCTTGTCTCACGGGAGATGTCCGTCCCGGGAGAGCCCGAAGGCGGAGCGCGATGGTCGCTTGACCATCTGTTTCTCGATCAGGACGGGATCCCGACGCTGGTCGAGGTCAAGCGAAGCACCGACACACGCATTCGGCGGGAGGTTGTGGGGCAGATCTTGGACTACGCGGCCAACGGGGTCGTGTATTGGCCATCCGAGAGACTCCAGGCCCAATTTGAGGTGCGGTGCCAGACCGAAGGACGTGATCCCGACCAGGTCCTGGTCGAGGCGCTGGGACCTGAAATAAATGCGGAGAGGTTTTGGCAGGACGTGAAGACGAACCTTCAGGCTGGCCGTGTTCGGCTGATCTTCGTGGCCGACGAGATTCCTCCTGAGCTTCAGCGGGTCGTGGAGTTCCTGAACGAGCAGATGGTCCCCGCCGAGGTGTTGGCGATTGAGATCAAGCAGTACGTGGGGCAAGGTGTCAAGACCCTCATCCCGAGGGTCCTCGGTCAGACGGCCGCGGCGACCCTAAAGAAGGGAGCTCCAGCTTCTGAGGGAAAACAATGGGACGACGCATCATTTTTCCAGGAGCTAAAGGCAAGGCAGGCGCCCCAGGAGGTGCTAGCTGCCCGAAGGATCCTCGAGTGGGCGCAGACGAAACAGCTCCGGATCTCGTGGGGCAGAGGCAGGATTTACGGGTCGTACACGGTTGTGTCGAAGCATGGAGACACGACCTATTCGCTCGCGACCGTCTTCTTGCCAGGCTCGGTCCAGATACCGTTTCAGGTATTGGCAGGCAAGCCGCCCTTTGACGATGAGGGGCGCCGCCAGGAATTGTTGCGGCGCCTGAATGAGATTCCAGGTGTGGAGTTCCCCCCCGATGCCATCAGCCGCTTTCCAACCATCCGCCTGTCCACGCTGAGCGCAGAGACGGCCATTAAGGCATTTCTTGCCGCTTTGGAATGGGCTGTCGGGTTGATTCCGAGCGCGTAGCTGAAGCTCCGGCCTGATCTGAACGCTCGGATCGATCGAAGTAGGAACGCCCCGATAATCGGTGCAACCTGAACACCTGGATCGCTCATGGTGAACGCCAGGATCGAGATGGTGAACACGTAGGTCGGTGATCGTGAACAGGCGACCCTGCCCCCGAACGGGGGCGGGCGCCTGAGTAGGAGACGCTGGATGGTCCAACGGGCCGTCCGCTCCCGTAGCCGAAAGGGGCGCGATGGCGGCCGAGCGACTGGCCATGCGCCAGATTCGTGAAATCCTCCGGCAGAAGTGCGGAGTCCTACAACCACGGCATGGTGTCAGCCACGGAGCGGACCAGAGCCTCGAAGAAGGCCACCGCCGCCAGGTAAGCGAGAAGCCCCTGCACCCATCCGGGGCTTTCGCTTGGCTCGGCTTGGGTCGCCCCCCACGTTCCGCGCGGCCGGCTCCTCCCCCCGGCGCGAGAAAGACAAGGGCGCCCCGACCGAGGCCGGGGCGCCCGAGGGGCTGGCCCTTCTACGTCAACGGTCAAAGTCCCGGCAACATAAACCCGAAATGGGACGAGGTTCGGCCGTGTTTCATCAGCCATCCCTAATGGCCCCCGGGGCCACTCTTAGTGCACGGAACGGGCACCGCTGGGTTCTGCACCCGCCGTGGTATCCTACCGCCAGCATGTCGCTCTGGCACCGCCGGCGCCGACTCTGATGCCGACTCCCACAAACCTGGCAATCGCGATGTCTTTCTCTCGCCTGCGACCTGCAGCCCAGTCCCGCCCTCGGGATGGAACAGCCTGCCTGAGGTGCCGATCTACATGGCTGAGTATGCTGTGTCAAGGATATCGTTACCCTGCCTAGGGGGTTGGCCCAGGTCGTAGGGCCGCCCCATCGGAGCACCGATGGCCAACAAGACTACCACGCTCCCGCCCGCTGCACCTCCGGTGCCGCTCGACAGCGACCTCGCCATCACCGTCGACGTCGAGCCGCGCAAGCCGCGTCTGGCGTGGCAGGGCATGGAGCGTAAAGAACTCGCGCCGACAGTGCCAACCCAGGTGGTGGAGATCGTCCGGCCCGGTCGCGCCGTGGAGCGGAAGGGCGAGATCGACCTCACCGCTCGAGCGGTCGGTGCCGACCGCCAGGTGCGCCCCGAGAACAGGCTTATCTGGACCAACGACAACCTGGTTGCCCTCCAGACGCTGCTCGACGAACGGGAGCCGAAGACCAAGGACTACCGCTACCGAGGGAAGGTCGACCTCGTGTACATCGACCCGCCATTCATGGTGAATGCGGACTTCCGTGCTGAGAACGCCATCGATATCGAGCTCGACGAGAAGGCCCACGTCCAGGCGCGAAAGGAACCTTCACTCGTAGAGATCATCGCTTACAAGGATACCTGGCGGCAGGGGCTCGACAGCTTTCTCTCGATGCTCCGCGCCCGCCTGGTGCTGCTGAAGCAGCTCCTCGCGCGGACGGGCAGCATCTATGTCCACTTGGACTGGCACGCCGTCCACTACGTAAAGGTCTTGATGGATGAGCTCTTCGGGTATGAGCGGTTCGCGAACGAGGTAGTGTTCAGGCGGCGCCACGCGCACAGTGACTCGTTGACGCTTGGCAAGGTTCACGACACGCTGCTGGTCTATTCGGCATCCGATCAGTTCGTCTGGAATCCGCAATTCGTCCCGTACACCCAGGACTACGTAGACACGTACTATCGGTATAGGGATCCAGACGGTCGAAAGTGGCTGTCTCGCTCGACCACCGCGCCTGGCGGAAGAGGCCCGGTATACGCATGGAACGGCATTACTCGTGCGTGGCGGTATACGAGGGAAAACATGCAGAAACTCCATGACGAGGACCGCCTCTTCTACACCGAGAATGGGATGCCCCGATACAAGCAGTATCTCGACGAGATGCCCGGTGCGCTGCTAACGAGCATCTGGTCGGACATCCAGGTGGTCGACTCTTGGTCTCCTGAGAATCTTGGATTCCCCACGCAAAAGCCGGTTGGGCTTCTTGAGAGGATAATAGCCGCCTCGTCGGGACCGGGTGGACTGGTTCTCGACTGTTTCCTGGGTAGCGGCACTACAGCTGAAGCCGCCGAGCGCCTTGGTCGGCGCTGGATCGGGATCGATAACGGGAAGTACGGTATCCACTTGACGCGCAAGCGCCTAATCCAACTCCACGGGCGGCCGCGGCCCTCGGGAAAGGCAGTCTACGATTACGCTGAGTGTGGGACCTGCAAGAACATCGAGCGCAAGGAGAAGCCGCAGAGGAGCCCCGGCCCGTACCTAGTACGCCCGTTCACCGTGGAGAACATGGGCGTGTACCAGCGCGCCTCCGAATGGGAGGGTTTCCAGCAGCACCGCACAGCCTACCGCGACGAGATGATCAAGGTCTTCGGCGGCGAACCGGTGGAGCACTCGCCGCTCCTACACGGCCGCAAGGGGAACACCTGGGTCCACGTCGGCCCGCTCGACGCGCCCGTGTCGTCAATGCAGGTCTGGTCCATCGCCCGCGAGGCGCAGCACACCAAGACCAAGGCCGTCACGATCCTCTCCGCCGACTTCGACACCCTCTCCGCGAGCGAGAAGCTCGACGTTCACCAGAAGACCGGCGTCGGCATCACCATCCGTGTGATCCCCGCCAGCGCCATCGACGAGGTGAAACGGCGCCTCGACCTCCTGCGCGCAAACCCGGACCTCGCGATCGAGTCCACTGCCATCCCAGCGTTCTACGCACCGCTCTCCATTGTCCTGGAGGAGCACATCTCCGGGCGCAATGTCGAACTCAGGCTCAAGCGGTGCGAGGTGGACATCGAATCCTTCATCGCCAGCCAACGGCCGATGCTGAAGCCCATCACCGAGAAAATGACCGAGAAGGCCAAGAAGAAGGCCCTCGACGAGATCAAACGATGGGAGAAGCGCGAGAAGGAGCTGAAAGACTGGCTCGACAAGGCGAAGAGCTGGCAGGCCTTCGTGGACTTCTGGGCCGTGGACTGGGACTACGGGCGCCAGGAAGGCGAGGACGGCAAACCCATCTTCGTCGCCGAGTGGCAAAGCTTCCGTAGCCGGGCCGCCGACGGTCTTGGCGAGCTGACCTTCTCCTCCAAGTTCAGCTACCCAGAGCCTGGCGTCTACCGGATCGCTGCCCGTGTCACCGATGTCTTCGGCAACGACGGCATCGCCACTGTGCAAGTCGAGGTCAAGAAGTGAGCACCGGGGGCCTCCAGCACCAAGTCATCGAGGCGGTGACCAGGCGCGTAGACGCGTGGCGGGGCTTCGCACTGGGCCACGCCGGCGACCCCTACCCAGACGAGCCGCCGCGTTACCAGCCGGGGGCCGACAGCGAGCGCGAGCTCTCCGACACGTCGATGGCATTGCTCCAGCATTGGTTCCGAAGGGAACCGCATGTCATCGGCGTCGAGCCGGATACCTACGCCTTCAAGTACTGGCCCCACCAGCGGCGGCTTGTGGAGACCTTCATCTACCTGCACGAAGTGATCGGTATCCGGCGCACGCAGGACCTCTACGCCTTCGCGGGTGTCGAGAAGATGGGAGACCAGCGCGATCCCTGGCCCAAGCTGGGCGGCCAGCTCGCTACTGGCTCGGGCAAGACCAAGATGATGAGCCTCATCATCGCCTGGTCCTACCTGAACGCCGTGTGCGAGCCCGACAACGTGCTCGGCCTCGGGCGCCACGCCATCCTCATCGCGCCCGGCCTCTTCGTGAAGGACCGACTGCTACAGGATTTTGCCCCGCCGCACCATGGCGTGTCAGTGTTCTGGTCAGACCCGGTGGTGCCACCCGATCTGGAGCGGTTCTGGAACCTCAAAGTCTACGACCCGGCGACCTGTCCCCGCCAGCTCGATCCGGACGAGGGGGCGCTGGTCGTGACCAACTACCATCAGCTCCTGCGCTCGCGCGAGGACATGGAGCAGCCCCTCGATCCGATGCAGGAGCGGCAAATTCAGCTTCTCTTTGGCGAGCCCGATCCCCAGAAGCTGGAGGCGGTGAAGTCCCCGCTCATGGAGCGGTTTTCGCGTTCCACTGGCCTGCTCGTGCTCAACGACGAGGCTCATCACGTCTGGGACGAACCCGGTCACGCCGCATTTGAGGAAAAAGCCCGACAGAAGGCTGCCGCCACCGAAGAAGAAGCGGAGGCAATGGCCTGGATCAGATCGATCCGCACGCTCAACGGCAGCGAGAACGCCCCGGGGCGGGTCGCGCTCCAGGTGGACCTCTCAGCCACGCTCTTCCAGGAGACGGGCACTACCACCCAGGCCAAGCAGAAGACGAAGAAGGGGCAGCCCGAGGTCCGCTTCAAGGAGAACGAGCTCTTCCGACACACGGTTGTGACCTACAACCTCGCCGAGGCGATCCGGGACGGCATCGTGAAGAAACCGATCCTGGAGCGCGTCGAGGTCCGCAACGAGAAGACGGGTGCACCACTGGCGCTCGTACGACAGGCCGCCCCCAACGCCTGGAAGAAGTATGAGCACTTGCTCGTCACCGGCGTCGAGCGGTGGAAGAAGGTTCGGGACCAGCTCCGTGCGGAGGGCGACAACCGCAAGCCCATCCTCTTCGTCATCTGCGAGACCAAGGAACAGGCCGGCGAGATCTCAAACTACCTCACCTATGGTGAGGCGACACGAGACGACCTGACCGGCAAGCCGGTGAAGGGGTACGTGGAGCCCAAGGGTCGCGAGACCCTGTTCGTGGAAAAGGCGCGCGACGGTGTCGACCGCTCGACCGTGGTGCAGATCCACATCGGCCAGAAGGAGGAGGCGAACGAGGCCGAGTGGGAGAAGGTCCGCGCGGCGGTGAACGCCATCGACCGTGACGAGATCGAGCACCGCGACGTGGACGGCAACCTCGTGACCCTGCCGAACCCGTACAACGTGGTTGTCAGCGTGATGATGCTCAAAGAGGGGTGGGACGTCCGTAATGTGAAGGTGATCGTGCCGCTGCGACCGTGCGGCTCCCGAACGCTGACGGAGCAGACGCTGGGCCGCGGCCTCCGTAAGATGCACCCCCCGATCATCGAGGACGACGGGTCCGCCGCAATGTCGCCTGAGGAGCTGTACGTCATCGAGCACCCGTCCTTCCAGGAGATCCTCGACCAGATCAACGATCTCATCGAGCGCAAGGACAGCCACGAGATCGACCACAGCCCTGACTATATCGCCGTGCCGCCGGTCGAGGAGCCTGAGGCCCGGGAAGCCGCGGACGTGCGCCTAGTACGCGTCGGCGAGCCCCGCGCCGGTGCTCGGGAGTGGCGAAAGGACCTGGACGTCACCAAGCTTCCCGGGCTTGCACCCCGCCTCCCATGGCTCGCCGAGATCGACCGCACGCTCATCAAGACCTGGCTCAAGACCGCGCTCCAAACGGGGGAACAGGAGGGACAGGAGTTCACGCTCCCGGCGGAGCCGTCTTACCGAGACTTCGACCATGTCATCGAGGTGGCCTACGCGATCCCGCTCCTGCGGGAGCTCCGGGTCGCATACCAGCACAAGAACGCAGTGAAAGATGCGGTGCGCGAATTTCTGGAGCGCAAGACCTTCGCCCTCCCGGCGGGCATCCCGATCCGTTTCGACGAGGTGAAAGAACCGGCCGATGCCACCATCGCCCTCGGAAATCTCTCGCGACCCGAGGTGGGCGAGGCCGTTCGCGGAGCACTCCTCTCCCCCATCCACGACGCTATCCAGCTCTCACTCCGAGCGACCAAGGCCGACCTGCAAGAGCGCCACGCCGCGCAGCTGGGCGGCTACCAGGCACTCAAGCAGAACGTGCTGGAGCAGCTCAAGAAGTCGCCATTCCAACGGCTCGCCGGCGCGAACCCCGAAGAGCGGCGCCTCGCCATCCTGCTGGAGGACAGCCGCGACGTGCGCGGGTGGGTTTTCAACCACCGCCATGGGGTCGCTTACTCGATCCCCTACGACTGGCAGGGCCACACCGCGCACTATTTCCCCGACTTCGTGGTGCGGGCCAAGTTCGATGAGGTGTTCCACAACTTCATCATCGAGGTGAAGGGCCGGCTCGACGACAAGGACAAGACGAAGGCCCTGCGCGGCCGTCGCTGGTGCGAGATCCTCACCGAGAACGACGTGGAGCCCTGGCACTTCCTCATGCTGATGGAGAACAAAGAGCTGAAGCGGGATGACATCACATGGTGGCAGGCCCGGGCTGGCCACGCCGTCGAGGATCTTCTGCGAAGGCACGAGGGCCTTCCCCTCATACCTGAGCCAGGGGCTCCGGGAGCAGGGATCCAGCAGGTGTTTTCGACGATCGGTGCCGATGAGCAGTTTCAGACGGCCATCCCGGTCTATGACCTTGCGCAAAGGGCTGCGTCTTGGGGAGCCGAAACCGCACCGGACGTCGTCGGGTGGGTTCGAGTCGCCCGGCGCCCGCTCGACCCTGACATGTTCGCTGCGCGCGTGGTCGGGCGCTCGATGGAGCCGGGCATCCCGGGCGGCGCATGGGGCCTGTTCCGGCTCTTCAAGTCGGACGCAGTGCCCTCGCCGGCGTCCCTCGACTGCCGACGCGTCGTAGTTCGCCTGCGCTCGACGTCTGACCCTGAAACCGGCTCCTACACCCTCAAGCGATGGAAAGTGACAAAGTTGTCCCCCGCCGGACAGGCCTCCGAAATTGCGCTCCAGCCCGACAATCCTGTGTTGACGCCACTTGTTCTCCCTGCTGATTCACCCGAGGTGCAGCCGGTCGCCGAATTTTTGGAAACACTGGGCTAGGCCCTCGACATTGAAGTACAGACTTTCGCGTGGCCCTGCGCGTGATGGGTGAGGCACGCTGGTGGATGAACGGAGATGGACACTCCAGACTCGGCGCCGAAGAAGCTCCGCGGCTCGTTGCTAGTTCTCTGTTCCGGCGGGTGGTCCACGCGCGTCTCGGACCAATGGGCAGCCGACTCGGCTGCCAAGCTCCACCAGAAGCTCGGTTCAAGGCGGATGAACCACGCGGTGAGGATCGAGAAGACGCGATGACCGCGCCTGCCGAGGCCCCGGAATGGCACCGCATCATCCGCGCCTCGGTGCGCGAGTGCCTCGAAACGTACCTGCTTCAGGCGCAAGCTGGATCGGTCACCGTGGGGGCCCTGGAGACGATCCTGGCCCGCGCGACGGTCCCCATCCTGCGTCAGGTTGAGGAGCGACCGTCCGAGCTGGTGGTGGCGCTCCTGCCAAGCCTGATCCGCACCATGCTCGCGGCCTTCGTGGAAGTGATGGCGGAGCAACGGCAGGCGAAGCCGCGATGACCCGGCGGGGTTCGAGGCCGGCACCAAGAGGCGATGAATGGGCGAAGCCCGCACCGAGCGAGCGCCCCACGGCTCCCTCCGCGAGGAAGGCGTCCGGCGCCGCGGGCGAGCCCGAGGAGGCTGCCCGGGCCGCCATCGCCCACGAGCCTCGGGCCACGCCGTCAGGCGACAAGGTGAAGCTGACCCTGACCGTCTCGCTGAGCCGCGAGCAGGCCGAACGCCTGACGGCCCGAGCGATCAGGAAAGACAAGAACCTCGAGGCGCTCGTGGCGGAGATCCTCGAGGCCACGTCCGAGCGATGTTCGCGGAGCTTGAGTGATTCGTCACCGCCCATCGCCCGCGCGGCGATCTGACCGGCGACGTGGGCGAGGTGCCGAGACGGGCTACCTCGTGCGTCTCACGTGGTCCTGCGGAGCCACGTTCGAGCGGTGGATCACACATTCGGACGCTGACGAGGACCTGCTGCGCTCGCATCTACCGGCGCTCCCCAACTAGCCACCGATAGCCGCTGTCTGTCGCCAGCGCAGTCTGCGTAAAGGCACGCTGACCTTCTGGCGGTGGGAGTTCGCCCAGGAGGCTAAGGCGACGCTGCGCCTGGCCCCGCCCGCCTTCGCGCCCGTTCGGCTCGCGCCGGCCGCGCCGGCGCGCCGCCTGTCGGAGTGCCGGACACCGGGTAGCGGGAGATCGCGGTCGGCGCTGGCCGGTGGGTGCGCGTGCGGGGCCACGTCGAGCCGGCGTGGCTTGAATGCTCCGGCTGGTCACCCTGTCATGCTGAGCTTGCTGCCGGTGCAGGGCTTGCTGCCGGTGCAGGGCTTCTTCGACGCTCGCCAGAAGGTGACCACCTAGGATTGGCAGAAGTAACCCACCCGAAGAACGGGTGCAGGAAGTTGAATCAGGAACGGTAGTCAGAACCAGAATTCGGAGCGGTGTCTCGTGCTTGCCAGAAGTGACCCACCCGGGGGCGGCGCGCACCTACTCGCCATGTGTCGGCTTCCATTCCGAGGAGGACAGAAGCAACCTTCAGCTACTTCACCTCGCTGGTTTGGCACGGGCCAAAGACGCCGGGGCTTCGACCCTTCATCGCCAACTCCTCGCGTTCCGCTTGCCGTTTGCTGTTGGCCCGCGCCAAAGACCGCCTTGACGCCGGTGCCACCCCGCCTTGCCTTGTGGCCTCCCGACTACCCGTACCGCACGCCCTCCAGTCCATCGTTCTCGCGTCTCGTGGGCAACATTCAGAGCGCCGGAGAGCGCCGGCTTCCCCCAGGCCCCGGCCCCAATTGTGGTCACGACGACCGCGATCTCGCATCGTGCGATGCGATCCGCGGACGCCACGCCGAGACAGAACCAGTCGCGAGCGATCGCATTCTGCCTGATGCGCCTCGCAATGACAACTCAATTCTGCGGACCGACGCCGGCCTGCCGAAGAAGCTGACGCGAGCCCGCAGAGCGATGGCCGGATTCGGCGCGAACTATCAATCGCGACGCTGGCTCGGTCGAAGGTCAGCCATCGGGTTGGGCGGCCCACGCCGACAGCGCAGCGGTGGATCATTTCTGACGAGCATGCCCCTGGCGTTTTTCGCGAGCGTCTAAGGGGCTTGGTATGTTGGTGTGAATGCCCTGTATCTATCCCGGCCCGCACTCGGACCAGATGTCGGTCGAACATCCCCTGTCCTACGGGCTCGGCCGCTTCGACGGCGCGATACTGCTCCGGGACCACGTCTGCCGCTCCTGCAACACGGAGGTCGGCAAGCGGACCGAGACGCAGTTTCTCCGGGCCGGTCCCACTGGCTTCTTCCGCTGGCTCTTGGGCGTTCGCGGCCGTGACGGCCTCCCGCCCTCGCCATTCCTCGCCGGCGCGGGCGGCGCCCTGCCCATCGAGATGCCGGGTCGGCTGCCAGACGGCGAACACGACCTGCTGTTCGAGGTGAACCACGGGACGGACACCGTCCAGCCCTGCCGTCAGATCGTCTTCGAGCACCCGATCGCGGGAGCGCGCCCGGTCCGGATCACCCACAAGATGCAGGGGAACCCCGACCTGCTCGCCGCTCGGCTCTCCGAACTCGGGCTCTCCGGAGCGAAGCCGATCCAGGCCTACGCCGACCCGGGTGAGATTCCCTGGGTGACCGAGCTCGTGGTCGCCATGGGAGGCGCGCCGCCCGCCTGGACAAGCGTGGACCTCCCCTCGGCCCGGATTCAGCTCGTCGCGACGTATACGGTGACCTACGGTGACCTGCGCATACCTCCGCGCGATCGCCAAGATCGGGTTCCACTACGCCCTGAGCGTCTTCCCGGAACTCTCTGGCATGGAGCCCGAGTTCTCGGACGTGAAGCAGTTCATCTGGGACGGCTCCGGGGACGCGGACCGGTTCGTCCGCCAGTGCAAGGACCGGTTTGTCGCGAACTTCAACGCGTCGGAGCGGCCGACGGAGTGGATGCACATCCTGGCCGTGCGCCGCACGTTCATGGCGATCACGGCGAACGCCCAATTCTTTGCCGGCCCGCGTTCCCTGCCGCCGGGCTACGAGATCAGCCTCGGCCGGAACCCCGCCCGCCTCCATGCCCACGATGGGCTTTGCCTAGAAATGGCTAGCTGCCCAGAAAATCGGGCGACTGCCCAAAAAAGGGTAACAATATAGTTGACACACCTGCCGCCCCCTGCTACACTTTAAGCATGGAAACCAAGACAGCCGACGCCCCGAAGACCTTGCTTGATGCCGTGCGTTACTTCGCCGACCCCGATGCCTGCCTCCACCACATGGTCGAGGCACGCTGGCCCGATGGCGTGACATGCCCGACATGCGGAAGCCGAGACGTGTCCTTCATCTCGACCCGGCGCATCTGGAAGTGCAAGGAGCCCCACGACCACCGGCAATTCTCCGCGAAGGTCGGGACGATCTTCGAGGACTCGCCGCTCGGGCTGGACAAGTGGCTCCCGGCCGTGTGGCTCATCACCAACTGCAAGAACGGGATCAGCTCCTACGAAGTCGGCCGGGCGCTCGGGATCACGCAGAAGAGCGCGTGGTTCATGATGCACCGGGTACGGACCGCGTTGCAGACTGGCAGCTTCAACAAGATGGCCGGGGAAGTCGAAGCCGACGAGACCTTCATCGGCGGCAAGGCCCGTTTCATGCACAAGGCAAAGCGGGCCGCGAAGATTCGCGGGACGGGCGGCATGGACAAGTCTGCCGTGATGGGACTCCTGGAACGGCACGGCCCGGACGGGCACAGCCGCGTCAAGGTCAAGCACGTCCCGAACGTGCGCCGCAAGACACTCGCCCCGGAAGTCCGCGCCCACGTCGAGCCCGGCGCGAGCGTCTATACCGACGCGCTCAAGTCTTACGAAGGGCTGACCGACGCCTACACTCACGCGGTCATTGACCACGCGGAGACGTACGTCAAGGGGCGCGTCCACACCAACGGCATGGAAAACTTTTGGAGCCTGCTCAAGCGGATGATTAAGGGCACCTACGTTAGCGTCGAGCCCTTCCACCTCTTCCGGTATCTCGACGAAGAAGCGTTCCGCTTCAACACACGGAAGCAAACCGACGGCACCCGATTCGCCAGTGTGTTGCCATCTGTCGTCGGCAAGCGGCTCACGTACGACCATCTCATCGGCAAAAAAGCCGGACTCGCTACGACGTGAGCCACGGCGGGGACGGAACCCGAGAAGGAGTGGGGGACTATGACAACCCGACTTTTTCGGCCTGGACAAGTCGTCCCGCGTTCTGGCATCTATCTCGTCACCCACGATCCTGCACATGCCGTAGCGCACGAGGTTACGGTCATTTTCGGTCGCCGTTTTCCTCCGTGTCGAGGATGCGCCAATCCGAGATTCAAGCTGGTACGTGGAGCCGTGCATATCGCGAGCAACCGACACTTTAAGCGCCAGTAGGAACCGGAGTGATGGACGCCAACGGCGCGGTGCTGGCTCGAAAGATATACACTCCGTCCTTCCGCTCCAATGCCATCCACACCGGCTCTGGCTCATCCTCTTCCGATAGGCAGCAGCACTCGAAGACATTCCCAAGCATTTGTGGATCGTCAGTTTTCATCTCCACATACATTGTCGGTCTCCTATGTCTCTCGCTGGTTGCCTGCGAGCGGCTCAATACGAACCTGCCCGAGTACATCAAGGACGTGGTGGTCTACAAAGAGGGATCGGACGGTCTGGTCGTCTATTTTGTGTTGGCCGACGCTTCTGGGGCGATGACAACCGCCGACGGCGAAGTGTCTCTCGTTATCCTGCAGGAGCGTAATCAGTACTCGCGAGAGACGGGGCGGATGGAAACACAAAGCACAACCCTGCTCCTGCGAACGTTTAACATAACTAAATCCGATTTCAGAAAAACGACGGTCGGGCAGGGGACTTTTCAGCACACGGCTATCCTGTGCTCGATGGGACGGATTCGTTATTCTGATTTTGAGGCTACGCCGAGCGATGACCCGCTGGCAAGCTGGAGCGTCTACGTGACCTTCAAGCCCAAGGAATACCTCGCCAAGGGGTACCCCGCCATGCAGGGCAAAACGACCATCACGTTTTAGGCATCGTGGTATCATGTCCGCCATGGACACCACAACGCAAGAGCTTCGAGCCTTCCAGAAAGCGCTCAAGCACATCGTCTCGGTGCCGAAAAAAGACGTGATGCGGAAAATCGCCGCAGAGCACAAACGGCGAAAAAAGAAACGCCTCGCGCGCTAGTCATTCAGGCTCCCACAACGGCGCGAGGCGCGCCCGATCAGCAACATGCACCCGAAGTCCAATCGCCAGAAGTGCCTCATACTGCCAGCGCGGCGGCGCATTTGGATCATGCGCGGTTAGTTCATATGCCACGAGATCGGCAACTTGAAGTTGGCTCAAATCTCTCGGATCGCCGTCAAACACCGACGGTGCGAGCCTCGCCAGCATCCGTGGTTGACGCGGCATGACTGACAGAATCTCCGAGAATCTTTCGTAACGCCCCATCAATTTGGCCGTTCGAGAGAAAATCATAGCCATCTTGTCTTCCGACTGTGCACGCAACACGTCAAGCCCCTCGTGAATACACCATGTCAACGAGAACGCGAGCGGATCGGTATGGAAAGCAAGCCATTGTTGTTCCCATGCCGTGGGGTGGACAATTCGCCAGAAATACGCTTTTGCCTTCGGCAATAGCCGAACGATTCCTGGTTCCACAACGCAGCCAACGGGAGTGACATGACAATCCCGCATCGCCTCGATCAGCTGTCGCCAATAAGGCTCAAGTTCGGCTTCTCGGGAATGCCACTCGGTGGCGCGAAACCACCCCATCGCGGATTCCTTCACCACGGATTCCCACGCCGGGAAGAGCTGACACCAATTCTCTAGCGTGGCCACTCCAGCGCCGAGCGCGACACGGCCAGAGGCGTGAGTCGCACGGCTATCGTCACCACAAAGCCAAAGCATCAGGATGCCAGTGGTGGGTCGGTAGCGGAGCATGAGGGCCAATTGCTCAAGCAGCGGCCAAGCGGACGGCGAGAGACAGACGGGAGATGACTGGACCGCCCCGACGCGATCCATCTACCGACCATGCCGGAGAGGATAGCAGTCCCCTCCGGGTGTGTCAACTATATTATTACCCAAAAAAGCTACTGATGTTTACGCCTCGGTGCTCTCGGGGCGACCTTACGCACCCCAGATTCAAGCATCCGTGTCATCGCCGTTCCCTCCTGAATGGCAAGCTGAGATACCGGCTCAACGAGCTCTGATATGAGGGCTTTCCACCGAGCGACCGAGTGCGGCGCAGCGATGGACTTGGCGAACTGCTCATAGAGTGTGCGGAGGGTAACCGGAATGCCAGGTCGTTCCGCGAGCAGACGATTCAGAGCGGATAATGCGACTGCATGCTCTATGGACAGCGAGTCCAGCGGCGAGGGGCGACCATAGAGGAAGTCCAGCGGAACTTCGAGAAACTCAGCGACTTCAAACCCTATCGTATCGGCGCGTGGAACCCTATAGCCAGCAATCCACGAATGGGCCCTAGATCGCCCAAATCGAACGGAAAGATTCTCTTCGGTTAGCCCCTTCGCTTTGGAAACAGCGCGGAGCCTCTCCCTGAAGATCCCCCGGTTGCCCCGGATGACCAAAGGCGTTCAGCCTCCTGACCCCTGTGACTCTCTCTCTGACTGAGAGTGTATTTTATACTTGACTCGGAGTAACTTTTTTAGTTACTCTCAGTAACGAACGGAACGGCCCATTGACTAGAACGATTTGCTGGCGCCTAATGGGGCACCTCAGGGGCAAGATGGAAGTGATGGGCAACAGCAAAAAAATTTGGTGGAGCCCGGGGGTGTCGAACCCCTACAGCCGGTTTTAGAGACCGGCGCCTTTCCCAAGGTCGGGCCCCATCAAATCGCCCTGGGGCGGCTCGCGCGAGCCGCCCCAGGGTTGTTCATCCCCGCAGAAGCAGTCCCAGACGATCCACAAGATATTGGCCCACTGCCTCATTGTCAAACTCTATTTGGTGGTTCGGATACAGACGAGATTTCAAGTACATCGCACCGCGTTATGATGACGGTGTGCTGCGAAGCGGACGATTAGGCAATCGATCTTTACTCTTATGCCAATAGAGTCCCCGCCCCCCCGTCGCCTACCCTTAAGATAATCGGCGCCTGCTCTCTGGGTCCATAAAATAGCAAGTGGCAGGTTGCGCTTGCGTTGCGTCTGCCGATGTGCTATTTTGCCGTGTATGGTCAAGAAGCCGCTCACACCGGCCCTAGCGGAAATGGACGTGAGGATAGCTAGGCTCCAAGAGGAATTTACCGCGCTAAAGCGCGCGGCAGATCGACTAGCTGTCATCGCGAACGACCTGCACACCCTTCAGCGGGCGCGGGCCATCATGGCGGGAGAGGATCCCGATGCTCCAGGTGAAGCCCCCACTCCCAGAACGGGATTCGGACTACGGGCGACAGTCCCTCATGTCAACGGGCGCAACCCCCGGGAAGGCTCCACGACAACCCTGACCCTAGAAATCCTGAAGGAAGCTGGAGCACCGTTGCCCCTCAAACAGATCGTCGACGGACTGCGGGCGCGTGGTAGCCAAGTGACCGTGCCGGGGATCATCGGGATACTATCCCGCGCCGTCAAGAAGGGAATGCTCAGGAGACCAGCGCCGAGCACATACGCACTGGAGGTGAGACGCACATAAGCGGAAAAAGGGAAACGGGGGCGGCTCTCTCAACCCGCCAAGGCATAGAGAGCACGACCCCCGTCTGGTGGGGCGCGTAGCTCAAGGGGTGAGCACCGGACTGTTAATCCGGCGATGCGGGTTCAACGCCGCTTACCGCCTTCTCCCCGCAGATGACGGATCGGATCTTCCATGCCCTTCTCGTCCTTGCGTTGCTTCGCGAAAGCGGGGGGGCAGCCGAAAACCAGGCTGAGAGCGGGACGGTGTGAAGCTCTTCCATGTGAGCGCGAAGATCTATCGGCCTGGCGAGATAGTCGGCCCGCTCACCCGCAACTACTACTCCGACCCTGCGCGTGTGAGCGCCCAGAGCCTCCGCGCGCAGAAGGCGCTCGACATCGGACGGCCCGGAGGTGCGGTAAGCGGCCCTCCGCGCACTTCGCATTTGACACTTCTGAGCTCTGCCTCGCGTATTGGTCAGGGGCGGCGAAGCGCGCCAGCACGTGCGGCGACGCAGCATCCGCGTATCTCTTGCCGCCACGCTACTATCAAATCGAAATGGCCACGCCGGTGAAGACCCCGATGGCTGTGGCCGAATGGGTCGTCCAGCTCATCGCCCGCCACGTCGATCCAACCCCTGCGATCACGGAGTACTGGGCGCCGCGCTCCGTGTGGAGAGTCTGGGAATATCTGGGTCGCGAGATGACGCTCATCGGCGAAATCGGCCCTCCGGCCGATCCCAGGGGTCTCGCCCTATTCCTCCACGGTGAAGATCGGAAGAGGGCGGAGCAGGAGTGGCCCCTCCCCGACTGACCCAATGCCACCGAGCCCTGACGCCGAAACTGCGGTCATCGTTCCGCCGGAGGCGGTCTTCCCGGGCCTGCGGCCCGATGAAACAACTCTCGTGGCCCTGCTTCGGAGTCTAAGCAAAACGGACACACTCTTCTGGTGCGCTCGGGTGAATTTGATCGTCGCCGGACTAGGCGACGTAACCCCAAGAGAGCGGCAGCAACGCGTCTTGAACTCGCTCTGCACTGCCGACGAGATCCGCCGGATCAATTCCTTCGCCGAAGGCCATGGAGGCGTCGACCGAGTCCGGACATTCTTCCGCGGCCAACTTCTCGAGTTGATGCGGTGGGTGTCAGAGCATTCGACAGATCACGGGGGCGAAGGTGAGACCTTCAACGATCCCGAGGTACGAAGGCGGTTCGTTCAGGCGGCCTTGATCGCGGCCGCGCTCTGGAGCAAGCGCGTCTTCGGTGACCGGTTCAAGCTCGACGGCGGGATCGACGTCGCCCGGCGCCGAGGTCTCGCGCCGATTCGGAAGAGCATCGAGGAGGGCGGGTCCGCACCCGAGCTTCAGAACTCCTTGGGCCGGGGCTGGGTCTTGTTCTCTGAGCACCTGCCGCAGCGATATTTGAGCCTCGGGGACGAATTCCGCGCCGCGACCGGCCTCTCGCTGGAGGAATACTTCGTCTGCGTCGCCGCAGTCACAATCCAATACCTCGGTCCCGAGGCGGCCACGTCCATCATGAATTGGCGCACCGCGGCGAACGCGAGCGCCTACCGAGAGATCTTCCCGAGATACATCGAGCTCGAGTCGCACACCGTCTCCGAGCTTGCCTCAGCCTTCACGTCGGGCGAGGCGGGGTATCGGGAGCTGCGCGAGCGGCCGATACTGCGGACCGAAGACGGCAGAGCCATCATTCTCGATCCCGTGTTCTTCAGCGAGCGGGCATCGGTGGGGCCGCTCTTCCACCTCATAGGGCCTCGCAACCCGCACGCCAATGCCAACCGCGTATTCGGCGCCTTTGGTCTAGCCTTCGAGGATTACGCGGCAGCGATCCTCGCGCGGATGTACCCGACTGGTGACGCCCTTGTCTGCCGTCTCGCCTTGAACGTCACGGGGCGCGACGGCTCAGGAACGCCGTTCGAGATCGATGCGGTGTTGAACGACGCGACCGAGATCGTGGTCTTTGAAACGAAGGCGGCATGGCTGCGCGAGGATCGGCTGCGCGATGACACTTATGAGGAATATTTGGGTCTTCGGCGGAATCTGTGGGTCGGACGGCCCAGAGTTTGAGCTGTGGAATCTGCTGGGCTGGTTCCCAGCCCTTGGAAAACCGGGTTTCCCACAGATCCCACAGCTCCGGCGACGGCGGCTTGGGGAGAAGGGAGG
>WNFV01009092.1_pt1 | contig 33999 bp, 30 predicted proteins | sample 5400101 | NCBI WGS metagenome assembly WNFV01 (sample SAMN13153361, study PRJNA577476) | soil metagenome | isolation source: 115 cm soil or saprolite under grassland replicate 1 | place: USA:California | collected 2016-06-15 | reverse complement strand
GGGCCGGACAGGTTTCTGCTACAATCACCACAGGCATGGGCTCCTTTCTCGGAGAGCTTGGCGGCTTCCGAGCTGAGGATACCATGCCTTATCTGTTAACGTTCAGAACGTTCGTTCACGACTTCGCGTTGTAATATTAGCGAGCTCGACGAAACCATCCGGCAACTACTCATCAAAGAGGGCGGCTTCGACCCGGCGCAGGTGGAGGTGAGCTTCGAGATCCCCGACCGTGAGTGGTCGGCCGGCATCTCCAGGCCCACGCTGAACTGCTACCTGTTTGACATCCGCGAGAACCAGGATCTGCGCCAGCACGGCGTGCAGATGGAGAAGCACGGCACCAACGGCGCGTTCCGCCAGCGCCCGCTGCAGCGCTTCGACCTGACCTACCTCGTCACCGCCTGGACCCGCGCGGTCGAGGACGAGCACCGGCTGCTCTGGCACGCGCTGCAGACGCTGGTGCGCTTCACCTCGCTGCCGGCCGAGCACCTCCAGGGGACGCTGCGCGAGCACGAGACGCCGGTCTACGCCCGCACGGCCCTGCCTGACGGGGTGCTGAAGAGCCCCGGCGAGTTCTGGACGGCGCTGGAGAACCAGCTCAAGCCCTCGCTGAGCTACGTCGTCACGCTGGCGCTGAGCCGCGAGGCACTGCCGGCCGGTCCGCCGGTGCTCACGACCCGCCTGCGGTTCGCCGCGCCGAGCAGTGTCGACGAGCGCTGGGTCTGGTTCGGCGGCACCGTCCGCGACGACGACGGCCGGCCGGTCGGCGGGGCGACTGTGGTGGTCGAGGGCCGCGGCCTGCAGACCATGAGCGACGGCGAAGGGCGCTTCCGCCTGCGCGTGCCGGGGCCGGGGCGCTATACCCTGCTGGCACAGGCCGGCGCGTTCGCACAGCGCCACGACGTCGATATTCCGGATATGAGCTACGATATCGCGTTAGGGGCGACCGCCCATTGAAAGGAGCTGACATGCCTGAGTATCTATCTCCCGGCGTCTACATCGAAGAGGTCAACACCGGCCCGCGCCCGATCGAGGGGGTCGGGACAGCGATGGCGGCGTTCGTCGGATTCGCGCCGGGAGGGCCAATCAATCGCCCGACGCTGATCAGCAACTGGACACAATACGTCGAGACCTTTGGCGCGGCGGACGAGAGTGGGCGCCCCAACCCGCACATGCCCGACGCCTTCCTCTCGCACGCGGTCTACGGCTACTTCCTCAACGGCGGCGGGCGCTGCTATGTGACCAGCGTGGCGGCGACGAACGGCAAGCAGGAGCGGCCGGCCGAGGTGCAGATCCCCAGCCGCTCGTCCAAGGCCGTGCCCTCGCTGACTATCGCGCCGAAAGGCACGCCGACGTCGGACATCCAGATCGAGGTCGCCCCTCCCTCCGGCGAGGGCGCTGGCGACGGCACCTTCACCGTGCGGGTGCGCCAGGGCGACGGCGAGCCTGAGGTGTTCGAGAACGTTAGCCTGGGCAAGCGCGGAGGTAAGAACGTGGTCGAGACGATCAACCAGGCCAGCCGGCTGATCACGATCGCCGAGGCCCAGTCGACCGGCCCGATCGCCGAGCGCGCGCCCGAGGTCGGCAGCTACACGCTCAAAGCCGCTCCGCCCGCGCCGATCGCCCAGATCCAGCCGGCCCACATGGTCGGCGCAGCGGCCGACCGCTCGGGCCTGGAGGGCCTGGAGGTGGCCGAGGACGTGACCATGGTCTGCTGCCCCGACCTGGTGTCGCGGGCGGTGCTGGGCGCGATCGGCCGCGAAGGCGTAAAGGCCGTCCAGTTGGCGATGATCGCCCACTGCGAGCGCATGGGCGACCGCATGGCCATCCTCGATCCGCTGCCGGCGGCCGCGCCGCAGGAGGTCAGGCGCTGGCGCGAGCAGGAGGCCGGCTACGACTCGAAGTTCGCCGCGCTCTACTACCCCTGGATCAGCGTCGCCGGGCCGGATGGCCAGCCCATGGCGGTGCCGCCCTGCGGCCATATCGCCGGGATCTACGCCCGCAACGACAACGAGCGCGGGGTGCACAAGGCCCCGGCCAACGAGGTCATCCGCGGCGCGCTCGACTCCGTGATGGCGATCACCAAGGGCGAGCAGGACACCCTCAACCCGATCGGGGTCAACTGCATTCGGGCCTTCAGCGGCCGCGGCCTGCGGGTCTGGGGCGCGCGCACGCTCAGCAGCGACCCGGCCTGGCGCTACGTCAACGTCCGGCGGCTGTTCAACTATGTCGAGAAGTCGATCGAGCGCGGCACCCAGTGGGTGGTGTTCGAGCCCAACGACCCCGACCTGTGGGCGCGGGTCCGGCGCGACGTCGGCGCGTTCCTGACCGGCGTGTGGCGCAACGGCATGCTGTTCGGGCGCTCGCCCGAGGAGGCGTTCTACGTCAAGTGCGACGCTGAGCTCAATCCGCCCGACGTGCGCGACCGCGGTCAGCTGGTGGTCGAGATCGGCCTGGCGCCGGTCAAGCCGGCCGAGTTCGTCATCTTCCGCTTCAGCCAGTTCGCCGGCGGCGGCGCGTAGCGCTGTGGCGCCAGCAGATAGTAAACACTAGAGGAGGAATTTATGGCTACCGTCGATGAAGATCCCTTAGTCTCTGCGTGGTTCGGGGTCGAGTTCCAGGGGCAGATTCAGGGTGCATTTCGCGAGTGCACCGGCCTGGGCAGCGAAAATGAGGTTGTCGAGTCCAAGGCCAGCGGCCCCAAGGGCGAGTTCATTCTCAAGAAAATACCCGGCCGTATGAAGTACACCAATATCGTCCTCAAGCGCGGAATCACCTCCTCGATGGACATGTGGGAGTGGCGCAATCTGGTGGAACTGGGCAAGGTCGACGAGGCGCGCAAGAACGGCTCGATCGTGATGTTCAACCCGCAGAACCAGGAGATCGCCCGCTGGGACTTTCGCAGCGCCTGGCCGAGCAAGCTCACGGGGCCAACCGCCAACGCCACGAACAATGAGATCGGCATCGAGGAGCTGGAGATAACGCACGAGTGGTACGCACGCGTGACCACGAAGAATTCTGGCGGGTAGAAGCCTTAGGCGTGTGATGAGGCGAGGATGCTGCAAACCGAGTTCGAGTTCACCCTGCCGTGCGGCTATATCGACGAGCAGGGCAACCTGCACCGCACGGGGACCATGCGGCGAGCGACGGCGCTGGACGAGGTCGAGCCGCTGCGCGACCCGCGCGTGCGCGCCAACGAGGCGTACGTCAGCATCCTGCTGCTCGGCCGCGTCGTCACACGCCTGGGTACGCTCAGTGCGGTCGGCCCAGCCGTCGTCGAGCGGCTGTTTGCGACCGATTTCGTCTACCTCCAGGAGCTCTACGCGGCGGTGAACGAGATCGACGCCGGCCTGATCGAGACCCAGTGCCCGACATGCGCGACACGGTTCGCGCTCGACCCGAACGAGAACCATGGACCAATCTGAGCCGACCGGGGCCAAGGATGGTCCGGCGCCGCCGGGCGCAAGCCAACCACCGGCCGTGACGATCGACGTCAAACAAGTGGCCGACCGGGTCTACCGCCTGATGCTGGCCGATCTGCGCCTGGCGCAGGCGCGCGGCCAGCGGGCGGCCCGGCGCAGGGAGAGCTAAACCATGATCGAGGAAGCCCATCCCAACTGCCGCTTCTACGTCCAGCTGGACGATATTCCGCAGGCGGTCTTCACCGAGGTGACCGGCCTGCAGGTGGAGACGGCGGTGATGGAATACGAGGAGGGCGGCAATAACGGCTTCGTCCATCGCCTGCCGGGGCGCACAAAGGTCAGCAACCTGACTCTCAAGCGCGGCATGACCAGCTCAAACGACTTCTTGAAGTGGTACCTGGATTTCGCCAAGGGCCTGCGCGAGCCGCAGAACCTGTCGCTGGTGATGTATGACGCGGCGGGCAACGAGCTGATGCGCTGGGACTTCCTAGGGGCCTACCCGGTGAAATGGATCGGCCCGCAGTTCAACGCCGAAGGGAAGGCGACGGCGATCGAGACGCTGGAGCTGGCCCACGCCGGGCTGGAAGCGAAGTAAGACCGTTTCCCGATGAATACGTCCCATGTCGCATGTTGCAAGGTGCCGGAGTTTGCGACCTATGCCCTCCGCCCTGATGGCGGATCATCCACCAGAAGTGATGTAAGCCAATGTCCCATGACTTGCTTATCAAACGTGCGCGCCGTCATCGCCGCCTTGCCGGCACGCTGATCGCTCGCCAGCCGCTGCTCAAACGCACCGATGTCGGAATGCGGATGCTTCAGGCATTGGGTGTGACATCTCACCGCGTAGCCCAGCGTGTGGCGCACACCTGGCAGCACGATCCCTTCATGACAGAAGCTGCCGACCTGGATATTGCGCGCACTGCCGGGGTGGATGATGTCGACGTTCGAGCCATAGCCGGTATGGTAAATGCGCCGGAACGAGAGACCGTGTGGGCTGGCACCGACCGGGCTGGGCCAGCAGAGTCTGGCGCGCCGGCTCTGCGGCCGACTGTAGCGGCCGCGGGACCTGAACCAGAGCGCTCTATCCCGCGGCAGGCCGGCACCGCGGCGCCAGCGGGGAATATGCCGCAGTCGCCAGCGCCGCGTGTGGCGGAGCCGGCGGCCGATCGAGCGCCTAGCCCGGCTGCACCACGCGGCGCGCGAGAGCGATCGGCGCAGCTGGACAGGCGGAGCACACCGGCGCGATCGGGGAGTGAAGATGCGACTACCCGCGAACCAACCGATCGGAAGAGTCGTACGGCTGAGCCTCCTTTACAGGTTCCAGTGGAAGCTGTCTCTATATCAAGCGCAAATTTCCGAACCGAGCAGCCGCTTGCAGCACCCGGCACCGACCACACAACAGAGTCGTGGCCTGTGCCGCCAGTCGCAGCAGGGCGTTCCAGCTCGCTAGCGCAAGCAGCAGCCGATCGCCCGCAGCCGGCCGCGAGTGATACGCCACCAACACCGAGCGCAGTTGAGATCGGCCAGCCGGCTGGTCCTATACGGTCGATGGCAATGCGGGAACCTGGAGCGCAAGTGGCACCCGCAGCCCAACAGCCAGACCCGTCGCCTCACGTGACCGCGACCGACGAGCGGCCTGAGGCTGAGCGGATGGCGGCGCGGGAACCTGAAGCGCAGACGCCGGCTGCGACCGAGCAAGCAATCCCGCCGCGTGGCGATCAGCGCCCCGCAGTTCCTGAGCGGCATGCCGACGACGAGACAGGGTCTGGCGCGCAGGTTGCCGAACCGACGAACGGAGACTCGCTGTTCCAGCCGCGTAGCGCGGAGCGATCACCCAAGGAGTGGGCCAGGCTGCTGGCGCAGGCGACGTCGGTCCGTGCTACCGAGTCGGCGGGGCGCTCTCCACAGCCGGCAAGCCAGAAGCAGACGGACGCAAGTCGCCAGCAACCGCTCGAAGCGCAGGCGCTACCACAGGCGTCAACCGCGCCGATGTCCGAGTCCGCCCGGCGTTTTCTGCGTCCGTTGGTCGGCGTCGACCCTGCCAGTGTGCGCGTGCATCAGTCCGAGGCGGCCGACCGGGTTGTGTCGGCACAGGGGGCCGACGCGGCCGCGATCGGAGACGACGTGCTGCTGGCCGCGGGCCACGCCGACGAGTCGCCCGAGACGCTAGGGCTTCTGGCGCACGAGCTCACCCACGTGGCGCGCCGGCGCGCTCCTCGCTTTGTCCCGCCAGCCGTGCGCCACAGCCGCAGCGCCGCGGATGAGGAGGAAGCGCTCGCGCTGTCGGTCGAGGCGCAGGTCCGCCAGGCCGCCCGTCAGCCTGAGACGCAACCGCGCGATCAGTGGCCGCGGGCTGAACCGGCTACGGTAGCCGCGGAGACCCCTGAGGTGAGCGTGATGCCGGAACCGCAGTCTGTGCCTGATACCGTCGAGAGTCGCCCCGACCGGTCGCGATGGGGCGACCTGCCGGCGCCGTGGGAGCCGCTCCCTGACTGGATGGGAACGCCAGGACCCGAGCCGCCGACGAGCACCCTAGCGCAAGGCCCGATCACCTCGGCGCCGGTACCGGCATCGACCGCGCAGTTCGCCGAGCATGACCGCAGCATTCCCCAGGAAGTGCCACCACCAGCTGCGCCAGCCGCGACGCAGCCACAGGCAGCCCACGCGCCCGGAGCGGCCGGCGCGCCTGAGCCGGACCTGGACGCGCTGGCGCGGCAGGTCTACAGCGTTCTCAAGCAGCGCCTCTCGGCCGAGCGGCGCCGCCTAGGGTAGCCGGGGAGCAATGCCATGAGTGATACGGGTATGGCGAAAGCGGTGATCATCAACCTGGATACCGACAAGGCGGGGGAGCACCCAATCAGGTGCATGTTCAACCCCAAAGAGTATAGCTTTACCAAGCAGAACAAATGGGCCGAGGGCAAGAATGCCCCGAAGAATATGCCGGCGATGGAATTTGGCGGCGGGCAGCCGGCCACGCTGCAGATGCAGCTGTTCTTCGATACCTACGCCGCTCGGGAAGATGTGCGCGGGAAATATACCGACGCGATCTGGGAGCTGATGCTGGTCGACAAGAATCTGGCCGACAAGAAGAGCAAAAAGGGGCGTCCGCCCAAAGTGCGCTTTATGTGGGGCGAGACATGGTCCTTCGATGCAGTGATCACCAGCATCAAGCAGCAATTCACGCTGTTCCTGGACAGCGGCACGCCGGTGCGGGCCATGCTCGACGTGACATTCCAGCAGATCGAGGACACCAAGCAGCTGCGTCCGCAGAATCCTACCTCCGGCGGCATCGGCGGCGAGCGCGTGTGGCGCATCAACGCCGGCGATACCCTGGCCTGGATCGCCTACCAGGAGTATGGGGACGCAACGCTGTGGCGCCTGATCGCGGACGCTAACCGACTGACCGACGTGCGCCGGCTCACGCCCGGCACGATGCTGGTGATACCCAATGCCTGACACAAACACATTGCTGAGCCAATTTTATCTGACGATCGACGGGGCCGACGCGCCGCACGACCTCATGGGTGACCTGGTCGAGGTGAGCGTCGAGACCAGCCTGCACCTGCCCGATGTGGCGACACTGACCCTGCACGACCCGCGCCTGCGCTGGGTCGACGACAACCGGCTGGCGCCCGGCACGGCGATCACGGTAGCGGCTAAGGCCGGCCATGGTGAAAAGCCGCTCTTCGACGGCGAGATCGTCGAGATCGAGCCCGATTTCGGCCCGAGCACCCAGCGGCTGGTGGTGCGAGCCTTCGATCGGCTGCATCGCCTGAATCGCGGGCGCTACGTGCGCTCGTTTCTCAACGTGACCGACGGCGATCTCGTCAGCAAGATTGCGCAGGAGGTGGGCCTGAAGACAGAGGTCGGACCGACCAGCCAGGTGCATCCCTATGTCTTCCAGGCCAACGAGACCAACCTGGCCTTTCTGCAGCGCCGCGCCGCGTCGCTGGGCTACCTGCTATTCGTGCAGGGGAAAACGCTCCACTGCGCCGCGCCTCAGTCGAACGGCCAGACGATCGAACTCAAGTGGGGCGAGACCCTGAGCGATTTTCGGCCGCGCCTGACCACCATCGGCCAGCTGAACGACGTGACCGTGCGCGGCTGGGACCCGGCCAACAAGCGCGAGATCGTCGGGCAGGCGCGCGGCGGCAACGGCGTGCCGCAGGTCGGCGAGACGCGCAGCGGCGGTGAGGTCGCCAAAGGCGCATTTCATCTCGAAGCGCACTACCTCGTGGCCGACTGCCCGGTGCGCGACCAGGCGCTGGCCGACCGGCTGGCACAGGCCACCGCCGACCGCCACGCCAGCCGCTTCATCGAGGCCGAGGGCACCTGCGGCGGCAACCCGGCGATCGTCGCCGGCGTATCGATCCAGATCAGCGCGGTGGGCGAGCGCTTCAGCGGCAGTTATTTCGTGACCAGCGCCACGCACACCTACAGCGCCGACCATGGCTACAGCACCCACTTTAGCATCTCCGGCTTACATCCGTCGACGCTACTCGGCCTGCTGCTCCCCGAGCGCGAGGCAACCTCGGCCGGCGGTCTGGTGATCGGGGTTGTGACCGACAACCAGGACCCCGACGGACTGGGACGGGTCAAGGTCAAGTACCCCTGGCTCTCGGGCGAGCACGCCAGCGACTGGGCGCGCGTCGTCGCGGTGGGCGGCGGCGCTGGGCGGGGCATCCAGTTTCTGCCCGAGGTCAACGACGAGGTGCTGGTCGGCTTCGAGCTTGGCGATATCCACTACCCATATGTGCTGGGCGGCCTGTGGAACGGCAAAGACGCGCCGCCGAAGCCTGGCGATCAGGTCGTGAGCGGTGGCAAGGTCCAACAGCGGATCATCCGCTCGCGCGCCGGCCACGAGATCGTCCTCGACGACGCCGACGGCGGCGGGGGCATCACGATCAAAGACCCGCGCGGCAACACGATCGTTCTGGACACCAGCAACAACTCGCTGCGCGTCGAAACCAGGGGCGACATCAGCCTGAAGGCGCAGGGCAACCTGACGCTGGAGGCGCAGGGCCAGGTGAATGTCAAGGGCGCGACGATCAATCTGAACTAACGCTATGGGACAGCCAGCCGCAAAACAGGGCGACCGGATCACCGGCACCGACACCCACATTGTCATGGTGCCTTCGCCGAGCGGGACGGTGCCGACGCCGCTGCCGCACCCGTTCAACGGGATCATCAGCGGCGGCCTGAGCCCCAACGTGAAGATCATGGGCCGGCAGGCGGCCACGCAGGGCAGCACCGCCGACACCGACAACACCCCGCCGCACGTCCCGCAGGGCGGCGCGTTCCAGCGGCCGCCGGTGAACAAAGGGCAGATCATCACCGGCAGCGCGACGGTGTTGATCAACGGCAAGCCCGCCGCCCGCAGCGGCGACACCGCGCTGACCTGCAACGACCCGGCCGACCTGCCGGTGGGGACTGTAGTCGCGATGGGGACGGTGATGATCGGGTAACACGCCGCGAGCGTAGAAGGAGAGAGCACATGGACCGTTACAAACGGCTGTCGATCATTCTAGCCTTGCTACTCATGACCAGCGTGGCGAGCGTAGCGGCGCAGGGGCCAGGACCAGGGGGCGCTCCAGCACCCCAGGCAGTCCTGGGCAGCGCATTCACCTACCAGGGGCAGCTGCGTAACAAGGGCGGCCTGGTGAATAGCACCTGTGACTTCCAGTTCAGCCTGTTCGACGCGGCCACGGGCGGCAAGCAGATCGGGGCCACCCAGACGAAGAACGGCGTCCTGGTGACGAATGGCCTGTTCAGCGTCGTACTCGACTTCGGCGCAACCGCCTTTACCGGCGATCAGCGCTACCTCCAGATCTCCGTCAAGCTTGCTGACGAAACCAACTTCACGACTCTCAGCCCACGCCAAGCGCTTTTAGCTGCACCGTATGCGCTCAGCCTGCGGCCAGGAGCGACAATATCGAGTTCAGATGCGAGTGCCGTGTTAGCAGCAGGGGGTCTGTTTGGTCCGGTAGGGGTAATAGGCGCCAGCACCAAAGGTGTTGGCATATGGGGCGGAAGCCAGACCAATGCAGGAGTACTGGGCACTAGTCAAAACGGCGATGGCGTGCTTGGACAAGCTTCGAATTACGGCAGTGGTGTGCATGGCAAGAACACTGGCAATGGCACTGGTGTATATGGCGAGGCTGCTGGTACTGGCTCCGCTATCTACGGCAAGAACACTGGCAGTGGCACTGGAGTGCTGGGGCTTAGTGCTAATGGCATTGGTGTAGCTGGCGAGTCTGATAATCCCTCCGCCACTGGTGTCTACGGCAGGAGCAGTAATGGTATTGGTGTGAGAGGGTATAGTGAGACAGACGTTGGCGTGCATGGCGAGGCTTATAAGGGCACTGGAGTGTTGGGTGAAAGCTGGCACGTAATAAATGGAATCGGTGGCGTCGGCGTACAAGCTATTGGAGTCGGTGGACAGGGCGTATATGCTGAAGGTTTTGAAGGCGTATTGGCATTGGGACATGTCGGTGTAAACGGCTATAACAACGATGGTAGCCCACAAGGAATTGGTGTTTGGGGCCATAGTTTTAAGGGTTACGCAGGCTACTTCTCCGCCAAAGTACATGTGGGGGGACCGCTTGACAAGCCGGCTGGCTCATTCAAAATCGACCACCCGCTCGACCCGGCCAACAAGTACCTGTACCACTCCTTCGTCGAGTCGCCCGATATGAAGAACATCTACGACGGCGTGGTCACGCTCGATGGCGGCGGCGCAGCGGTCGTGCAGCTGCCGGACTGGTTCGAGGCGCTCAACCAGGAGTTCCGCTACCAGCTCACCGCGATCGGCGCGCCCGCGCCGGGCCTGTACGTGGCCGAGAAGATCCGTGGCAACCACTTCAAGATCGCTGGCGGCGCGCCCGGCATGGAAGTCTCCTGGCAGGTCACGGGCGTGCGCCACGATGCCTACGCCAACGCGCACCGCATCCCGGTCGAAGAGGACAAGCCCCAGCAGGAGCGCGGCAAATATCTCTATCCTAAAGAGGCCGGCCAGCCCGAGACACAGGGCGTGGACTACGAGCGGCGGCAGCGGCTGGAGCGGCAGGTGCCTGATCGCGCCACACTCCAATCCCCGGTTGAAGGAGGGCGGTAGCCGATGAATGGCTCATTGTCCGCTTGTGATGGGCGGAGGCATCGTGGTGGGCACACGGGGAGGCGCACATCTTTAAGGTACAGGCGCTATGAACGGTTTTCTTGGTACCAGCTGTTGGAGAGAGGCATCGTCGCTGGATTAGAAGGAGGGAGCACATGAACCGTTACAGCCGATTGATGGGCATTCTGATCTTGTCGCTGTTGGCGCTCAACGTTGCAGGGACGGCGGCGCAAGGGCCAGCGCCGCAGGCTGCCCCCATAACCAGTACCTTCAACTATCAGGGGCGGATCATAAAGGACGGTGTGCCGATCACCAGCACCTGCGCCATTGAATTCAAACTGTTCGACGCCAGCACTGGCGGCAACCAGATCGGGACGACTCAAACCCATGGGAGCGTGACCGTGAAGGCCGGCCTGTTCACCGTCGCGCTCAACTTCGGCGACAGCGCCTTCACCGGCGACCAGCGCTACCTCCAGGTCGCGTTTAAGTGCTCAGGCGACGCCAACTGGACAACGATGAGCCCTCGCCAGCCACTCACCGCTGTTCCGTACGCGCTTAGCCTACGCCCAGGAGCGACAATATCGAGTTCAGATGCGAGTGCCATGTTAGCGTCAGGGGGTCTGTTTGGTCCGGTAGGGGTAATAGGCACCAGCACCAAAGGTGTTGGCATATGGGGCGGAAGCCAGACCAATACAGGAGTACTGGGCACCAGTCAAAACGGCGATGGCGTGCTTGGGCAAGCCTCGAATTACGGCAGTGGTGTGCATGGCAGGAACACCAATGGCGGTACGGGTGTAAAGGGCGAGACTATTGGCATCGGAAGCGCAGGTGTATATGGCGTCAATCACACCCGAGGAGTGGGTGTTGTAGGTGTTGCTGAGTGGGACGGATTTAACACGATAGCCAGCGACCCCAACGCTGGTGTAATCGGATATGCCAGAGCAGGTTCGAGAGGCTCGGGAGTGCAGGGCTTCGCCGAGGGAACCGGCGACGGCGTGATGGGTAGTAGTAAGAGTGGTTATGCAGGTCGGTTCTTAGGCAACGTCGATATAGACGGCACCTTGACCAAAGGGAACGGCGCGTTCAAGATCGACCACCCGCTCGACCCGGCCAACAAATACCTGTACCACTCCTTCGTCGAGTCGCCCGATATGAAGAACATCTACGATGGTGTAGTTACGCTCGACGGCAATGGTGCGGCGATTGTGCAGCTGCCGAACTGGTTCGAGGCACTCAACCAGGAGTTCCGCTACCAGCTCACCGCGATCGGCGCCCCAGGCCCCAGTCTGTACATTGCCGAGGAGATTCAAGCCGCAAGTATCTCTATCCTAAAGAAGCCGGCCAACCGGAGGCGCAGGGCGTGAACTATCAGCGCTTGCAGCAGCTCGAGGAGACACTGCGGCTGGCCGATCGAGATCCGAGGTGACGACCATGAAACGCAAAGCGATCATAGTGACTCTGGCGCTGGTGGTCGTCGCATTGACCGTCTTTCAGACGCGGGCCGCGCCGACCGGCTATCAGTTGGATTGGTTCAGAGTAGGCGCCGGGGGCGAAGCCAGCGGTGGAGGCTATATGCTCACAGGCGCAATCGGCCAGCCCGATGCAGGCAGTGTCAGCGGCGACGGTTACACGCTGACGGGCGGCTTCCTGGCCGGCGTCGCGCCATCAGGCGGGTCGGTCTACTTGCCGCTCGTGAAGCGCTGAGGGGTACGACATGAGCGATTTTCTCGGCACCGGCTGGGCCTTCCCGGTGGGGCTGGACGCGCGCGGCCGGTTTGGGCTGGCGCGCCAGGAGCACGACATCGAACAGGCGCTGCGGATGATTCTGCTCACGCCCAAGGGGCAGCGCGTGATGCGCCCCGAGTTCGGCTGCCAGATCCATGACCTGATCTTCGCACCGAACGATTCGACCACCGCCGGCCTGGCGGCCTACTACGTCGAGGAAGCGCTGGCGATGTGGGAGCCGCGCATCGACGTGCAGGAGGTCAAGGTTCGGCCCGACCCGGACGACGCCGGCCGCCTGCTGATCACCATTCGGTACGAAATCAAGGCAACACACGACAGCCGGTCGCTGGTGTTTCCGTTCTATCGCATTCCCGGCGAATAGTGATTGGATCTCAGAAATTAAGTAAGCCAATCTCTGATCTCAAATCTGCCAGAGGACCATATGCCCTTGCCAACACCTAACCTTGATGACCGCCATTTCCAGGACATCGTCGACCAGGCCAAGCGCCTGATCCCGCGCTACTGCCCGGAGTGGACCGACCACAACGTCAGCGACCCCGGCGTGGCGCTGATCGAGCTGTTCGCCTGGATGACCGACATGCTGCTCTACCGCGTCAACCAGGTGCCCGACAAGCTGTATGTCAAATTCCTGGAGATGATCGGCATCCGCCTGGAGCCGCCGCGCGCCGCGCGTGCGCCGGTCACATTCTACCTCTCGGCGCCGCAGCCCAATGAGGTGACCATCCTCCGCGACACCGAGGTCGCCACCGTGCGCACCGAGACCAGCCCGGCGATCATCTTCACGACCGAGGCCGACCTGACCATACGCCCACCGGTTCTGACCGCTGCATTCACGCGCAACAGCAGCCGCGACGACAAGAGCGCGTGGACGACGCACGACCTGCGCCAGCTCGAGCTGCCGGGGCGCCGGATCCCAATCTTTCCCGCCCAACCGGCCCCCGGCGACGCATTCTACCTGGGGCTGGAGCGCGACCATAGCCACCACGTCCTGGCCCTGGTGACGGATTGCGAGGTCGCCGGGGGCGCCGGCGTCGATCCCACCAGGCCGCCGGTCGAGTGGCAGGCCTGGCAGGGTGGCCCCTCGCGCTGGGCCGCGTGCGAGGTCGAGTACGACGGCACCGCCGGTTTCAACCAGTCGGGCGAGATCATCCTGCACCTCCCGGCGATGGCGCAGGCCACCGTCCAGGGGAAACAGGCATACTGGCTGCGCTGCCGCCTCACCGCCGTGCAGGGGAACTCGGCCGCCTACGTGGTCGCACCTGAACTGGAGCGCCTGCGCCTTGAGGCGCGCGGCGGCACGGTGAGCGCGCGCCACGCCGTGACGGTACGCGACGAAATCGTCGGGCGCAGCGATGGCACCCCCGGGCAGATATTCAAGCTGCAGCACACGCCGCTGCTGGCTCGCGACCCGCAGCTCGATACGCTGATCGTCGAGGCGCCGGGGATTGCGCCCGAGCGTTGGCAGGAGGTCCGCGACTTCGCCAGCTCTGGCCCAGACGACCGGCACTTCACGCTGGATAGCCTCGACGGCACCTTAACGCTTGGCCCGGCACTGCTCCAGCCCGACGGCGGCGTCTACCGCTTCGGCGTGGCTCCGCCCAAGGGCAGCCTGCTGCGCTTTAGCCGCTACCAGCATGGCGGCGGCGTGGCCGGCAACGTCCCAAGGGGGGCGCTGGCGGTGCTGAAATCGTCGATCCCATACGTCGCGCGCGTCGACAACCGGCAGGGAGCGGTTGGTGGCCGCGACGCCCAGAGCCTGGAGGACGCCAAGCTGCGGGCGCCGCAGGCGCTGCGAACGCGCACCCGCGCCGTCACGGCCGAGGACTACGAGCACCTGGTCGGCGAGGTGGTGGGCGTGGCGCGAGCGCGCTGCCTTGGGGCTGGCGCCCAGCCCGGCAACCCGGCCGACCCAAAGCCAGGTCAGGTGCTGGTCGTCGTGCTGCCGCAGGTCGATTCGCCTGCCGGCCGAATCCCGCCCGAGCGCCTCGCCGTCACGGAAGACCTGCGCGCCGCAGTGCTGGCCTACCTGGGCGAGCGCCGGCCGCTGGGCATCGCGCTCGACGTGCAGCCCGCGCAGTTTTTTTGGATCTCAGTCCAGGCCCAGTTGCGCCTGCCGGAGCGCAGCGACCCGGCGCTGGTGGCCGAAGTGCAGCAGCGCGCCGAGGCCGAGTTGTACCGCTATCTGAACCCCTACGTCGGCGGGCCGCGTGGCGATGGCTGGCCGTTCGGCCGCGACCTGCATGTCTCCGAGATCTATGGCTTGCTCCAGCGCGTCCCGTCGGTCGAGTTCGTGGACGAGCTGCACGTGAGCCTGGCGGAGCCAGGGGGTGCGGCAACACCAGCTCCCCCACGGCTGACGATCCCGCCGAACGGATTGATCTGCTCGGATTGGCACCAGGTAAGCGTAAATATGGAGGCGCTGTAGGCTGAGCAGTTGATGTTATCGCTGTATCGCTATAGCAGAGGGTATTCGTGCCATTAGACAACGGACAACTGATCGTCCAGCTCAAAGGCAAGGTCGTGCGCCGGCTGGACCTGAACGAGCCGGTGATGACAATTGGGCGGGCGCCCGACAACCAGCTTACGCTCGAGGACGCACAGGTCTCGCGGCGCCATGCCGAGATTCGCCTCGAGCGGGGTAGCTGGACGGTCATCGACCTGGGGAGCTCCAATGGCACCTCTGTCGGCGAGACGCGTCTGCAGGCGCACCAGCCGCACCTCCTGTCTCCAGGAGCCAGCCTCCAGATCGGCCCGTTCGTACTGACCTACCTGGCGGCGGAACAGCGCGCGCGGGCGGACGAGCTGCCGGAGCAGGATCTACCTGCGCCGCCGATGCCGCAGGAGCCAGAGCCGGCGCTGGTGCCGGCGGTCCCGGCTGCCCCGCCTGCGTCGTTGCCGGCTATCACGCGGCCGGTCCTGCCAGTGCCGCTGGCGGCGCCGCAGGGCAGCAGCTACCTGTACGACCTGCCGATCATCTTCCACGACAGCGATTTCCTGGGCCGCTACCTGGCGATCTTCGAGTCGGTCTGGGAGCCGCTGGAGCAGCGGCAAGATCTCCTGGCGATGTACTTCGACTCGCGCACATGCCCGGCGTCGTTCCTGCCCTGGCTGGCCAGCTGGCTCGACCTCGCGATCAACGCCCACTGGCCGGAAGCGCGCCGCCGGCGGCTGCTGGCCGAGGCGACCGAGGTCTACCGCTGGCGCGGGACGCGCTACGGACTCGCGCGCATGATCGAGATCTGCACTGGCCTGGCGCCCGACATCGACGAGGGGTCGGAGCCATTTGTCTTTCATATCCGCCTGACCATACCGCCGGGGAGCGACGTCGATGGCGCGTTCGTCGAGGACCTGGTGCGGGCACACAAACCGGCCCACGCCGGCTACATCCTGGAGGTGCACTCATGAGCGATCTGATCGGACAAACTATCGGCAACTACCGCGTCGAGTCGCTGCTGGGCAAAGGCGGGATGTCCCAGGTCTTCGCGGGTGTTCACCTCCACCTCAACCGCCGCGTCGCGATCAAGGTGATGTACCCGCATATCGCGGCGGACGCCAGCTTCCAGCAGCGATTTCTCCAGGAGGCCCAGGCGATCGCCGCGCTTGCACATCCCAATATCATCGAAGTCTACGACTTCGGCGAGCAGGCCGGCCAGTTCTACCTGGTGCTCGAACTGATCATCAGTGGCTCGCTGCGCGACCTGCTGCAGCAAGCGCGCTCCACTGCCGCTGTGCCGCTCGACCTCGCGCTCGACCTGGCGCGCCAGGCTGCCGACGCACTGGCCTATGCCCACCAGCAGGGCATGGTGCATCGCGATGTCAAGCCCGACAATATGATGCTCAAGCAAGCCAGTGGAGCGGCGCAGGCCGCTCGGCCCACGCTCAAGCTCACCGATTTCGGACTGGCGCGGCTGAGAGAGGGGACGACCATCACCGCCACCGGCATGACCATGGGCACACCCGCGTACATGGCGCCCGAGCAGTGCCAGGGCGGCGACCTGGACGGGCGCTGCGACATCTACGCGCTGGGCGTGCGCGCCGCCGCCGCTGCGCCAGGTGCGCGCCGACCTGCAGTTGCCCGAGGACATCGAGCCGATCATCTTGCGCTGTCTGGCCAAGCGCCCGGACGAGCGCTACGCGACAGCCGCCGAGCTTTCGAGCGACCTCTCCGCGGCGCTCCAGCAGCTGGCCAGCGGCCCGGCTGTGTCGCTGAACGGGCCGACCGTGCTGGCTCCCGCTCCGGCGGCTCCTGCACCAGTCACCCCGTCCGCTCCATCGGCACCGGCGGCACCCGCTCCGGGGATGCAGTCCGTGGCTGCTACGGCCATCCAGCCTACCACTGCGGGTAGTCCGCCGCTGCCGCAGATTCCGGCGCTGGGAGGCACATCGAAGCTGCCGCGGGTGCAGGTGGTCGATGCGCAGGGGCGCGTTCAGGTGGTCGAGCTGAACGGCGACGGCTTGACGATCGGGCGCCGCTCCGGCAACAGCGTCGTTTTGCAGACCGACAAAATCTCGCGGCACCACGTGCGGATCGACTGGGATGGCGCGCGCGTGACGCTCACCGACCTTGGGTCGAGCAACGGCACATTCCTCGGCGGCGCACGCCTGGAGCCACAGGAGGCGCGGCACTGGCCGTGGGGCGAGCAGGTGCGCATCGGCGACTATAGGCTGCGACTCGAACCTCCAACCCCAGATACGTCGACACCATCAGCGCCGCCGATAGTCGCACCGCCGGCCCCGCCTGCGCAAGCCTCGCCCATACCTGCACCTCTGAGCGGCGCGCAGGTTCCAAGCGCCGCGCCGACCGGCATGGCCCCTCAGCTCAGCGCCGCACCGACTCGCCTGGGGTCCCAGCCGCCCAAAGCGGCCAGCAGCTCCGGGCGGATCTTCGTGACATTGGAGCAGCCGGCGGTCGCTCTGACTCCCGGCCAGTCCACCACTGTCAGCGGGACGGTCGCCAACCACGGCGCCACGATCGATCACTTCACTATCACGGTCGAAGGGGTGCCGGCCGACTGGGTCGTCAGGCTGCCGCCCGGCGTGCAGCTGTTCCCCGGCCAGCAGACCCAGTTTGCGATCGAGCTACGGCCGCCGCGCTCGCCGCAGAGCCGCGCTGGCGAGTACCGGCTCACCGTGCGCGCGCACTCGCGTGAGCAGGCGGGCGTGTCGGGCGCCGCGATGCTGACCTATACGGTTCAGCGCTTCTACGGAACCGAGCTGGACCTCATGCCCAAGAAGGTCGGCGGGCGCACGCAGGCGAGTTATACGATTGCGCTGCGCAACGTCGGTAACGGGCCGGAGCACTACCAGCTCAGCGCAACAGACGACGAGATGGCGCAGGCCTACCACTTCGATCCCGAACGCGTGCGCCTGAACGAGGGCGACAATTGCACCGTGAAGCTGGCGGTAGGGGCTCCCCGGCGCCTGATCGGCAGCGCGCAGCCGCACGATTTCAAGGTGCAGGCCGAGGCCGCCGAGAGTGGCGCGGCGCAGACAACCAGCGCCCAGTTCGTCCACCGGGCGCTGGTGCCTGTCTGGCTGCCGCCAGCCGCGATCGCCGTGCTGCTGGCGGTGGCCTTCGGGTTGTACAACCTGCTCGTCAGGCCGCCGGTGTTCGTCGGCAGCGGCAACTTCGCGCCAGCCAACCCGCTGCCCGGCCAAGCAGTCACGGTGCTATGGCGGGTCAACAACGCGCAGAGCATCACCCTCCAGCCCCAGGGGCTGCCGGAAGTCAGCGGGCTGGATCCTGGCGCCGGCGCCTACACCTTTGCCGACGGGTTCGCCAGCCCCACCAGGATGACGATCGTGGCGACGAACAGGTTTGGATTGCAGGAGAAGGCCGAAGTCACGATCGCCGTCGCGCAGCCGGAGCTAGGACAACCGCAGCTCGAACTCTTCGAAGTGACTCCTCAGCGCGTGACGCAGGGACAACCACCGCCGCCCAATGCACCACAGGTCACTGCGTTCACCGCCGATCCGGCCAGTCTCGTTATGGTGGAAGGAGAGCAGCCAGTCATCCAGCTCAAGTGGACCACCACAAACGCGACCGTGGTCTCAATCGAAGGGATTGGGAACGTCGAGCCCGAGGGCAGCCGCGAGATCCCGGCGCCAAAGACGACCACGACCTACACGCTGGTGGCGAAGAATGCCGCCGGCGAAAAAGCTGAGGGCAAGGTCGACGTGCGGATTGATCAGGCAAGTTGCTCGGCACAGCAGAATCTCGACCTGCGCAGCGGCCCGGGCACAGTCTACCAGCCAATCGGAACCCTACCGGCCGGGATGAATGCCGTGCCGCGAGGACTAAGCCCGGATGGCCAGTGGATTCAGCTTCGCGCCGAGCCGAGTGGCGCGCTCGGGTGGGTGAGTGCAAGCGCCCAGTCTGTCTCATGCAACGTCGAGCTCACGCGAGTGCGCTCGGTGCCAGCGAACGAATTGCCGCCCACACCGGTCCCACCGACAGTCACGCCGATTCCGCCGACAGTCACACCGATTCCGCCCACGGTCATGCCAACACCTGAGACACTGCGGGAGGGTATGTGTGGGCGAGACACCGAGGACCGGGTGCGAAAAATCCAGCAGCGATTGGCCGAGCTTGGTTATACCGAGGTTGGCAAAGCGGACGGCTGCTACAGGGATAAAACGGCCGCGGCGATTCGCGCCTTCCAGCAGGCAAACGGACTTCCGGTTGATGGAATCGTGAGCCCGACGACCGAGCAGAAACTGTTCAGCGACACTGCGGCGCCAAAGCCCACCGTCACACCCACGGCGGTTCCACCGACGCTCACAGCCACGGCGGTGCCGCCGACGGCCACCCCAACAGCCAGTGCTAAACCGGCTGAACCTGCAGTTCACGCTCAGGCTCAGTTTACGCTTCCCAGGGAAGGTATGGTAGATCTCGATCAAGGGAAATTGATGGCTCCGCCTCTATCTCCAGAAGATAAACGCAAATATGACTTCACATGGGTCGCCGGCTTTCTTGGCCGAGGATACTGGCTGATAGCTCCGCAAAACACAGCCAAGATGGCGATTGGCAGCAAGAAGCCCGCCGGATACCAGGGATGCGCTCGAGCAACCTATTCCGCCGATAGTTTCGGCCTGGACAAAATACCGGTCGGCACGTACATCTGCGTGCGTACCAGCGAGGAGCGCTTTGCGGAGATCCTGTTCATAGGAGGACGGAAAGGCGACAAGGAGACGAGAGTGAAATTCACCGTCTGGAAGAAACCCAGTGATCTCGTTCCAATCCTCGTTCCAATCCTCATGCCGACGCCTACGCCCAAGCCGTAAACATATACGGATGCGTTTCCACGGATAGTTAAGTTCGATGTTGTCCACAAACAACAACACTTGCTCATCCCATCGCAAGGAGGCCTTATGTGGCAGCTCAACCAAAACGCGGCATCCGTCGGTTACACCCTGACCGACCCAGCGCGGATCGCCGCAAACCGCTGTGGCGAGTTTGCGCCGGGACAGCGCCTGGCGATCTGGGCAGCAGTGGGTATGTCCGGCTGCATGAGCCTGGTCATCGGCGTGCCGCTGTTGCTCGGCTCCCTCGTGTTCGGCTGCACCATTCTGGCCTCCTTGGTGAGCTGGCTCATGCGAGCCTTAGCCGGTGATGTGGGAAGGATCGAAATTGCGCAGGTCCTCGGGTTCGGGATACTCGGGGCCATCCTCTTTGTAGCCGTGCGAGCGCTGGCTCCGGTGATGCTGTGGCTGGCGCGGGCGCTGCTCGATCTGTCTATCGGGCGGGTTGCCCAGGTGGAGGGGCAGGTGGTCTGGGGCGGCAGCGACTACCAGGCAGAGACTGCGGTCGGCCGGCTGCACCTGGGCCACAGCCGGATGTTTCACACGGCCGAGACGCTCGCCGCTGGCGCGTACCGCTTCTACTACCTGCCGCGCAGCCGCTGGGTGATCGGGGCGGAGCCGCTGGAGTCCCGCGCTGGGGCAGAAGCGAGCGGAATCGAACTGGACACTCCTGCCGCGGAGCCACAGACGCCGGGTGTCGCGCCGCAGGTCCCGGCTGCCCAGTTGGGCCCCGATCTGCAGGGCATCCTGGCCCAGGCGAATGGCTTCAGCCTCGCCGACCTGGCCGCCAATCGCGCCGGGCGGCTGACGGCATCGCAGGCCGCAAGGCTGCGGGCCGGCGCGCGCAACTCGATTCTTTTTGGAATTCTGCTTCTAAGCATCCCTTTCGTCGTGGCAGCCCTCAGCCTGGCGACTCCCGGGCAAGGCAATACGGTGGTGGCGATTATGTTCAGCGTTGGCGTTTTTGGGCTGTGCGGTATCTGGATCATGCGCAACGCTCTCAAGACGCTGACGAGTGCCCGCGGCGGCCAGGTCGCCGTTGTCGAGGGCGCCGTTTCCAAACGCTCGCACTGGGACCAGCACACCAAACGCACCGACTACTATTACTCGGTCGCGAACCAGCAGTTTCGCGTCTCGGAGGCCGCCTTCAACGCGCTGCCCGAAGATCGCTCCTACCGGGTCTACTACTCGCCAGGATCACAAACGCTGCTCAGCATCGAGCCGATCGAGGCGTCGGCGTAAGCAGACGATCGGCACAATGCTCTCATGACTGGCATGGAGGAAACGAGACAATGCTAGCAATAGCTCTCTTTTGCATGGTCGTGCTCATCGCCCTATACGAGAGTCCGTAGTCGGCTTTCAAAGGCTAACAGTGTATAACGCACATTTTCGAAGAGCAGTCGGGAAGAGGATTCGCTAACTGTAAAGATTTTCGACACGCTCAGGAGAGCAAACCTGCCACTGGAGCAATGCTCGCATTTGATGATCGTGCTTTCACCGTAAACGGCCCAATAGTGTTAGAATGTCTCTAAGCCATTTGCAGTGATCTGGGAGTAGTATTCTGAACAGGCTCTACGGGCGATCACTGATAGCAAGTCGGCGACCAACCTTTTCAGCAGAGAAAGTCTTGACAGCCAGGAAATTAGGCATTAGAATGCGGTAGAGCGATCGTAATACTACTTTCTGACAATCGCTATTCTCTTTTTTGACAATGGGCACTTTGAGGGTTTCTCCTTACTGTTGTGGATCGTCGATAGGACGTGGCGGGGAAAGCGAGATTGAGATTCGCCAGGTGTTCGATTAACGAACTGATGATCGCTGTTTCTGTTGTGGAGATATGCTTATGTCAACTAACATCACCTATGCACTCACGCCTGTTGGGGTGGTGCGCTCGTCGCTTACAAAGCGTGACGAGGCCCCCATGCAAGGGAGCGAGGGAGCGCCGGCCGCATGGCTCGATGTCACACCAAACCTGGTGGCGGGACTAGCTGGGCTCGTGGTCGGCCAAGATATCATCGTGATCACATGGCTCCATCAGGCTCTCCGCGATGTGCTGAAGGTGTATCCTCGGGGGGACCAGAACCTACCGCTCACGGGGGTGTTTGCGACCCGTTCGCCGGACCGACCCAATCCGTTGGGATTGCATCGCGTCAAGATCCTGGAAATTGCTGAGAGCAAGCTCAAAGTTGGACCGTTGGAAGCCATCGATGGGACACCAATCGTCGATATCAAGCCGGTGCTTGCACAATCAGCCGACTCGTGATGCGCTAGCCGATTACGAGTTGACACATTTCGATTTATAGTATATACTTAAGCACATGCTTAACCAAAGTGCTTCGCTCGATCTGCTGTTCCAAGCGCTGGCCGACCCCAGCCGCCGGGCCATGGTCGAGCGGCTGAGCCGCGGACCGGCGTCGGTCAGCGAGCTGGCCAAACCGCTCAGTATGTCGCTTCCGGCAGTCGTCCAGCACCTCCAAGTGCTCGAGGCGAGCGGCCTGGTCCGCTCCGCGAAGGTCGGGCGGGTGCGCACCTGCCGGATCGAGCCCAAGGCGCTACGGACGGCCGAAGACTGGATCGCCGAGCGGCGGACGAGCTGGGAGCGCCGCCTCGACCGGCTTGGCGAGTACCTCGCCGAGCACCCCGACGAACCAAACCCAGCGAGTAAACCATGACCGAACGATCGGTAACGCACGCCACCTTCGTCGTCGAGCGCCTCTACGACGCCTCGCCCGCACGGGTGTTCGCCGCCTGGGCCGATCCCGCGGCCAAGCGCCGCTGGTTCGCCGGTCCCGACCAGTGAGGAAGCGCCGCCTTCGAACTCGACTTCCGGGTCGGCGGGCGGGAGAGCAACCGCTGCGAAAAGTGATCTACACGATGATGCTGTCGCTCGATGGCTTCATCGAGGGACCAAACCGAGAGCTCGATTGGGTCGTCATCGACGAAGAGCTGCACACGTTCGTCAACGATCAGGCCAGTGAAATGGGCGCCTTCCTATACGGACCGCGGATGTATGACATCATCGAACCGTTGGCAGCGCCCCGATAGAAGATGAAACGGAACGGAGAGAACGGTAATGAGCACCGGAGGATTGTCCAAGGCGCGGCTCGGCCGCATGCACGATGTCATGGCCGGTTATGTCGAACGCGGCGACATGCCCGGCATCGTCACACTGGTCAGCCGGCGCGGCGAGGTGCATGTGGATGCGATCGGAACGAAGGCGGCCGGCGGCAGCGACCCAATCAGACGCGACACGATCTTCCGTATCTCCTCGATGACCAAGCCGATCACCGCCGCGGCAACGATGATCCTGCTCGAGGAATGCAGGCTGCGGCTGGACGAGCCGCTCGATCGGCTGCTGCCCGAACTGGCCGACCGCAGAGTCCTGAAGCGGCTCGACGGGCCGCTCGACGAAACCGTGCCTGCGCAGCGGCCGATCACCGTGCGCGATCTGCTCACCTTCCGCATGGGTTTCGGCCAGATGATGGCGCCACCGGACGCGTATCCGATCCTGAAGGCCGCGAGCGAGCAGCAGATCGGAATGGGGCCGCCGAGCCCGTCGACGATGCCTGCTCCGGATGAGTGGATCCGCCGCCTGGGGACGCTGCCACTGATGCACCAGCCGGGCGAGAAATGGATGTACAACACGGGGTCCGACGTGCTGGGCGTGCTGATCGCGCGCGCCTCCGGTCAGCCGCTGGAGACGTTCTTGCGCAATCGCATCTTCGAGCCGCTTGGCATGAACGACACCAGTTTCAGCGTGCCGGCTGCGAAGCTCGACCGGCTGGCGACCAGCTACTGGGTCAATCCCGAAACCGCGGCGCTCGATCTCTATGACGAGGCCGCGGGCGGCCAATGGAGCCGCCCACCAGCATTCCCATCCGGTGGCGGGGGGCTGGTCTCAACCATCGACGACTACCTGGCCTTCGGCCAGATGATGCTGAACAAGGGCAAACACGGCAGCGAGCGCGTCCTGTCGAGGCCTTCAGTCGAGCTCATGACCACCGACCAACTAACGCCCGAGCAGAAGGCGGTGTCCGGTTTAGTCCCTGGCTACTTTGACAGCCATGGGTGGGGGTTCGGCCTGTCTGTGGTCACCCGGCGCGACGACATGGCAGGGGCCGTCGGAACGTTCGGCTGGGACGGCGGCCTGGGCACTTCCTGGTATTCGGATCCCAGGGAGGACATGGTCACCATCCTGATGACCCAAAGGATGTGGACTTCCCCCGGTCCTCCGAGTGTCTGTCTCGATTTCTGGACTTCGGCCTACCAAGCGCTAGCGGATTGACACTCTAGCTTCGTATCTTTGTGTTGCGGCAGGCGGTGTCCTTGAACAGTCGAAAGTGTCAGGTAGGATGTTAGGAGGGAATCTTGCTGCGGTCGTCTTCGGGCTGGCATCGGCGCTATCCTGGGGCGCGGGCGATTTCAGCGGCGGGCTGGCGACGAAGCGCGCGCCGGTGTTCGGCGTCCTGGCGATCGGCCATGGAACCGGGCTGCTGCTGCTGATCGTACTGGCGCTGGTGTGGGGCGAGCCGCTTCCATCCGCTACGGACCTCGGCTGGGGCCTCGCGGCCGGGCTGGCAGGCGCGGTCGGCCTGGCGTCGCTCTATCGTGCGCTGGCGGTCGGGCAGATGGGCATGGTCGCGCCGGTGTCGGCGGTGCTTACGGCGGCGCTGCCGGCGCTGTTCGGCGTGCTCACAGAAGGGCTGCCGGGCGCGCTCAAGCTCGTCGGCTTCGGCCTGGCGCTGTTGGGAATCTGGCTCATCGCAGGTACGGGCACATCGGTTGGGGCGCGTAACGGCCTCGGCCTGGCATTGTTGTCCGGCTGCGGGTTCGGAATCTTCTTCATCCTGGTGCATCGTGCCGGGGCGAGTGCTGTCTTCTGGCCACTCACCGCCGCGCGCATCGGCTCGTTGGGGCTCGTGCTGCCGATCGCGCTCGGCAGACGCCAATTCCTGCGGCCGGATCTGCGGCTGCTCGTGCCGGTGCTGCTCTCCGGCGTGCTGGACGTGGCGGGTAACCTCTTCTTCGTGCTCGCCGGCCAGGCCGGCCGGCTCGATGTGGCAGCGATTCTCTCCTCGCTCTATCCCGCCAGCACGGTGTTGCTGGCGGCGTTGCTGCTCGGCGAGCGTGTGATACGCGTGCAGATCGTCGGCATTGTGACTGCGCTCGCCGCGATCGCGCTGATCGCGAGCTGAACGACCGTGTCAGGAGGGCCTGCCAACATGTGAAGCTTTCTTCTCCTGAGATATCGATCTCTTTTCTTTCAGCACCAGGCTCCTGGTATATCCTTGGACATATGCATCACGCTCCTCTTACCAAGCGATAGTTGAAACAGTATGACAACACACCAGGATTACAAGTTTGCCCTGCAGGCGTTCCAGTCGCTCCGACTACGCCGCGATCTGTCCGATCTCGCCGCCGAAGCACAGTACCAGCAGATCGGGCAGTTCTTCTTTGAAGAGATGTACGGAGCGCGCGACTTCAGCTCACGTGACGAACAGGCCCAGCGGGCCCACTGGTTCGTCCACCGGGTGCCCGGGGTGACCGCCCACGATGTCGAGTCGGTGCTCGATTTGCTTGCGCTGACCAACAAGCTGGATGATGAGATCGCCAGCTTGTTGATCGAACTTGGCGCACCGCTCGACTTCGACGAGGCGATCTATGAGCATGCCTACCGCCTGGCCGATCACTATGCCGAGCGCGTGCTGCAGATCGATCTGGTGGTCGTCGCGCTCAGCAGCGTGCACCAGTTGGGCCGGAAGAGGCTCCTGGGCATCGCATTGCAGAGCACCCACGTTTTGGCCCATGCCGTCGGCATGGGCGACATTCATCGCTTCCTGCGGCTTGGCTACCAAGCGATCCAGCCGGTGCGCGACATCAAGCGCTTTCTTGGCACGATTGAGACCCGCGAGAAGGAGCGGCTGGACCGAATCTACGCGCGCCAATAGCGAATCTATATATTTTATCGCGGATAATGCCCGCCCAGTAACTGTTCACATTTGCCTCGGCATTGGACGCAGATGGCCGCGGACAAACGCAGAAATGAAGAGATTGTTCCGCGTTCGTCTGCGTTGGTCCGCGTTCGATTCCCCAAGAATGACAGTTACCCACCCAACATCGACTCGAGAGCCAGCGGCGTAGGACAAGCAATGCCCATCCTACGCCGCGGCATAAGCCGATCGACTATCTGAGGCGCACCGGGTGTTGCTGCGTGCCTGCCCGCTGCAGAAGCGGCAGATAGACCTGATAGAAGGGCTGGACGGTGATCGTGAAGGTCTTCGCCGCCGAGGCATCCACACCGTCGTTGGCGGTGCCGCCGCTGTCGCATACCACCAGGGCGATCGTGGCTATGCCGCTTGTTCCCGCCTTCGGCGTGTAGGTCAGCGTGCCTGCCGGATCGATCGCCGGCGCGACGGCGAAGATCGCCGGGTTGCTGTTGCTCACGACGCGGTACTCCACCACAGTCTGGCCGGATTCGTCGGCCGGGCCGGGCGTGAAGCCCTGCGCCCAGCCGGCGACCGCTCGCGCACCGGCGTTCGCCTTAACGCTCTGATTCGCGCCGGAAGTGAAGCTCGGCGCGTCGTTGACCGGGGCGATCGTGATTGTGAAGATCTGGGCGACTGTATCGAGCCCGCCGTTGGCAGTGCCGCCGCCGTCGGTCACGCGCACAGTGATCGTGGCGGTGCCGAAGGCATTGGCCGCCGGAATATAGCTCAGGCTGCCGGTCGCGTTCGGGCTGGAGTAGATCACGTTCGGGTCGGGCACCAGCATCGGGTTACTGCTGCTGGCCGTCACGGTCAGGCCCTGCCCGCTCTCGTTGGCCGGGCCGGCGCTGATGCCGCTCAGGCTGACGGTCTGTACCCCGGCATCCTCTAGGATAGTCACGTCGGCTGGCTGGTCGAATGTCGGCCGGTTGTTGACCGCCCCCACGAATACCACGAACGTCCGCTTGAAGGTGTTGGCATGCGGCGCGACATTGCTGCCGCTGTCGGTCACGGCCACGGTGATCGTCGCCGAGCCGTTCTGGTTGGCTGTCGGCGCAAAGGCAAGCGTGCCAGTTGCGCTTGAGCTGCTGTAGCCGACGGTTGGGTCGGGAACCAGGGCCGGGTTGCTGCTGGTCGCCGTGACAGTCAAGTTCTGGCCGCTCTCGTCGGCCGGGCCGGCGCTGATGCCGCTCAGGCTGACGGTCTGCATCGGCGCGTTTTCCAGCACCGACACGTCGGCCAGTGTGTCGAGCGTCGGCGCATCGTCGATCGCCGCGACGGCGACCGTAAAGGTGCGCACGACCGTGTCGACGCCGGCGTTGGCTGTGCCACCGTCGTCGGCTACGGTCACGGCGATCGTGGCGTCGCCACTCATCCCTGCTACCGGGGTGAAACTGAGCGTGGCGGCCGCGTTCGGGCTGGTGTAGCTGACGGCGGGGTTAGGAATCAGCGCCGGGTCGCTGCTGACCGCTATTACTGTCAGAGTCTGGCTCTCGTTGGCCGCACCCGTGCCAATGCCGCTCAGGCCGATCGTCTGCGCGCCAGCATCCTCGTCGAGCGCTAGGTTAGCCACCGGGTCCAGCCTTGGTGCGTCGTTGACGGCGCCGACGGTGATGGCGATCGTGGCGCTGTCGCCGAGCGCCGCGCCGCCGGTGTTGCCTTGATCGTCAGTCGCGACGGTCAGCGTGTCGCTGCCGTTGTAGTTGGGCGCGCCGCGGTAGGTCAGCCCACTCGGGCTCGCCAGCGTGGCGTCGATGTTGGCGAGCGGCGCGGTGATGATCGCGCTGTTCGTTCCGTTGCCGCTCACCTGGCCGGCAATCACACCGCTCGCTACGCCGGTATCCAGCGTCAGCGTGCCGTTGAGCGCCGACAGCGTCACCTGAATATCGCTGGCGCCCGCGTCTACATCGCTGATGCTGATGCCGCTCACGACCAAGTTGCTGTCCTCGCCGACCGTCTGCGCGCCCGGCACGCCGTTGGCCGGCGCGTCGTTGAGGGCGGCAATCGTGATCGTAACGCTCGCGCCGCTGGCCGCATAGGCGGTCCCGTCGCTGCCGTTCCAGCCGAAGCTGGTCGTGCCGTTCCAGTTGGCGTTGGGCGCGAAGGTCAGGCTGCCCAGGCTCGCGGCCACGATCTCCTGGTTGAGCGTCACGTCGGCGCCGCTGAGCTTGAGCGTGCCGTTGGCCGGTAGGCTGGTCACCTGGATCTTTGCCAGAGGCGCATTCTCAGCGTCGCTGAACTGGCTGGTGAAGTCGCTGGCGACGAAGGTGAGGGTGACATCCTCGGTTCCGCCCTTGCCGACGTTCGCGATCGCCGGCGCGTCGTTGACCGGCGTGACGTTGATTGCGAAGGTCGCGCTACCGATGCCGCCGCCAGTGCCGTCGATGACCCTGAAGGCAAAGCTGTCGCTGGTCGTCTCGCTGCCGTCGTGGGTATAGGTGACGCGGCCGTTGTCGATGTCGTCCTGGGTGAATGTGCCGCCGGCTGGGATCGGCGTGCCGCTCTTCTTCAACGCGCCGCGCGCCGTCACGGTGTCGACGACGAACGTGACGTCCGATGCGGTATTGTCAACGTCGCTGGCCTTCAGAGCGCTGCTGTCGATCGTGGTGGTGGCGCCCTCGGCGACCGTCAGGCCCGCGTTGGCATCCACTGTCGGGCTGTACTTGATCGTAAAGCTGCCCTCGCCGGCCAACGATGAGCCGGCGAAGGCGCTATCGACGGCCTGCGCGCTCCAATAGTAGGTCTGCCCCGGCGTCAGCCCGCCGATTGTCCAGCTTCTGCGCTGGTCGGTGTTGCCAAGCTGCGCTACGCGCCGGAAGCCGCTGCTGGTGTCAGCCATCGGGCCGACGACATCGGAGCCGCCGGGAGTGGTGCCGACGCGCAGGTTGTAGGTCAGCCCGCTCGCTGGGGTCTCGGCGTCGCTCGCGGCGTTCCAGCTCAGCGTTGCGCTCGGCCCGTAGAGCGACGCGGCCAGGCCGCTGGGCGCGCTCGGCGCGGTGTTGGCAACGTTAGTGGTGTTGCGGTAAACGCGGGCGAGCGCGGCGCCATTGTTGTTGCCAGTGAGCAAGATATCGAGCTTCCCGTCGTTGTCGTAGTCGCCCCAGGCCGCCGAGCCAATGTTTATCGACGGCAAGCCGGCGTCGACGTCGCTGAAGCTGCCGTTGCCGTCGTTACGGTACACCCGCGCAGTGTAATTGCCGATCAGCAAGATGTCGAGCTGGCCATCGTTGTCGTCGTCGCCCCAGGCCGCCGAGCCGGCGTCCACCCCCGGCAGGCCGGCATTGATATCGGTAAACGTGCCGTTTCCATTGTTGTGGTAGATCCGGGTGCTTTCGGCGTAGCCTGAAAAGGGGCCGCTGATCAAGATATCGAGCTGGCCATCGTTGTCGTAGTCGCCCCAGGCTACCGAACCCCAGTGCATTCCTGGCAGGCCGGCATTAATATTCGTGAAGCTGCCATTGCCGTTGTTGTGATAAGGCCGGCGCTGATGTCGCTGAAGCTGCCATTGCCGTTGTTGCGGTAGACGCGGGCGATGTTGCCGGTGCTGCTGGAGCCGGCGAGCAGGATGTCGAGCCGGCCGTCGTTGTCGTAGTCGCCCCAGGCCACCGAACTGTTATTCACCCCAGGCAGACCGGCGTTGACGTCGCTGAAGCTGCCGCCGCCGTCGTTATGATAGACCCGAGCGATGTTGCCATAGGCGGAGCTATAGCCGCTGAGCAAGATATCGAGCTTGCCATCGTTGTCGTAGTCGCCCCAGGCCACCGAGCCCTGGTACACGCCAGGCAGACCGGCATTGATGGCGGTGAAGCTGCCGCCGCCGTCGTTATGATAGACCCGGGCGATGTTGCCTAAGCTGGAGCTATAGCCGGTGAGCAAAATATCGAGCCGGCCGTCGTTGTCGTAGTCGCCCCAGGCCACCGAACTGGCGCTGACAGCCGGTAGGCCGGCGTTGATATCGGCGAAGATCTGAGCGCCAATGCCGGTTTGCGATCCGCTGAGGCTGGCCTTCGAGGTGCCGCTGGCGAGGGTGCCGGCCGCGTAGGCCGGGGGCGAAGCGATGGCCATGCCGGCGATCAGCACCAGCAGGGCCACGAACCGTAACATCAGCGATATCAGAGCGCTTGCTCTTAGCTGACAGAGGGTATGAAAATGAAACGATCGGGTGTACATGCGCTACTCCTTGGTTCTACGGTGTATGTGGTTCGATGATCGGGGCACACGCCGCTAGGGGCGTTTCTGGCCACGGATTGGAGGCGGTAACGGAATCTCAGGCACCATTTCTCAGAGCGGATAATCGTATACAGCCAGTGTGAAAACAGCGTTGGAATGCGACAAAAGGATTGCACGAGCCAGACTCTCGAGGATGGCTATCAAAAATACATTGTATACATCGCTTTAATGTAATAAGAACTACCGCGCATAGTATGCGGTATCATTGCGAATTACATGCGGAACGCAAACATCAACGGATTTTTGATCACGCTATGAGTGGGCAGTGCTCCAGCACCGCTCGGTGTTGACAGCCGAGCGGGCTTCTGGTATACTTCTTGTATAAATAAACCGGCGGTCGGTCTATTTAAGGAAATGGAACAATGGCACGAATCGTCAATGAAACAGAATACGCGGCGCGGCGCAACGCAATCCTCGATGTAGCACTGCGGTTGATATATACCAAAGGCTATGAGCAGATGGCGATCCAGGATATTCTGGGTGAACTCCAGATTTCCAAGGGGGCCTTCTATCACTATTTCGACTCGAAGCCAGCATTGCTGGAAGCGCTGATCGACCGTTTAGGGGAAGAGGCGCTACAGCTTCTCAACCCAATCGTGCAGGATCGGCACCTGCCGGCCCTCGAAAAGCTCCAGCGCTACTTCGACACAGCTGTCCGGTGGAAGACTGCACGGAAGGCGTTTATGCTCGATCTGTTGCGCGTCTGGTACGCCGACCATAATGCGATCGTCCGCCAGAAGATGCTGGCGAAGTGGAGCAAGTACGCCCTGCCGCTGCTCACCGCAATCTTCCATCAGGGCATCCGGGAAGGCGTCTTGAACATCCCATTTCCCGACCAGATTGGCACAGTTTTATTGTCGCTTATACAAGGCGTTGGCGATGCGTTTGCCGAGTTGCTGCTCGCACCTGAGCCGCATAGCGATGAGCTGCAGCGCGCCGAAAGGCTTGTCGCCGCCTATAACGATGCATTGGAGCGCGTGCTGGGGGCTCCCGCAGGTTCCTTGCATCTCATGGACACCGAATCGCTCAAGGAGTGGTTTGTCGCGCCGAACGACAATCCGGCTGCTGAAATCGGCGCAATTTCGGATATGAACCTATCTTGACAGGGGAGGCTCTCTGTCGTCCAACGAGGTGAGCTATGACAAAAGCGATCACACTGGCCTGGCGCAATATGTGGCGCAACTGGCGGCGCACGGCGATTGCGCTGGTCGCAATTGTGCTCGGCCTGATCTTACTGCTGTTTTTTGATGGTCTGATCAAGGGATCCGACCAGGCGATCTTCGGCAATGCGGTGCGCCTGTACGGCGGCAATCTTCAAGTTCACGCCAGCGGCTTTCGCGCGAAGGCCAACCGGTTGCCGCTGCTTCCGTTGGAGAATGCCGACGCCGTGATCCAGGCCGCTCGCGCGCAGCCGAACGTGATTGCCGCCACCAAACGGATCGCAACGGCCGGCATTGTCAGCAGTCACGGCAACGCCTTGCCCGTGGCAATTACGGCGATTGAACCGGCGATTGAAGAACCGCTCAGTTTGCAGGCGCAGAATATCACGCAGGGGCGATTTCTGTCCGACGAAGATGGCGACGCGATCTTCATTGGTCAGGGGCTGGCCGAGCGTCTGCAGGTTGGCCTCGGCGACCGGATCACCTTGCTGGGCCGCAGCAAGAATGAACTGATGCGCCAGCATACGATGATCATTGTGGGCATTTACGATCTCCACACGCCGGAAGTGGAAAAAGGCTCAGTTTTCATTCCGCTGGTCGACGGGCAAACCCTTTACAATCTGCGCGGTCAGGCCACCGCAGTGGCGATTTTCCTGCAACAGGTGGGAACGGAAGACAGCCTGATGTCCGCGCTGCAGGGCCAGCTGCCCAACTACGAAGTCGATTCGTGGCAAACGCTCAAACCGGAGATCCGGCAGACCATGGAGACCAAATTGGCGTTCACCAGTTTCCTTGGGGTCGTGGTGTTGGTCATCGCCGGCATCGGCATCCTCAACCTGATGCTGATGGCGGTCTTCGAGCGCACGCGCGAGATGGGCGTGCTGGCGGCGCTGGGCATGAAGGGCCGGCAGATTATGGGGCTGTTCCTGCTGGAAGGGGCCTTCATTGGCGTCGTCGGCGCCGTCGTCGGTTGCGGTCTGGGTGCACTGCTGATCGGGTGGGTCGGGCAGGTCGGGATCGATTTGTCGGGTTACTCGGGCATGGGTGAGGTCATGGCCTTGCTGGGCGATCGACTCTACCCCAGTGTTACGCCAGCCGACCTGCTCAGCCGCGGCCTGCTCGCGATCGTTATCGCTGCGATCGCCTCGCTCTACCCAGCCTGGCAGGCCTCGCGCCAGGAGCCGGCGCAGGCGCTGCACCATGTTTAAAGGAGAATCGCGCCATGCCACTGAATAAATTATGGACTCTTGCATATCGCGACCTGGGGCGGAATCGACGGCGTTCCATTCTAACGCTGTTGGCCGTGGCACTGGGTCTGGCGCTGCTGATGCTGATGAACGGTTACATAGCCGGTGTGATGGAAGACACGCTGCAAAACAGTATCCGTCTCAGGACCGGGCACGTGCAGATTCGCGCCAGTTCCTATGAGGAAGAGAAGCTGAGCTTGCAGGCGAAAGACTTGCTCGCAAACCCCGATGAATTGACGGCGCGCGCCAGCGCGCTGAGCGAGGTGAAAGCGGCGGCCCCGGTGCTGTGGGCCAGCGGCATCCTCGAAACGCTTAATGATTCAGCCGGTTTGCAGATCTATGGCATTGACACCGCTTCGCCGATGTACGCGCCCATTCGAGCCGCGATGCTCGACGGTGCGTTCCTGGCGCCGGACGACCGAAACGGGATTCTGATCGGTAAACCATTGGCCGATAGCATGAACGTAGGCGCGGGACAGAAAGTAAATCTGGCGATCGTCAATTCCGATGGACGGCCCGACGAAGGAATATTCACCATTCGCGGCCTGTTTGCTACCGGCATTCCCAGTTATGACCAGAGTGTGGCCTTCATGCCACTATCCAAGGCGCAGGCGTTTACCGGCACCAACCGACATGCTAGCGCCATCTTCATCCTGCTGAACAACCAGGCCGACACGGAGAAGGTCGCGGCTGCCTTGCGCGGCCCGGATGTTACAGTGCTCACATGGTCGGATTTGAACCAGGTGTTCGTGCAGGCCATTCAAGCCGGCATGAGCTTTTACGTGATACTCGATTTCATCGTGATGCTGATTGTCGCGGTGATCATCGCCAACACGCTGCTCATGTCGGTGTTTGAGCGCATCCGCGAATTGGGCATTCTCGCGGCCCTGGGCATGAAGGGGCGGAACATCCTACAGATGGTTCTGCTGGAAGCGGCTGGCTTGGGCCTGGCTGGCATCGTCGTTGGAATTGTGCTTGGCTCAGCTGGTGTGGCGTATTTAGCCACCGCCGGCATCCCAATTGGCGACAAGATCGCCTCGGTGGGCGGCAACAGTATGGCGCTGGGCACAACGCTGTACGCGCGCTTTGTGCCTGGCACCTTCGCCGCTTTGTCGCTGGCGATGCTGCTGATCGTCTTGTTGGCATCACTCTATCCCGCGTGGTATGCGGCTCGTCTGGAGCCGGTTGAAGCGTTACGCGCAGAGTAATCGTAAGGAAGAAACGCATGGAAGCCATTCAATTAGAACACGTTGCCAAAGTCTATCACATTGGCGCTGTCGAAACCAAGGCGCTCAATGATGTCAACCTCAGCATTGCCGAAGGCGAATTCACCGCGCTGGTCGGCCCGTCCGGGTCCGGCAAAACGACCCTGCTGCAATTGATCGGCTGTCTCGACAAGCCCGATCGAGGTACGGTGAGCATCCAAGGGCAGGACGTGACGCGCCTCAGTGCCAATCAACGCGCCGACCTGCGGCGCGAGCGCATCGGCTTTATCTTTCAGTTCTTCGCCTTGGTCCCGGTCCTCACCGCCTATGAGAATGTGGAACTGCCGTTGCTGTTGAGCGGCGTCAAGCCTAAGGAACGGCGCGAGCGCGTGATGGGGCTGCTGGAGGCAGTGGGGGTGTCGCATCGCGCCAATCACCGGCCCGATCAAATGAGCGGCGGCGAGCAGCAGCGCGTGGCGATTGCGCGCGCCCTGGCCCCGCGACCGGTGTTGGTGCTGGCCGACGAGCCGACAGCCAACCTGGACACAGCCAACGGCCAGCAGGCTATGGAGATCATGCGGCGCCTCAACGA
>WNFV01001836.1_pt1 | contig 34013 bp, 35 predicted proteins | sample 5400101 | NCBI WGS metagenome assembly WNFV01 (sample SAMN13153361, study PRJNA577476) | soil metagenome | isolation source: 115 cm soil or saprolite under grassland replicate 1 | place: USA:California | collected 2016-06-15 | reverse complement strand
GACGGCCCACTTCACCAGCCGCGGCGTGCGCAACCGTCCGCTCTGCTCTAGGCGCTCCACCTCGGCGTTGACCTGCTCGGTCCGCTTGGAGAACGCCCGCACCAGCTCCCTGGGCATCCCTCGGACCTCGCGGTTGCCGTGGCGGTCGGCCTCGGTCCACGCCACGCCGAGCGAGCGGGTCAGCTCCCGCTGCAACGAGGCGCGGTAGATCGCGTCGGCGGCGCGGCGGTGCCGGTACACGTCCCGGCCGTCCAGCGCCGTCCACCGGCCGTCCGGCCCTTGCACCCGGTTGGCCACCACCAGGTGGGTGTGGACCAGGGGGTCGCCCGCGCGCGAGGTGCGGTGGTCGAACCCCACCGCCAGCAGGCCGTTGCCCCCAACATGCTCCGCCCCGCCGTGGCCCCGCCGGGCGCCGAGCTGCCCGTCCAGGTACGCGGTCGCCTCCGCCAGGCCGACGTGGTGGGCGTCCAGCACCGCCCGCCCGGTCGCCGCATCGCCCAGGCCGTAGAGGACCGAGACGCTCTTGGCCGGGCGCAGCACCAGGTCAAACCCGGTGACCGCGTGGCGGCCGTGCTCGCGGCCCAGCAGCTCCCCGGTCGTGGGGTCGCGGCCCTGGATCAGCCGGCGGAACCCCTCCTTGGACGCCTCGCCGTCCAGGCCGAGGCTTCTGGCGCCGTGGCCGTACCAGCGGCCTGGTGACTCGCCGTGGCCAGACAGGTACTCCTCGCGGTCGTCGGCGAGCTTCTCCAGGTAGTAGTCCTCGCGGCCGGGCGCCAGCTTGGCCACGTCCAGCACCACCCCGCGCCCACCTCCCACGCCCCGGTGCGCGAGCGAACGCACCCCTGGTGCATTGCTCTCCTGCTCGAAAATGATCTGGCAGTGAGTGTAGCGGAGGAGGGGAACAGTGCCGAGTAATTGGCAGGTTTGGCACTGTGCTTGACTTGGAGGCTAGAGGAGATGCAGTAAGGATAGTTTGTGCTGCTGAGAGGTGCTGTCGGAGTTGAGAGGATGCTGCTTCGGCTAGTGGCCCGACAAGCGAAGCACAAATCTCGCACCCACCAAAGGTGCCGAATGATGCCTATTCCTGCCAGTATTATGGTTGCTTGGGACTCGGGTTTCCGTCGACCAGTTCGCCCATGTACTCAGCGGCAGCGCGGTTGGCTTCGCTGAGTCGGCGCATGTAGCCACTCGTCATCGCGAGGCTGCCGTGCCCCATTCGCTTCTGGTGCGCCCGGCCGGTTGGAGGTCCGGGCAAGCTCGGGCCGCTGCGGCGCCTGGCTGTCGACGCCCGCGCCGCCCATCGCGTCTCTCCCAGGCGACCGGCTGTAATCAGCCGCTTGCTCCCTTCGAGGCTTTTACCACAATTCTTGAAAATCCAGACGCGCCCGGGAGTCTCGCATCTTCGCAGCTCACCGGCCCTATGAGCCGCTTGCGTCTTGACAGGTTCAACACTAGACTCCGCTAGGTTCGTCAGGAGTCTGCCCAAGCGCCTCGCTGGATCTCGGCGGGGCGTTTTCCGTTCCCTGAAGCCTCACGTACACCGATGGCGTCAGGTGGGCGCTCACCTCAATGGACGGATCGGCCCGTCGGCAACCGATGGCCGTCTCTGCGGACCCTGTAGCAGAACTCTACCCGGGCAGTGCGTCCTGGTGCTCGATAGGCGCCGTTCCCGCTTGCCGCAGGCACGGCTTACGTGCGTCGCTCCGGAGTTGTTCCTTGCCGGCATGACGTGCGCACCGCCTCTGCGCTCTACTCCTCAAGGAGCAACTGTTGCGATGAAGCGTGGCACCGCCCTTGAGCGGCTGCGTCCCTTCGGCATCGCCCTCGTGCCGCTATCAGTGGGTTCGGTCAAGGCAGTGGTAGTAGTCGTTATCGTGCTTCTCCTTGAGCAACTAGTGCGCGGAGCCGTCACCCCTGCGGTTAAGGTGCTGCTTCTGCAGTTGGCGCACGACCTCGGGCCCGTTCTCTCCAAGGAGCTTGCCGCGAGAATCCGGGCCCGGAGCCGTCGGCGCACGGCCAGCCACCAAAGACCTCGTGTACCCGCTGCCGGGTACACTGCCCGCATGAGCACCACCAGCCCGCATCCCCACCAGCCTGGCCGGGTCGAGCCGCCGGAGCGCAGCCCCGCCGCGATCCGCGCCGAGCTGCCCGAGGCCATGCGCGCCCAGTTCGACGCCGAGTACCTCGCCGCACTGGAGCACGCGCGTACCACCTACCGGCTGGACCGGCTCAACGAGGTCCTCGACGCCTGGTGGCTCAGCACCTGGGCGCGGCGCATCCCCGGCCACGAGCAGGCCATGGCCACCGGCCGGCGCGTCCTCGCTGGCGAGCCGGTCGAGACGGTTCCGGTCGACGTCGACGCGCTGCGCCAGGCGCAGTAGCCAGCGCAGCCGCTGCGGGCGTGTATCGGGTCGAGTTCAGCCCGCTGGCCCGCCAGCACGCCGCCCAGCTTCCCCAGGACGCCCGTGCAGCCCTGGCCGACGCGGTCGAGCAGCTCGCCACTGACCCTTGGCAGGGCGCGCCCTACCGGCCCGGCTACCCGCCCGAGTACCGCCTGCTGCCGTTCGGCGGCTGGGGGATCGTGGTGTACGTGATCGCCGAGCGCGCCGGCACGGCCACGCTGCTGGAGCTGACCTGGGCCGGGTAGTCGTGTGCCGCTCGCCAGAGCGCTCAGCGTCAGCGAGAAGTTTTTTTCCAGAAGTTTCGCGGCTCTTCGTTCATACGTGCTGAGCTGCACATTTAGCCTGTCGGGGGTGTCCAGCGGACGCTTTGTCCACCCAAGTTGTGGACAGGCATATCTGCCCAAAGACCCGAACGCGGAAACTTTGTCCACAAGCTGTGTGGATAAGCTCGTTGACGAGCCGAGATGACGGCCGCTACCCTGCGGCGCGGTCGACCGGTCAAAAGACGATACGGAGGTCAATGGATGGTCAAGGTGGGATTGAACGACTTTTTCGGTGTCCCGTTTCCGCTGGTCCTGGCAGATCGGTTTTTCCACATCTACACCGACTCGACCGGAGCCATGAAGCTGAACGTCTTCCGGTGGGACGAAGGACTGCGAGAGCCTTTCTGCGAGGTCGAAGGCAGTGAGCCTGTCGAAGAGAACATCGAGACGAACCCGACCGGCATCGTCACGTTCGGCGAGGCGGATGGTGGTTTCCTGTTCAAGTTCCGCCCCAAGCCAGGTGTCTCCCAGATCTTCGGCCATGTCCCAATTGGCGGTGAGGTGCGGGTACACATCAATGATCACAGCATTCGCATCCTGCGTGGAACTCAGCCCATGGCAACCATGACCCGGAACCAGGTCTTTGGCTTCGCCATCGGTCTGCACGTGCAAGCCGACGGATCCTGGGCGCTGGGGAGCAACGTGCTGCCGCCGGGGATGCAGCTTGAGCGGAGCCTTCGGTGAGTGGCCTGCCGGCTAGTGCCGCAGCAGCCAACGTTCGCCCGGTTGACGATCACCTGCAGCAGCTTCTTTCAGTGATCTTCTTCGGCCTGTTGTCGTAGCGATCTGGACGCAGCCCGCCAGCGAAGCCCCAGCACGACCGCCGGAATCCCGAACACCAGCGCGTACACGACCGCCATCCCTGCGCCGAAGTCATCCTCACCCGGTTCGAGCGTCGCATAGCCAACGACCCCGAGAACGAAGAAGACGACCGCAGGCGTCGCCAGGATCAAGCACCCCAGCCGGGCGCTGCGCCGGGTGGCTTCGAGCCGTTCGCGGGTCGGCGCCGGCGGCAGGTACCCCGGCTCTCCCCACTGGGGCGGACGATCGCTCATCGTGGTCTCTGGGTTCTTCTTGGGCCGGAGCTGAGGTCTGGATGCTACACGGCGATGCGGCACGCCAGTCTCCTGCATCAACCGGGCAAACATTGCCTGATATGGCACTAGCGTGCCGCCTTGGGTCACGCTGCTGGAGCCGACCCGGGCCGGATACCGGCCGCGCGGGATGGTCAGGGTGGCGGGAGGGCCTGCTTGTCGAGCAGGGCGCCCATGTACTCGGCGGCGGCGCGGTCGGCTTCGCTCACCCGGTGCATGTAGCCGCTCGTGACCGCAAGGCTGCCGTGCCCCATCCGCTCGCGCACCGTCCCGGCCTCGGCGACGGCGCCAAGCTGCGTGGCCATGAAGTGCCGCAGCCCGTACAGCGTGTAGCTGTGCCCGAGCTGGCGCACCAGCGCGGTGAACCGCTTGCTCACCGTGTCGGGTCGAAGCGGCGTCCTGCCGTCCGGCGTCCGAGCGAACACGTACGCCTCGGGCGCCAAGCGGCCGTCAAACTGCCCGGCGAGCTGCTCGCAGCCGGTCTGGTGTGCACGCAGGAGTTCGACGGTCGCCGCGTCGAGCGCCAGGAGCCGCTCACCGTGGACGCTCTTGGGGTCCTTCCGCGCGTACCGCTGGGGCAGGCTCTTGGCGGTGACGATGCTGCCGTTGATGGTGACTGTCGCGGCGTCCAGGTCGAGATCCACCCAACGAAGCGCGCAGATCTCGGACGGCCGCAGCCCGGCGGTGACGCTCAGCCGCAGGAACACGGCGAACTCCGGGTCATCCGCCAGGGCTCCGAACAGCTCGCGGACCTGAGCCGGAGTCGGCACCGGACGAGGCTTGCCCTTGCCGCCCGCCGGCCTGGCCATCAGCGCCGGGTTGAACGGGATCCAGCCCCACCGGGCCGCCATCCCCAGCGCCCCAGACAGGATCACGTGGACGTCGCGCACCCGGTTCGCGCTCAGCCGCCGGTCGCTCAAGGTGGGCTGTGCGGTGGCCGTCGCGCTCGGGTCCTCGCCCCTGGCGCGTGCCTCGACCCTGGCACGGGCTCGCGCGCGGGCGGCGGCCTTGGCGTTGCCGCCTCGCCGCAGCTCATCGTAGAAGGCGTCAAGGACGCGCGCGTTGATGGCGTGCAGGCGCTTGCCGCCTAGCGCTGGCTTGATCTTCTTGGCGATCAGGCTGCGGTAGTCCTCCACCGTGTCCGGGGAGATGGGCTTGTCGCTGGCGGTACGCCGCTCGATCCACAGGTCGACCAGCTCGCCGAGGGTCTTGAGTCGGGTGCCGGCGTGCTTCCCGTCGGCGACCTCGGTGCGCAGCCGTGCTTCCAGCTTCTCGGCCTGGCGGCGGCTGCCGTTGACTTGGCGAGTGATCTGCCGCTGCCGGCCGGTGATGGGGTCCCGGCCGGCGTAGACGATGACCTGCCAGCCATTGGTGCGCGCCCGGATAGCCACCGCTCCGCTCCTCCGGTCCCGAGAGTCATTCGTTGACAACTCGTTGACAAGATTCTACGCGGAGCTGCGTTTGCCGTGGGCAGGGACGGGATCGAACCGCCGACCTTGCGGTTTTCAGCCGCACGCTCTACCGACTGAGCTACCTGCCCGGGGCCGGACCGGGCGGAGGCCACTAGACGATGGGGGCCCCGGATCAACCGGGTGGGCCGCGTCGGGATCGAACCGACGACACCCCGGTTAAAAGCCGGGTGCTCTGCCAACTGAGCTAGCGGCCCACGGTGAGAGCGCGCCGATGGTGCCATCGCCGTCGGCGCGCTGTCAAAGGTCTTCTTCCCAGACTACCTGGCCTGCATCAAGTCGACCGCCACCCAGAGGCTGCCGCCGCCGTCGCACCAGGCGCCGACCCCGACGCTGTTGGCGTGCCGGTAGAACATGTTGGCCCGGTGCCCGGGCGAGTGCAGGAAGGCGTGTTGCAGCCACGCGATGCTCGGGCCCACGCCGATGTTCTGGCCCAGCCAGGACCAGTTGCGCACGTACGGCGCGATGTCGGTGTGCCACAGCACCTGGCCTGGTCGCTGCCTGGCCGCAAGGGCCGCGGCGTGCTGCTGGGCGAGCCGGGTGAGGGTAACGCTGGTCCGCAGCCGGGAGAGGTGCACGTACACCCGCAGGTTGTTGGTCGAGCGCAGCAGGTCGGCCTCGGCGACCAGGTTGTGGCCGGCCCGGCGGCAGTGGTCGCCGTAGGCGGCATCGGCCGGCTGTGACGCGCCGAGCAGGGTGGCGGCGAGCAGGATCGAGAGCAGAACGCGCTGGACCGGCATGAGCGCTCCGTGGCAAGAGGGATGGGCCTCTCAGTCCTGTTCGGCCTCTGCGGGGATCGCTTGAGCCTCGGTTGGCCGCTCGCCCGTCTCCCGCTCGGCCCTGGCCTGCTCGGCGGGCACGAGCTTGTAGCCGACGCCACGGATGGTGGTGATCATCGACTCGTACTCAGGGCCGAGCTTGGCCCGCAGGCGCCGCACGTGCACGTCGACCGTGCGCGTGCCACCGAAGAAGTCGTAGCCCCAGACGTCCTGCAGGAGCTGGGCGCGGGTGCACACCCGGCCGGGCCGTGCCGCCAGGAAGCGCAGCAGCTCGAACTCCTTGTAGGTGAGGTCGAGCTGCCTTCCCTTGAGCCGCACCTGGTAGGAGATGGGGTCGACGACCAGCTCCCCCACCCGTACGGCGGTGTCGGAGTCCTGGCTGCGCCGACGCTTGGCGAGCAGGCGCACGCGCGCCTCGACCTCGGCCGGCCCGGCGCCGGGGAGCACGAAGTCGGAGGCGCCCCAGTCGGGCTGCAGGCCGGCGAGCCCGGCCTCGGGCACGACCACCAGGATGGCCCCCTCGCCGTCGGCCTCGCGCAGCGTGCGGCAGAGCGCCTGGGCGCGGAGCAGGTCGCGGGTCGCGTCCACCAGCACCATGTCCGCCTGGCCGAGCTCGGCGAGACTGGCCGGGTCCAGCGGCAGGGTCACGAGCCGGTGGTCGAGGTAGGCAAGGGCGGGGAGGACGTCTCCCGCCCCCCCGGCTCGGTTGGTCAGGCAGGCAAGCTCGGCCACCTGTCTCCTTCGCGCCACCGGATGGCCTGCGACGATACGGGCCGCGGCAGGTTGCTTGCGCGGCCGGCCGGCCGACGGCACGCTAGCATCCGGTCCCCGACCGGACAACGACGATGACCGCCGGGCGGCTGGAGGCGAGATGGTCCGGGTGCGGCTGTTCGCGGCGCTGCGGGAGGCCGCCGGCGTCACCGAGGTCGAGGTGGCGCCGGGCACGCTGGGTAGCGTGCTCGCGGACGTGCGCGGACGCTTCGACGAGCGCTTCGACACTGTGCTCGGCTACGCGAGCGTGCTGGTGGACGGCGAGCGTCGCAGCGACCCGGCCAGCCTCGTGCCCGACGGGGCCGAGCTCGCCCTGCTGCCACCGTTCTCTGGTGGTTAGTGTAGGTTCGCAGATCATGCGCGTGAAACTGCTGGTCGCCTTGATCGTTCTGATCCTGGCCGGGGTCGGGGCCGACTTCGCCGCCGCCCGCTACTTCGAGGGCCAGGCGGCGACCGCCCTCGCCCGCCGCTACCACCTCGACCACCCGATCGTGCAGGTGCGCGACTTCCCCTTCCTGCCGCACCTGGTGATGGGGCGCTTCGACGCGATCGACCTGGCCGCCTCGGACGCAGAGGCCCGTGGAGTCACCGCCGAGCGGGTCGAGGTCCACCTGCACGACGTCAGCGCCCCGCGCGAGGTGCTGCTGGGGGAGGGTGGCGCGATCACCGTGCGTCGCGCCGACGGTCAGGTCGAGCTCTCCGAGGCCGAGGTGAACCGCCTGCTCAGGAACGCCCTGCGGGGCGGCTCGGTGCAGCTCACCCGCGACGGGGTCCGGATCGCCGTTGCCACCACCGTGGCCGGCCAGCCGGTGCAGGCCAGCCTCGCGGGCACCATCGGCGCCCGCAACGGCCACATCGAGTTCACCCCGACCAGGGTCGAGAGCGGGACCCCGGTCCCGCCCCTGGTCGCGACCCAGCTCATGTCGCTGTTCCACCTCGACGTCCCGGTGCCGCGGCTGCCCGCCGACATCCAGGTCGAGCGTGTGGTGGCCGCGCCAGGGGCGCTGGTGATCTCCGGCCGTGCGGGAGCGGTCCGGGTCGCGACCTGATTGCGCCTGCTCAGCTCCTGAGCAGCCGGTAGATCACGTAGAGGGCGAACACGCCGGACGCGCCCAGCATCACGATCAGCAGCGCCGTGTAGAAGAACTCCAGGGTCATCGAGCGCGGGCCCTCCTCCACCGTGCCGTGGGCGGCCGCTCTGCGGCCACTCGCTGAGTGGCGGCACGACGAGCGTATCAGGCCGGCCCGGCCCGCCTCCCGGTTGCGTGGCAGCGATCCGGAGGCCCGACGGGCCGATCTTCTCGAAGCAGACGTCACCACCCAAGTGCTCGACCGGGCCGTGCGCTATTTCAGTCGCCTGCAAGCTTTTCGAGGCCGGAGGCACGTATCCCCCTTCGTCATCCGCGCCGTGGCGCTGCAGACGGCCCGTTCCCGAGCCCCGGAGAGTGACATGTCCCGCGTGCTGGCCCTGCGCGACGCCCGGCTCTACCTCGCCGGCCAGGCCCTCTCGATCTTCGGCGACACCGCCCTCTGGCTCGCCGCCGGCATCTGGGTGAAGACCCTCACCGGCAGCAACACCGCCGCCGGCCTGGTGTTCTTCGCCATCAGCCTGCCCCAGATGCTGGCGCCCCTCGCCGGGCTGCTGGTCGACCGGGTGCGCCGGCGGCCGCTGCTGATCGCCACCAACCTGGCCACCGGGGCGGTCGTGCTCGCGCTGCTCGCGGTGCACGACCGCGACCAGGTCTGGCTCATCTACCTGGTCATGGTCGTGTACGGGGCCGCCTACACGGTGCTCGGCTCCGGCCAGTCCGCGCTGCTCACCCTGCTGCTCCCCGACGAGCTGCTCGCCTACGGCAACGGCGCCCTGCTCACCATCAGGCAGGGCCTGCGGCTGGTCGCCCCGCTCGCGGGCGCCGGGCTGTTCGCCTGGCTCGGTGGGGGCTCCGTGGCGGTGGTCGACGCGGTCACCTTCCTGGTGGCCGCGGCCACCCTGGCAGGGGTGCGGGTGGCCGAGCGGGCCCCGGAGCCGGTCCAGCGCCGCTGGCGGTCGGAGCTGGCCGCCGGCGTGCGCCACGTCGCCAGGACGGTCGTCCTGCGGCAGATGGTGATCGCCGTCGCCGTCACGGTGGTGGTGTTCGGCTTCAGCGAGACGCTGGTGTTCGCGGTGGTGGACCGTGGGCTGCAGCGCCCACCTTCGTTCCTGGGCGTGCTGCTGACGGTCCAGGGGGTGGCCGGGCTCCTCGGCGGCCTGAGCGCCGCCCCGCTGATCCGCCGCAGCAGCGAGGGCTGCCTTGCCGGCGTCGGCATCGCCATGGTGGCGGTGGCCTCGCCGCTGCTGGCCCTCTCCTCGCCAGTGGCGGTGTTCGCAGGGGTGGGGCTGTTCGGCGGGAGCATGCCGTGGATCGTGGTGAGCGCGTACACGCTGTTGCAGCGCAGGACCCCCGCGCACCTGCAGGGCCGCGTCTTCGCCGCGCTCGACACCATGGTGGGGGCGCCGCAGACGGTGGCCATCGCGCTCGGGGCCGTGCTGGTCGCCGTGGTCGACTACCGCGCCCTGCTGGCGCTGCTCGCCCTGGTCGCCGCGGCCGCCGGCGGCTGGTTGCTGAGCCGCCGCGAGCAGTGGCTGCGGCTGCCCGAGCGGGTCGCCGTGCCGCTGCTGCCGGAGCCTCCCGAGAGCTGCCAGGAGGAGCTGGTCGGCGCGGCGTCACGCTGAACGAGAACGGGGGATCTACGGGCAGAGGAAACCCAGGGAGTCGGAACGCCGCGCGCGCGGCCTTCCCCCCGGCTGGACCAGGCCGAGGCTCCCTGGGTCCGGTGAGCTGGTTGGATTCCGCGGGCGATCCCGTTCCCGCGATGAAGGGAGCGGGTCGCCCTAGTGGGCAGTCACCTCGCAGGTCCTAGACGGTTCGTGCAGCAGGACCACCTCCTTTCTCGCGTGCGCCCAGTTAGCCACACGGACGGTGGCTCCGCAACGCGGATTGGCCCCGGCCCTCGAGCGCGGCCGGGCGGACTTCGTCGCCTCGCCACTACCATGGGGCCGTGGACCAGCTCGGCAGCACCGCGGACGCCCTCGCCGCCGCCCATGGCGGGGCCGTGGCGGTGCCGCGCCCTGGCCTGGCCGTGCTCCCGCTCGGCGGCCGGGACGTGCTGCGCTACCTGCACGCCGTCACCAGCCAGCACACCGCCGAGCTGAGCGAGGGCGGCGCCGCCGAGGCGCTGCTGCTCTCACCCAAGGGCAAGGTCGACTTCGCCTTCCGGCTGGCGGTGCTGCCGGACGGGGTGCTGCTCGACACCGAGGCGGAGGCGGCAGCCGCACTTGCCGCGTGGCTGGCCCGCTTCGTCTTCCGCTACGACGTCGCCGTGGGGTCGCCGGGCACTGGGGCGCTGAGCGTGCTCGGACCGGACGCCGGCGCGGCGGTCGCCGCCGCGGGCCTGCCCGCACCTCCGCCCGTGCCCGGCCGGGCCGCCGTCGCCCACCCCGGGCTGGCGGTCCACCGCACGCCGCTGGGTCTCGACCTGGTCGGACCGGCCGCGCCCGCCGCCCTCGCCACGCTCGACGCCGCCGGCGTCGCAGGCGCGCCGGAGGAGCTGTGGGAGCTGGTCCGGATCGAGCGGGGCCTGCCGCGCTGGGGCCGCGAGCTGACCGACGACGTGATCGCGGAGGAAGCCGGCCTGCTGGGGACGCACGTGCACCTGGACAAGGGCTGCTACCCGGGCCAGGAGACGGTGGCGAGGGTCCACAACCTCGGCCAGGTCCAGCGTCGCCTGGCCGGCGTGCGCTTCGACGGCGAGGAGCTGCCGCCAGCGCGGACGGAGCTGACCACCGAGGACGGCCGCCGCGCCGGCCAGCTCCGCAGCGGAGTCCACCACCCCGAGCTGGGCCCGATCGCCCTCGCCTACGTGCGCCGCATGGTCGTGCCCGGCCAGCTCGTGCACGCCGGCGAGGCGGGCGGCCGGGTGGTCGAGCTGCCGTTCCCGACGGTCCAACGGCCAGCCCAGGCGAGCGCCTGACCCTCCCCCGTCAGCGGCGTTGGCCGCGGCGGAAGCCGAAGCGGCCGCGGCCGCGGTCGTCGTCGGAAGGCTCCTCGTCTGGCTGGGACGCTGGCTCGGGGTCGTCCGACGGTGCGCCACCCATCGCCAGGGAGGCGAATTCGCGCAGGAACTCCGCCTGCTCGGCGCCTCGCCCCGGTGCTCGAGCTGGCCCGTCCTCGGCCTGGCGGCCCTCCTGGACCTCCGGGCTGGCCTGATCCTGGACCTGCCCGCCGGCGAGTAGGGCGGCCAGCTCGGCCAGGTCCTGGTCGTCACGCCCCTCCGGCTCGCTCGCCGCCGGCGGCGCCTCGGCCGCGTCCGCGGCCAGCTCCCGCAGCAGCGAGACGGGATCGATCCGCGCCTGTCCGGGTGCTGGAGCCGTGTCGTCGCCCTCTTCCTCGCCGCCGGCGGCGGCGGACTGGTCGCCCGACGCCATCCCGTCCGGGAAGGCGGCCCCGGCCATCTCGGTCTCGGCGGTGGGCTCGGCCTTGGCGGCGGACTCACCTTCGGCGGCTGTGGCCGGCCCGTCCGGCTCGGTCGACGGGGTGGCGGCTTGCTGCGGCGTGCCGGCCTCGTCGGGCTCGCCGGCGAGTTCGAGCACGCCCGCCGCGATCAGGCGCTCGGCCAGGGCGGTGGCCTCGCCCTGGCCGCGGCCGGAGCGGTTGGCCAGGGCGGTGAGCGGCCGGCGGCCGTCGACCCGGCTGAGCAGGGCCCACTCGGCGAGGGTGAGGTCGGGCCGGGCTTCGAGGGGGCCGCCGGGCAGGCGGACGACGGTGCTGGACAGCAGCTTCCCGGTGGCCAAGGCACCCTTTCCGGTAGTGAGCTGGTCCGCCCGGTCCGCCGGCGCGTGCCGCCGGGCGGGCGGTCGATATCGGATGCCTCCAGACTCGGCAGATCCGCCGGGCCGGTTGAGGACGCTCCGACCCCGATTGCTCGATTCGTCCGCCCACGGGCTTCCGCGTGTTCCGCGACCCGCGCGTCTACAATGCAGCGGCTGGGACCGGTGCCCGGCTGCCTTCGGGTGACCGGCGCCCAGGGTGCGCCGGCGCCTCGACGCGCCCGGAACGTGCAAGGCCAAGGGTCCGCCCGCCGCCAGGGCCGGCGGTCCTGGCCGAGGGGGGGCCATGAGTGTGGACGTCATGCCCGGCGGCCAGCGCCGCATCGACCGCGTCTTGGACCCGGGATTCATCGCCGAGACCCGATCGCTCGAGCTGTCCGAGCTGCGGGCGCGCCGGGACGAGGCGGAGGCCGAGGAGGCCGACATCTCCTACCTCCGCCGGCTCCTGCAGGGCCGCCTGGACATCCTGCGGGCCGAGCTGGTGCGCCGCTCGCAGGGCGGCGACCGGGACGTGGCCGGGCTGCGGGCCGCCCTGCCGTCGATCCTCAGCCACGACATTCTCGGCAGCGAGGCCTCGGGCCGCCACAACGCGCTGCCCCGCATCCAGGCACCGTCCCAGACCGACCCGAGGCACCGCCGCCGGGTCGAGCGTCTGGTCTCCGACGAGACCCTTGCCCGCCTGCCGGACCTGGAGGTCGACGAGCTGACCCGGGTGGTCGAGACGCTGTCGCGGGAGGAGGAGGCGGTCTCGGCCGGCCGCCGCGCGGTCCAGCGGGTGGTCGACGTGCTCCACGCCGAGCTCGCGCGGCGCTACCGGGAGGGCACCGCCCAGGTGTCGCAGCTCCTGGAGTAGACGCGCGGTGCCACGCGGGCTCAAGTTCCGGGCGCCGCGGACCGATGCAGGCGGGACGGGCGCGAAACCGCCGCCCCGACCCCGCCGCTCGGGATGGAGACCGCCGATGCCGCCGCCTGGTTCCTCGCGCCCGCCACCTCGCAAAGCTCCCAATGGCCGCCAGGTGGGAGCGTAGCTCGTGGACCTGTCGTCGAGCGTCACCACCAGGCTGGAGGCCGCCGAGCGCCAGCTCGCGGTGTTCGCGCGTGAGATCAACCAGTTGTACCGCGACGACCGGCGCAACCGGGCCGAGCTCGAGCGGGCCACCGACGAGCTCGGCGAGGCGCAGCTCGCCAGCGTGCACACGCTGGTGGCCGCGGTCGAGGCCTGGGACCCGACCACCCGCGCGCACCTGGAACGGACCCAGCGCTACGCCGGCGCCCTGATCGGCGTGGTCGACGCGGCGCTCGCGGCCGACCGGCGCCTCTCCTACGGCTTCCTCCTCCACGACGTCGGCAAGCTCGGCATCCCCGCGGCCATCCTCGACAAGCCCGGACCGCTCGACCCGCGCGAGTGGCAGGTGATGCACACCCACCCGCTGCTCGGCGTGCGCATCGTGGCCGGCATGCCGTTCCTCGGCCCCGCCGTCGACGTGATCGGCTGCCACCACGAGCGCTGGGACGGCGCCGGCTACCCCCACGGGCTGCGCGGCGCCGAGATCCCGCTGGCCGCGCGCGTCTTCGCCGTCTGTGACGCGTTCGACGCCATGACATCGGACCGTTCCTACCGGCGGGCGCTGCCGGTCGAGCGGGCGCTCGACGAGCTCCGGACGGGCGCAGGCACGCAGTTCGACCCCACCGTGGTCGCGGCGTTCATGTCCGAGCTCGAGCGGATCCTCGCCCTGCACGCCAGCCTGCAGCACCCTGCCCCCGCCCACGTGGGCAGCTTCGCCGCCGGCCGCTGAGGGGTCAGCGCGGGCCAGGTCGGCCTAGGCAGGCGACCGGCCAGTGGCTGGCCATCCAAGCGTCGCCGTCCCCGGTGCACGCGCTCACCCTGGCCGAGGCGGTGGCCGTGGCGCCTGGTTTGCCGGGTCGGCGCGGGGCACCCTAGGCTCGGAAGCGCCGCGATGCTGGTCCGCGAGCGTCGGCTGGACAGGTCCGACGCGGGCGACAGCCTCGGGCGTCGGGGGAGCGAAATACAGGGAGCCGCGCACGTGCAGGTCCTCGTCGAGGTCGAGCGTTCCGGGTTCGTGGAGAGCCGCCACTTCGGGGTGGCGGTCGTGGTGGACGCGGACGGCGCCCCGCTGGCCACGGTGGGCGACCCGGACGAGCCCGTCTACCTGCGCTCCAGCGCCAAGCCCTTCCAGGCGCTGGCGGTGCGCGGCCTTGGCGTGGAGGCCGGGCTCAGCCTCGACGAGGTGGCCCTGGCCGGGGCGTGCGGCTCCCACCAGGGGGAGGCCGCGCACGTCGCCTCGGTGCGTATCGTGCTGGCCGCCGCCGGCCTGGACGAGAGCGCGCTGCGCTGCCCGCCGAGCCTGCCTGGCAGCCGCGAGGCACGGACCAGGGTGAGCGAGCCGGCGTCCGTCTACCACAACTGCTCGGGCAAGCACGCCTACATGCTGGCCGGGTCGGTGGTGCGGGGCTGGGAGACCGGCCGCTACACCGCGCCGGAGCACCCGCTGCAGGCGCTGGTCACCGAGACCCTTGCCGACTTCGCGGGCGCGCGGATCGAGCACGTCGGCGTCGACGGCTGCGGCGTGCCGGTGCACGCCATGCCGCTGCGCGGCCTGGCGCTCGCCTACGCGCGCCTGGGAGCGCTCGCCGCCCGCGGCGAGGACGGGCCGGCCGCGCTGGTCGCGGCCGTGCGCCGTCACCCGCAGATGATCTGCGGGACCGGTCAGCTCGACACCGTGATGCTGCAGGCCACCGGCGGGCGGGTACTGTCCAAGGTCGGCGCCGAGGCCGTCTACGGCGCCGTCGACCTGGAGCGCAACCACGGACTCGCGCTCAAGGTGCTCGACGGCTCCCCCCGTGCCCGCGGCGCCGCCCTGCTCGCCGTCGTCCAGGCACTCGGCTGGCTCGGCGAGCGCGAGCTCGAGGCGGTGCTCCCCGCGGCCGTCAGCGAGGTGCGCGGTGGCGGGAGGCCAGTCGGCGCGGTGCGCCCGGCCAAGGTGGTGCTGACCCAGGGCTGAGACGGCCCGGCGGGAATTGTCCGGCCAGCTCCATAGTTGAGCATCGAAAGCATCACTCCTGGAGGCCGCAGCGCAACGGCTTGCCGCGGCCCTCCACGTTTGCCTACCGTTGCTTCTGACAGGGACTCGATGCGACCAAGGGTGAGGCGTCACCGTGCCGAATCGCTTCGACCAGCTCGACCCGGCTGGGAAGGTCCGCGACGTCGGCCGCTACATCCGCGACCAGCGGCGCCAGGCGGAGCTGTCGGTGCGCAACCTGGCCAAGCTGGCGGGCGTCTCCAACCCGTACCTGTCGCAGATCGAGCGCGGGCTGCGCCAGCCCTCCGCCAAGATCCTCAAGGACATCGCCAAGGCGCTGCGGATCAGCGCCGAGACCCTCTACGTCAGGGCGGGCATCCTCGACGAGCGGACCGAGGAGGCCGGCCTGGTGGACGCGATCCAGCGCGACCCGCACCTGAGCGAGCGGCAGAAGCAGGTGCTGATCGACGTGTACGCGGCCTTCCGGGCCGGCGCCGAGCCGCACCCGGCTGGCGGCGGCGGGGTCGATGCCGGGGCCTGGCTGGCTCCCACCGCCCCGGCCCCCCCCGCCGCTGGGAACGCCACCACCGCGGAGGGCCACCCTGGCACGCCGGAGGGGACGGACCGAGCGGAGCGCTCGAAGCGCCGTTGAGCTGCCGGTGCCAGCACCCGACCGGCGCTCTGGTACCTCGCCAATTCCTGTCGGGCTCGGTACTAGTAGCATGACGACCCCGGTGGATGGCGAGCTGCGGTCGCCACGGGCGCCTCGGAACCGGTCCGCGAGGCGGGACGGCGAGCCACGGGAGGTTCGATTGCCGGGGAGCAACGGCCAGGCGTCAGACTGTGGCGACCCTGGTGTCCGCAGGGTCGCCGTGCTCTCGGTCCACTCCTCCCCGCTGGCGCCACCCGGCGTCGGCGACTCGGGCGGCATGAACGTCTACGTCCGCGCCGTCGCCCGCGAGCTGGCTCGCCAGGGCGTTGCCTCCGACCTCTACACCCGCGCGGCCTCGCCGGACGACCCGCCGGTGGTCGAGCTGGAGCCCGGCGTGCGGCTGCTGCACCTCCCAGCCGGGCCGCTCGAGCCCGTGCCCAAGCAGGTCCTGCCCCGGTTCCTCTGCGCCTTCCTCTGCTCGCTGCTACGCGCCGGCGAGCGCTACGGCCCCTACGACGTGCTGCACAGCCACTACTGGCTGTCGGGCTGGGTGGCGCGGCTCGCCCGTGAGCGCTGGGACGCCCCGGTGGTGCACTCCTTCCACACCCTCGGCCGGGTCAAGAACGCCACCCTGGCGGAGGGCGACCGGCCCGAGCCGCCCGCCAGGCTCGCCGGCGAGGAGCGGGTCGTGGCCGCGGCCGACTGCCTGGTCGCGCCCACCCCGACCGAGGCGCGCGAGCTGGTCGAGCTGTACGCCGCCGCGCCGGGCAAGGTGCGCATCGTGGCGCCGGGCGTGGACCCGATCCGCTTCCGGCCAGGCGACCGCGCGGCGGCGCGTGCCGCCCTCGGCGTACGCGCCAGGCACGTGCTCGCGTTCGCCGGCCGCCTGCAGCCGCTGAAGGCACCCGACGTGGCCGTGCGCGCCCTTGCGGTGCTGGCCCGCCAGCGGCCAGACCTCGACGTCGAGCTGCTGGTCGCCGGCGGCGTCTCCGGTGACGGCGAGCGCGACGCCCCGCACCTCGCCCGCCTTGCCTGGGGCGAGGGCGTGGGCGACCGGGTCAGGTTCCTGCCGCCGCAGCCCCACGAGCGGCTGGCCACCCTGTTCCGCGCCGCCGACCTGGTGCTGGTCCCCTCGCACTCCGAGTCGTACGGCCTGGTCGCGCTCGAGGCCCAGGCCTGTGGCGCGCCGGTGATCGCTGCCAGGGTCGGCGGGCTGGTCCACGCGGTCGGCGACGGCACCACCGGGCTGCTGGTCGACCGCCACGACCCGGCCGCCTACGCCACGGCGGTGGCCACGCTGCTCGACAGCCCGCGCCGGCTGGCCGCGATGCAGGCGGCCGCCGCCCGCTTCGCCGGCGCCCAGAGCTGGGACCGCACCGCCGGCCGCCTGCTCGACGTCTACGCCGACCTGACGGCAACGGCCGCGCCGGAGCTCGAGGCGCTGGAGTGGACGAGCTGACCGGTGGCGCGACCGCACCCCCGTTCCGCTTCCGGGTCGACGGGGCGTTCACCATCTCCAACCGGCGAGGCGTCTGGCTCTCGGGCGAACACGAGCCAGGCTGCGGCCCCGTCCGGGTCGGCGACGAGCTCGTGCTCCACGATCCGGCCGGGCCGGCACGACCGGTCACCGTGATCTCATGGGGTGACGGCCGCCGTGCCGACGACCAGGGCCGCCCCGGCGTGTTCTTCGCCGTCGCCGTGACCGGGGTCGGCGCCGACGAGGTCCGGCCCGGGATGCTGCTGGCGAGCCGCGGCGCCGGTCAGGGGCCTGCGCCGTGCTGAGCGTGCGGCGGGCGCTCGCCATCGGCGCCCACCCCGACGACGTGGAGTTCCAAGCCGGAGGCACGCTGGCGCGGTGGGCAGGGGAGGGCGTCCACGTCGAGCTTGGCTACTTCACCGCCGGCGAGAAGGGCTCGCACGACCCGGCCGCCGACCCGGGCGAGGTCGCCCGCGTGCGCATGGCCGAGACCGAGGCGGCCGCCGCGGCGCTCGGCGCGGCCGCCGTCCACCTGCTCGGCGGCGCCGACGGCGAGCTGCAGGTGACCATGCCGCTACGCCTGGCGGTCGCCCGGCTGGTGCGCAGGGTGCGACCCGACGTCGTGCTCGGGCACGACCCCTGGCGGCGCTGGCTGCTGCACCCCGACCACCGCGCGGCCGGGCTGCTCACGGTGGACGGCGTGGTGACCGCCCGCGAGCCCCTCTACGCGCCCGAGCTGGCCGCCGAGGGCCTGCCCGCGCACCGGCCGCACACCGTGCTGCTGTTCGGCACCGACGCGCCCGACGAGGTGGTCGAGATCGAGCAGGCGATGGAGGCCAAGCTCGCCGCCGTCCGCGCCCACGCCAGCCAGGTCGGCGACCACGCCGAGACCGAGCGCCGCATCCGCACCTGGAACGCGGCCATCGGTGCCGACTTCGGCCTCGGCCCCGCCGAGGCGTTCCACACCCTCGACGTCCGCGGCCGCTGAGCGGGCGTCAGCCGCCGGTCGCCTCCGCGACCGAGCGGGGGAGGCGGCCGGGCGAGAACGCCACGAGGCCGCTGGGAACCATCCAGGGGATGGCCTTGATCGAGAAGAGCCCGGCGCGGACGGCCGGATCCCGCTCCTTGAGCTCGACGGCCCGCTCCGGCTCGACGTTGAGGATCGACAGCCCCCGGTACGCCTCGTCGAACAGGGGGCCCGCCGCGAGCAGGACGCCCGCGTCGTGCAGGTCGGCGAGGTGGCTCAGGTGGGCGTCCTGCAGCCTGGCGGCCTCCCGCTCGTCGAGCTGAGGCGCGTCGGGACGCCTGATCAGCAACGCGATCGTGTAGCGGTCGAAGTCCACAGTCGCCTCCTCCCAGGAGGGCTCTTGGGCCCCGCAGCGGGTGGGTCGGCCCGATGCCCGCGGCTCGCCGGTCTGGAGCAGCGTCTTCAGGCCGCTGAGCACCATCATCCCTGTAGTGCCGAGCCCGACGACAATTGGCGAGGTACCAGGTCTCATGGCCCGCTGGCGCCTCCCTGGCGACGGCGGCGCGCTCCCGCGGCGGCGGCCTCGGTCGGCTCCCAGCGGAAGCGGCGCAGCGCGAGCAGGCTGGCGGCAACCCCCCACAGGGCGATCACGGCGAGGTGACCCCAGAACAGGCCGCTGCCCTTGGTCAACGGGCTGAAGTCGGCCTCGATGGAGAGCGCGAAGGGTTTCACGGGGAACGCCGCGGTGACCGCCTTCAGCCAGAAGGGCTCGTGGTCGAGCGGGTAGAACACGTCGGAGATGAACAGCACGGGCAGGATGGTGAGGTTGGCGACGGCGGGGGCGGCCTCGCCGTTGGGGGTGAGGGCGGCGACGGCCAGACCGCAGGCGCAGAAGCAGGCGGCGCCGACCAGCAGCGTGAGCAGCGACGCCGGGAGCAGGCGCCAGACCACCTGAACGCGGAACAGCAGCACCCCGGTGGCGAACAGCAGCAGTGCCGAGAGCAGCGCCACCCAGGCCGCCGACCCGACCCGGCCGGCCAGGTAGATCCAGGGCGGCAGGGGCGTGCCGCGCACCCGCTTGAGGATGCCCTCGTCCCGGTTGATGGGGACGCTGGTGGCCAGGTTGGTGTAGCAGGCCGAGATCACCGCGAACGCCAGGATGCCCGGGGTCAGGAACTGGGCGAAGCGGATGCCGCCACGGGCAGCCAGGTGGTTGCTCCCCTGCAGCAGGTTGAACAGCAGCAGGAAGACGAGCGGGAAGAGCACGCCGAAGAAGGCCGAGGGCGGGTTGCGCCAGAACAGCTTGTTCTGGTGGCGAATCTGGCGCAGCACCAGGGCGCCGGTCGCCGGGCGCCGGCCCCGCGCGGACGCCGTTGCCGGCACGGTCTCAGCCACGGTCGGCCCCCTCCCCGTCCGGGCCGCGCCGGCGTGAGCGGCCGGCCCCGCGGCCGGCGGGCTCCGGCTGCGCCAGCCCGGTGCCGCCGCCGTTCCCTGGCTGCCGGCGCGTGCCGGCAGCACCGTTCCCGGCCTGGGGGTCGCCCTCGTCGGGCGTGGTGAGCCGCAGGTAGACGTCCTCGAGGGTGGGGCGGGCAATGGCCAGGGCCTCGAGCTCCTGGCCGCGGGCGAGCGCCCAGCTCGTGAGGGCGTGCAGCGCCCTGGTCGGGGTGGTGGTGCGCAGCGAGACGCGGCCGTCACGCACCTCCACCGTGCCTGGCAGCTCGCCGGGCAGGTCGGCCGCTGCCGAGCCGGAAGGCAGGCGGAAGCTGACCCGGGCCTCGTCGAGGTCGCGGTCGCCGAGCGACCCAGGGTCGCCGCTGGCGACCACGGCGCCGTCGGCCAGCACCGCCACCCGGTCGGCGAGTTGCTGCGCCTCGTCCATGTAGTGGGTGGTGAGCAGGATCGTCTTGCCGAGGGAGCGCAGGCTGGCCACGAGCTCCCAGGCCCGCCGCCGGGCGGACGGGTCGAACCCCGTGGTCGGCTCGTCCAGGAAGACCAGGTCGGGGTCGCCCACGATGCCGAGCGCGAGGTCGAGGCGGCGGTGCTGGCCGCCGGAGAGCGTCTTGGTCCTCGCGCCGCGCTTCTCCTCCAGCCCGACCAGCTCGATCACCTCGCCGGTCGGCAGCGGGTGCGGGTAGTAGCCGCCGAACAGCGAGATCACCTCTTCCACCGTGAGGTCCCGGTGGATCCCGCAGGACTGCAGCACGACGCCGATGCGCTCGCGGAAGTCGCGGCCGCCGGTCTCCGGGTCGAAGCCGAGCACCTCCACCTCGCCCGCCGTGCGGGTGCGGTAGCCCTCGAGGATCTCGACGGTGGTCGTCTTGCCTGCTCCGTTCGGCCCGAGCAGCGCGAAGCACTCCCCTTCGGCCACCTCGAAGTCGACGCCCTTGACGGCCTCCAGGCCGCCGTAACGCTTCCGCAGACCCGTCACTCCGATGGCGACAGCCACTGCCCTGCTCACATCCTTCCCTTGCCAGGGTTCGCGAGCGCGCCGACTGCTCGATCGGGGTCAGGCGGCACCGCGGATCCGATCGCCCGATGCTGCCGCCCCGGCCGGGGGTGCCGCCGGCGGCCGCGATCTCGACCTGTGCAGGCTACCGCGCGGTGGAGGTTTACACGTCGGTCGCCTTCCACGGTCGCACGCCAGGTAGGCTTGCGCCGGTCAACGGCGCACCGGAGGCGCCGTGGCACAACCGGGGGTGACGGCGATGGCGACGAGGCGTGAGGGCATGGTCGGCGCCGGGGCGCCGCCGGAGCCTGGGCGCCCCGAGCCGGAGGCGGTGCAAGCGGCGGCGCGTGGTGCGGTGGCGAGCTTCCTGGAGGAAGAGGGCGTGTCGGCCGAGGCGATCGGCGACGGGCGCTGGTTCGTGCGCCTGGCGGGCGAGCGCAAGCTCGGCATCGGCGTGCACCTGGTGGTCGGCGACCGCACCATGCGGGTGGAGTCGTTCTTCATGCGCGCCCCCGAGGAGCAGCACGCCCGCCTCTACCACGACCTGCTGCTGCGCCAGGCGTCGAGCTACGTGCTCCGCTTCACCCTCGACGAGAACGACGACCTGTTCCTGGTCGGACAGGTCCCGCTCCGTGCGGTCACGCCCGACGAGGTCGACCGCGTGCTTGGCAGCCTGCTGGAGCTGGCCGACGGCGCCTACCTGCCCTCGGTCGAGACCGGCTTCGCGTCGAGCATCGCCGCCGAGCGCGCCTGGCGCGCCCGCCTGACCGCCGAGCCCGGCCAGCCCCCGCCGGGCTGACCGTCCCCGGGGCTTCGCGCCGTCCGGCCCTCGCCGGTTGCGGAGGGCGCCCGTAGACTCGCCTGTGGACCCTGGACAGCGAAGGCCCCCAGCAGCGAGGCGGCCCACCGCCGCGCCCCGGTTTGCCGTAGGGAGGTGGGCCGCCGCCCCGCGCCGGCTTGGGTTTAGGGAGGTGGGCCGCCGCCGCGCGCCGGCTGGACTGAGGAGCGACGGAGGAGCCGCAGGCGACGAAGGAGCGACGAGGGAAGCCGGCGCACGAAGCGGCGGAGGCCCACCGACCGTTTCAACAAAGGAGCGATAGCGTGCCGTTCACCGCCGAGACCATCGTCAGCGAGATGGCCCGCCCCAGCGGCAGCACCGCGATGCTGCTGGTCATGGACGGCCTGGGCGGGTACCGCACCAGCCAGCGGGGCTCGGAGCTGACCGTGGCCCACACCCCGAACCTCGACCGGCTTGCCGGGGAGGGCTCGCTCGGCCTGCACGACCCGGTCACGCGTGGCATCACGCCCGGGTCGGGCGCCGGCCACCTGGGCCTGTTCGGCTACGACCCGCTCGCCTACGAGATCGGGCGCGGCGCCCTCTCGGCCGCCGGCATCGGCTTCCACCTGCAGCCGGGCGACGTGGCCGCCCGCGTCAACTTCTGCACCCTCGCCGCGGACGGCACCATTGCCGACCGCCGCGCCGGCCGGCTGCCGACCGAGGAGGCTGCCCGCATCTGCGAGCTGCTGAGCGCGCGCGTGCGCCTGGACGGCGCCAGCTTCTTCATCGAGCCGGAGCGGGAGCACCGCGGGCTGTTCGTGCTGCGCGGCGAGGGGCTCGGCGCGGAGATCGGCGACACCGACCCGCAGCGGGAGGGCGTGCCCCCGCTCGACCCGGAGGTCCGCGCGCCCGAGGCCAAGCGCACCGCCGCGCTGGTCGCCAGCTTCCTGGAGCAGGCGAAGCGCCTGCTCGCCGAGCGCGAGCGGGGCAACTTCCTGCTGCTGCGGGGCTTCGACACCCAGCGCCAGCTGCCCCAGTTCCCCGGGCGCTACAAGCTGCGGGCGCTCGCGGTCGCCGCCTACCCGATGTACCTGGGGATCTCGCGGCTGCTCGGGTTCGAGGTCCACAAGATCGACGGCGCCGCGCCGGAGGAGGTCGCCGCCCTGCCGGCGCTCCTGCCCGGCCACGACTTCGTGTTCATGCACGTCAAGAAGACCGACTCGGCCGGCGAGGACGGCGACTTCGAGCGCAAGGTGGCGGCCATCGAGGAGGTCGACGCGCTGGTCCCCGCCATCCTCGACGCCGGCGTCGAGGTCCTTGCCGTGACCGGCGACCACTCCACCCCGGCGCAGATGGCCGCCCACTCCTGGCACCCCGTGCCGGTGCTGCTGTGGGGCGGCAGCGCCGCCGCCGACGGCCTGCCCGGCTTCGACGAGGTGTGGTGCCGCCAGGGCTCGCTCGGCCGCTTCCAGGCCAGGCACCTGCTGCCGCAGCTGCTCGCGGCCGCCGGGCGCCTGGCCAAGTACGGCGCCTGAACGTTCCCCGCCGGGACCGGCACGGGTAGCCTGGTCACCATCCCGTGCGATGTCGCCGCCGGTCGCGGGGCGGGAACCGCTCCGAGTCAGGAGGACTCCCTCGATGGAGGAACGCGAGGCGAAGCTGGCGGCCCCGGACGGGTTCCAGCTCCCGGACCTGAACGGCGGCGAGGCGGGGTTCCTGGCGGAGCCTCGGCCGGTGCGGCGCTACACCACCACCTACTGGGACACCCCCGACCTGCGGCTGGCCCGCTGGCACGCGAGCCTGCGCTACCGGGACGACGAGGGCTGGACGGTGAAGCTGCCCTCCGAGCGGGTCGGACCGCTCCTGGTACGCCAGGAGCACACCTTCCCCGGCACGCCCCGCAAGGTCCCTGAGGAGGCCGTCGACCTGGTCCGCGCGTTCGTCCGCGGCGCCAAGCTGGCGCCGGTCGCCCGCCTCAGGGCCGTGCGCCGCCCCGTCGCCCTGCGCGACGCGGCCGGCGCGGAGCTCGCCGAGGTGGTCGACGACGAGGTGCGCGTGATCGCCGCGGACGGGCGCCGGGTGGCCGGCCGCTTCCGGGAGCTGGAGGTCGAGCTGACCGACCACGCCCTGCCCGACACCCTCGACCGGGTGCTGGCCAGCCTGCGGGCGGCGGGTGCGCAGGAGGCGGGTGGCGCCTCCAAGTACCGGCGCGCCCTCGGCGACCGCGAGGTGGGGCCGCCGGAGCTCGCCCTCGGTGAGCTGCCCGCCCGCCCGTCCGTCGAGGACCTGCTGCGCCACGACCTGACAGCCTCAGTCCTGCGGCTCTTCCACCACGAGGCGGGGGTGCGCATCGGCGAGGACCCGGAGGCGGTGCACCAGGCAAGGGTCGCCTGCCGCCGGATCCGCTCGACCCTGCGGACCTTCGCCGGCGTGCTGGAGCCCGAGTGGACCGCGCGGCTTCGGGAGGAGCTCAGGTGGCTGGCCGACCGGCTCGGTGAGGTGCGTGACGCCGACGTGCTGCTCGCCCGGCTGGAGGGCGGGCTGGCGACCCTGCCGGAGGTGGACGAGGCTCCTGGCCGCCGGCTGCTCGCCGGGCTGGCGGGCGAGCGGGACGAGGCCAGGGAGCGGCTGATCGAGGCGATGGGGGAGGACCGCTACGCCGGCCTGCTCGACGACCTGGTGGCGGCCGCCGTCGCCCCGGCCGTGCTGGCCGAGGCCGCCCGCCCGGCCGCCGCGGTGCTGCCCCCGCTGGCCGCCTCCGCCTGGTCCAAGCTGCGCAAGGCGGTGCGCCGCGCCGGCGACGAGCCCAGCGACGAGGCCCTCCACAAGATCCGCATCCGCGCCAAGCGCCTGCGCTACGCCGTCGAGGCGATCGAGCCGGTCGCCGGCAAGCCGGCCAGGCGGCTGGCCAAGGCGGCGGCCGACCTCCAGGACGTCCTCGGCGAGCAGCACGACGCGGTGGTCGCCGAGGCCTGGCTGCGCCGGGCCGCCGGCAGCGGCCGCCGCGACCAGGCCGTGGTCGCCGGCGAGCTGGTCGCCCTGCAGCGGGCGGCCGCCGCCCGCGACCGGTCGCGCTGGCCCAAGGCGTGGAAGGCGTGCTCCAAGAAGCGCCTGACGAGCTGGCTGTAGGTCCGCTCAGCGGGTGTGGCGTCGCAGGAAGCCGAGCACGGCGGCCTGGACGCGGCGGCCGCTGGCGCCGCTCAGCAGGTCCTCGCCGTGGGCGTCCCCGTCGACCACCAGGAGCTGCCGCGAGGGTGCGTGCGCCAGCGCGCGGTACAGGTCGGGAGCCGCGTCGGCGCTGCCGTACGGGTCCTCGCGCGCGGTCACCAGCAGCACCGGGACGCGCAGCTTGGCCGCCGCGGCGGGGACGTCGGCGCCGCGCAGCGTCCGCTCGGCCGAGAGGCTGACCACCCCGGCGACCGGCGGGCGGATGCCGCCGGCGGCCACCAGCGACGCCTTGGCCCCCTCGGACGCGCCCAGCAGCACGACCCGCCTGGCGCCGAGCCGGTGCAGCTGGTTGACCGCCGCGCCGATGTCGTCGTAGAGGTCGCCGGCGATGCCGTAGTCGTACAGCAGCACCTGGAAGCCGCGCGCGGCCAGCACCCGGCCGAACGGGAGCCAGCCGCAGAGGTTGCGGTCGCTCTGGTTGGACAGCACCACCCCGGCCGGCCCGCGGCCGAGGACCGCGGCCGGGCCGTGCGGCATCGCCAGCAACCGGGCCTGGCCGGCGCCGACGCAGTCGTCCAGGGCGGTGGAGGCGGTCGGCGCCGCCGTGGTCGCGGGCGGCTCCCCCGGCCGGGTGTTCGAGCAGGCGGCGGTGAGCGCCAGCACGGCCAGCAGCAACCCCCCGAGCCGTACCGTGAAGCCGGTCCTGCCCGCCATCGTCACCCCGCCGCCCACCGCTCGCCGAGAAGCCGGACCCATCAAACCAGCTCCAGCCAGATCGGGTTGGTGAGCGCCACCAGGCCACCGCCCGGGCGGCGCACCTCGGCCCGCAGCCAGGGCGTCGCGGCGGGGCCGGTGGTCCAGTCCAGCGCGCCGCTCGCGCCAGGGCCGAGCGGGGTGCCGTGCACGGTGCCGTCCCGGCCGTGCAGGGTGACGACGGCGCCGGGCGCGCCGGTCAGCCGCAGCCGCGCCGTGACGGCCTCCCCCTGGCGGCAAGGGAGCCGCTCGCCGATGCCTGCCAGCCGGTCGCCCGCAGCCGCGACGAAGTCCAGCCCGACCTCGGTCGAGGAGGCGAGCCAGCAGCGGCCGGCGCGCAGCGCTTCGACCACCTCGGCCGCCGCCAGGCGCTCAGCCCTGACGACCGTCTGCGGGTGGCCGACCCGGTCGGGCGGGCGGTGGGCGTCGCTGCCGCCGGTGGCGACCACCCGCCGGCCGCTGCGCAGCAGCCCGTCCCAGAGGGCCACGGCGCTGTCGTTGCTCGGCGGGCTCTCCGAGCCGTTCCAGACCTCTACCGCGTCCACCGCCTCCCAGCCGAACAGCCAGCTGTTCCCCTTGCCCGGGGAGAACGGGTGGTTCGCCTGCAGCAGGACGCCCTCGGCGCGCAGCTCGCCGGCGATCCGGGGCAGCACGCCGTCCTCCGGACGGAAGCGCCAGTCGACCCAGCGCCCCGGGCGCAGCCCGATGGCGCTCGCGTGCCCGGTCCGGGTGGTCACCTCCTCGCCCGCGACCAGCAGCAGGTCCGGGCGCTCGGCGCGGGCGAACGCCAGGTGCCCGGCCGAGGTGTTGTGCTCGCTGGTGACCAGGAAGTCGAGCCCGGCGGCGCGGGCCAGCGCGAGCACCTCGGCCGGGGTGAAGGCGCCGTCGGAGTGGACGGTGTGCACGTGCAGGTCGCCGCGGTACCAGCCGGGCGCGTCGCGCAGCACGCGCGCGGGCGCCGTCGGGGTCGGGTCGACCTCGGCCGCGGCCACGGCCACGGCGGTCCCGCTGCCGGCGGCCTCCACCTCCAGCCGCCAGGCGAGCCCGTCGTCCGGCACCAGGTAGGGCCCGAGGATCACCTGCCAGGTGCCCGCGGGCAGCGGCCCGGCCAGGTAGCCGGGGGTGGCGTCGGAGCCGGCCAAGGTGAACTCGCTGCGCGCCCCGCCCGACCAACCCCGGAAGCGTCCCCCGGGGCCGAACAGGCCGAGGTCGATGACCCCGAGCGCGCGGTCGTAGCGGCAGCGCACGGTCAGCCGCGCCACCGCGGGCGGCAGCTCGACCGGCACGTACACCCAGTCGGGGTCGCCCGGCCTCACCCTGCCCTCGATGACCTGCCGCGAGGCGGCGTGGTCGTCCGGCACGGCTCCTCCATGGTCGCGGCTGCCCGATCCGCCCGTCGCTGCCCCGTAGGATCCCAGACACGTGGCGACGGGCGCACCGGTCCCCGGTCGTGCCCCTCGTCCAGCCGCTACTACCCTGGGGGTACGCAGATTGACGGTGGGCGGGTCGACCGGCTGGTCGAACCAAGCCAAGCATGGCAAGCTGGCAGCGCCAGCCGGCGGGGGCGCGCATGCGGCGTCCCTGCCGAGGGCCAGCCGCCGCGACCCGGGGCCGGCCGCTGACGTGGCCGGCGCCCACACGGGGCCGCTGCAAGGGCCGTGACCGGGCAGCGCGTCGGAGATGCTGGCCGTGGCGTGGCGCGTTGGCCCGGGCGGGGCACGGACGCCGTCCGGGACGAGAGGAATGGTGGCGTGGTCTACCTCGTCCGACACGCCCACGCTGGCGACAAGCGGCTCTGGCCGGGCCGTGACGAGGTCCGGCCGTTGTCCGACGTCGGCATCCGCCAGGCGCACGGCCTGCTCGACCGCCTCGCGGGCTACCCGGTGACCAGGATCCTGTCCAGCCCGACCGAGCGCTGCCGCCAGACGGTGCTGCCGCTGGCGCGCGAGCGCGGCCTGGAGGTCGAGTACGACGAGGTCCTCGGCCTGGAGGCCGACCACTGGGAGCTGCAGCGGCTGATCGGCGGTGCGCGCTTCGAGGCGGCCGTGCTCTGCACCCACGGCGAGGTGATCGAGCGCCTTCTCGGGCGCCTGGTCGCCGGGGGCCTGCGCCCGGACGGCGAGCCGCGCTGGGCCAAGGGCTCGGTCTGGGTGCTCGACGGTGCCGCCGGCCTCCCGCGCGCGGGCCGCTACCTGGCCCCCCTGCCGCTGCACGACTGAACGCGGGCGCTGACCCCGAGGGCGGTGCCTCGGCTTGCAGGGTCAGCCGGGCAGGGGCAGCACCGGCGGGCCGCTGACCGGCAGGGTGACCGTGAAGGTGGAGCCCTGGCCCAGCTCCGACTCGACCTCGACGGTGCCGCCGTGGCCCTCGGCCACGTGCCGCACGATCGCCAGGCCGAGGCCGGTGCCGCCGCTGTGGCGGGCGCGCGCCTTGTCGACCCGGTAGAAGCGCTCGAAGACACGGCTCAGCTCGCCGGAGGGGATGCCGCGGCCGTTGTCGACCACCTGCAGCACCGCCTTGCCCTCCGTGCCGTCGAGGCAGACGCGGACCCTGCCCCGGTTCTGCGTGTAGCGCAGGGCGTTGTCGACCAGGTTGGAGATCAGCAGGGCGAGCTGGGCGCGGTCCCCGCGGACGGTGGTGCCGGCCTGCAGCTCGCCGCGCAGCTCGATGCGGCGCTCCTCGGCGCGCTCGGCGTGGCTGCCGAGCACCTCCTTGGCCAGGCCGGTCAGGTCCACCGGCTCGACCGCCAGGGTGCCGCGCTCCACCCGGGAGAGGTCGAGCAGGTCGCGCACCAGGGCGTCGAGTCGCTCGGTCTCGCGGCCGATGCGGCCGGCCATGCGGCGGGCGGCGGCGAGGTCGTCGGGCAGGGCGGTCTGCAGCGTCTCGGCGAGGGCGCGCACGGCGGCCACCGGCGTCTTCAGCTCGTGCGAGGCGTTGGCCACGAAGTCGCGGCGCAGCACCTCGACGCGGTGGCGCTGGGTGATGTCGGCCATGGTGACCACGATGCGCCCGGTCAGGCCGCGGTCAGCCAGCGGGAAGGCGCGTACCGAGAGGGTGCGGTCCTCGGGGAAGACCACCGTGACGATGCCGCTCACCGGGGCGCGCTTGCTGGCCGCCGCCGCGGCCAGCTCGCCGATCTGCGGCACGCCGAGCACGCGCCGGGCCGGCAGGCCGGAGCGGAGGTCGTCGGCCAGCCCGAACCAGCCCCGTGCGGTCGGGTTGGCGACCAGCAGCCGGCCGGCGCCGTCGAGCAGCAGCATGCCGTCCTCGAGGGCGTCGAGGATCTGCCCGGCCCGGTCGCGCTCCTCGGTGAGCTCGTCGAGGCGCTCGCGCAGCCGCGACGACATGCGGGCCAGCTCGGCGGTCAGCTCGGTCAGGTCGGCCGCCTCCGCCGTCCAGGTGCGGCGCGGGGTGATGGTCTCGGCGAGCCGCTCGACCGCGCGGGACAGCCCGCGCAGCGGCCGGGCGAGCACCCGGCCGGTGGCCGCCGCCGTGACCACGGCGATGGCGGCGATGCCGAGGCCGAGCAGGACGACGCCGGCCGTCAGGCGGCCGGCGACCGCGACCAGGGCCGCCACCGCGGCGGCCGCGACCAGGAGCTGGCCGGCGAGGAGCTGGCCGACCAGCCTGCGTGGCAACATCGCCGCCCGGTTCCCCGGGCTCAGTCTTCGATGCCGGCGCGGGCCGCCTTGGACGGCACCAGCTCCCGGACCTCTCCGGTGACGATGAACAAGACCTGCTCGCCGATGTCGACCGAGTGGTCGCCGAGGCGTTCCAGGTAGCGGGCGACCAGGATCATGCGGCTGGCCCACTCGAGCGTGGAGTCGTCGTCCGCCGCCCGCTCGATCTGCCGGAAGATCTGGGCGTTCAGCCGGTCGAGGGGCTGGTCCATGATTGGCAGCCGCTCGGCCAGCTCCACGTCCCTGCGGGCGAAGCAGGTCATCGCGGCGGCGACCATCTTCTGCGCCAGGCCGCCCATCTCCATCAGGGTGGACTGGATCTCGGGGACGGGCGGGTAGTCCTTGGCGATGCGGACGAACTTGGCCATGTTGACGCACAGGTCGCCCATGCGCTCGACGTGCGAGTTGATGTGCAGCACGCCCGCGACCAGGCGGAGGTCCTTGGCCACCGGCGCTTGCAGCGCGAGGGTGCGCAGGATGTCCTCCTCGACCTCCCGGTAGCTCCTGTCGATCGCGTCGTCCCGCACGATCACCTCGTCGGCCAGCACGGTGTCGCGCGAGGCGAGGGCCTCGAGCGTGCGCTCGAGCTGGCTCTGCACCAGCTGGCCCATCTGCAGAAGCTTGGCCTCGAGCCCCTCGAGGCGCTGTTCGAAGGCGGTGAGCACACGAGCCCCCTGAGCGTGAGAACGGCTGCTGGAAGCGTTCTCGAATTGTCCGGGTCATCGTACGCTCGGCGACCACCGGCCCGGGACGCGACGGTGGCCGATAGGGAAACGGCCGGGGAACGTTTCCGGCGAGCGTGCCGAACCAGGGCCGTTCAAGGTTGCCGCCTTCCGGCGGCTGTGGAACTTTGCTTGGCGGGATCGCGAAGGGAGCAGCATCGTGCCGAAGGTGCTGGTGGTCGACGACGAGGAGTCGCTCCTCGAGGCGGTCCGCTACGCCCTGTCCCGCGAGGGCTTCGACGTCACCGTGGCAAGGGACGGCGGCGAGGCGGTGCGCCTGTTCGAGGCGGAGCGGCCCGACCTGCTCGTCCTCGACCTGATGCTGCCGGTGATGAACGGCTGGGACGTGTGCCGCCGGGTGCGCGCCACGAGCCGGGTGCCGATCATCATGCTCACCGCCCGCGACGCCGAGGTCGACCGGGTGGTCGGCCTGGAGATGGGCGCCGACGACTACGTCACCAAGCCGTTCTCCGTGCGCGAGCTGGTCGCCAGGGTCCGCGCGCTGCTGCGCCGGGCCGCAGGAGGCCCCGAGCCGAGCGGTGACGACGCGGTGATCGAGGCGACCGGCATCCGCCTGGACCCCGAGCGCCACGAGGTGCGCGTCCGCGGCGAGCTGGTCGCCCTGCCCCTCAAGGAGTTCGAGCTGCTCGCCGTGCTGATGGAGAACCGCAACCGGGTGCTGACCAGGCAGACCCTGATCGACCGGGTCTGGGGCTTCGACTACGTGGGCGACACCAAGACCCTCGACGTGCACGTCAAGCGGCTGCGCGCGCGCATCGAGGAGGACCGCCACGAGCCCAGCCTGATCGTGACCGTCCGCGGGGTGGGCTACCGCTTCGACGGCTGAGCCGTCCGTTCCAGCAGAAGCCGGCGAATGGCTTGAGCAGGGACGTTACGCAAGGTTCTCGGGCCGTTCACCAACTCGTCAAGCGATGTCGGGTGGCGCTTCAAAGGTCATGCGTACCGTCGGCATGCCATCGCCAGGGGTGGGAACGAAATGACCCTGGTGTCCGATTTTGGAGAATAGGCAAGGACCCCTACAGCAGAGAGGGAAGGCTGAGGTGAACCGCAACACGCTCTCGCGGCTCGCCCTCGTCGGCGCCGCGCTGGTCGTGCTGGCCGGCTGCGGCAGCGACAAAGGTGGGACTTCCAGCAGCAACAACGCCGGTGGCTCTGATATCTCGAGCCTCTCCGGCCAGCTCAAGGCGTCAGGCGCCAGCTTCCCGGACGCGTACTACCAGGAGGTCATCTCCTCGTTCAAGGAGAAGGCGCCGAATGTCACCGTGACCTACAACTCGGTCGGCTCGGGCACCGGCAAGAAGGAGTTCGGCCAGGGGCTCGACGACTTCGCCGGCAGCGACAGCCTGGTCAAGCCCGGCGACGGCCCGGCGGACGGCTCGTTCCTGTACGTGCCGACGGTGGCCGCCCCGATCACCGTCTCCTACCACCTGTCGGGCGTGGACAAGCTGCAGCTCAGCCCGGACACGCTCGCGAAGATCTTCCAGGCCGACGTCAAGAAGTGGAACGACCCGGCGATCGCCGCCGACAACTCCGGCGTGAACCTGCCGGACAAGGCGATCACGGTGGCGCACCGCTCCGACGGCTCCGGCACCACCAGCAACTTCACCAAGTACCTGAAGGCGGCGTCGCCGGCCTGGAAGCTGGGTGCCGGCGACACCGTCGCCTGGCCGTCCGGCACCCAGGGCGGGGAGAAGAACACCGGCGTGGCCCAGATCGTCCAGCAGGCCGACGGCGGGATCGGCTACGTGGACTTCAGCGACGCGACCGAGTCGAAGCTCACCTTCGCCTCGATCAAGAACAAGGACGGCCAGTTCGTCGCGCCGAGCCTCGAGGGCGCCTCCGCGGCCGCGGAAGGCGCCGAGGTCTCCGACGACCTCACCTACAACCCGCTCAACGCCTCCGGTGCGACCGCCTACCCGATCACCGCACCGACCTACCTCCTGCTCAAGAACAAGTACGACGACGCGACCAAGGCGAACCTCGTCAAGGCGTTCGTGCGCTACGTGCTGACCGACGGGCAGGGAATCGCCAAGGACGTCAACTTCGCGGCGCTGCCGAGTTCGCTGCAGCAGAAGGCCCTCGCGCAGCTCGACAAGGTCCAGAGCTGACCCGATAGCCTTTACACCGTAGCCACCGCGGGGGTGGGACCGACCAGGCCCACCCCCGCGAAGCAACGGAGCCTCTCTCGGAGCTGATGTGACGACCCAGACGACCCAGGAGGAGACCGCGCGACCGGCCCTCACCAGCCAGGGCGGCGGCGCCCGGGCCGAACGCCTCTTCTCGCTGTGGACGCTCGCCACCGGCCTGCTCGTGCTGGCGATCCTCGCGCTCATCCTCGTCACGACCACCAACGAGTCCTGGCCAGTCCTACGCGACATGGGCTTTGGCTTCATCACCAAGGACACCTGGGACCCGAACCCGGCAAGCGGCAACGCCGTGTTCGGGGCGCTCGCCTTCATGTACGGCACCGCCGTGTCCTCACTGATCGCGCTGCTCATCGCGGTGCCGACCTCGATCGGCATCGCTCTGTTCCTCACCGAGCTGGCGCCGCGCAGGCTGCGCACCCCGGCGACCACCATCATCGACCTGCTCGCCTCGGTGCCCTCGGTGGTGTTCGGCCTGTGGGGGGTGCTGGTCGTGGCCCCGGTGCTGGTCCACCTCTACCAATGGCTCCACGACGCGTTCGGCGGCATCCCGCTGCTCGGCAGCCTGTTCGGCCAGCCGGTCGGCACCGGGCGCAGCTTCATGACCGCGGGCATCATCCTTGCCATCATGGTCACACCGATCATCACCTCCATCAGCCGGGAGGTGCTGAGCACGGTGCCGCAGTCCAACAAGGACGCCGCCTTCGCCCTCGGCGCGACGCACTGGGAGATGATCACGGGGGCGGTCTTCCCCCACAGCTTCGGCGGCCTGGTCGGCGCGGTCATGCTGGGCCTGGGCCGAGCCATGGGAGAGACCATCGCGGTCGCCCTCGTCATCGGCGGCGCGACCGCGATCACCCCCAACATCTTCGCCGGCGGCAACAGCATGGCCGCGATCATCGTGCAGCAGTTCGGCGAGTCGACCGGGACGTTCACCGCCGCGCTGATCGGCCTTGGAGTGGTGTTGTTCGCGATGACGGTGGTGGTCAACGTGGCCGCCCGGGTCGTCGTCAACCGCGCCGAACTCCGCATGAGGGGAGCAGCGTCGTGACCGCGACCGTCCCGCCCGCCGTGCGTGCCGACGGCCAGCCGGACATGCGCCGCGCGGCACTGTCGCTGCGCCGCCGGATCACCAACGGGCTCGCGATGCTGGCGATCACGCTGGCCCTGGTGCTCGCGGCGACACCGCTGGTCCTGGTGACCTGGACGGTGATCTCGCGGGGCCTGAACGTGATGAGCTGGCAGTTCCTCACCGGGGACATCCCCAACTCCTATCGCCGCAGTGGCGGGGGCATGGCCCCGGCGATCGTCGGCACGCTGATCACCACCGGCATGGCCGCGCTCCTGGCGATCCCGCTGGGCGTCTTCGGCGCGATCTACCTCAACGAGTACGGCAAGCGGAAGCCGCTCGCGCGACTGATCCGCACGATGGCCGACGTCATGACCGGGGTCCCGTCCATCGTGATGGGCCTTTTCATCTACGTCAGCGTCGTCGTGGTCGTCGGCGAGAAGACCGCCTTCGCCGGCGCGCTCGCCCTGGCCTGCCTGATGTTGCCGATCGTCATCCGCAGCAGCGAGGAGATGCTGCGCCTGGTACCCGACGAGTTGCGCCAGGCGAGCCTCGCGCTGGGCGCTCGCCAGTGGCGCACCATCCTGACGGTGGTCCTGCCGGCGGCGATCTCGGGGATCGCCAGTGGTGCCCTGCTTGCCGTCGCGCGGGCGGCCGGCGAGACGGCGCCGATCATCGCGACGGTCGGCCTCACCTTCAGCGTGAACGGCAACCCGTTTGGCGGACAGAACACGGCGCTGCCCGCCCAGATCTTCCGCAACGCCAGCCAGCCGTTCGTGAACGCCCAGGACCGTGCGTGGGGAGCGGCGTTGACATTGGTCGTGGTCGTGCTCGTCTTCACGATCCTCGCCCGAGTCGTCGTCAGCCGCTTTGCCGTCAAGGAGCGTTGAGATGCCCGATCCTTCCACCCCAGGAGCGCCAGCCGAGCAAGGCCGGGATCCACAGGCCGGCCGCTCGGCTGCCGAGGGCCCCCAGGTGAAGCTCGCAGACCCTACCGGCGCCTGGGGTGCCGAACCCGCCGAGCGCCGACAGCAGGCGGAAACGCCGCTGATGGAGCTCCGGGGCGTGAGCGTCTTCTACGGCGACTTCGAGGCGGTCCGTGGCACGACCATGCCGATCGCCCGGAACCGGATCACGGCCATGATCGGCCCTTCCGGGTGCGGCAAGTCGACCATCCTGCGCGCGCTGAACCGCATGAACGACCTCATCCCGGGCGCACGGGTCAGCGGCACGGTCACCTACCACGGCCAGGACATCTACGCCGCCGGAGTCGACCCCATCCAGGTCAGGCGCCGCATCGGCATGGTCTTCCAGAAGCCCAACCCGTTCCCCAAGTCCATCTACGACAACGTCGCCTACGGCCTGCGCATCAACGGCATCAAGGGCAAGC